>Ga0070734_10000224_pt1 | contig 151376 bp, 124 predicted proteins | sample Coa_R1_8_FD_66444 | JGI IMG/M metagenome (GOLD analysis project Ga0070734, IMG submission 66444) | Surface soil microbial communities from Centralia Pennsylvania, which are recovering from an underground coalmine fire - Coalmine... | ecosystem: Environmental > Terrestrial > Soil >... | reverse complement strand
AGCGGGGCGAGGGACGTGAAGAATCAGCGTCGCGGCTTTGCTGCGCGTGGCTGCGCCGGAACTCTCCTTGGAAACAAGTCCCAGGCGTAGGAGCAGGGCATTGGCGATGGATAAGATTTCTCCATCGGTCCAATACTTGGCCGCTATCGCTTGAATGCGCTCGGCCAATGCTTGTTTGGCGGCAGCGTCCGCGGCCTTATCGATTTCACGCTGCATGCGCCGCAGGTCCTCCAAGTCGCCGCGGCGGGCTTGGCGGCGGCGAGCCTCCTGATCGCGCTGAATCGAATCCTGAATTTGGAGCAGCTTGGGATCATTGGCATGAACAGCTAATCCCTCCGCGACCCAACCCAAGGCTGCGAATAGATCGCCGGAGGACTGCAGCTTGTGAGCTCGCGAAACCCAATCCTCCACGGAACTGTTTGTCTTCAGGTCGACGATGCGTGTGAGGATTGTTTTGGCCGTGGGGTGGGCGGGGTTCAGGGCGAGCGCCTGGTTGGTCAGTGTCTCGGCTTCGAGCCAATCGGTTTCTACGACGGATTCCGCGTGCTCGACGAGCGCATTGGCGAGAATGGAGCGGGCAAGAGAATTTTTCTTGTCGAGTTCGTAGGCCTGGCGCAACAACTGAATGGCTTCGTTGGGCTTCCCCTGGGCGAAAAGTTCCTGGCTCTCGGTGATCAGACGGTCGGCTTCGGCCTTGCGCTTCACGCCATCCTGCGCGACCTTTTCCAGCTCGGAGAGCTCCGCGTCGTCGGGGAATTCGGCAGCTTTGGCCCGCAGCAAGTCCAGGGCGCGAGAGTATTCGCCCGAACGCAGATATCCGTTGATCTGCTCAACCAGCTGCGTCTTAGAGTCCATGCGGATTCGCTGGCCGCGTCCTTTCTTATTGCGGTAAGGTCCGTTTTCGCTCGGGGCGGGGGCTCCGGCCACTTTGACATGGGGGAGCCAGGTGACGAAAGTTCCGCAAGTAACTATCGCGGGGCGCTGCGGGAGCAGTAGACTTTTGTCGTTTATCGGCATTCCTATGCGCCTGCTACGCCTGCGAGAGGTCGAGGTCGGCCCGCGAGACCGGGTATTCCGGCATTCGCGCATGCGGGCAGTGATCGTCTCGCTGGCCGGATGTGCGCTCACGGGATGGTTGTTCTTCCACGCGTTCACGGCAAAGTGGATGCCGGGCTACATCTTCGGCTCGTTCGCGCTCTTGTTTCTGCTTCTGTTCCGAAGGTACGTGACGGCGCGGTTTCACCCGTCCAATTGGTTGGTTCGGATGAACGACACGGGAATTTACGTGCAATATCGTTCTTATCTCAACTACGATTTTCCCGCGGAGGATCCTTCGGTGATTTTCCTCTCGCTGGGCGAGATCGCGTCGGCGCGCCTGATCAAAGAGCGCTTGGAGACTCCCAATCCCTCAAAGCCGGGTTCGACGCAAACTCAATTCCTGCGACATGTTGAACTGGAGCTGCCAGGCGAGACGGCGCCTCTTGCCGACGCATTGCAGAATGAGCGCAGCGAAGACGCTCCATTGGAAAAACACTGGTACGGTAAAAGTTCGACTCTTTATCAGGACTATCCGGTCGTCTTCAGCGCCCCGAGACTTCTCCGCATTCATTGGGACGTCGTGCCCGGCGCGCACAAGTTCCTGGACGCCCTGCGCCCTTATACCGTCATCGCAGATACGGTTTCGCTAAAGCAAGACTTCTCGCATCTGAAACGTTTAAGCCGCGAAGATCAGCAGAAGCAACTCCGAGAACTTGTCGCCCGCGGCCAAAGCATCAACGCCACATACGCCGCCCGTAACCTCTACGGATGCAGCCTGGGAGAGGCCAAGCAGATGGTGGACGCTCTACGGGAGAAGAAGGTTCCGCAGTAGCCTGCAGCGGAAGGGCTCACCCCAGGAGCCACAGAGGACCACAGAGTTCGACGGAATAAACCCTCATCGGTTGACTTCGCTCAGCGTGGATGTGGGCGATTTCTTTTCTGTGAATTAAGTATCAGAAATGAGATTATTTTTCGGCCGTCTTGAGCGAAGATGGCATCCAACGATCGTGCGGCGGCGAGTTCTCCAGTTCGTGGCGCTTCTCATCCTTGTCATTTGCGCGTGGGGACACGTCTCGGAGTTGTTCGATCACTGGGATCATTCGTTCAAGACTGGGAACGATACTGAGTACAACCTGGTGATCATGGCGCTCGCGGCCGGAGCTGTGATCTGTTGCGCGCACCTACTCGCGGCCGTTACTCGGCCGCGAAGGGTTTCTGCTGGCAACATCCCGCTGGTGCTTGTTCGGGCCGTGGCTATATCCACGATTGTTCCTTCCATTGCGTCTTCACCGCCTTTGCCTCTGCGAATCTGATCACTCCTGTCCTCACAGGGAAGTGCAGTTTTTGTCTTCAACTCTGTTGGAGCGAGGGCAGACATGTTTTCATCGCCACGAGGACTGGGTCTGTGGTGCGCGGGATTCGCTTTTCTTGCATGCGGAAGTGTTGCGCCGGCACAAATTTCTCGCGTGGCGGGCGCGGTTCAGGGAACCGTAATTGATCAGAGCAACAGTGCTGTTGCGGGAGCGAGGGTTGTGCTGCGGAATACGGCTACGAACCGGACGCGCATTACTTCGACTGACGTGGATGGATTGTTTCGGATGGACGAGCTTCCGGTGGGGCAGTACCAGGTGCATGTCGAGGCGCCAGGCTTTTCGCTCTACGTTAACAATGCGCTCGTGATCTCGATTGGAAGGGTCACGCAACTTGGAGTGCGACTGCTTCCGGCTATGGTGGAGCAGCAGATTACGGTCTCCGAGAGGCCATCATCGATTGACGCCAGTCAGACCACGGAGGCCACGACGATTGATCCCGAGCGGATCGAAGAATCCCCGGTAGTGAGCCGCAACTATCTGGATTTTGTGCTGCTGGCGCCGCAACTGACGCGGTCCAATGGAACGGCGGGAGCGGGGAAGAGTGCCCTGGCCGACAGCGGCTTCAGCTTTGCCGGTCTTCGCTCCCGAAGCAACAGCCTTTACATTGACGGAGTCGAGAACAATGACGAGTACGCCGGTTCCGCGCGGACGGAGTTGTCGCCGGAGACGGTGCAGGAGTTCCAAGTGGTGAACAATGGCCTGTCGGCGGAATCCGGGGGAGGGGCGAGCGGGCCGATTAACGTCATCACGAAAAGTGGTGTGAACGTTATGCATGGGGATGCTTTCGTGTTCGTGCAAAATGGTGCCCTGAATGCAAGAGAGCCGCTGACGAACGAGACAGAAGCTCCGTATCTGAACCGCTTTCGCGCAGGAGTGTCGGCGGGTGGTCCGATTGTTCGCGATCGCACGTTCTATTACCTTGCCGGTGAACAGGAGGGAGCGCACGGCGACGACAGTTCTCTGATTTTACCTTCGGTCGCGTCCGCAATTGATGGGATGCTGGGCTCGGGCGCATTTCCGGGGATCAACACGCGAAGAGTGAATCCCGCACTCTTCGGCGTTGCTCGCGGTGAGACAGAGATTTCGGGAAGAGTGGATCATCGCATTGGGAATAGCCAGTCACTTCTGCTCAAGTACGCAATGACGAATAACCGGGAGGTCGGGGATGCTTTCCATAGTGGCGGGCTGGTGGATCCGAGCGGCAGAGGAAGCAGCTTTATTGAAGATGAGGGCATTTCCGGGTCGTGGAGCTCGATCCTCAGCAACCATGCCCTAAACAGCGTACGTTTCCAGGTGAGCACCCGCAGGTCGGTGCTGCGCACTGGGGATGAGACCGGTCCGGAGGTGATAGTCGCCGGGCTGGTTGATTTTGGGCGGCCTTACGAGGGAAACGACCGCCGCCGCGAAAATCATTATGAACTCGGCGATGTCGCGTCGGTGCAGCGGGGCGCGCACCTGTTCAGTTTCGGTGCGGACGTAGATTGGATTGGGGAGAGAGTGAGTGCTTACGATGGGTTCGGAGGAGTCTACTTATTTCCAACTCTGGATTCTTTCCTGAATGGGCAACCGGACGAGTATCGGCAAGCGTTCGGTGATCCGCGGACGAATTTTGTTGCCCCTCGATGCTCCGGATTCGTTCAAGATCACTGGACTCTGAAGAAGCACTTCACCCTGGACGCAGGTCTGCGGTATGACTTCGGGCATTTGCCCGCGGGCTTGCGGCAGGATACGAACGATTTCGCTCCACGAATCGGGCTGGCTTACAGTCCCTCGGCGAGCTGGGCAGTGAGGGCCGGATTCGGAATTTTCTTCGACCGCTATCTGCTGGCTGCGGTGAACCGCGTTCTCGAGAAAGGAGGAATGCAGGGATTCGAGCAGGTGGCATACGGCCAGGCCGCTGCACAAATCTTCCGGTCTGATTCGGGCGGAAGTTCGTTGATCCCCAGTTCCACGATCCTGCCCTCGATCTTTACGGCTGATCCGAACCTGCAAAGCTCCAGCAGTGCGATTGCGAGCGCCGGAGTCGAACACCTGCTTACCAAGAATCTGACGGCGAGCGCGACATTTCTGTTCGCGCGCGGGCTCGGACTGGCGCGGACGTGGAATGTGAATCTTCCGCCCCCAGAACTACTGACGACTGCCAACGCCGCCAGTCTTGGAATTTCCAATCCGTTTCCGCAGCAGATTGGGATGGAGGTGTTTTCTCCGGCACGGTTGTCACCACAATTCGCAGACGTCTACCAATGGGAGAATCGCGCGAGTTCGACTTACCGCGGCTTGTCGCTTTCGCTGAACCGTCAGATTTCGAATGAGATCGAGTTTTCGGGAAGCTACACGGTGTCGAAGGCGACCGATGATGCCTCGGACTTCAACGAGCAGCCGAATAATCCTTACTCCCTTACGTCTGAAAAAGCACTTTCGGCAAATGATCAAAGGCATCGGTTTGTTTTTAGTGGAACCTTCGATCTGCCGTTTGGAGATGAGGACGAGGGCGGGAAGAGTTCGAGTCTGACATCCAGGGTTTTCGGCAATATCGAGACCGCTCCAATTCTGACCATCGGAAGCGCGAGGCCGGTTGACCCCCTGACGGGCTTTGATGCGAATCGGTCCGGCAGTTTTCCCTTGTCCTCGCGGCCGCTCGGTTTCGCTCGGAATTCGCTCGGGACGCGAACTCAGGCCGAGCTGGATTTGCGGGTGCTGAAGTTTTTCAAGGTGGGGGAACACGGGAAACTGGATGTTGTGGCGGAGTCGTTCAATTTGCTGAACCACACGAACGTGTTTGCGTTGAACCAATTCTATGGCGCGTTTGGCGCGCCGTTGCCGGCGTTCTCTACTCCTAATAAAGCGGGAATTCCCCGGCAGTTGCAGTTTTCCTTGGATTTTGAGTTCTGAGTTGGCGTAGTGGAAAGCCTAACCCCGAGAACAAAGGGCACAAAGTACGCAGTAATAGATCTCCCTTCGACTTCGCTCCGGGCGGGCTTTCTGGCCACTGCAGGTGGAGGCTTGGACTGAGTTGTTAACTCCACAGGCGGTCCCAGGAACGCTCCTGGTCCCATTGCGGGGTGGGTTCGAAGTATCCGGAACCGGGGGCGAGATGCTGGCGCACCATATCTTCGTTCAGAGTCACGCCGAGGCCGGGGCGGTCAGGGACTTCGATCCAGCCGTGATTCACGATGGGGGTCTTAACGCCCTCTTCCACGAGCGACGACCACCAGGGCACGTCGAGCGAATGATTCTCCAGCGCCAGGAAATTCTGGGTCGCGGCCGCGCAATGGACATTGGCCATGCAGGAGACGGGCGTTCCCGCGAAATGCATCGCCATGGGAACGCCGTAATCCTCGGCCATGTCTCCGATCTTGTGAGTCTCGAGAATGCCACCGGACGTGGCAAGGTCCGGCTGGATTTTGCCGACCGCGTGGTTTTCGCAGAGGACCTTGAAAGGTTCTTTAAGGTAGATGTCTTCTCCGGTCAGAATCGGTGTGGGGCTTTGATCGGAAATTTGTTTGAGCAGATCGGTGTACATCCAGGGGATGACGTCTTCCATCCATGACAGGTTGTATTTTTCGTAGGCTTTGCCCATGCGAATGATCGACTTCACTCCTAAGTGGCCAAGATGGTCCATGGAGAGGGGAACCTCCATGCCGACCGCATCGCGCACTGCCGAGACGTAGGCTTCGAGCATAGCGATGCCTTTATCGGTGACCTCCATGCCGAGGAGGGGGTGGGGGAGTTGATTGGCGCGCCACTGGTCCAGGTCGGTGGCGTTCGTGACGGTGCCCGGCGTGTCGGAAACCATCTCGATCCCGAGGTCCATCTTGAGCCAGGTGAGGCCCATGACTTCTTTGCGTTCTTTCATGCGCTGGGCGTAAATTTTGGGATCTTTCGATTCAGTGGTGTCGGCATAGATGCGGATCTTGTCGCGGAACTTGCCGCCGCCGACCATCGCGTAAACAGGGGCGCTGTAGACTTTGCCGGCGATGTCCCAGAGTGCCATTTCGATGGCGCAGACGCCGCCGCCCTGGCGGGCATGTCCGCCGAATTGCTTGATCTTGCGAAAAATTTTGTCGAGTTCGAGAGGATTCTCGCCGAGGATGCGGCTCTTGAGGAAAAGAGCGTATGTGGGGCTTGCGCCGTCGCGCACCTCGCCGAGTCCGAAGACGCCTTGATTGGTGTCGATGCGGATGATGGGGCAGGGGCTGGGGCCGGGTTTGGTGACGACGGCCACACGCATGTCGGTGATCTTCAGCGCGGAAGGACTAGAATTCGTATTGACGGCTTTGGGATAAGCTTCGACGGAGTCGGCCAGCAAAGCTCCGCCCATGGCCAGAGCCGAGGTTTTCAGCACGTCGCGCCTTCCGAGCATGCCGGAATTTTTTTCATGCATAGATTTTCCCCTGTTTTCGACTCATGAAAACGCTTTCGAATCGCCTGCAACTCAAGTGAATTGAGGAACTAGAATTGTAAACTCGTTGGCAATAGCGAGAGCATAAATCCATCAGTCCGGGAGGCTACGAAATGATCCGAAGTGTGCGCAGTGCGATCCTACGAAGCTTGTGCCTCGTGATTCTGCTCGCGTCCGGTTGCGCGTACGGGCAATTGTTCACGTTTTCCAAACAGGATCTGATGGACTACACGGCCAAATCTCCGTTTGACCGATTTCCGGATGGCCGGCCGAAGGTTCCGGATGCGCTGATTGAGCGCGCCCGCGACATGTCGTCGGAAGAAGTATGGGCGGGCCTGCACGAGGAGGGTTTCAGAAACCAGTATGCCGATGGATTTCACGTTCTGTATCCGGGGAAGACGATGGTGGGGCGTGCATTCACGGTGCAATTCATGCCGCTGCGAGAGGATGTCAATGATGTCGCGCAGGGCAAAGCCAAAGAGCACGGCTTGCCCCGGCTGATGAATCAGACGGCGATTGATATGCTCCAGCCCGGCGACGTACTGGTTGTCGATCTATTCGGGAAGAAAGTTGATGGGACGATCGTCGGCGACAATCTCTTTTATTACGTCATGAAGGCGACGCACGGCGGGGGATTGGTGGTGGACGGTGCGATTCGCGATCTGGACGGGATTTCCAAGATCGATATGCCGGCGTATTTCCGCTCGGCGGATCCGACACCGATTGGCAATGTCATGTTAACCGGGATCAATATTCCCATCCGCATTGGAGGCGTTACGGTCATGCCGGGGGATCTGGTGGTGGGAGATCGCGAAGGCGTGTACTTCATTCCACCGCAGTTTGTGAAGCAAATTCTGGACCAGGCAGACGAGATCCATATTCATGATGAGTGGACGAAGATGAAGTTTGACGAGGGAAAGTACAAATCGTCGGAGATTTACGGGTCGCCGAAGGATCCCAAGCTGCAGAAGGAATATCAGGAGTACTTGAAGAAGCGGCTGGACGAGATACATCAGCAGGAGAATTCGAAGTAGGAGTGAAAGGCTTTTGCGACACAGGACACAGATGGGGAGTTCAGCCGAATCTGGAAAGCGGGTTGACGAGCCCGGTTTGTTGGGCGTCCAGAGAGGGTTTTCGGGTTGCCGCCCGAGCCACATTCGGCAGATTCTCAGGCTATCCGGACAACGGCTAACGTGGCGTCGTCGGTTTGATTCCCTTTGGAAAAGTTGTCCATGGCGCTGAAGAGCAGCTGCACGAGATTTTCGGCATTGGCAGCACATTGCGTGGTGCTGCTTGCCGCATCCAGCAGACCCTGAAGGCCCCATTCGTGGCCATCTGGGTTCATGGCTTCAATGACTCCGTCGGTGTAAGCGATGACCAGGTCGCCGGGCTCGAGCTGGACCAGACTCTCGTCATAGTTTGAATCCGGGAGCAGGCCGATGGGCGCGCCACCTGAATCGAGCCATTCCATGGAGCCGTCGCCCCGGAGCACAACTGGAGGATTGTGTCCCGCATTCACATAATGCAAGGTGCGAGCAGCTTCGTCGAATACTCCGTAAAACAAAGTGGCGTAATGGTCCTCGAGCGACGAGGTGTAGGAGAGGTGATTCACCGTCTTGAATAGGGCCGACAGATCTTTTCCGGTAAATAAGGAAGCGGCGCGAAGGGAAGACTGAACGTTCCCGATCATGAGCGCGGCTGCGAGACCTTTGCCGGAGGCGTCGCCGACGACCACAGCGAGACGGTCCTCGGCGAGCGGCGTGAAATCGTAGCAGTCACCGCCCAGGGCGCGAAGCTGGCGGCAGCGAGCGCTGTAGTCCAGCGAGCCACCGGCCCGTCCCAAACTCTGCATAAACCGTTGCTGGACATCGCAGGCCAGCAGCCAATCCTGGCTCACATCTACCACCATTTCGTCGGTCCTCATTTCCGGCCTCCACTGGTATGTCGAACCTGGGCGGGCGAAATCGACAGGGCGTGTGGTGGAAATTTATTCTTGGGGGATGTAGAGAATCGCGGAGCGGCTCCGACTACTCCATGAAAGCGCAGATTGCAGGCGCTACAAAGCAATTACGAGAGAATCCAAGAAGAATAGGAGCGAAGAATATGAAATACATTCTGTTGATGTCGGGGAGCAAGGCGGGGGTGGAGGGGTATCAGGCCTGGCCGCCAAAGGATATTGAAGCGCACATGTCCGTCCTGAGGAAAATTAGCGACGCGTTGACCGCCTCGGGCGAGTTTGTGGCGACGCAGGCCTTGAGTGGTCCTGCGGAGGCTAAGGTCGTCCGCGGCGAAAAGAATAGAGTGCCGGTCACGGATGGTGTTTTCCCGGAATCGAAGGAATTTCTGTTGGGCTACTGGATTGTCGATGTGGCGAGTCCGGAACGGGCCTACGCCATCGCGGGCCGTATCTCGGCGGCGGCGGGGCCGGGTGGCGTGCCTACAAACGTGCCGATCGAAGTCCGACGATTCGCGACGCGCGAGTCGAAATCAAAATGATCGATGTCGAGACTGCGCGGCGGGCTCCGACTTACTCATGAAGGCGCGGCTGGTGGCGCCAAGAAATCAAAGGAGTGAAACCATGAAATACATTTTGATGATGAATACGATGAAGGCCGGCACGGGCGTGCCGGCATGGCCGAAGAAGGACTTGCAGGCGCACATCGCTTTTATGATGAGCCTGAACAAAGAACTGCATGAGCGGGGCGAACTGGTTTCGGCGGAAGGACTGTCGTTTCCGGATCAGGCGAAGCTGGTGCGAGCCGGCAAAGATGGTCGTCCGATTACCGATGGCATCTTCCCGGAATCGAAGGAGTTTCTGGCGGGGTTCTGGATTATCGATGTAGATAGCCCCGACCGCGCTTACGAGATTGCGGCACAGATTTCGGCGGCGCCTGGACCGGGCAGTGCTCCGCTTTACATGCCGATCGAAGTGCGTCCGGTGATGAGCGCGCCGCCGCAGGAGATGCTGTAACGGGAACTGCAATGAGCAAGCCAGGGGATGCGACTTCCGAGCATTTGTTGCGCGAACTCGCGCCGCAGGTGCTCGGTGCGGTGGCGCGACGATTTCGGGATTTCGCTGCGGCGGAAGATGCGGTGCAGGAGGCGATGCTTGCGGCGTTTACTCAATGGCCGCAGGAAGGGAGTCCTGAAAATCCGCGGGGCTGGTTGATTCAAGTGGCGTCGCGGCGGTTGACCGATCAGGTGCGCAGTGAAATCGCCCGGCGCGAGCGGGAAATGGCGGTCGCGCAGGAAGCAGAAAAGGTCATGCCGAGAATCGATGTCGAGTCTGATATGGATCCAGATGACACGCTGATTCTGCTGTTCATGTGTTGCCATCCAGCGCTGACGACCTCCTCGGCGATTGCGCTGACTTTGCGGGCTATCGGCGGATTGACCACCGCTGAGATCGCGAAGGCGTTCCTGGTACCCGAGGCGACCATGGCGCAGAGAATCAGCCGGGCGAAGCAAAACATCAAGGCTTCGGGCGTGGCCTTCCGCCTTCCGGCTGCAGAGGAGCGGGCCGAGCGGTTGCCCGCGGTTCTGCACGTGCTGTACCTGATCTTCAACGAAGGATATGCGAGCAGCAGCGGTCCGCAGCTGCAGCGGCTTGATCTGGCGCAAGAGGCGATCCGGCTGACTCGCTCTATGAGGCACCTGCTTCCTGAGAATACAGAAGTCGCGGGACTGCTGGCGCTGATGCTGCTCACCGATGCGCGGCGGGCGGCGCGGACGGGATCGCAGGAGGAATTGATTCCTTTGGACAAGCAGGATCGGACGTTGTGGGACCGCGCGGAAATCTCTGAAGGGATTGGGCTGCTCACTGCCGCGCTCAGTAAGGGCACCGTGGGCCTGTATCAGCTGCAGGCGGCGATCGCGGCAGTGCATGACGAGGCGGCGCGGGCGGAGGACACAGACTGGCCCCAGATTGTGGCGCTTTACGAGCTGCTAAAGCGCGTATCTCCCGGGCCGATGGTGACGCTCAATCACGCGATTGCAGTTGCTATGGTCCACGGGCCGGCGAAAGGGCTTGAACTGCTGCGGGCCCTGGAGAGCGACGATCGGGTTGCGGGCCACTACCGGCTGGATGCGGTGCGTGGGCATCTGCTGGAGCGCCTGGGCGACGACGAAAACGCCATCAAGCACTACAGGATCGCGGCGGCTCGAACGACGAGTATTCCCGAGAGAGATTATTTGATGACGCAGGCGGCGCTGCTTGAGGATCGTAGTAAGTGAACGGGCAAACGCGTTCACCACAAAAGGCGCTGGGAAAACAGGGCCTAATGGCCGTGCTTCCTGGTTCGAGGTAGTGGATGGAGACGTAAACCTCAACTAAGATAGCGGTGACGTGACTACCGTCTCCAAAACCACCGGCTTGCGCTATTGGATGTTGCGGGTGCTGGAAGAGTGCGACCGGGCATCAGCGGGATTCCGCGCCGATCCCGTGCATGATTTGCGCGTGGCGTTGCGCCGCTGCCGATCCATGGCTGACGGCATGATGGCGATGGATCCCGATCCGGATTGGAAGGCGATGAAGAAGGCGGGAAAGCGGCTGTTCCAGAGCCTGGGCGAGTTGCGCGATGTGCAGATCATGATGGAGTGGATCGAGAAGCTGCATCCATCGGTGCATAGCGGGAATGATTTGGGGAGCAAACAGGCCGAGACTTTAGGAGCTTCCGTCGCTCCATCTCGAGAAACACTTGAAGTCGATCAGGGCCACGACCCTGCGGCCCGGGCGCTGTTACATATCCTGCAGGCGCGGGAGACCGAGCAGAAGCATACCGCCCGAGCAGCACTTGAACAATTCGATCGCAAGCAGTGGCGGCAGTGGAGCAAGACGCTGCCGGTGCGGGCGTCGCGCGTGCGTCCGGGCAGCGCGGCGTTCAAGCATCTGGCCCTGGAGCGATGGGCAGCAGCGCGCGAATTGCACAACCGCGCCATGCGCAGCCGGTCTCAGGTGGCGCTGCATATGTTGCGCATCGGGATCAAGCGTTTCCGCTACATCGTCGAGAATTTTCTTCCGGCGGAACACAAGCTGTGGAGCAACGATCTGAAACACGTGCAGGATCTGCTGGGGGACGTACACGATCTGGACGTGCTGTGGGGGACCGCGCTTGCTTGCCGAGTTTTTCCCGATGAGTCTTCGCGCAAGGCTTGGCATGAGCGGATTGTGGAAGAGCGAAGCAGGCGGATCGAAGAATATCGGCAGCGGACGACTGGCCGGGATTCGTGGTGGCATATCTGGCGGGCTGGGCTGCCACAAGGCAAGCAGATTCAGCAGGTTGCCACGCAACGCATGAAGTTGTGGGCGAAGGCGCTCGATCCGGATTTTGCCCATTCCGAGCGGGTTGCGCGACTGGCACTGGAGATCTATGACGGCCTTAAGGGGCTTCGGCTTCTGGGAACCTTGCCGGAGGAGATGAATGGGCACTCGGATGATTTCCGATCCACGCTTTACATCGCTGCGTTGTTGCATGATGTGGGGAAATCGAGGGGCAATCAGGGGCATCACAAGGAATCGCAGGATTTGATCAAGGAGCATCCTGTGCCGCTGGGATGGAAAGCGGAGACGATGCAGCGCGCGGCAATCGTGGCGCGGTTTCATGCCGGGGCGCTGCCTAGCCGGAGTCACAAGACGTTACGCGACCTCCTCCCGCCGGAGCAAAAAAATATAACGAAGTTGGCTGCAATCCTGCGTTTGGCCAATGCGTTCGATTCCGAGCATGATGGACACGTGCGTCGAGTAAAAGTCGAAGCCGCCGGAGCGCAAGTGAAATCGAGGAAAGTAGTGCTGAACGGTCACAAACGCCGGGTGCACGGTTTCCTTCAAAAGCTGCCCAAGTTGGGGAAGAATGAGGCGCTGGTGATCGAAGCCGAAGGGTATCAGCCGGGAAACGCGACGGCGCAGGCGATCGCGGGGGAGAGATACCTGCTTGAAATGGTGCTGCGCCATCCCATCGTGGTCAGGCCTGCGACTGCGAGTTATCCAGCGTCGAAAGCGAAGACATACACCTCAAAGGGAATTTAGGAGTCCATCTCGCAGCAACCGGAGTCCCTCCGGGACTAAAGCCGAAGTTCTCATGGGTTGCAATGGCGCGCCTAAAAGGTGCGTCCCTTCAAATAAGTTTTCTAGATCGCCTCAATTTCTTGTGGTTGTAGCTGCACAGGCACTTCTTATTCGTCCCTCCGCGAGAGTACAACGGTCTTGACCTGCGGAAGCCGGGAGCCCCGATCATGACTCACGCACAATTGGTGGAGAAAGCGGTGCGCTGGCTGCGATGGTATCGATGCGGCGTGGTGCTGTCGGAACAAGCTTGCGTCAGCGGCGAGATGCCCGATGCCATCGGGTGGAAGCGGGCTTGCCACTCCGTGCTGGTGGAGTGCAAGGTCACGCGGGCGGATTTTCTGGCAGATCGAGCGAAACCGTTTCGTCTGAAGCCGGAGAAGGGCGTGGGTTGCGAGCGGTTCTACTTGACTCCGCCGGGGCTGGCGAAAGTGGAAGAACTGCCCGCTGGTTGGGGATTGGTGGAACTGCGGCGTGGGCGCGTCGAGATGATTCAGCCTTCGGCGAAGAATTTGCGTTCGGCCAACGGTTTCAGATACGAGATGAATCTGCTGCTGGCAAGTTTGCGGCGGGTCGAGGTCCGAATCGAACCGCAGAGCATTACCGACTTTCTCAAATGGAAGAACCGCATGGCTGACTACAACCGCGGCACGCTGCCGGAAGGATTGAGCTCCGTCGAGCAGGAAGTGAATATCTTTCTGGATCCGGAACTTTCCTTATAGACCTCGATCGTTCCCGGGCCCACGAATTTGATAGAGCGAATTGCAAGGTTGGTGTTGTGGAACAGGGTTGCTCCTCTAGGGATAAAGCCCTCATCTTCGTTGGCTTCAGGTGGCGCAGCTCGAGGCCGCTCCCTTTCCAAAACCGATTTCCGAAATACACGCTAATCGGAATCTCGGACATATATCACCGTCGGATGGCCGTGATATGTGGTGCGCTGAAATTCCTGATAGCCGCATTTGGTGGCGACGCGAATGGAGGCGGGGTGGTCGGGAGCAATGATGCAGGCGGTTCGGCGCTCTCTGAATTTCGAGTCGCCCCATGCCACTGCTGCCGCTACAGCTTCTGTGGCGAAACCCTGTCCGTGCGCGTGGGGAGCCAAGACCCAGCCGATCTCGGGAATGCCATCGAGCGACGGTTGCAGGTCGCGCTTGTAGTCCGCGAATCCAACCTCGCCCAGGAATTTGCCCCTTAGCTTCTCTTGGACGACCCAATATCCAAAACCCAGGACGGCCCAGTGTCCCGCATATCGGAGCAGGCGTGACCAGGTTTCTTCGGCAGTGAAAGGATTTTCGCGGATGTAACGCGTTACGCGGGGATCGCCCCACATGGCGGCGGACTCTGGGAAATCTTCCACTGTGTGGCCGCGCAGGAGGAGGCGCGTGGTTTGGATCTGGGGAACATCTACTGTGAGTGGTGGCATGTCCCGCAGTTTACGTGATCTCGTTGCATAGAGGACGCCCGCAGCGGTCAAAGCCGGATGCAGGGCCGAAGGCTAACGGCACGACTGAACTCGCTGCCCTTCGCAGTCGAGGCGCGATCCTCGTGCTTTCGAGCGGGCCATTCGTACGTGGGCTTTTCCTGGCGGGCGAAGCACAAGGTATTTCCACTCCGCAGGTCTTCCGCTTCGTGGGAGAACCACTCCGGTCGAGATGACAGGGATAGGGACTGGGTAGGAAAGTGTTGCTAGAGTTCGCGGCGGCCTTCCATGGATTTGAGCATGGTGATCTCGTCGGTGTACTCGATGTCGCTGCCTACCGGGATTCCCATCGCGATACGAGTGACTTTTACTCCGGCGCGCTTGAGTTGCTGGGAAAGATAAACCGCCGTTGCTTCGCCTTCGACTGTAGGGTTGGTGGCGAGAATGACTTCGTCCACATTCCCGTCTTCGACGCGGGAAATGAGATTACTGATGCGGAGTTGTTCGGGACCGACTCCGTGGAGGGGCGAAATCGCTCCGTGCAGCACGTGGAAGACGCCGTTATAGTGTTTGGTCTTTTCGATGGCGGCGATGTTGGTAGGCTCTTCGACGACGCAGACCAGTCGCTGATTTCGCGTCGGACTACTGCAGTAGACACACGGATCGACGTCGGTGATGTTGTTGCAGAGGGAGCAAAGATGGAGGCTAGCCTTGACGTCGCGCACAGCGGCGGCGAGCGACTCGGCGTCTTCGTCGCTCGAACGCAGGATGTGGAAAGCCAGGCGCTGCGCGCTTTTTGTCCCCACGCCGGGAAGCTTTTTCAGTTCATCAATGAGCCGCGACATCGGCTCGGCAAACTTAGACATAAAGTCGTTCCTGTTTTGTCATTCTGAGCGCCGGCAGGAATCCATGCAACTTGCTGGTCGCGAGAAAATGCATAAGTCCTACGCTTCGCTCAGGATGACAATCATTGGGATTCCTCTTGAGATCATGGCGTTGGCGGGAGAGCGTACTCGAGGTCGTATGAATGCTTGCCATCCGGCGCAACGTTGATTTTCATATTCCCGGTAATTCCCACCAGGTCTCCCGTGCCGGAACCTGGGACCACGGAAATGGCAGGGCTCGGCGCTCCTTTGCTCATGATGCCGGTGTGGTGCAGAGCGAAGGTTCCCGTCTTGCCCTGGACCGTGCCCGTGAAGGTCTCTATGGCAACGTAGACGCCCGATGATTTGGCACTGCCGGCGGCGAGCATCTGTCCTTTGGTCGTTCCTACAAGGTCGCCATGGTATTGCTTTTGGAGCACCATGCGGCTGATGCCGTCGCCGAGTTTGTCGTCTTGCGGCGTCATTTTTACGTCGAAGGATCCGGTAGCATGCTGGGTCAAGGCAGCCTCTTTGGGAGGGTTGGATTGGGCGTAGGCCATGGTTAGCAGGAGCGTCGCAAGAATTGTCGCGGTGCAAATGAGCTGAGAACCTGCAGATCTTATCTTCAGGGGTTTCACCATCGTTTGATGATTGTACAGGCAACCTGCGCAGGTCCTTTCCCTTCGTCTGGTCTCAGGGTCAGGATCACGGAGAGTAAATTGTCGGGCTAGATCCCGGGTATACCTAAGCCACCGAGCATGCCTCCGACGGTGGATTGCATTTGCGCGTCGACTTTGCGCGCGGCTTCGTTGATGGCGGCCAGAATCAGATCCTGCAGCATTTCCACGTCGCCGGACTTCACAGCTTCCGGGTCGATGCGCAGGCTGAGGAGTTGCTTGCGGCCGTCCATTTTTGCAGTGACGGTTCCGCCGCCGGAACTGGCCTCCACGATGGTCTCCTGCATCTTGCTCTGCAGGGACTCGTACTGCGCTTTGGCCTTCGACATTAATTCCTGGAGATTGAATCCACCCATAAAGGTTTCCTTATGCCATTCTGAGCGAAGCGAAGAACCTCTGCAACTGGTCTGGTGCAAGAGAAAATACAAGAGTCGTTCGGTGACAATACTCCTCACGATGACCAAATGTTCAGGATGAACAACGAGCGGAGACGCTAGCGTTTGTCGCGATAGTCGATTACGGTTCGAATCTCGGCGCCGAATTTTTCCTGCATCCGGCGGACGACCGGATCCTGCTCGGCGCGGCTTCTTCCCCCAGGTCCCGTTCGTACGAAAGCGCGTTTGTTGTCCAGCGGGGATACGGTTGCCCCGGGAACTACTTTCAGCTTGACGGCACGGCCGAGGACTCCACTGGCAGCGGCGATGGCGATCCGCCGGGCTTCCGTGCTGAGCGACATGTCGACTACTGTCTGCGATTCGCCAACTTTTATGATGACTTCATTGGCCTGAATGCTCCACTCGCCGCCGGAGAGCATAGAGACCAGAATGCGCTGGTTGTTATCGGATAACGCTTGCAGCACGGCGGGTTGCAGTCTTTCGATATCTGCCTGTAAAGAGGTGGATCCCGAAGAAGCGGTTTGCTTTTGCTCCTCGACAAAATCCTTACTTCTAGCAACTTCGGCCAGAAGTGAGGCACCAGGTACGGTTTCTGGATCGAGAGTCGCAACGGCTTCGGTAGAGACGTAGCTGGCTAAGTCTCTACGCTCGGGTGCCGCAGAGCCCATGATCACGGCTTCGGGCTGGCTGACGGTGGCCACGATACGCGGAGGCGGACTGGAGACGGCTTCAAAAGCATCTTCCTGACGCGGCGTGCCTTTGCGAGCTGAATCGGCAGCGAAGGGCGATACGTAGTTAGAGCGCGAACTCGGCTCGGAGCGCCGCGTTTCGGGACCTCGTTCGGCGCCGGCGGTTCCGGTCACAATGGCTGGCCTTCCTAGAGGGCGCTGCGGTGCGGCCGCCGGCGAAGCGGCTACATCACTCAACAACTGCTCGATGGGCAGAAGTTTTTGCGCGTGGGCCATCTTCAATAGGCCGAGTTCGAGGTGAAAGCGCTGTTCCTGCTTGTACCCCAGTTCATTGTGGGTGCGAAGCATGATCTGCAAGTGACGGGTGAGATCTTCTTCGCCGAACAATTCAGCAACGCGGGCGACGCGGGCACGTTCTTCGCTCGAGATTTGAAGCAGGGAAGAATCCTTGCCGGCAATTTTCGCCACTGTGGCATTGCGGAGAAAGCGCACCATCTGCCTGGCGAAGTGGGTGGCGCTGTGGCCTTCGCTGATGAGATGGTCGACTTGCTTGAGGATATCTTCGCAGGCGCTACGCGAGACGGCTTGCATGACTTCTTCGAGAGTTTGCGCCGGAGCTGCGCCGACGAGGTTGCGAACCGATTCGGCAGTCAGCTTGCCGCTGGACGATGCGATCGCCTGGTCAAGGATAGAGAGCGCGTCGCGCATGGATCCGTCGCCGGCTTCGGCGAGCAGGGCGAGTGCGTCGTCGTCGGCATCGACTTTTTCGCGGCTGACCAGATCGCGCAGCTGGCCAACGATGTCGTCGAATTTGACGGCTCGGAAGCTGAAGTGCTGGCAACGCGAGCGAATGGTCTGCGGAATGTCTTCGGGCTGCGTAGTGGCGAGCATGAAGACGATGTGATCGGGGGGCTCTTCCAGCGTTTTCAGCAGCGCGTTAAAGGCGGCGTCGGTGATCTGGTGAGCCTCGTCGAGAATGTAAATTTTGAAGCGGTCGCGTGCGGGGCGGTAGCGCGCGGCTTCGCGGAGTTCGCGAATTTCGTCGATGCCACGGTTAGTGGCGGCGTCGATTTCGATGACATCTACTGAGTTTCCGGCACGGATTTCGGTGCACGATTCGCAGACACCGCAAGGTTCGGGAACCGGCTTATCTTTCGAGCGGCAGTTCAGCGCCATCGCCAGGATGCGGGCAACGGTGGTCTTGCCGATGCCGCGGTGTCCGGAGAAGATATAGCCGTGGGCGGTGCGTCCCTGCTCGATGGCGTTCTGGAGCGTGCGGGTGACGTGCTCCTGGCCGATCACCTCGGAAAACTTCTGCGGACGGTATTTGCGAGCCAGGACGGTATAACTCATGGGCAAACCTCGATTATACGGGATGGAGGGGCCGGGCGAGACCTGTGGAAAGAACCACAAACACAGGGGACACGGAGGACGGTAAGGATTTTTGAGTAAGAAGAAACAGATCTCCGGCGAATCGCTTGCGCGCATCAATGGCAAGCGATAGGCTGGTTCGGGACTTGAGGAAAATGGCGGTTCCGAAATTGGTTAATGGCGAGCCGTCCCGGAGGATCCGATGCAATTAAAACTTTCAAAGCGCACCGTGGATGGGATTCTGGTGATCAGTTGCAGCGGGCGCATTGTGTTTGGCGATGAGTCGTCGCTGCTGCGAGAAGAAGTCAAGAACGCTCTGCAGAACAATAAACGAATTGTGCTGAATTTGGGCGATGTGAACTACATCGATTCGGGTGGGCTCGGAACTCTGGTGGCGCTACATACAACAGCGCACAATGCCGGGGCGACAATCAAGCTGGCGAATCTGACCAAGCGGGTGGGAGATCTGCTGCAGGTCACGAAGTTGCTGACGGTGTTTGATGTGCGCGACTCGGAGTACGACGCGCTGGAGTCGTTCCGGAAAGAGGCGGTAGCCTAGACCCAGATCGGTTTGGCGCTGCACCGCAGGCCTGTGGGTCAAGTAGGGGTCCCTTCGACTGCCCTCAGGAAATCTCTTCGACTGCGCGGGTTGGATCTCTTCACAGTCCAGCCTGCTTCGCTCAGGATGACAAAATCACATAAGAGGAAACAGCAGCTAAGGGCCGGCAGGACGACTGTCGCGTCTGTCGCACGTTCTGATCGGGGCGGCAGCCTGCTGCTGCGCATTGAGCGGGCAATTCGGGCGATTCCGCGCGGGAAGGTTTCGACTTATGGCGGGATAGCACGGGCGGCGGGGTTCCCCGGGGCGGCGCGGCAAGTGGCGCGGGTTTTGCGCCGGAGTTTTGGATTGCCGTGGCAGCGGGTGCTGGGAGCGGGCGGAGAGATCAAGCTGCGGGGAGATTCGGCCATCGAACAGCGGCTACGGTTGGAAGCCGAGGGCGTGCGGTTTCGCGGGAGGAAGGTGGATATGAAGGCGTGCGAGTGGAAAGCGGGACGTGGCAAGTAGATGGTGTTTTGCTCTCGGCATGGCATTGCACCCACCGACGTCGAAGTCCCCATTTCAAACTCGCACAATATGCGAGCTTAGGATGGATTAACCCTCGGGAGCGCGGAATCACTTTTTGAATCTCTCGTCGATTGCGACCTGGTATCCGGTCACCATTTTGTTGGTTTCATTGGCCATGCCGATCACCGCCATCAACTCTTTGAACATGGCGTCGGTCATGCCTTTTTTCTGGGCTGAGGCAGTGTGCGAGGCGATGCAGTAGCTACACTGGTTGGTGACGCTGACGGCGATGTAGATCATTTCTTTAGTCAGCGGATCGAGAGCCCCGGGCCCCATGATCTGTTTGAGGTCTTCCCATGTGCGCTTCAGTGTGGCGGGATCGTGGGCGATGGCTTTCCAGAAATTGTTGATCCAGTCGGTTTTGCGTGTGGCCATGATGTCGTCATAGACCGCGCGTACTTCAGGACTGGCGTCTTGGTATTCGATAAGGCCGAGAGTGGACATGGGAGCTCCAAGTTTTAAAGTTGCAAGAGTTCAAAGTTTGATTGAGTTTCGCGACTGCATTGGTAACCGTTGCTCAGAGCGTGCTGCACTATCTGTGACACCCGGGCTAAAGCCCTGTTGTGACTAGAACGCTCTCGCCGCCCTAACGAGCCGCGCTTCCACTAATACCAGAAGGCGAACCGCTGCGCCGAACGCTGCGCCACCTAGCGACGACAACTTTGAATCTTTAGAATCTTGAAAATTTGAAACTCGCTATTTCGGCAATTCACCGCTCAGAAGCTTTTCAAGATTGGCTACTGGAACGCGTACTCCTACGTAGAATTGTCCGAACAGGGCGTAAACGGCGCTGACTTCGTCGAAGCGCATTTCGTAGATCAGTTTCTTGAAAACCAGCGGATCATCCGCAAACAAGTCGACTCCCCACTCCCAGTCGTCGAAGCCAATGGATCCCGTGATGATTTGCCGGACCTCGCCTGCATAACGGCGGCCCACCAGGCCGTGTTCATTCATCTGACGGGCGCGTTCTTCGATAGGGAGCGTGTACCAGTTTTTGTTTTCGCCACGGCGACGGTCCATGGGATAGAAGCAGGCGTAGCGGTTCGGCGGAATCTCGGGATAAAGGCGCGGGCGCATGGCTTCTTTCTGACGGACCAGCGTGTCGGCGATCTCGCGCTTCCATTCCTCCGAGTGCGGCTCAATGCCGCGATCGGCAAGTGTCTTATAGATCTTGACCGTGGATTCGTACAGGCCGAGTTCGATGATTGACAGATATGACGTTGTGGGCTCGAGATAGTCGCTCAGGCGGAGATTGGCGAGGGCGAGTTCGGCTTGGTTCAGGTCGGCGAAGGATTCGCGGAAGTGGATCAGCATCAGGTCGCCTTTGTGGCCGATCAGCGAATAGAGCGCCGACTGTCCCGCTCTGTTTTGCTCCATGGCGAAAAGGGCGTCGGAAGCCTCCCTGGCGATGGCGGACTTTTCTGCCTGCGGCAAGGCTCGCCAGGCGGCGCGGCGGACACGCATCATCTGATGCAGCACGCTGTAGCCTTCCGTGGTGAGCGGGACGGCCGGGACTTCGGCGGCGACTTGCGGGCGAGGTTGGTGCGTTGTGGTCATTCGAGCCTCTTGTGTAGTAGTTGCTCTATTGTAGCGGAGGGACGGGTGCTGGATTCTGGGGATTCAGAGATGAGTTTCGACTAAAAGGCGAAAATGGGGTCGTCAAATCCCCATCCTAAGCTTGCAAAGTCTGCGCGTTTCGGGTGGGGAACCCTTAGTAAACTCGAGGAGCATTGTGTGCGGTATAACTGACTTCATGCGAGGAATGTTGATTGCGGGTGGGCTGGTGCTACTTGCCAGCTTTTGCTTCGGACAGACGAGGCGGTTGTGGGTTCTGCGGGATTCGGGCGAGATGGTCGAGTACGATCCCGCGAGCTTTGCCGTGAAGCAGGAATTAAAGCTGCCTCCGGAAGCGGCGCAATCTCCGCAAAATGTTTCGGTGAATCGCTTGGGGCAGATTCTTTTTGTACCCACGGTTTCATTCCCGCTGGCCGACAGCGATCTGCAGTCATCGCCCAAAGCGTGGCTGTGGAATGGGCGGGCCGGGTCTTCGCTCGAGTTGGGAGTGAAACGCGAGGTGGCCAAGACGGGATCGAATCAGGCGGTCACCGATACAGTGGCCACGATTCTGCTCTCAGCAGATGGAGCACATTTATTCTGGTTCGCGAATCAACAAAGGCGATTGCAGCGGGAAGACATTGATCTTTCAGCTACGACAAGCTGGCAGGCGTGGCGGACGGATTTGAGCGGAGCCGGGAGGGAGGACCTTACATCGGCAAGACTTCCCGATTGCACTTGTTCGACCGGGGCTTGTGAGGAGAGTTGTCCGACAGGAGTGGTGTGGGCTCCCGATGAGGGCCTGGCGGATTTCTTCGTGATGTCCCAGTTTATGGCCGGTAAGGATGAGCCATCGTACAGGGCGAGCACCATCTATCGCGAGCAGGATGGCAAGTGGACAGGCACGGCGACGGCAGAGCCGCTGCGGCGACTCCTGGATGGTACTTCGAACGGTGATGTGGTGGTCGAAGCGATTCCGGACACGGGATGTTGCGGCTGGTCAAACCAGAGTGACGATCAGACGTTGGTGATCGCGAATGGGAAGGCCACAGCTGTCTTTGATGAGCAAACTACTTATAAGAACGCCGACTACGACGTGAGTTTCTATACCTCAAACGCGCGGCTGTCGCTCGATCTGAAGTCAGTAGCGATGACGATTGTGGCCACGGCGCAAGCGAATCAGCCAATCCAGTTGTCGGAGCAGGGGCAGGCCAATCCGGAGGAGTCGAAGCAGATTCGCAAGTCGCTGGCGGAATTGCCCGCGGTTGACATCAAGAACATAGACGATCCTGCGCAGAAAATCGCATTCTTGCCGCGTTCCCTGCTGGTGGGATGGGTTGGGGAAAAGGAGTTGCTGCTGGTGGAGGATCATTTCTTGGTGAATTACAACGTGGCTACCGGAGCGCGGAAGAAGTCGGCGGTGCGGGTGGAAGATGCCGGGCACGTATTTCTGCGGTAATCCTCACCTCTGGCGGTTGGAATAGCGGCACCCGGCGTGAGTTTGAGTCCCCGTAAACGTCAAAATCGCCACCTTGTCTCGCTACAAAACGCGAGTTTAGGAGGGGCACCTCTTGATTACTTTGTGCCGCCCGCCTTTTCTGCGGGTTTTAGGAGCAAGTCCTGGTAGTCGAAGCTGAAGTCGGCTAGCGGGGAGACTGCGGCCATCCTCGCGCCGTCGATCGAGCCGTTGGGATTCAGAGAGAACGTGATCAAGGCGTCTTCGATCGTGCGGACTCGCCAGTGCGCTTTGAAAGTGTCGTACTGCCAGTGCTGCAAGTCGCCGATCATTCCGGGAGTGTGGTCAAAACTGATGACCAGCCCGCTATTTTCTTTGCGGATCGTGATGGGACCGTACCAGGCATCGTTATAGACCCCGGCGTATTTCTCGATGGGAAGAGAAGGTTTGGAATCGGGGGCACGGCCGGATTCGGCTTTCTTCATAATCTCGGCGGCATCCTTTTGCTGTTTGTCCTCCCAGGACTTGAAGGCCGCTACCCAGTCCGTTGCCGGCAGATGAAAGTAGTAATCGAGGACGTGATAGAGGATTGAATCGAAGGCGCCATCTTCTTCTGCATTCGTGAGCACCACCACGCCCAGGTTTTCCTCAGGGACGAGCATCACGCGGGAGACGAAGCCGGCAACGCCGCCGGTGTGGCCGACGAGTTTGCGTCCGTGATAGTCGCGCAGGGACCAGCCCAGCGCATAGTCGGAGAACTCCGGCTTGAGTCCGGCGAGTTGGGGAGGGAAATCGCCGATGGGAAGAATAGTCTGCGGCGACCACATTTCGTGCGAGCGCTGTTCGCTGAAAAGGCGTCCGTCGCGGTTGACGAACTTGCCATGACTGAGTTGAAGCTCGACCCACTTGGCCATATCGGCAGCGCAAGACTGGATGGAGCCGGCCGGGCCGGCATTGTCGAGCACTTCGAAGGGAATCACCTGCAGTTTTTCCTCGACGCGCGAATGCGGATAGGCGTAATCGTCGCCGGGTTTGAAGCTGGCGTTTGTGACACGCGAATGCTCCATGCCTAGCGGAGAGAAAACGCGGTCGCGGATGTAGTCGTCCCAGGAAGTTCCGGTGACTGCAGGAATGATTTGTCCCGCGGTCATATAGAGCAGGTTGTCGTACGCATAATGGCTGCGAAAACTTGAGTGCGGCTTCATGAAGCGCAGCTTATAGATGATTTGCTCTCGCGTGTAGGTGGATGGTGGCCAAAACAGAAGATCACCTTCGCCGAGTCCCATGCCGCTGCGGTGAGTGAGCAGGTCGCGGATGGTCATCTCGTGTGAAACATAGGGATCGTACATAACGAAGCCGGGAAGGCGCTGGTAGACCGGATCGTCCCAGGAGAGCCTGCCTTCGTCGACCAGTGTAGCGAGTGCGGCGGTGGTGAAAGCTTTGGTGTTCGATCCGATGCCGAACATGGTGAACTCGTCCACCGGAGTGGGGTCGCCGAGCTTGCGAACGCCATAGCCTTTGGCGACGAGAACTTTTCCATCTTTCACGATGGCGACGGAGATTCCCGGAACGTCGAACGTTCTCATCGAGCTTGCGACATAGGCATCGAGATCGGGCGGGGGCGCGGCCGGATTCGAGGCAGAGGATTGTGCCCGAAGGATCACCGTGGAACTCAGCGCAATGAGCGTGTAGAGGAAAGTTCTTAGGCGAGTCGAGTGCATGGTTCTCCACAGAGTTGGAATTAAGGATGAGGGAGATTAAAGCACAAAAGAGCAGAGTAACGAGGGGAAATTGGGAGCCCGGCACGAGTGCCGGACTCTCAGTTGCTTCAGTTCATCTGCTTCGACAAGACCGCCTGGATGTTTCGATCAAGGGCTCGATCTCCAGCCCGCACTCCAGCAGGTGGGCCATCTCGTTAAGGGCTGAGACCGATCCGGGCGGCGGTGCTGGTGTCAATGACCCAAAAGTTGTATTCGGTCAGCAAACTTTCAAAACTGCACACGCTGTACAAACATTGGACGTTCGTTATAAAAAGCTGGAAGCAGCGTGCAGCGGGTAATCTCGGGAGCCCGGGTCCTTGTACCTAAGACCAACTACATTAACGGATGCGCTTTTCACGCTGGCGAGGTGTGGCGGGCAGATCCTGGCCGGGGGCACGGATTTCTATCCTGCGCTGGGGGAGCGTCTCCCGCAAGGGGACATTGTAGATATCACGGGCGTAGCCGAAATTCGCGGAATTTCCTTTGAGCCGGAGTGGATTCGAATTGGCGGATTGACGACGTGGACGGAGGTCATTCGCACTCCCTTGCCCCGATGTTTCGATGCCCTGAAAGCAGCTGCGCGTGAAATCGGCTCGGTGCAGATTCAGAATCGCGGTACAGTGGCGGGAAATCTGTGTAACGCTTCGCCGGCGGCGGATAGTGTGCCATGCCTGCTGGGGCTTGACGCCGAGGTGGAATTGCTGTCGTCGGCAGGAAAAAGGACCATACCGCTGGAACAATTTATAACGGGGAATCGGAAAACGGTGCGGCAACCGGAGGAGATCTTATCCGCAGTGCTGGTGCCACGCGGGTTCGAGGATGCCCGGTCGGTTTTTCTCAAGCTGGGGGCGCGGCGTTATCTGGTGATCTCCATTTCGATGGTTGCGGCGCTCTTGCAGATCGATGGCAATGGGAACCTGAGCGAAGCGCGGATTGCAGTCGGGTCATGTTCGGCGAAGGCTCTGCGGCTGCGGGAACTGGAACAGTCACTGATTGGGTGCGCGGGTTCAAAAATCGCTCAGCACGTGACGAGTGAACATCTGGCTTCATTGTCTCCGATTGATGACATCCGGGCTACCGGAGCTTATCGCCGAGACGCTTCGTTGACGTTAGTACGGCGGGCGTTGCGGGCTTGTGTGGGAGACCAATGATGGCGACCACGCCGAAATTGCCGGACAGCGCTGCCACTGAAGTAGTCTTCTCGGTGAACGGGTGTTGCGCACAAGTGTCCATGCCTGGAACGCGGCGGCTGTCGCGGGTTTTGCGTGAAGATTTCGGGCTGACTGGGACGAAGGTTGGCTGCGATGCGGGAGACTGCGGCGCGTGCACAGTGTTGATCGATGGCGAACCGGTCTGCGCATGTTTGACCGCGGTGGGACAGGTAGCTGGATGCCAGGTTACGACTGTCGAAGGGTTGGCCTCGAGAGGCCCGCTTTACGATCGTCTGAAGCAGTCCTTTCTTAACCACGGGGCGGCGCAGTGCGGGGCGTGTATCCCGGGGATGCTGGTTTCGGCTACCGCGCTGCTGGAGAAGAATTCCTCTCCGAGCGAATCGGAAGTGATGGATGCAATCGGCGGTGTGCTCTGCCGCTGCACCGGATACCGAAAGATCATCACTGCAGTTATGGCAGCTGGAATGGATGTTTTGCCGAACACGGCATCCACGGGTTCCGCGGTCGGTGCTCGGCTTGTCCGCCTGGATGGAAAAAGGAAGGTGGATGGAACGGAGATCTTCGGCGCGGACGAGATTCCGGCAGGGACGCTGGGTGTGCGCGTCGTCCGGTGTCCACATGACCGGGCGCGGTTTCAGTTCGGCGATCTCGAACAGTATGTCGCAGCGTATCGTGGAGTATCCTGCGTCCTCACTGCGAAGGATGTTCCTGGTGTCGACTGCTACGGAGTCATTCCGAAATTTTCCGACCAGCCGGTATTTGCGCATCGCGAAGCGCGCTTTCGTGGGGAAGCGGTGGCAGCGATTGTCGGGGAGACAGAAGCGCTGGAAGCACTCGACTTGGGTAATTTTCCGGTCATTTGGGAGCGGTTTCCGGCGTTGAAAACGACTGAGGCAGCGCTGGCGTCCGATGCTCCTCGCATCCATCCTCATCGCGAGCACAACATTCTGGTACGCGGGCGCGTGGTGTGCGGAGATGTTGATCAAGCGCTCGCGGAAGCCGACGTTGTCGTTGCGGGCGAATATGAGACCGGATTCGTGGAGCATGCTTATATCGAGCCGGAAGCAGGGTTCGGGCGGCGCGTCGGTGACACGATCGAGATCCAAGCCTGCACGCAGTCGCCATATATGGATCGGGCCGACATCGCGAAAATCCTTGGGATCACCCCCGAGAAGGTGAGGATTATTCCTACTGCCGTTGGAGGAGGGTTCGGATCGAAGCTGGATTTGTCGGTGCAGCCGTTCGTTGCCTTAGCGGCCTGGAAGCTGAATCGGCCAGTACGCATGGTGTATTCGCGAACAGAGTCGATCATGTCGACCACGAAGAGGCATCCGGCGCACATTTGGCTGCGCGCCGGCGCTACAAAGGACGGGAAAATTACTGCTCTGGATTTTGCGGCGGATTTCAACACCGGGGCGTATTCGTCGTGGGGACCGACCGTCGCGGGAAGAGTTCCGGTGCATGCCTCGGGGCCATACCGGGTTCCAAATTATCGGGCGCTGACGCGGGCGGTGCATACGAACATTGTTCCGGCGGGGGCCTTCCGCGGATTCGGCGTGCCGCAGGCGGCGATCGCGCAGGAACAGGCGTATGACGATCTGGCGGACAAGGTCGGGATGGATCGACTGGAGTTTCGCATTCTGAATGCACTCGACAATCAGACTCCAACGGTGACGGGCCAGGTTTTGGGCGAGGGCGTCGGAATTCGAGCATGCCTGGAGGCTTTGCGTCCGCATTGGAAAGATGCGCGGGACCGTGTGGCTGCCTTGAATCGCGACGCGGTTGGGCCTTTGCGGCGCGGTGTCGGCATCGCGGGGATGTGGTACGGCTGCGGCAATACTTCACTCCCGAATCCGTCGACGGTGCGCATCGGGTTGAAACAGGATGGCCGAATTGCGCTGCATCAGGGCGCCGTCGATATCGGGCAAGGGTCAAATACGATCGTGACCCAGATCTGCGCTGATGCATTAGGCGCGCCGTTCGCGCAATTCGATCTGGTTTCCGGCGATACTGCGATCACGCCGGATTGCGGCAAGACTTCGGCGTCGAGGCAGACGTTCGTGACGGGCAAAGCTGCGCAGATGGCGGCCGCTAAGCTGCGGGCCGAGATCCTCAAAGTTGCAGGTGCGTGCAGTTGCGCAGAGATTCGGTTTGAAGACGAATCGGTCATTGTGCGTGAAGAAGGGAAGAGCAAGTACGTGCCATTATCCGAAATGTCACTGGATAGTCACGGATACGTCATTACTTGCGAGGCGACTTTCGACCCTCCGATTACACCTCTGGACGAGAATGGCCAGGGAACTCCGTATGCCGTATTCGGTTTCGGCGCTCACGTGGCGGAAATTGAAGTGGATATCGAGCTTGGCACGGTTCGCGTGCTGAAAGTCACGGCTGCGCACGATGTGGGACGCGCGATCAATCCCACGCTGATTGAAGGGCAGATCGAGGGCGGCGTGGCGCAAGGACTCGGCATGGCGCTGATGGAAGAATTTTTTCCAGGAAAGGGAGAGAATCTGCACGATTATCTGATTCCGTCTGCGGGCGACATTCCTCCTGTGGAGTCGATTCTGATTGAAGTGCCATCGTCGATTGGCCCATTTGGCGCGAAGGGAATCGGAGAGCAAGCGGTGATTCCGACGGCGCCGGCGATTCTGAATGCGATCCATGATGCGGTAGGCGTACGCATTCACAAAGTTCCGGCGACCCCAGACCGCGTGCGGGCGGCTATTCTGGCGAAATCCGGCGGAGGTGCGCGTGGCTGACGACGCGATCCGCTGCGATGCCTGCCCGGTGCTGTGCTACATCAAGCCGGGGCGTACGGGATCGTGTGACCGTTACGGGAATCATGATGGCAAGCTGGTGCGACTGGATCCGCATGTCGTGCTTGACCGGACTGTGGAGCGAGGCGAATCCGCGGTGCCATTTCTCGAGCGCAGTCATGATTGGGACGGGACTCTTGTCAGCCACGGTGAAACATTCGTGACAGCGATCGGCGCGGGAACCACGTATCCCGACTACAAGCCGGCGCCGTTCATCATCTCGTCGCAGGTGGAAGGCGTGGACATGGTCACCGTCGTGACCGAGGGGATTTTCAGTTACTGCGGCGTGAAGGTGAAGATCGACACGGATCGCCATCTGGGCGCGGAGTGCAGCGCGGTGCGGTCGCAGGGGCAGGCGATTGGCCATGTCGCCACTAGCGAGTACGGTTCGCAGATGCTGTCCTTGGGTGGCGTGAGGCATCTGACCGGGGGCAGTCGACACGAGGGCACGGCGACTTGCGATGCGCTGCTGAATCTGTGCAATGGAAAAGCTGTAGAGCTTGAGATTGAGGATGGAGCGAAAGTAACGGTTCAGGCAGGCAAGGCTCCAGTAGTCGATGGTTTGCAGGAAGAACGCATGCGCGTGGGGTGTGGCTCGGCTACGATTGGCATGTTCGCGAAGCAATGGTTCGGCAAGGTGGATGAAGTGGTCGTCGTGGACGATCACATCACGGGTGTGCTGTCGGAGCATCAGGCCGGAAAATTGTTGGGAATCCCGGAGACTGGAATCAAAATGAAGGGGCGGCGATCAACACCGGGAAGATACTTTCAGGTGGCGAAGCCGGGGACCTCTTGGGGCGGGACGGATCTTGAGGATCCTTTGGAAATTCTGGGGAAGTTCAATGTAAAGAAGGCCTGGGCAGGTCTGCGCTTACTGATGGTGAGCACGACAGGGGAACATCACGCATATTTTGAGTTGGATGAGAATCTGAAACCGCGGGAGAAGGGTCTGCCGGACGCCCTTCAGGAATCGGTGGAGCGGATCCGAGAAAACTGCGAACCGGCGCTGTGCACGGTGATGTTCATGGGAGGCGCGGGAGGATCGCTACGCGCGGGAGTCACGGAAAATCCGGTAAAGCTCACCCACTCAGTGCGCGACGCGCTCACGCGTGTCACCTGCGGCGGTGCCCCAGTGTACGTTTGGCCGGGTGGCGGCATTACGTTCATGGTGGATGTTGCGCGCATGCCGCAGAATGCGTTCGGTTACGTGCCGACGCCGGCGCTGGTGGCGCCGATTGAATTCACCTTGAAGCTGGCCGATTATGGAGCGCTGGGGGGATATGTGGAGAATGTGCGGCCACTCAGTTCAATTGCGCGAGAAGATGAGACCCGGCGCAGGTTGCGGGCACGGGAAGATAATCCGTGGCCGCTCGAATCGGGAGTGAAGGACAAGGGATGAATCCTCGCGCGCAGATGCGAATGCTGCCGGATGGGCGACGGTTGCACTTGCACGATGGGCCGATGGATTTGATCGTGGAGGCGTTTGGAGCGGCCGAGCAGATTGAGGCTGCTTATCATGCTGCCTGCAACCGGTTCGTTCACGTGCTGGATGAACTCTGCGGCGAGCTTTCCTTGCTTCGACGGGTTTGTACTTCCGAATCAGAGTGGCCGGAAGGTTCCGTGGCTCGACGGATGATGTCTGCCGTAATGCCCTATGCGTGCCAGTGTTTCATCACGCCCATGGCAGCGGTGGCGGGGGCCGTGGCGGAAGAGATTCTGGGAACAATGGTGAAAACGGCGAATCTTTCTCGCGCGTATGTGAATGACGGTGGCGACATCGCTTTACATTTCGGAGTGGGCGAGAGATTCGTGATCGGGATGCTAGGGCGGCCGGGCGTTCCTTCGCTGTTTGGCATGACTACGCTGACGGCGGAAGACGCCGTGCGCGGCATCGCCACCAGTGGATGGCGCGGTCGTAGTTTTTCCCTGGGGATTGCGGATGCCGTGACGGTGCTTGGGGATCGTGCGGCCGCGGCCGACGCAGCTGCGACAATCATCGGAAATGCCGTCGATCTGCCGGGGCATCCCGCCATCATGCGGATTCCGGCGTGCGAACTGGCACCTGATAGCGACTTGGGAAACATTCCAGTGACGCAAGCCGTCGGAGAACTCTCTGCGAGAGATGTGGACGAGGCGCTGGAGAATGGCGTCACACTCGCCACGAAATTGCTCAGGATGAGCCTGATCCGGGCGGCGGCCCTCCATCTTCACGGGCAGACAAAGACAGTGAGTTCGATGCCGGAATCGAAGCTGATGGAGCACGAAAGGGGACTGGTGCATGCCTGAGGTGGTGATCCGGAAGAAGCTAACCCTCGTGGAGGAGATTTTTCATGAAGGCGGTCCAGTGACCATCAAACCGTTGCGCCGGGCTGCTGCATTGGCGGTGATCCACAATCCATTTGCCGGATCGTACGTCGCGAATATTGAAGAATTCATGGATGATCTGAAGCCTCTCGGGCTCGAGATGGCTCGGGGCCTTGTGGCGGCGCTGGGTGGACATGCGAAGGCGGTCGAGGGCTACGGCAAGGGCGCGATTGTAGGATCGGCGGGTGAGATCGAGCACGGGGCGCTTTGGCATGTTCCCGGCGGATACGGCATGCGGGAAGTGCTGGGTGGCGCGAAGGCAATCGTTGCTTCTACGAAGAAGGTGGGTGGCCCTGGGACGCGGCTCGATGTGCCCATCACCCACATTAACGCTTCCTATGTGCGGAGCCATTTCGATGCGATGGAAGTAGGGATCAATGACGCTCCACGGGCGTACGAAATCTTGCTTGCTATCGTCATGACTACCGGTCCGCGAGTGCATGCGCGAGTTGGCGGGCTCAAGGCATCGGAGATTAAGGGAGAAGACGGGCTGCGGTGAAAGCACCAATATTCGCCTGCGACACAGAAGGGCACAGGGGATGAAAGCGAAGATTCGGAAGATTGCTACATTTTTGGAAGAAACGCAACGTGAGATGGATCGCGAGATCTCTCCGCCGACGCGCAGGGCAGCGGCTGTGGCCGTCATTGAGAATCCTTGCGCGGGAAAGTATGTCGAGGATCTTTCCGAGTTGATGGCGATTGGGGAGGAACTGGGCGAGTTGTTGACGTCGCGGGCCGTGGCTGCGCTTGGAATACCTGGTACGTCGGCGGAAAGTTACGGGAAGGCTGCGGCAGTTGGCGAGAATGGCGAACTGGAGCACGCGGCGGCGATATTGCATCCGAAGCTGGGTACGCCGGTGCGGCGCGTGCTGGGAAAAGGTGCGGCGTTGATTCCGTCATGCAAGAAGCGCGGGGGATTGGGTGTGGTGCTCGACATTCCCTTGGGGCACAAAGATGCGGCGTTTGTGCGCAGCCATTTTGACGGGATGGAAGTGCGGTTGAACGATGCGCCGCGGGCTAATGAGATTATCGTTGCGATTGCGGTCACTGACAGCGGACGTCCGCTGCCGCGAGTGGGCGGGCTGACGAAGGATCAAATCAAGGGCGAAGACGGGCTGCGGTGAGCCCTATTTCTTTGGAGTAGACACGAGAAACGAAAGACCGTCGACGCTGTAAGTCGTCCTGCCCAATGGATCTACTGAGCCAGTGACTTTTCCCCGTCTGACCTCGCCAAATGCCGTCACGAGGCGGGGCAGCACCGACGGCGGTGCCACTGGAATGTTGTGAGCTCCGAGGACGAGCTTGACTTGGGGCGCTAACGCGGCGAGGCGACTAATTGATGCGGCGTACGCGTCGAGATCGGTCTCGGGACGGTACAGCCAGATGGGCGCGGGATAGTAGGTGTCGCCGGTGAAGAGCAGGCCGTTGCCACGGTCGATCAATGTGATCGCGTCGGACGTGTGTCCAGGTGTGGCGATCACCTCAATGACGCGCCCGCCAAGGTCGAAGTGGTCGCCGTCATGCGTATAAGCCGCGATCTTCCAAGGGCGCGTGCCGTAGGTCCTGGCGTCAAATCCGCTCGGCAAACTTCCGCAAATCTGATCGGGAGCGATTTCTGCTTGTGCATCATCGCGTGAGCCTCGCGCATTGGTGCGCGTGAAGTCTGTATCTATGGCGTAGATGGTGTCGAATTGCCAGTTGCCTCCGACGTGATCGTTGTGAGTGTGCGAGTTCAGCACGACGATAGGCAGCTTGGTGAGTTCTCCGGTCGCCTTCCTGATGTCGCCGATTCCCATGCCAGTGTCGAATAGCAACGCTCGTTTCTGACCAATGATCAGATAGCTGATGACCTCTTCGGATTGATGGGGTTCGTAGATGGCGAAAACGTTGGGCGCTGGTTCGTAGACTTCGAACCAGGGATCGCGGATCGGGATGCGTTTAAGGGTCTTGTATTCGGGGCGGGGAAGGGCCCGGCACCAATCGGGATTGGAGACTTGGGCGAGGGCTTGAGCAAAAGAGAGCGCGACAATCACCAGCCCCATTGCTAGGCTTCTGATACTCGAGATTTTGCTCAAAATGCGAAAAATCATTGGCCGGTCGATTGCCATTGTAGGAGAGGAAAAGACTTCAAGTCCACGACGGCGAGCTGGACATACCCCGATGATAAGACAACGCGAAGCCACAGGCTGCGAGTGCATCTTGAACGAGTTTTCGGAAATCAGTCCTGCGAGGCAACTGGCCAAAAATCAAAATAATTCATCCACTGGTCGTAATAGGCTGCCAGCGTTTCTTCCAGGAATTTGACAGCGTGGCTCATAGCCTCGTACAAGTCGGTCTCATCTTCACCGCGTTTGACCGGTGGCGGAACTGCCGCAATCGGATCTCCCATGAGGATTTGGTAGCGCAGCCAGCCACGCCGAATGGCGAAAGCTGGCAGCACCGGCGCGCCCGAGACCTGCGACAGCAGGAAAGGACCAACGGGAAAACGAGCGGACTGAGAAAAAAAAGGCACATCAAACGTGCGACGCTGATAAACACGGTCTCCCTGGATCGCCACAATCTCGTTGCGTCGCAGAGCCGCTAACAATTCGATCGTAGCGGGAATCCCTTGTTTAAGGTCCACGGCTTTGATCTGTTCACTGGTCATCAAATTCCGCAGCGCAATCTCCGCGGGATTGTCCTCCACGACTCGTGCCACATTCACTCGTCCATACAGGGCCAGCAGTCGTGAAGCGAATTCCCAGTTTCCCAGATGCGCGGTCCATACAATGAGCCCATTACCCGCAGCCAGGCATTGCTCGATCCTCGCGCCGGTTTCAGAATCTACCAGCATATCGAGCAGTTGCGCGCGTGTGGCCTGTGGCACGAAGCAATATGAGACCATCAGGTCGCAAAACGAATAGAAGACGCGATAAACTTTCCATTGCAATGCAAGCCCGCGCTTGCCGGAAACTCGGCTCAGGTTTCCTGTCACCGCCCGTCGTTCCCGCTTCAACATGAGAAAAAAGATCAGCGCGGTAACTGTCGCGACCGGAGGGTGGAGAAAACGCGGCAGCCTCGGCATGATCACAAATATCATCCGCAGCGCTGTTGTGTTGTGAAAACGGTGCTGGTACCAGCGCGTCACCTTCCGCCTCGCATCATCTTGTTGCCTGCTTTGTGGACAATCCGCATTCCGCTATGCCGGCCGAGTTCAATGGCATCGAATGAGAGGTTGCGAATCACGACTCTCCCTTTTTCAAGTCGAGTCGAGACTTGAACCGGTCAGCCGCTATTGTATGTGGGACGGTTTTTGCCTGGGTAGGAACAACCAACAATGGCGCACCAGAGATCTCAGATCTCAGGACTTTGCTTCCGCTACTTTCGTTTCGATCACAGCCGCCAAGGCGCTAATGCTCTCGAGATACTTCGGGTTGAAGTTGCCCTGTACGAGTTTGATTCCGAAATGCCTTTCGATCTCTAGAACCAGTTGGAGTACGTCGATAGAATCGATCTCCAGGTCTCCGCCGAGAAGCGGGTGATCGTCTTGCAGGTCCGCAGGCGTCAAATCCGTGATCCGCAAGCTACTCAATATGATCGGCTTGAGTTGTTCGCTAATGCTTGCCATGTTTTCGTTTATAAACACCGTAGCATACCACAAAGGTCAATCTGAAAATCGCGACTAGAGCTGGCCGGAACGCTTGCTAAAAGCGGCATTTGCCGGATTTGGAATTGATGAAGATGTTGTTTTTGTTTACATCGCCGAAGTGACACTATAATAGACCTCCGTCGACAGCGATTACCTGTCCGGTGACGTAACTTGCCTGCTGGGATCCCAGAAACAGCACCAGAGGAGTCACATCGTCGGGCGCGCCAAAGCGTCCCAAGGGGATTTCGCTAAGCAGTTTCTTCTCTTCCTTCTCAATATATTTGGCGGACATCGGACTCGGAATCACGCCGGGGCAAATGGCGTTGACCCGGATCTGGAATCGCCCGACCTCGCGGGAGAGGGCTTTGGTGAAAGCGATAATGCCGCCTTTGGCTGCCGAATAATTGCACTGTCCGGCCTGGCCCCGAATTCCCGCGGGAGACACGATATTACAAATGGCTCCGCCTCCGCGGCGCATCATGCCCGGCAAAGCTAACCGCGAGCACAAGTACGTGCCGCGAAGGTTGGTATCGATCACTTCGTCCCACTGCTCGTTCGACATGAAGGCCAGCAGTCCGTCGCGATTCACCCCGGCGTTGTTTACCAGGTAATCGACCGCCCCCAATTCCTGTTCGATACGTTCGAACATCTGAGCAACACTCTGTTCGCGCGAAAGATCGGCTTCCACTGCCGACGCCGTTCCTCCGGCAGAGACGATGTGCTCGACAACGGCATCCGCGGACGTTTTTCCCTGATGGTAATGCACGGCTACGCGGAAGCCCGCGCTCCCCAGCGACTTTGCAATGGCGCTGCCGATCGTCCCGGAAGCTCCTGTGACTAATCCGACTCTTCGATCAGCGTTGCGATCATGCAACTTGCTTTCAGCCATATCCTCGAACTTATCGCGGTTTGAACATCAAAATGTACACCGCCCAACGTGAGTTGTAGCGGGGGATATTGCCGTCCAGTGCATAGGAAACGGTGCCCTGCAGCAGGGTACCGAAGGGACCTGGGGTGTTGAAGTTAAGCTCCAGGCCGTCAAACTTGCGGAATTGCAGCGACTCCTCCAGATTTCGCGCCCGCGCATATGCGTACATCCCATCGACCTTTACGAAGTCCATCACATTGAAACCGTAGTGCACGTTGGCCATGGCAATGGCGTCAAACAAGTCCGTACCCGGGGGAATGCCATGGAGACGCGGCGTGGTAAGGAACGAGGGGAAGTAACGCGAAAAGCGATCCAGTTGATTTCCGCCCCAATAAGAGACATCCCATCCCCCCTTAGTGAACTTGCGGATGTAGTAGTCCTTGTACAAATCTGCGTCGTACAGTGTGAATGCATTTTGCGGGCGTTGCATCACCAGAGGGTTCTCGGGCGGTGGGTTGGGCGATGAAGAGCCGCAGCCGGCCGGAGATTGGGCCAGCGAGACGCAACCGAATGGTCTCCAGCCGATGCGCTCACCCCGTGTCCCCTGCGCGTCGAACACATAACCGTGGCGGCTGTACTTCATTTCGAGGCCCGGAAGTACGTTTAAACCGTTGCGCGGCAGTTCATATTGCTCGTCCGCCTGGCTGGTGCGGAGGAAATTGTCATAGGCGAAGTAGTTGGAGGCCGTCACGCTCAGATGGGTTGCAGCTTGCCACGAAACGCGCAGGCCGGTAGTTTGCTCCCACGTCCAAACTTCTCCCTGGAGCAATTCCGTGTTGTTGCTGTAGATGCGGTTCTGGCCGGGTACTCCGGTGAGCGCCAGATCCACCGCCACGCGGAACTTAGGGCGGAACTGCTTCGACAGATCAGAGATCAGGATGGGCCCGGCAAAGAACGTCGAAAGCTGGGCGCCGGTGTGGTGAAAATCAAAATCTACGGTGCTGGTGCCGAGGAAAGGAATCGGAAAGTTGAATGTGCCCCCATACATCAGGCCGGAAACGAGAGCCTTGACGTGCTTCGCGTTCTGGTCTACTAGAACCCGCTCGCCGCTTTTTTTCCGCAGCGGCCGCAAACCCCGTTCCGTGTCGCGGTACATCGGGTCGTTGGAATCATGCTCAGCTGCAAGGGCGCCGCTGAACTGCGGGGTATTGATCACGTACTCCGAGAACTGCACCGTTCTCTGCAAGACGAAATCGCGTCCGGCTGCGTTCAATAGTTGCTGTGCTGAAATGGATTTCAGCAAGTTGAATTGGTTGCCCTTCTCGTCGCGGAGCAGTTCGTAATTCTGTGTTTCCACGTTTACCAACACATTGGTCGCGATGCCGCGCTGCGTCAGATATTGTTTCACTTCGCGAAAAGTCGTACCGTCAATCCAGATCTTGCCGCTATAAAGCGCCTCGTCCTGCACTCTGGGTTCGACTCCCACGACAAAACACATTGCGCCATTTATTTGTTCGGTCCCAAGCAATTTGTACTTATATCGCTCGTTGAGTTTCAATTCGAGGGGCTGAGTCATTACTTTTTCCGGCTCGATCTCCGGCAGTGGAAACTCATGATTCTTCCCGTACTTCACGCCGTTGATGTAAAACTTTTTCTGCGCCAGTTCCATGGCCCCATCCCGGCTGAAGAATTGCTCGAATTGCATCGAAAAGTCGAATCCCGGTTCCAGATTGGTGGTTTCAAAATGCAGGCTCATGAAGCTGGACGCCATATAGTTTTCCAGCTTCTGCTTTTGCGCTTCGCGATTCTGTTGCCACCGAGCGATGATTTCCTCGACGCTGAGCTCGACTCCACTTTTGACCTCCACGATGTTCGACATCATGGGACCAGCCTCACTCTGCCGCCGAATGGAGATTAGGGCGTATTCGCCAGTGTACACGCAGGTTTGCGCGACACCTTTGTCCGACTTCGTCACTTCGCCTGCCTGCAGTTCTATGCCCGTCGCGGCGTCGTACCACTGGATCTCGAACAGGCCCGGCTTAACGCCCTGCAACCGGACGGTCTTCGGTGAATCTGGGCTGGCATTCACGCGTGCCACAATCACAACATCCGACGCCTGGCCGACGAACCAATGGTGCTCATCGTTCCTGACGCCCTCCACCACGACATTGAATGAAGAAGTTGAAGAATCCGTTGCATACATGCCGCTCGTGATCGCACGGTTCAAAAAGCTGCTGGTCGCGCACAATGCTGCAGCGGCCTTCGCGTCCGGTGGTTCCGCCCAGACCATTTCAACCAAGGACCCGGCATCGAGGATTGTTGCCAGGAACGGCGAAGACGTCGTGGATGCTCGGGTGTCCGATTTGAGGATGATTGGCTTGTTCAGCGCGTGTTCGGCGATCCACGCAGCTTCCTGGTGCCAGCCCGGGCCGTAGGTAATTCCCAACAGATCGGAATAGGTGGCCAGCCTTCGGACAATATCGCCGTGGCTGCCGATGAACCCCGGTGGAAAAACAAATGCCAGCCGCAAGCTGGCGTTGTTCCCTTTCGCGGCTAGTGCCAGACGGATCAGGCCGTACGCGAACAGATCGTTCTCCGCCTGAGGTGCTTTGATCTCCACCAGCAGCCCATGCACGGCGGTCGCCAAAAGAGGCAGAGATTTCACGAGTGCGTCTACCCGCTGGGTGATTTCCCGCTCTGATTCCTTGGCGGTAAGAGAACCGGCACCCATCACTACATGCAGCCAAACCTCAACTCCTTGCGGAATGCTCTCGACTGCTTGCCTGTCGGGCGAAGAGGGCTCTTCGCCTGGGGCGAAATCGAAAGACACAGGTGGCAGGACGATTACCTTGCCCGGAAAGTCACATTGCTCGGCAGCTTTCAATCCCGCGACAATGCTCTGATCTGTCGGGATCGAGATGGCAACCCGCGGCAGCCCGGCCTCCGCTGTGAGCGGTAGCAACAAAAAGACCGCAAGCACCGGAATCGAGGCCGCTATGCAACGTAACCATCCGTAGATCCTCGCCATTGAGTCAGAGAAAAGCGGAAATGTCCACGAGCGAAGCGACGATTTCATCAAGAATCAGTAAGGCAACTGAACCTGGGAACTGGATTGCCAATTACGAAAAAAAATGCGTCTCGCGCCCGAATGATCGTGCTGCTTGGTTACAAAGCTTCATCCATTAAGACTGAGCCGTTCGCAGTAGTATATGCGAACCCTTATGTGCCGCCCCTTCTTCGCCGTTCCTCCATCAGGATGACAGAGGGAATCAGCAACAAGCCGCCGGCCAGCGCCAATGCAACGCCCAGTGCAGTCACCAGACCCATCTCGCCAAGTGGCGCGAAACTGGAAGTCATCAGCGCCCCGAATCCTACGATCGTCGTAAGGTTGGATTGAATCAAGGCTGCTCCAGATGCCTTGGCGATCACAAGAATTTCGTTACGCTCGTTCTCCTGATACCGGCGCACTAAATGGATGCCATTGTCGATGCCAATGCCGATAATGAGTGGGATTGCCGTGATGGACATGAAACTGAAGTGATGCCTCACCAGCAGCAATACGCCGAAAGTTGTGATGACCCCGAATACGATTGGGATCAGTACGATCAGCGAAACGCGGAAGTTCCGAAAACAGAGGTAAACAATCAACAGAATTCCAGCCGCGGTCCACACCAGTGCTCGCCTGCTGTCATGAAGCACTTGCGTCTGCAGGTCGCGATTCATCTTGTCGAACGAAAACTCCACGAACCGGCCAAATTGGTTGCGCCAGGACTCGATGACACTCTGCGGAACGACCTCGACGGCATCGGGATCGGTACCATAAAACGTGATCGCGGCGACATAACTGCCGTCCCCGGTCTTGCGAATGCTGTCGCTGAGTAATCCTGCAGGCAGGAACTTGGCAGCCGTTTCGAGGGTAATCGGATCACTGGCTTGTCCCCGATCCTGTCCTAGCTGTCGTAGACGATTGATAAAAGGTTGGAACGGCTCAGTTCGAAAACCATTCTCGCGAAGCGCATTCTCGAGGGCGCTCGCCGCAGCCGCGAAATTGACCCGGGCCAGCGAACGGGCTCGTTCCTCTTGCGTTCGAACCGGCGGAATAAGAATCGTGGGTGAAAAACTGGACTTGATGATCCCGCGATGGCGATAGTCCTCCAGTTTTGCGGTCAACTCTTCCGCCCTATTTAGTACTTCCTGCTCCCCCCCGGCGATCAGAAGCACGTGCGGGCTGCCTTCAATGCCGAACTTGGCGGAAAGCAGGTTCTGTGCGGCTACGGCGGGATTATCGGCACCGGCAATCTCGAAATGTTTTTCGAATTTGATCGCAGGTAGAGATACCAACGACACCAAGAAGACTCCGGCTCCGAGGCCCAGGACGACGCGGGTATGCCGGCCGACAAAATCGGCGGATTTTCGAGCGGCAAACGGAAGCAGTCGAAAGGTGATCGTCTCCGGCGCCCGCGGCTTTCTGACGCGCCACCATAATTTCAGCAGCGCTGGGACCGTCAGTAGGGTATGAAGCATCATCATGAACATTCCTACCGTCAGGATGAATCCGAATTCCGCCAGTCCCTTGAAACTCGCGGCTGCCAATGAAACTGTGGCAGTGGCCGCCGTCACGATGCAGAGAAAGACACTCAACCCTGTAGTTTCGTAGGTTCGCAGCACAGCATCGTTCAGCGTCCCGCCCTTCCTCCATTCCTGCGGCACCCGGTTGAAGAAATGTACGATCTGGTCGTCTCCCAGTCCCGCCAGGATGGCGATAAACGACAGGCTGAGCAGATTTACTTCCCCCGGATAAAAACTCGCAATGCCGGTGGTCCACAGGATGCCAAGACTGGCAGGCAATAGCGATAGAAGCAAAAGGGGCACCGTTGGGTAGATCACAAGGCACAACAGCAGATTGCCGATAATGGAAACGAGCGAAATTCGGCGAATATTTGTTTCAATGAGCTGATGCTCTTGCTCCGCGTATACGTAGGCCCCCGCCGGAGTGGCCCGTACTCCGGAGTCCCGCATTTCCGCTTCTCCCGTTGTTGAACGGATGTGTTCCCGCGTCCACCGCATTACTTGTCCGGCGAAGTTGTAATCCATAGCCGACTGTCGAGGTTCGGCAATGATGAGCAGCGCTTTGTGGTCTTTACTGAAAAACCGGTTTCCCGACCCCCAGTTGAGATCGAAATTGACAAACTGCGAAAACGCCTGCCCGTAGCGCGTTTCCACTTGCATCAATCCCAAGGGGTCGGCAACAAAATAATCAGTTCCCAAAGCAGAGAATGGAGTTACCAGATCGGTCGCGGCCTGGCGAACGGTTTGATGAATCTGTGCGGGATCGAGCCGCCGCTTAAAATCCTCGCTTTGCTCGGGCAATGCAAATGATGGAAAGTTCCACGTAAAGAACCGCACCATGTCGAGCAGTTCTTGGTCCTGCAAGCCGCAGCGTGCACCTACAAAGAGTCCGCTCGTCCGCATGTCGGTGGTGAGGCGGTCGGCCATTTCTTCCATCTGGCCGGTGGTGTCCGTTCCCCCCGCCGGAGCCTCAATCACTACGAAGAGCTGATTGCCGTAACCAAGGTCTTTGCCGATCTGGCTTACGGCTCGCCATTGTGGATCACGATTGCCAAATAAATCGGCCAGGTCGGTTCCGGTTCGCAGCTTATGGATATTCGAATAGAGCCATAAAGTCACGACGAGGCTCAGCGCGGTCACGAGCCATGGATGGTTTACCACCAGCTTGCCCACCAAGCGCATGCCACGCGCCATCATGCCACGGCTCCCTCAGTCAACCTAAAACCACCGATAATTCGCCGTTGGCTACGAGATCTCCGCCGACCCACACCGCGCCGCCGATGCATGCCATGTGCCCAGCCTCGGTCAGCTTTTTAGTTTCAACGCGCACTTCTTGCCCGGGAGTGACGGGTTTGAAAAACTTGAAGCGGTTTACCGCTGCCAGCAGAGCTACTCCTCCCGTGTTCTTGTCTGCCGATTGGGGCGCGGCCGAACCCAGCATCACTCCGGCGGTCTGGGCCACCGCCTCGATCAGCAAAACCCCCGGTAGAATAGGCTTGTCAGGAAAATGTCCGGCAAAAATCGGGTTCTCCGGATCGATAAACTTCACCGCGACGCAGCGAACTCCCGGTTCCAGTTCTTCCACCCGGTCGATCCACAAAAACGGAGGGCGATGAGGAATCAGTGTCTCGATCTCACTTCGCTCGATTCCTCTGGGATAGCTCACTTTGGTTTGTAGACCTCGAACATTTCGGCAGGAATTCTTGGATTCATCGAGTTGACTTCGATAGCGAATACGCTGTTTACCCCGCTCTTGCCGTCCACCTCGAGCGATCGCAGGAGAAAATCCCGTTTGTCCAGTTTCACGACCAGGTAATTCAGCCGGTCGCGAAAAGTATTTGACCGCGGGACCAGTTTCATTTGGTAGTCACGGCTGTCTTCTCGTACGGTGATTGTGAAATTTTTCTTAAGGTTCCCCAGAGAATTCTCCCGGCCGAAATACGATTCGGCCCGGCGAACGCTTTTTCCGATTTCCCTCACTTCGGTCTGGCTGCCAGTGGTGATGTTGACATAGTTCTCATTGAATCGAACATGCATGCTGGATGGTTCAAAGTAATCCAGCGCGAATCGGGTTGTGCCCTCCGCGCAGAACTTGCCGTGAAGAACCAGGGGTTTGGTCATCAGGTTAGAGGTGCGGGTTTCGGTAATGGTCCCACACATGCTGATGTATTTCTTCTGCGCTTGCTGAATTCCGTCCCAAACCCGCGTCAGCAGATCATCCGACTGTCTGGCCAGGACTCCCGGAAAGATCAAGAACGAAAGCAGAGAGCAAAGCAATCGCGATCGAGCCATCAGGTTCCACCCTGAAGCTGCCTTCTTGAACTCCCCTGATCTCATCATTTCTCAGGCACTCGCACTGGACCGCATTCAGCTCCAAGCTCAATTTGCACTAAGTCTGAAACAGGTTGCTCCTTCAGTACGAACTCCCGGTAGAGCTTGGCCATGCGGATATTTTCCTGGTCCCGCTCAGTTCGAGCCCGCAGCTTCTCCTCGCGAGCGTTCTTGGCGATCCCACGTTGTTCGAGATCATGTTGGGGCTCGTTCGTGACGATCTCATCCTTCAACACCAGGTGATGCTCGGTGCTGTCAAGTTTCACCCTCTTGCCGCCGGCGAAAATCTCGTGTCGTCCGTGCTCTTCGTACCACTTGGTCAAAGTGGCGGTCATATGCATCTTCTCAACGATGTGCCGCCAACCTACCCCGGTATTGTAAGCACAAAACGAGATTTCGCCTTCTTGCGTGGCGTAGGGAATAATGCACTGCTCGGTCCTGCGAAAATCGTAGTTGAATAGATCCTGGAACCACATTCCCGCCACGAACAGCAGGTTCCAGCGATCGCGGCGGCGGCGGAAAATGTCGGCCATCGTCCGCTTGCCCGAGACATCTCCGTAGTCGTGCCCCGTCGCTCCCAGGCCCTTATCCAGTTTCTTCAGCATGTCGAGTGCCCGGAAATGGGTCGGCGCACGAAACGCATCGTAGTTCCGAGTTAATGCGAGCGCCATCCCCGCGGCTGAAATCCAGCGGCTGCGAGCCCAATCGTTGATCCTTGCAACGTCCTTGGCGAACTGGTCGGCATTTATAAATGCGGTCACCGGAACCGCCTCGCGCGTCTGCTTGTCGACCATAATTGCCATTCCCACGCCGCAGTTGGGATGACAACTGCATGCTACGTGGCCCCAGGCGGCGTCGGGCCCGTGCACGAGGTCGGCCCAGTCTGAGAAAGTGCTCAAGAACGAGAGCGGGAACCAGTCACGAGCGGGCTCGCCGATGCCGAGTTGCGCCTTCAGATCGAGCGCCAGGTGCGAGAGCGTGTAGCGTTGCGCTTTGCGGCGTTCTTCGGTGATCGCTTCATCACGTCCGGTGAATGACACAGGCTGGAACGATACGAGGGCGATTTTGTCGGGATTATCCAAAGCAAATTGCACGACACGCCCGACCTGCTCGTTGTTGATTCCGTTGACGATGGTAGTGACGAGCACGATTTCAACGCCGTTGGAGTGCAGGTTCTCAATGGCGCGCAGCTTCAGATCGAACAGGTTGCCGACATTGCGATGCGAATTCGCGGCATTGCCGATGCCGTCGAACTGGAGATATGCGTATCGTAGCCCTGCCTCGGCGGATTGCGCGGCAAACTCGGGATCCTTGGCGAACTCGATGCCGTTGGTGGCGGCTTGCACGCTGTCGTAGCCGAGTTGACGGGCATAGCGAATGGCGTCCAGAAAATAGGGGGACAGGGTTGGCTCGCCGCCGGAGAATTGCACCGACATCTGACGCCGGGGCTTGATGGAAAATGCGTTGTCGAGCAGCGACTTGATTTCCTCCCAAGTGAGTTCATGTACAAATCCGACCTGGTTGGCATCCATGAAACATGGATCGCACATCATGTTGCACCGGTTGGTGAGGTCGATGGTGAGAACCGAGCCTCGCCCATGCCGAATGGTGCTGCTGCCGTGATTATGCAGTTTTTCGTCGTGATGAGCGCGAATATCACGGCCGGGAAAGGTATCCTCCAGGTGCCGGAAGAATTGCGGATCAATGGACAAGACATCTTCGAAATGCCCGTGGACCGGGCAATCCTTGACCATCAGGATTTTGCCATCGCGCTCGATGATCTGCGCCTTGATTTCACCAGGCCTCTCGTTGAACAGGACACGGTAATCCTGCTTGCCATCGAGGATCTGCCGGCGAATTTCAGGCACACAGCGGGGACACAACGAGTCCGTTTGCCGAGGCCAGCCTAGAGGAGGCTTCGATTTTTCATACGACTTCAGAAGCGGCTTCTCTGACCAGGCGGGGGTGAAGGATGGATTTTCCGGAAAGAAATTGTTGGTCCAGCAAAATACTTGCCAGACCCGGTTCGCGGCAATTGAGATCGCCTTTTCGAAGTATTTGATGGGCTTATGCATTCACCAGGGCGCTGCGTGCTGAGCTGGCCGCAATAATTTCCACTTCCCGGAAGGCGCCAAGCCGGCGACGACCAGCTACTACTGAGTCGTGGAAGGATATCAGATCGCAATCTTGCGCGACAAATTCTTCTTGCCGGGTGCCAGGAGCGTGTACACTTGCACATTCCTCGATGAGACGCCGGTCAGCCTGGAAAATTGAGAACTATCGCTACCGCGAGTGTCTGCATCCGGAGCGCGAGTTCGGCTACGCGGTTTCCTTGCACAACCATTCGCGCCACTCTGTGGAAAAGTTGGCGGCACTGAACCACGTCATCAAACGGGCTTTCATGCGGCCATGGAGTGGCATTCTGCAAGAATCGTTCGGCCTGGGTGACGTTCCCAATCTGAATTACGCAGAGATCACGTTTAATCCACCCTACAGCCCGGAAGATGTGTATCACATGGAGGCGACGGCGGCGTCCCGTTGGGGCTTCGACGGGGTTCACCTGGCAATTACCGATCACGATGAATTTGCCGGCGGCCTCGCTTTGCGGCGTAATCGGCCCGATCTGAATGACCGCGCAGCAGTTAGTGAAGAGCTGTCACTCTGGTTCGAAGGGCACTTGTTTCATTTGGGAATCCTTCATCTGCCGGAGGGTGGAGCGGAGGAAACGCACATACAGATTCAGGCCGCTGCCCGGGGCAAACGGTACGATGAGTTGTTTGAGATCCTTTCGGCTAGCGGTTGCCTGGTCATCTTGAACCACCCTCTGGTGGCGTGGGCACCGGGAGCAGAGACGATTCCCGTCACGGATCTGCTCTCCCGTTACGGTTGGGCGATTCACGCTTTGGAGGTAAACGGGATGCGGCCGCGCGAGGAGAACGATCGGGTTCTCGAACTGGCCCAGAAGTGGAGGAAACCGGTCGTCGGCGGCGGTGACAGCCATCTGCTGGTCGCCAGTTCCATGCTCTCTCTATCATCCGCGGCGACTTTCCAAGATTTCATTGCGGAAGTGAAGGACGGCCATGCTATGCCATTCGTGATGCCGGAATATTTTGCGCCCATCAAATGGAAACTCTTTTTGCGGGTTCTGTTTTTCATATCGCGCTACCGGCAAATCGCGAGTTACCAGGGACAACCGGTGTCTGCCCTGCTGGAACAACGCAAGGTGTTGCTGGACCCGGTGGGGTCGGCGAGTCGCGGTTTTCTTGGGTTGGTGTGCGCTCTGGGACTGGCGCGGTGAACTGTCGGCGGTGGGGCGGCACATCAGGATGCAGCCAAAGACATTTGGAAATTGATTACTAGCGCGACAGTCCTCACCCCATCCTCTTCCCATTAACAATTCTAACTTGGTGGCAACTCTTTCCCTGAGAATCGAGAAGGCTAGAATTGCAGGCGAAAATGGCGATTTGGAATCCGCGCCGGGTTCGAATTGCGGCGTTGCGAGGCGGGCGTCCGCGCGTCTATTTCTTCGTCATGATCATGGGCCTGCTGCTTTCCTGACAAAGGCCGGAATGTAGCCGGGACTTTCGATCGGAGTAGGTCCCGGCCAAGCTGTTTTCGCCGCTAGCACTCAAGGTAGCGCAATATTCCACGGTGTGTTTCGTTGAAAAAAGTATGAATAGACGCTTGCCGCTGACTACGCCTGTTATGTCGTAGCCCCCGCCATTGCCGGTGACGTCCCGGCTTCCCTCGGTTTGTTTCAGAAGAAAAGCACCCCATTCCTCTGACTCCCATGCGCCATTCACATTCATGGCAGGAGGATCCTTTTGGGCATCCAGCCACGCCTTGCCTTCTACCTCCACCTTGGCAGCAGTTAGAGAAACCGGAAAGGAAATGCACATCAACAGCAATGTCATAACGAATGTTAGTGGTTTCATGAGAGGCATCCTCGTTTCTACTCCCCGGGAGTGGGGGGTATAAGGTCCTATCAAGGTACTTTCGGGTAGCCGATGAGATACGTAACTGGCGCCCTTCCACCCGCGAGTTCTCCAATGTCCCAATTGTATTGGCAAGGGCTCAGTTTTTCTACGATCTCACACAGTTCCTGTGGTCGATAAGTCCGCAGACAAGAAACTATTCCATCGAACAGCAGAACCAATGGAATGATCGGAATTAAATACGTCCACAGTAACCGCGACCAGCGGAACGGACGAATTCTCGGGGTGTGCAGAAACAGGAGGAGAACTCCGACGAATATGACGCCGACAGTCGCGGGGGCACGCCGGGTAATCTCGAATATGCCGATACTCTCCCCGGCGTCGACGGCGTTCTGCAGAATGGCGCGAGCGTCCTCCGGCGAAAAGTGATGAAACGACGTAAACATCGTTCGCATTCCCTTCAGTCCGCTAGGAACATTCCTTGCGTCCACTGATTCCAGATAGTAAGTAATGTGGTGGTCAGAAGAGGCGCTGATACTTTGGAATGCCTCAAGATTCGGATATTTGTCCGTAAGCCAAATCTGAAGATCTCCGAAATCTGGGGCGTTGCGGCCCCGCAGCTTTCGAGAAAGATCGAGCCACGGACCGCCTCCGCCAGAACACATATCAACAATCGATTGCCGGTCGTTCGTTCCGTTCGCGCTCGAGTCGATCACGCTCTGGAGCAAGGGAGCGATGGGCTCGTAAGCCTTCATGAGATTGAAGCCAAACTGAACCGCATCCGTAACATCGTTTCGAAGCGATGACGGGAACCACGATTGCTCATGAAGCTCGATAAACTGTACGCGACGCATGGCAAGTTAGGTTTTGACTATCTTCGTCCAACTTCGGAACTAGGCCCCGCAATAACTGGATTAATCCTGCACACTGTAGGCACGAATTGTTGTGCGCTCGCGCAGAATGACCGGTGCCGTGCGTGGAACCAACTTGCTTCAACGCATTCGGGAGCGGGTTGGGAGTCACGCCCGGGCAATGGTCGCTCCCCACGTAAACCCGATTCCCGCAGACGCGAACAACAACAATTGGCCCGGTCGAATCAGCCCGTCGCGCCGCATATTCACATAATTGATGAGTAGATCGCTGGCGAAGGTGTGACCATACTCTGCCATGGGAGTCGACGGCAAGCTGTCCTTAGGCAGTCCCAACATTTTGCAGAAAGCCTCACGATCGCGACGGCTGATGTTGGTGTAGATGAAATGGTTAATATCCGCCAGACTCAAGGAGGTCGCGGCCAGAACCTGATTAATGACCTGAAACATGTTGATGAAGTAGACCGGCATCACTTGCTGTTCCATGCAGAGAGCATCGACCACAATGTCGAGCTTGTCATTTGTTCTGGCGATGGTGATCGCATTGTGGAGATGGCCGAGGGTCATAGCTTCGACACCTAAAACCAACGGTCCCTCCGTTCCTTCCCGGCGCAGGACGACGGCGCTTCCGGCATCGCCATGCATGGTAATGGGGAGCAACGAGCGGTTGCCGGGTGGTGCGGCGTCGCCGGTAATCAGGAGGGCTGTTTGAATGCGTTCATCGGTAGACATCCAACCGATCGCGGTTTTGAGGGCCACGTGAAGTCCCGCACATCCCCCCACTTTAAAACTCAAGATCATCGCAGTTTCAGCCCCGAGGTCAGCGCTGAGCTTGTGCGCGAAGGAAAGACCTCTGGAGTTCTCGGCAGACCAGGTGCTGTAATCCAGAATGAGATGGATGTCGCGTCCTGTTATTCCCGCATCGGCAACGGCTTTGGAGGCGGCTTCGCGAACCAAATCGTAAAGTTGCTTGTCGCCGCAAATACGGACCCGATTCAAACCGAGACCTTCGACGGCCTTGCGCCTCGATTCCGGACTCAACGGAGAGAGCGCCGTTTCGATACGAGTTCGTTCCCGCTCAAAGACTGCCTCCACAGCCTCGTCGTCGGGCGGAACGGCATAGGCGGCCGCTGCCATGCGCACTCTGATATTCAAGGTAACTCCAGAACGATGCCTGCAAATCCATTGTCGCGGGCTGTTCCCAGAAATAAAGCCTGCTCATGAAGGCGCGGGATGCATGCCAAATTGCCTAGCGCCAAGATCAAATGAAAAAGAGCTCCGTTACCAGCTAGTCCCCGGGCAAATGCTTGGGACGGCGTGATAAAGCAATCACCGCCGGCAATCTCCCGCACTAATGAAGCCGTAGGACTGACGGCGCAAGGCTCTCCATCTCCACTACAGATGGCAAGCCTTGGTAAAGAACCACGTAGCATCTGCTGGATGGTCTCGACTGGGTGACCGCCAGCCGCCCAGCGGCCCGAGATAATCCGGGCATAAGTGCGCGCTTCGGAGCGACCTTTAACGCGCGAAGACGATTCCATTATCAGTGCAGCCACTCCTTCGCTGGGGATAAAGCCGTCGGTTTCCACGTGCTTTGAGTCGTAGCATGCCGGCGAGAGCAAATCTGCCTGCTCATACCAGGCATACAAGCTCCGCGCCAACGCGTCACCCGCGAGGACTATGGCTACGTCAGCCTGAGCCTGGCGAATGACGCATGCAGCTTGCAGGATGGCGCTCTCGCCTGCGAAATACTTGTTGCTCACCGTGATATTGGGCCCGCGCAGGCCATGAAACATCGACACGTGACTCGCTGGAGCGCTGGCGAGAGTTTCCGGGAATGTAATGGGATCCGTTCCATTCCAGCCGTTAGCGGCAGCGCTGAGATAGAAAGCTTCCGTGAGTTCGATGCAGCCGAATGCGGTAGTGAAGACGACCGCGACGCGGGCTCGGTCAAGTTGTGTGAGGTCGATCCCAGCATCCTTGATTGCCAAGGAAGAGGCGACCAGGGCCCACGCCGACAGGCGATCCAGGCGCCTTGTTTTCACGCCTGGGACGACGTCAGCTGGGCGAAAGGGAGGTACGATAAATGCTCGGCGCGGAGCGTCAGTCATCCAAGCGGCGATCGTAGCGGGTTCGAGGGGAGCCTTGGGAATGAGTCCCGCAATCGGGCCATAGGGGCTCACCGAACCGATGCCGGTAATCGTGACGGGTGGCGAATCCGGAGTCATGAAGGGGCGCCCCCGAATATCAGGACGGTGTTGCTGCCACCAAAGCCGCTGGAAGCCGACATGGCCAGGTGCAAAGGCTGGCGTTTCAGTTCTCCCTTCAGCCAGTCGATGCCGGGGCTCTCGATAGGATTGGTCAGGCGCAATGTAGGAAGAAGCGCGCCTGAACGAACGGCCATGATAGTGACGACTGCCTCGAGTGCGCCTGCCGCACCCAGGCAGTGGCCAATGTATGACTTTGTCGAAGATACGGGAATGGGACGAGAGCGTCCTCCGAAGGCGGTTTCGTAAGCATTAGCCTCAGCAGTGTCGTTCAGCGGTGTGCCTGTGCCGTGCGCATTAACGTAGCCGATTTCATCGCCACTGACCTGGGCCATCTGCATGGAAAGACTTACGCAATCGGCCAACCCGCTTCCATCTTTCTGTGGCGCAGTGGGATGAAAAGCGTCATTAGTCATAGCCCATCCGCGTAGCACCGCCAGAATGTTGGCATTACGAGCGGTCGCACCGGCAAGCGTTTCGAGGATGAGAACGGCAGATCCTTCGCCCAAGTTGACGCCTTTGCGATTCTGGTCAAATGGACAGCAGGGGTTCGGGTCCAGCGCTTGCAAGGAGTTGAAACCACTCAATGTAAACGGGCACAACGGGTCGCTGCCTCCTGCCAAAATTATCGGAGCAGCTTCCTCGATCAGCATGTTGGCAGCGATCGCGATCGCCATTGCTCCGGATGCACAAGCCACTGAGATAGCACAGCGCGGTCCGTGCATCCCGAAGTGCTCGCCAACCGCATCCGCAACGTGCGCGAAAGGATAGGAGGCGGCCCGCAACAGGCCGCCCGGGCGCCGATACCAAGCGGCCGGCTCTTCGGCGATCCCGGTGTCGATCTCGGTCAGGCCCCCAAGAGTACTCGCCATTACGACACCGCTTTCACGGAAAGTCGCACTATCGCAGCCGGAACTCGCCATCGCATCCTGAGCCGCCAATACCGCGAGCTGATCGGTACGGGAGAATCTGCTCCTGGAGTTTTCCGCGAGAAGCGGCAGACCGCGGACCTGCGCGACTGATCCGTCAAAGCCGGGATATACAGTATCTTTTGTACGCTCCAGACAGCACTTGCCCGCCAACATGCCCGTCTGCAAGCAATCCAACCCGATGCCGTAAGGGCTGACGACGCCGATACCAGTAACGACGATGGTTTTGTGGGGATCAGTCAAGAGAGCTAAACCGGTGATGAATGAGGAAATTCAACCACCGATCCTGATCGATCGTCAACGTGGTCTGCAGAAAGCACCTCTATCGTCCAGCCTCAGCCCCAGGCTTCTTTGCGACCAATAGAACGTGGGCCAGGGGCAAACGATTCGTGAAATGGCGTTCTTCCACCTGCATACCGGAGTTCTCCAGCACAGCACGGTACTCGGCGATCGACAGTATACGGGGCTGCACACCAGCACCGCTGCAGGCGAATATCAGCCGCTCGAAAGCCATCGTGATCGCGGACCTTACGCCACAATCCAGATCATGGACGCGAACGACCAATATTCCGTCTGACGCGAGTGCCGAACAGCAACGCTTCAGCAGCGTCGATTGCTCAGCAGGGGTCAAATACTGCAAGACGTCCATAATCAAAATCAAACCGGCTGGCGGAAGCTCGAAATGCCGAACGTCTGCAACGATCACGTCTGCGTTGAGGTTGCCAAGTGCCCGGCGAGCGACAGCAATACGATGCGGATCCAGGTCGCAACCAACCATGCGCCGGCGGCTGTCACCATAAGCCGCAAAACAAAGTGCAATCCCATAACCGCAGCCAAGATCCACTGCTGTTCCGGATCCCAGGTTTTCGGCTGCAAGTAGTTCAAAGACTCGGTCGAGTCGGAGTTTCCATCGAACGAAGCTGCGAGCGGTACGCGAACACCGGGCAAACCTCCCATTCACAAAACGGACGCGCTCCCGCAGCGTTGAATTAGCGGACGCCTTGGGATTGAGATGCACGACAATCGCGGTCACCGCCGCACCAACGCCGCCCGCGAGTACACCGAGTGCCACGCTGCCAATCACCCAGATGAAAAGCTCTTCCTTAGTGATACGGGCACGCGCGGTGGCCAGGGTGGACAAGTCTAATCGCTGAAACGAGCCTCTCCAAAGCAGACAACCCAGTTCGACTGATGAGAAAACAATCAGGGGCTGCAACAGCGGATTGTTGATAAAGGTGCCGGCCACTGTAAGCGGCTTATTAAGTCTGAAGAGTAGGGCTACGCCAACGGCGGCAATTGTTTGGAGCCCATAGATGGGAACGATGCCGATGAAAATTCCCAAAAACACCGCTGCGGCAGCACGACCAGGATCGAGCCTCTCCTTCAACAAGGGCGCTACAAACTTCCGAGCGTAAAGCCGTAATCTTTGGATCACCTAGTGGCCTTCCCGTCCACAAACCACCCTCGTTGCCTCTCCTGAAAGGTGTGACACGATATCGTTTGCTAGACTGAGCGGCCGGCAGACACAAGAAATCCGAGACGCAAGCCGGAGGCACACGAGTCTGGATCCCCGGATCGTGTCAGGCTCCTAGAAAGCGAAATGCCAGGGACCAGAGACAGACGCGCACGGTGTCTCGCACCGGCTTCATCTTAGAGCGTGTCCGGCCATCATCGTAGATCATACGGACCGGCGCCTGTGCAATGGTACAGCCCGACCGGGCCATCTTAATCAGGATCTCCATCTCGAGTTCGTAGCACCGGCTGCGTAGTTTTGCGCCATTAAGTTTGTCCAATCGGAACAAACGGAATCCGCTTTGGCTGTCCCGTATTTCGCAGCCCACGAGCGCAGAAGCCAGCCGGCTCCCAACGGTGTTCGAGAAATAGCGGGAGCGGGGCATACGAGGACGGTCGAAAGAGCGCGCCCCGATTACCAGATCGGCCCCCGTTTTTTCGGCCACGCGAATCAGGATCGGGATATCGTCGGGGAGATGCTGTCCGTCGCCATCGAGGGTGATGACGTGACTAAAATTGTGGTCGCGAGCAAAGGCAATGCCGGCGCGCAAAGCCGAGGCCTTGCCGCGATTTCCTGGCAATTGCAAACAAGTGGCACCGGCAGCCCGGGCAATGTCCGCCGTCCCGTCACAGGATCCATCGTCGATGACTACAACCTCGACAACATGTTTCCTGGCCTCCTCCACAACGCTTGCAATGTAAGGAGCTTCGTTGAATGCGGGAATTAGGGCGCAGACTCGCATGCCGTCGATTGCAGACTTTCGCCGGCATCTTCACGTGGACCGGCCAGTACGAATTGAAATCCCCGCGCTCTGAGTTCGTCGATCACCCGAGGCAACGCTTCCAGCATGGCGTCCGTCCCGCCCGGCAAACGATCGTGCAGCAGAATGATGTCCCCGCTGGCCGCTTTCCTCAAGATTCGACGGGCAAGAACGCTGGAATTCGCTGTGAGTGTATCACGCGTCCGAATGCGCCAAGAAATATACTCAAGGCCAGCATCCTCGAGATAACGCGCGAGAAGGGGATGGCGCAGCCCCACTGGCGAGCGGAAAAGGCGCGGCCGGAAACCACAGATCCTGCGAATGCTCTCGGCACAGCGCTCGATCTCAGTCCTCAGATGATGAGGCATCAGAAAGCAAAATAAAGGATAGTGCGACCAGGTGTGGTTGGCGATCAGGTGTCCTTCTGCCCAGGCCCTGCGCACGATTTCCGGATGCTGGTCCGCCCGTTTTCCCACCACAAAGAATGTTGCTTTCACACCTTTTTCCCGGAGGAGGTCGAGCAATTTGGGCGTATCCACCGGATCTGGGCCATCGTCGAACGTCAGGGCGACGCAGCACGGGCCGGGTACCCGCGACCGGTTAGCGACCAGCCATTGATTGCGGGGATGAAACAACAGATAGACGATGAAAAGTGTGGTGGCGCTCAGGATTGCGAAAAAAACCCGAGAAAAACCGAATCTATACACCAGAGCCAATAAGGCACTGATTACAAAGATGAACAAGAAAAAGGTTACTGACCTCACCATATCGCTTTTTCCAGGCGCTAACGCGTGAATATAAATGGCCATCTTAGCATCGGCCGATCAATGGGGAAGAATTGTTGGAGTTTTCGAGTTGTAAGGCGCTGCGCCACCATATTCAAGGCAAGTTGGCGCAAGATGTGCCTCCACCTATCAACATTAACCCTTCATAATTTCCGGGATGCGGGTGGCTGGCGGTGTGTTGCGGCTGCGTTGAATGCTGACCGCGCCATCTGTGACCACCATGCTGACTCCGGCCAAGTCTCCCTTTTGAATGCTGTCGAGGAGATTTTTTCCCGCCGATTGCTGGGCCGTGTCGAGGAAAACGAAACTGGCTTCGCGGCCTTTTGCAATCAGGCCACAATTGAGGCTGCGCATCTTTGCAGTATTGCCAGTGGCGAGGCAGATGGCCTTTTCCGCGGGTAAATCGCCCAGCGATGAGAGCATCGAGATCAGGCGCAGGATGCCGAGCGGCTGTACGCCAGAACCTGCGGGTGAGTCCGTGCCGAGAATTACGCGATGAAGTTGGTGTAACTCTTTCGCGGTGCGCAGCGCGAGTAGTCCTGCACGCTCGTTTCCGTTGTGGACGATTTCGAGGGCGCGCGGGGAGCGCTCACAAAGTTCGAGGATCTGATCATCGGGAAGAGCCGTATGCCCGCCGTTTACGTGACCGATGACATCCGCATCGGTTTCGAGCACCATGTCTTTATCAATGAGGCTGGAACCGGGAATCGAGGGGCCTCCAGTATGAATCGTGCTCTGGATGCCGTATTTGCGCGCCCATGCCACCATGCGGCGGCCGGTGGTGCCATCTTTCACGCTGCCCAGGCCGACTTCGCCAAGGAACTTCACCCCTGCGGCCGCGAGTTCTTTGAAGTCATCTTCCACCATGCCTTGTTCGAGCACGGGCGCGCCGGCGTAGACCTTCACGCCGCCGGGGCGGAATGCCTGGAAGGCGCGCTGCGCGAATACCGCCATCGCTTTCAGTCCGACGATGTCTTTGGGGCGGCCGGGGGTGTGAACTTCTCCGGCGGAAATCATCGTGGTGACGCCGCCGTGCAGGCAGCTGTCAATCCAGCCGAGCTGGTTCTGGCGCGGCGTCCAGTCGCCGCAGACAGGATGCACGTGGCTATCGATCAAACCGGGAGCGAGGGCTGTACCTTTGGCGTCGATCGTGGTACTCGCGCCGGTGGTGTCCTGATCTTTTTCCTTGCCGATTGAATGGATTACGCCATCGATCGCGACGACCGTGTCGGCGTCGAGAATGGGATGGTCGAGATCTCCGCTCAGACACAGGCCGATGTTGCGGATCACGAGTTTAGTTGCGGTGACGGACTTGGCGGGTGAGTCGTGGTTCATGAGCGTTCTCGGAACGAAGCTCAGAAATCATACGCGACGTTTCTTCGATCTTGAAGCGGCACGATGGGCAATGTGCAGAAGATCCGACACTGCGTCAGGCGAGACCCGCGCCAGACGGACCAGAATCCAGGGATAGTCGCGATAATGATCGGTGATGAAATACGTTTCCGGGTCCTCCGCCATCATTTCAGTCCGGCGTTCGAACGGCATGCGAACGACAATTTTGTCGAGGTCATTATGCAGCCGCACCATGAGATTGCCTTTGACCTTCAGGGCAGGGGTTCCGTAGGAGGTGCTCTCGGCCACATCGGGCAGAGTGAGCCCGACTCGGCGGACGGTGTCGTAGGTGACTCCCGTTTTCGGCATGCGATGAATTATCGTACCGCAGGAGTGATTTGCCAGAGCCGAAAGCATGATGCTAGTCTCGGCTTCCAACAAGAAGAAATATGGCGTCGCACGATTACATCTTCTGGGAAGTGGATGTGCAGAGAGACTTTATGCTCCCCGGCGGGAAACTTTATGTGCCGGGCGCGGAGAAACTGCTGCCCAACATCCGGCGGCTTACGGATGCAGCGCGGCACGACAAAGTGTTTCTGGTTTCACACGGATGCTTCCATACGCCGGATGATCCGGAGTTCAAGACCTTTCCACCACATTGCGTGAAAGGAACGGGTGGGGCGGAACTGGTCCCGGAAGCCTTGACAGGAAGAGTGGCTCGCGTGCCGAATGATGTCGAAACCCGATTGCCAGACGATCTTTCCAAATATCAGCAGATCCTCCTTGAGAAACAGACTCTGAATATTTTTGAGAGTCGACACGCCGAGGAACTGGTGCGACGGTTGGGGACAGATGCGGAATTTGTCGTGTTCGGAGTGGTGACAGAGTATTGCGTCAGCTTTGCGGTAAAAGGGCTGCGAGTCCGGGGGCGGCGCGTCGCCGTGGTGGAAGATGCGATTGAAACTTTGAAGAAGGAAGCTGGAGAGAAGTCAATCCGGGAATTCCGAGAACTCGGGGCTCGGCTGACCACAACGGACGAAGCTCTCAGGGCGTTGAGTCATTGAATCGTTGGGTGCTGATGCGAACAGCGAATGACTCAATGCCCCGATGACGCAATAATTCAATCCTCGGCGATTTAATCCGGTTAATGGCGATCGTGATCGTGGTCGCCATGATTGTGGCGCCATGTCCAGTACTGTTTTTGTTCGTTCGGCGGGAGCCGGCGAAAATCACGGTGCGGATCGTGGTGGGTTTCCACCGCCCAACGTCGGTAATAGTCGTCCTCGTCATGATTCCAGACGTGATAGTCGGTGTAATAGGGATCGTACACGCGATAGTAGTGGTGTTCACAGGCAAGGCCAGCCGCCGATGCGGCCAGTGCCGCGGCCAGGAGTGCGCTGCAGTATCTGGACCCACGCTCCATTGCTCTCCCCCCCAATGGAATGAACCCGGAACGCTGGTAGAAGTTTTGCGACACCGATCCCCTCAGGCCGGTGTCGCAATATCCTAGCCCTTTTCGTTCGGCGGAAAATGATCGAGCATTTTATCCACTGATTTATCGAGCTTCTTTTCGTTCTTTTCCGGATTGTTAGATAGGGTATCGCTGGAAACGCCGCGCCAGATAAGCTGCTTGTTGTGCGCGTCGTACATATCGAGGACGAGGGTGCCGACGGGATAGTTAACGGGTTCGGTTACGGTTTCGCCAAATCCGTTCCAGCCCCAGCCGCCCATGCCGTTATAGAAGGTCTGATATTCGCGCTGGTTCTGCGCACTGCCCACCGCGGTGAGTGCGACGTCGCCGCCGTTGTCGACGCGTTGCCAACCCTTGGATTGCAGGGCATGATCCACCGCCTGTTGAATGCGACTCTCCCAAAGCGGATTGGTGGTAACGACCTTGGCCCAGTAGTAAGTGTGATATTGGGCAAAATTCGCGTGATGGTTGTAATCGGTCTTCACATCCTGAGCGAGCGCAAATGCTGATACGAACAGCATTGCGAGAAGGACCGAAAATGAGACTCGAAATTTGTTCTTCATAGTGGTCTCCGCAAAAAATCTGGTGCGCAAGGCCGTGGCAGGTTCTCCATCGGCGGTTGCGCATACTTGAGATGCATGGCTGCTGCGCAGGGATAACGGCGCTGAGACCAGATCATTCCTGAATATGCGGGGGCAAATGCTTTACTGGCACGACTTCAGTGGGGACGACCTGATATTTCCAATGTAAGAACTGTAGGGGCATCACTGTATTCTTCGCAGGTTCGGAATTGGATAGTCTTCGTTTGGTTTGCGTGCGTTCTGCAAGAGTGAAAGCGGGTTCGCAAGGTTTCCAATGTTGCCGTCAATCTGTTCGGAAATCCGGAAATTCTGCCCTGCAGCGAGCGTACTGATCATTGCTCTAAGCTGTTTCTCAGCCGGGATGTTTCCTGGTTCGCAGCTGCGTGCTCAAGGCGCGGGTGTTCACAAAAACGGTTCGCAGTTGGTGTCACGTGGGAAATACATCGTGAATGATGTTGCCATGTGCGGACAATGTCACACTCCGCGAACGGATAGCGGAGAATTGGATCGCAGCAAATGGCTGGATGGAGCGGCTTTGTGGCTGGAGCCAGCGGCTCCAACCGTGAATTGGCCGCTGAAGGCGCCGCGTCTTGCGGGTAACCCGCCGGCGAGCGACAGCGACCTAATTACGCTTCTCTCTACCGGCGCATGGCCGAATGGCACGCATTTGCGGCCCCCGATGCCGCAATTTCATATGACACGTGACGACGCCGAATCTGTGGTCGCGTACCTCAGATCCCTGACTCCTGGCGGGGAAGGTGCTCCCTGATTCCGGGCGTTCGTACCTTTAATACCAGTTACTGCATCGGCCCTAGGAAGCAGAAATTGCGATCCCCACCTTTTCCTATAGTCCAACTCCCCGCACGAAGTGCGTACGTTAGGGTAATTGCCGTCTGGAGTCCACGCTCGCATCCTTCCACAATGAGGCAAGAATGAGGGCCGAGTCTGCTGGCCGGATGGGGAGTGGAATCAATGGCAAATGCAGGGCCAGTCACGTGGTTTTACACCAGCACTAAGAACGGGTGCCCGTATTGCGACACCGTGCATCGACATGAGTCGTGGTGCTTCACCACGAACTGCAACGTCCGGTATGCGTTTGAGGCGGCGTGGGGACAAAGCCCGCTCACCGCAGGAGACGTGTTGATCCTCCACTCGCTGGGCGCGGCCTGGTAACGGTCGAAGCCGCTCAGATCGATAGGACCCGGCGGAAAAATGTCCGGTAGCGCTGGAACGCCAGTCGGAGATCCTCAGTAGAGACATTGCCATTGTTCCACTGCCGCTCCAGCCGGGAGTGCTCGTCGGCGAAGACATCTGTCAGCTTCTGCATAGCCGAAGTTACGAGTTGTTCGGCATCGTGCACAGCCTCTCGAGGTTTATCGACGAAGCCTGTTTGAATCTGATCCCACCTGCTTTGCAGTTCGCGAAGTTCAGTGGCGGGAAATAGAGCAGCCTCCTGCTCTTGGGCTTGTGCTTGCGTATTCCTGGACACTTCTCTTTTCTCGCCCGTGTCGGAGGGTAGGGCTGCGGCCGTTTCGGTCGTCGTCTCGGAACGAACCAGTTGAGGGCGTCCGGCCTCATTAACAGCGTCCGTGGCGCGGGGTGGCTCAGATTGCGGTGTTTTCGTTTCGCGTTCGACTGCAACGTCCTGTTCGTGTTCCTTCCTGAGTGGCGAGTTCATCCGTGTGCCTCCTTCGTATTCAAATATTCATCGTCTCTGAGAATTTCGTCGAACAATGACCGGTAATGGACCATGGCTTTGCGCAGATCCTCGGTTGTGGCTTGACCTGTTCTCTGGCGGGCGGCAATATCGTGAGCGGCGCGATAGTTTTGCACAACCACCGGGTGATCCACGGACATGATCTCCGCTCTTTGCTCGAAATTCCCGACTGGATAGCCGCGCTGCTCCATGACTTCGCTGATGAGCTCGTCCGCTTCCAGGACGGCGGCCGGCGGGTCGTCTACAAAATGCCGCTGGACCTCGTTCCAGCGGACGGTATAAGACTCCTGCGCCTGGCGGGAAAGCGGGTGAATTTGAAGCGTCTGGCGCGCCTGCCTGCGAAATTCCAAGACACCCTCGGCGCGATGCACGCTTTTTTCCTGCCTCAGGACGCGATCGTATTCCGGCCCGAAACGTCGGCGCAGAATCTGGCTCCGGCGGCGGCTGGCAAGGGAATAGGCGACAAGAGCGGCAATGATAATGACAGCTATGAGGATCAGAATGAAGATCAACGTATGGTTCATCCGATGCACCTGCTTGGCCGGGAAGACCGCTGTGAAAGCCCGGCAGGTCAATTGGACTCAACGGCGCGCTTCTACTAATAACTCTCCAAGGAAGCGAATAGACATACCCGGTGTAAGGTAAGCGCGCGGCGGAATTACATGTATTGCAGGCCGGAAATTCAGGCGGCGATTGCTGAAACTGACGTGAGAGCAGGTGCTCTTGAAGTCCCAGAGGGAAACTTACGCCGGCCCGCTGGCTGGAGAAATCGCCGACGCATGCTGTTGGCAGAAAAAAGAGCGTGTTCGAATTTCTGTTGCGCAGTAGATCGAATCTGCACCACCAATTTGCAGCCTGGATGTTGAATCACCTGCTTCGCGATGCGGGCGAGTTCCTCCCAATCGTGCCATTCTCCGATCGCATCTTTCACTTCGCCTAGGGAGGCAACGAATTCACCGTTGCTTTCTTCGGCCATTTGCAGGATGTAACGCAGTTTCTTCACTTTGAGGCGAAAACGGTGAAGATTCGCGCGGGTGAGATTTGGCCATTTACGGAGTTCTCCCTCCAGACTCAGGGAGCGTGCGGCAGCTTCCGTTGCGAGTTTCTGGAATTTGGCATTCGGCTTCCTGTTTCGCTGAATAGGAACCTGCGTTTCCAGCAGGTGTGTGCTCTTCTTGAGACGCCGCCGGATATTGGCGCGCTCTGCATCAACCTTTTTCTGGAGCTTGTCGGATTGCCGCTCGCGCACGCTTCCCAGGTATTCGAGCAATCGTACGGAGCACTCCTGTTCGCCGCTGACGTGGGAATCTGACGCGAATTGAGTGAGCACATCCATATCGCGGACTCGGCCCGCCCGTCGTCGAATCGGCTTGATCGCCTTGATCAGCCCGCGTTCGTTCTTTCGGGAGTCGAGCGACAGAGCTTTCAGCGCCGACTCCAGCCTGCGCGATCGCGTCCGTAGCTTGTGGACCCGGTCGGGAGTTGGATCCCGAGAAATCTGCTTTATGGATTTACGAAGCTTGCTGGGCAGACTCACAAGCTTATCGGCTGCAATAGGCATGTAGTTTAGATGACGGGAAGTGGCGACAGGTAAGGAATGTTTGAACAGGCTCAGGACCGCATGCTGGGATGACTAATTCGGCTTCGTCTTCAAACCAGTACGGGGCGCAGCAGCAGAGTTCATAGGTCCTTCGCGTCCCATGGAATTGAGAACCTGGGACCTGGTCCTAACTGACGATCTTGATTCTGAAAGTGAGAGTTCGGCGCATCAGGTGTCGTTGCGGCCTATCTAACGCGAGAACCTTACGAACGGCTAACCTTGCCGCCGAATCTAGCATTCTACGGGCGAAGGAATGCCCGAACTCGGTAGCGCGGAGATTCGGGTGTCTCAAACCGGCGAGGTAAGGCCAGACGTCAATCCGGCGGATGCAGAGGAGCAGGAGCAGATTCTGCACTCCTCGATGCGCATCGGAACGGTGTCTCAGATTGTTGTGGCAGTTATCGCGGTCATCGGACTGCTCTATCTGCTGAAGGTAGTGCTGGTGACGGTGTTGGTGGCGCTTCTGATTGCCTATGTGTTGGAACCGCCAGTGAGCTGGCTTGACCTGTTAAGAGTTCCACGCTGGATGGGTGCGCTGATCGTGGTGACACTCACGGTGGTTCTTTCGTTGGGGGTGCTCTATTTTTCGTATAACTCCGCCAGCACATTCATCAGCCAACTGCCGCAGTACTCTGCGACGCTGAGGCAGAAACTTGGAAAATTTCGGCTGCGCGCCAGTAAGCTGGAAAATCAGGCCCGCTCGATCGTAGAACCACCCAACTCAAAGCAGGCGATTCCAGTGCGGGTCGAGCAGCCGCCGGGGATTACGCAAGCGATCTCCGAAAATGGCGGAACGATTCTGGAGGCTATGCTGGCGATCGGATTCGTTCCGTTCCTGGTGTACTTCATGCTTCTATCGAAGGATCATTTCCATGTGGCCACAGTGCGCTTCTTCCCGCGGGAGCACCGCTTAATTGCGCATCGCACCGTGGGATCGATTTCTTCCATGATTCGCGAGTATGTAGTCGCCAATGCCGTGCTGGGGTTGCTGAATGCGTTGATCCTCACCGTCGTGTTCTGGTTTTTGGGGATCCCTTATTTCTACTTTATCGGGATAATCAGCGGATTTGTGAGCATGATTCCGTATCTTGGAGTTTTTCTGGCGCTGCTGCCGCCTATTGCGAGCGGGCTAGGCGTTTTGCATAACAGCGGCATGCTGGCAGTGCTGGTCACGGTAGTGGGGTTGCACGTGATTACGATGAATGTGTTCTATCCGAAAATTATCGGGGAGCGCCTGCAGCTGAACGCTCTGGCGGTGAGCGTGTCGCTGCTGTTCTGGGCCTGGCTTTGGGGAGCCTGGGGGCTGGTGTTAGCGATTCCAATTCTGGGCGCAGTGAAGATCATCTGCGACCACGTGGATCCCTTGTGGAAGCTGGGGGCGTGGCTAGGTGATTCCAGCGAGGAGCATTAAGACGAGCATTAAAAACGAGCGGCACGTTGTGTGCCGCTCTGAAAAGTTGTTCTCGGTGATTAACGTCCCAGGTTACGTGCTTCTTTCGATTCGCCTGTGTATTTCTTTACCGCGGAAAGGAATGGCTCACTCGAGGGCGGGACAGCTTCTTTCCCGTTGAGAATGGTCCCGAACGGAACATCCTTTCCGTAGAGAGCCTCGGTATCATCCTTGTCAGGTCGAATAGAGGACCCGTTGAGATCGATTCCAGCGAAAACGCCGCGAGCTCGCGAGTACGTGAGCACCTCCGCCTTCATCTTCCAATCGGTGTCCGCGCCGGCATTGCGGCCGACCGGGCCAGCGGCTGCGGAAGCATCCGCGGCGATTTTGAATTTATCAGCGAGCAGATGCTGCATCCCCTGATCGTTGGTGATGATCATGACCAGATCTATTGCCTGACCGCCGAGTTGTAATCCCCAGCTGCCTCCGGTGATAGTGATGGGAGCGGGAGCGCTCCAACCATTTGCCGTTCGGCAGGTGGCAACGCCTTTGCCATGGCTGCCGCCGACGCCGAAAGCGACTTTTACCATCGAAGGAATCACGGCTACACACTTGGCGTCGTGCATTACCTTGTCCGGAATTGCCTTGTCGGGGGTGGCCATTATTTCATTAAGCACTTGCGCGGAGGCATCAATCCGTTTCGTGATCGTGGAATCGTCGCGAGCATCTGCCTTGATGGCAAATGCGCATACGGTAAACACAAGCAAAAATAGCGTGCCGATCGTCAGGACGCCGTGAGACCTATTTTCGTTGTACATCGCACGCAGCTCCTTTCTGCGCACACAAAGCCCTCAGCACTACCGTAGGCGGCGGAGAAGCCAATTCTTATCCGGAATAGCCTGTAAATCGGCGTTTACATCGGCTGATCTTACAATCCTCGGCTGCTACCGGATTTACGCCACGCGCTCGGCTTGTACGCTGCAGGCGTCATGGCCGCAATCGCACCCGATTTCAATCTCGTTGGCCCCGCGGTCTTTGCAGGATTGGCTGCAGTACTTGTCAGATCCTGAGACCTGGCATTCGCAGGAAGGATGGGCGCACTTTCTGGTTTCCGTTGCCATGATGATTCCTTTCTGAATCGTGACGCGGTCGGGCGGATTTGTGACGCCAGACTCGCGGAAGCATCACGGTAGGATGACGTCTTGCCCGCGCAGGGCTACGAATATTCAGATGCCTGGCGCAGTTTAAGACTGAGCTAGATCGAGCGTTGCGTGCAACCTTTGCTTTTGACGGATCATCCGAGCTCCGATGCACTCCGCAGGAGAAGATCATGCAGCAGTCACAATCACGTCAGAGCGATCCCCGCTCTCGGACTGTTGACTAAAGAGCGCGTTGCCGGGAGTGATCGAACACGCCGATGATTGAGGAAAACGCAATGAAGAAGCCTGGATGCGAGCCAGTGGAGCATCATCGAAAGACGAGTTCCCCGACGCCTCTAATTCCCGGAACAATGCGCATTGGTCAGGAAGGGATATGCAAGGTCCAGCAAGTCACTCGGAAAACCACGATCCGCAGCAACCCCATCGCAGATTGATGCTTAAGAGGGCCGCCACTCTGCTTGGCGCTTCCGCAATTGGAGCTTCGGCGCTTGAAGGCGGCGGACTGTCCGGAGGTTTTGCTCGACCGCGCAGCGCCCGTCCTCAAGGAAACGGCGGCAGGCGTTCGCTGCGCCAGCGCACCATGGGGTACATGCTGGCGCACGAGCAGTTTCCGGTTCCCGAACTCGTGGAGCTCGGGATCGCCGCGGAGCAGGCCGGATTCGATCTGCTCGCTACCAGCGATCATCTGCAGCCCTGGCAATCGAACGAGGCGCATGCGGGCGAGGCTTGGGTCACCATGGGTGCGCTGGGACAGCGCACTCACCATGTCTGGATCGGGCCGACAGTGACGTGTCCCACGTTTCGCTATAACCCCGCCGTTGTCGCGGAAGCTTACACCTCGTTGTCGCTGTTAACTCCCGGACGAATTTTTCTTGGCATTGGCTCGGGTGAGGCTTTGAATGAAGAAGCCGCAACCGGCGAATGGCCCAATTGGGAGTCGCGCTCGGAAAGATTTCTTGAGGCCGCACAGATCATCAGGCAGATGTGGCAGGGAAATCAGGTTCAGCTCAGAGGCAAGTTTTACAACGTGAATGCGCGGCTCTACGATGCGCCGGCAGAGCCGATCCCGCTATTAATGGCGGGGAATGGACCGAAAGCCATGCGTCGCGCGGGCCAGCACGGCGACGGGCTCATTACCGATCCGAAAACCTGGAAGCAGTACAAAGGGGAATTCGAGAGTGGAGCGAAGGCGGCAGGGAAGGATCCCGAGCAAATGCCGGTTTTGGTCGAGCAATATGTCGTAGTCGGTGGAGAGGACGAGGCCAAGAAAGCGGCGGAGCTGTGGCGCTTTGGTCCGAAAGCATTCAAGAAGTACTACAACCTGCGCGACCCGGAAGAAATCCAGAAAGAAGCAGATGCCGAGATTCCTCTGGAAAAAGTTTATTCCGAATGGCCGGTGAGCACCGATCCGCAAGTGCACATCAAGAAGGTGAACGAACTGTTCGAGAGCGGGGTGAGCATCGTGAACATTCACTCCGGACAGGCCGATCAGAAGAAAGTGATCGAGTTTTACGGAAGGGAAGTGCTGCCCAAACTGAAGGCGGCTTGAGCAGCAATGGGGCTTAACTCAAGCCTTTTTAGGACGCGACTAGCGGCTACGCCGCGATGTCTCGGCCGATGCTGCGGATCTGATCGACCAAGCTCGGTTGCGCCACCGGAACGCTCGCCTTCCACGGTTCTTTGATCGACATCAGGGCGAGAGCGCCTCCCGCGAGTGCCATGTTCTTCATGAAGTGATTCTTGCTGTTCGCGCGTTCCTGGGGATCTTCGGATTGCCAAAAGCCGTGCATCAAGGGGGAGACGGCCGTGAGAAATCCCAGGATGTTGAGCGCGCCCCATTTCGGTTTAATACCAAGCACAAGGCTAGTGCCACCTACCAGCAGGGGTATTGCGGAGAGCGTGACGGCCAATCCCGGCTTAGGAATGCCCTTCGACTCCACGTAGGGCGTCATTTCCTGGCGGTGTCTCAGGTGATCGATTCCTGCCTTCAGAAAAAAACCGCCGAAGAGAATCCTGCCAATCAGAAATGGAGCTTTCATAAAAATCGTCCTCAGAGTCACACCTATACGTCACTCCGCCCGGATTGATCGGGCGGAGAGCATTCAGCGGAAGTTTCAGGACTTCTCAGTCGCCTTCTGTGCCTGTCGATGCGGAGCGAAAGCGAGAAGCGCCGCTGGTGTAGTCCCCTACCCGGTTCTTCATGTCCTCTGCTTTGTCGCGGATGCTCGCGCGGACTTCTTCTCCCGACATCGGAGCAAGCAACATGCCAACGCCGATTCCAATGCCAACTCCGCCCAGGAAGGTCAGAGTGGATGCAAACCAGTGACTCTCGCCGCGTAGCGCCATCCCCGCATTATTGACCCGATCGGACGTTTCGCTGTATGAGCTCCGAACCGCATCGCTCACATCCTCAGCGCGTTCTTTCAATTGCTCGTTAATCGCAGACCATAATTTCGCGTCCGTAAGAAAAAGGCCGGCCTTCATTGCCAGTCGTGCCCACTGTTTTGCGCTGCTTCTTTTAAATGTCGCCATATTCAATAAACTCCTTCCCTTCATGGAGTAAAAATTCACTCTAGGTGTTCAGAGCGCTCACTGCTATCAGTCAACTTGTGTAGTGACACTAGGAATTTTTCTGTACCGGAGAGTTGCTAGTGCGATCACACGGACCGACTTTGCAAAGGGCGCTCCGCAACGTACCCGAAAGACGGTATGGACGACGCCGGATCGCGAAATCAAAATCAAGCAAGGTCCTGCGGCAATTTCACGTCGCAACTTAGCCAAGGGAGCACATCCTTGCTGAAAAAGCTTTTCTCCAGATGGCCGGTGATCCGGCAAATTCAAACAGGAGCACGTGGTACGGGCCCGGAAGCCATGAGCGAGCGCACTCGCCAGCTTCGGCCCAAAATTGCCGACGCGGAAGTGGCGCGTTCCATTTGTCCGTATTGCGGCGTCGGGTGCGGGCAGTTGGCCTATCACAAGGACGGAAAGCTGATTTCGATCGAGGGCGATCCGCAGTCGCCGATCTCGCGCGGGCATCTTTGCCCTAAGGGCGCCGACACCTTCGAATTGCATACCCACACCGGGCGCCTGAAGAAAGTGAAGTACCGCGCGCCATATTCAAGCGAGTGGCAGGAGATTGATCTTGAACGAGCGATGGATATGGTGGCCGATCGTGTCTGGGAGACGCGCGATCGTACATTCCAGGAGGCTCGCGAAGGTCATCCACTGATGCAGACCGTCGCGATGGCGCATCTCGGCGGCGCGACGCTCGACAATGAAGAAAATTACTTGATCAAAAAACTCTTCTCCGCGGGATTGGGCATGGTCTGCATCAGCAACCAGGCCCGTATATGACATAGCTCAACCGTGCCCGGTCTGGGCACATCGTTCGGACGCGGCGGCGCGACCACAGCGCAACAAGATCTGAGTAACGCCGATGCCATCCTGATCATGGGATCGTCGATGGCGGAAAACCATCCGGTCGGATTTCAGTGGGTGATGGAGGCGCGAGAGAAAGGCGCGAAGATCATCCATGTGGACCCGCGCTTCACGCGAACCTCGGCAATGGCCGATATTTGGGTGCCTCTGCGCGCGGGCAGCGACATTATCTTTTTAGGCGCACTGATCCATTACGTGCTGGAGAACCATCGCGAATTCCGGGACTACGTCATCGCTTACACGAACGCTTCGACCATCTTGCGCGAAGATTTTCGGGACACGGAAGATTTGGATGGATTCTTCTCAGGGTGGGACACGGAAGAGAAGAAATATGATCCGGAGACCTGGTTGTACGAAGGTGCACCAAGCAAGAAAGCGGAAGTGAAACCGGGACACTCAAAAGCAGGCGGCGGTCACGGCAAGGATCGGGGCGGAGAAGCTGAAGACGCAGGGAAGTTCGAATCCGACCCCACCCTGCAGCATCCACGCTGTGTATTCCAGATGCTAAAGCGTCATTTTTCGCGCTATACGCCGGAGATTGTGGAGCGCTATTGCGGTGTGACGCAAGAGGTCTTCCACAGGGTAGCTGAGACCTTCACGTCGGCTTCGGGCCCGGAGAAGACCGCCGCGATCTGCTACGCCGTGGGATGGACGCAACACTCCAAGGGAGTGCAGATCATTCGCGCCGCTGCCATTTTGCAATTGCTGCTGGGGAATATTGGCCGGCCGGGTGGCGGAATTCTGGCCTTGCGTGGGCACGCGTCAATTCAGGGCTCGACGGACATTCCCACGCTCTACGACATCCTGCCCGGCTATTTGCCCATGCCATTCTTCGAAGCAGACGCGCACTCCCTCGACGGTTACATTAAGAAGCACAAAGCGCGCACCGGCTTGTGGTCGAACTTCGATGCCTATTTCATCAGCCTGATGAAGGCCTATTACGGCGAGCACGCGCGAAAAGAGAACCATTGGGGATTTGATTGGCTGCCGCGCGTGACCGGAGATCATTCGCATTTCGGGTATTGGCTCGACATGGCGGATGGGAAGCTGGATGGCTTGTTCGTGATGGGACAGAATCCCGCCGTTGGCGCCTCCAATGGGCGCCTGGAACGCAAGGCGCTGGCGAAGCTGAAGTGGTTGGTCGTCCGCGACATGGTGGAAACCGAAACGGGCTCGTTCTGGTATGCATCGCCGGAGGTAGGACGCGGTGAGTTGAGTCCGGCGACGATCGGAACCGAAGTGTTTCTCTTTCCCGCCGCCGGGACAGCAGAAAAAGAGGGCACATTCACCAACACGCAACGACTTCTGCAATATCGTGAGAAGGCGGTGGATCCGCCCGGAGATGCGCGCAGCGAAACCTGGTTCCTGTATCACCTCGGGGTGCGTTTGAAGCGCAAAGCGGAAGGGGATCCGCGTTCACGGAACGATGGCTTGCGCGCTTTGACGTGGGATTACCCAACCGAAGGCAGGCATGCGGAGCCGAAAGCCGAAGAGATCCTGAAGGAAATCAACGGCTACACAGTAGCCGATCGCAAGCAGATTACGCACATCAAAGATCTGAAGAAGGATGGATCGACCGCGTGCGGCGCGTGGATCTATTGCGGAGTCTTTCCCAAGGAAGGTTATAACCGCGCGCTCGAACGAAATCCCAAGGACCTCCTCGGCCATGGCTGGGGATTTGCTTGGCCCAACGATTGCCGCATCATCTACAACCGCGCTTCGGCTCGTCCTGACGGAAAGCCATGGAGCGAGCGCAAGAAGCTTGTCTGGTGGGATGAGCCGAAACAGGAATGGACTGGACTCGACAATGCGGATTACGAGAAGAAAATTCCTCCGGACCGGCCGTCGAACGTACACCAGGGCAAAGGCGTCGCAGCCCTCGGCGGGGCGCGGCCATTCACGCTCCATCCAGACGGCGTGGGATGGATTTATGTGGCGAGCGGTCTCAAGGATGGCCCACTGCCGGCCCACTATGAGCCGCTGGAGTCGCTTGTCGAAAACCCGCTCTACGACCAGGAGACTAATCCAGCCGTGAATCGCGAGAGGCGGCCTGACAATCCCTATGCCGCCCCACACGATGCACGCTTTCCGTACGTGCTCACAACATACAGGCTGACCGAACATCACACCGCGGGGGGCATGTCGCGTTATCTCTCGCACTTGAGCGAACTTCAGCCGGAGTTATTTACCGAAGTCTCTCCGGAGTTGGCGCAGGAGCTGGGACTGGAGCACGGCAATTGGGCGACAATCATCACGCCGCGCGGGCTGGTAGAGGCGCGAGTAATGATCACGACCCGGATGCGACCTTTGCATGTCGCAGGAAAAACAGTGCACCAGGTTGGGCTGCCGTATCACTGGGGCTACCGCGGAAATGTGCACGGAGATGTCGTGAACGACCTCCTGGTAATCAGCGAAGAGCCCAACGTTCGCATCATGGAGACCAAAGCTCTGGTGTGCAACGTCATCCCCGGGCGCCGGGCACGCGGGCCGGAGGCACTGCAAGAATTGCGCAATTATCTGGGAGAAGCCGCATGACCGTGACTGCATTTCTCACCGACTCCACGTTGTGCATTGGCTGCAAGGCCTGTGAAGTCGCCTGTAAAGAGTGGAACGGCGTCAGCGAAGATGGCTACGACTGGAGTGGCTACTCTTACGACAATACCGGCGCGCTCGGAGCCTCGACCTGGCGCCATGTGAAATTCGTGGAGCGTGCGCCCGAGCCAGGATTCGGTGGCAATGCGCCCCGGCATTTCTCATGGGAATTCTCGTCCGACGTCTGCAAGCACTGCGAAGATGCAGGCTGCCTCGAAGCCTGTCCGACAGGATCCATTGTGCGCACCGAGTTCGGTGGTGTGTTTATTCAGCCGGATATATGTAACGGCTGCGGATATTGCGTGACATCGTGCCCGTTCGGAGTTGTGGAACGCAACCAGAAAGATGGCCGTGCCTTCAAATGCACGTTCTGCTACGACCGGCAGAAGGTTGGACTCGAACCGGCGTGCGCGAAAGCGTGCCCGACGGAGTCAATCAAGTTCGGCGAGATTGAGCAGCTTCGTACGGATGCCAATCAGCGTCTCGAAGAGTTGCATCGGCGGGGAATGAACGACGCGGCACTCTACGATCCAACCGCCACGAGTGTGCGCGGCATTCACGCGCTGTTTATCATTCGCGGCGATGAGCGAAGCTACAACTTGCCGCCTGCGCCGGAAGTTCCGACGGTTTATCTGAAAAAAGCCTGGACCTCTTCAGCCGTAGCGGCGGGCTTGCTTCTGGGGGGCACGCTGCTGGCCTTCCTTACGACCAATGGGAGGGATGGCAGATGAGCGATGCCCGCCAGATCGCATGGAAATCAGTGGACCTGAAACGCGAGCGCCGCTTGGAGGAAATTCGACAGGAAGCCGAAAGACGCGGCCATCTTGAGGTTGTGGGCGGACGTCCGCAAGGCGCTCCGTTTCCGCAGGCAACTCCCGAAAATGGCTATTACAAAATCCCGTTGCTGAAACAGCCGCCCTGGACGTGGGAAATCCCGCTGTACTTTTTTGTGGGAGGCGCGGCGGCCGCATCGGCGATTATCGGCGCCGTGGCCGACTACACCGGAGGCGACCGCGAACTGGTGCAGCATGCACGCTGGGTTGCCGCCGCGGGATCGGTGATCTCGCCGGCGCTGCTCATCGCCGACCTGGGCCGGCCAGAACGTTTCCTGGGAATGCTGCGGGTGTTCAAGCCCCAAAGTGCAATGTCGATGGGCGCATGGACCCTCATGGGATTTTCCACGGGAGCAGCTGCAGCGGCGTTTGCCGGATTCCTCCATGACCGGTATGGGCCGTCAATTCCAATAGGGGTTCTTGAAAATGCAGGACAGGCACTCTCATTGGCATTCGGACTTCCATTCTCGAACTACACCGGGGTGCTGATCGGGGCGACCGCGATTCCGGTTTGGAATCACAACGTCTCAGAATTGCCAATCCACTTCGGTGCATCGGCTTTGGGTGCTGGAGTGGGCATCCTCGAGTTGATCGGACATCGCAGAAACCGCGCGCTTCAAGCGCTCGGAATCGGCGCCGCCGCATTCGAAACCTACGAGGGAATCCGCATCGAGACGCGACGTCACCGGGAATTGGAACCGTTGAAGCACGGCGCCAGCGGTTGGATAACTCGCATCGGCGGGGTTCTCTCCGGACCGATTCCACTTGTGCTGCGCGGCGCAAGCCTAATGGGAAATGGCAGCAGGTCCCGAACTCTGCGCCGCCTCGCCTCTATCTCGTCCATTGCTGGATCTCTGATTACCCGAATCGCATGGATCCATGCCGGGCATGTTTCCGCGCGGGACTGGCAATTGCCTCTTCAGGGAAAGTCTGCAGGTTCGCGGGCACCCGCTAACGCCTAAGTCTCAAGCTGCTCTCTCCGGATTGATTGTCTTCTCTCCAGGGGCTTTTGCTTCCGGATGTCCTTTTTCTGCCGCAGCATGTTCAATGGTGGCATTGATCTCGCCCCCGATAAGCATCGCCAGCCCAGTCACATAAAACCAGAGCATGAGAATAATGACCGCGCCCAGCGATCCATAAGTCGCGCTATAAGTGTTGAAGAAGTGCAGATACGCGCGAAATCCCGCGGAGGCAATGGCCCACAACAGCACGGCTATCATGGAGCCCGGAGTAATCCAATACCAACGCTGGCCATTGACGTCGGGCGCGAAATAATAGATCAACGCAAACGCGAGAATCACCAGGCACAATGCGACAGCCCACTGAAAGATCTTGATCAGGGCATACACAAGGGTTCCCAACCCAAACGAGTGGCCGATCCAACGGGCAGCCTCTCCACCAAACAATACGAGCAGAAGCGCGGCGATCATCAGGACGGACATCACAAGAGTCAGGACAAGAGAAACCAGATGTACCCTGATCCACGATCGTGTCTCCCGCACCTCATAAGCCGCATTAAGGGTCGAGGTAAGCTGCGTCATGCCGGCTGTCCCTGAATAAAGGGCAAACAGCAACCCGAAAGTCATCTTCCCGCTGCTAGCATTCCGAGTCGTTTCACGCATCGTGCGAGCGACCAGGTGGGATGCATCGGGCGGAAGCATCAGCTGGAAATAGAGCAGCAGGTTATTGCGAAGGGCGGTCCCTTCCGACGCGAAGAATCCCAGAAGGGCGACCAGAAAGAGCAGCAATGGAAAGACCGCGAAGAGAAAATTGAAAGCAAGTTCGTAGGCGCGGTTGATCAGGTCATTCTTGTTGATTCCGCCCCAGGTACGGCGGAGGAGTTCCTGCCAGGTAAGGCCGCCGAGTTTCCAGAGAGATTCAATCTGTTCTTGAGCCTTCATTCACGCGTTACCCAGATGCCGGTCCGACGCTGGGGTAAAAACGCGGGGGCAGATTAGCCGCGTCCTGCCACGAGCCGGGTTGGTATTGCGATGCCCCTACAGAGAAGAGGGTTGGGAAGCAACTTCAATGGGGGCTTACCAGAGTGATGCTTTCGACAGTCTGCAAACCTCCGGAAGCAGAAGGTTCGAGAGCTTACAAAGTTCGGACTTGCCAGCGTTCCAGAAGCCTTACCCCTGGCCGCATTCGCGGCGTAAGGGATTGCATCAGCTTCGGGTACCGAGCCGTACATGTCCCCGCGAATTACTAGTGCTTAGTCCCTCCGTTACCTAGCACGAGTGTAACTGTGATGCAACTATGGCCCCGAGGTAGGGAGTGACCGTGGAAACTCTTCACCCCCATGGAGGGTCCATTCCCGTGAGGAAAAACATCCATCGCGGAAGCGTGGTTCTCGCATTCGTGTCTTTGTTGCTGGTTGGCTCAGGTTGTTCGGTCTTTCCATCTTCCGGCAGCAAATCGTCGACGACTTCTCCAATACCGGCTGCCTCGGTGCACATTTATGGCTCGATCACACCACAAACTGCGGGAGTGACGATTGCGCTTCGCGGCCCTTCCTCGGCAAGCGCTATCACCGATGCCTCCGGAAATTACAGCTTCAGCAATTTGAGGGGTGGCATTTACAGTCTCACTCCGAGCAAGGGCCACTCTGCGTTCAATCCGCCGAATCATCTTATTAACGTCGCCGACGGCGATGTGACCCGGCTGAACTTCGCGATTTCTGACGATTCCCCACCCGTAGGCTCATTCAACATTACGGGGATTATCAGTCCAGCGGCCTACGGGGCCGGCGCGAGCGTGACCCTTGTCGGGTCAGCATACGCAACCACCACGGCTGACGACTCGGGTCACTTTGCCTTTGCCAGTGTTCCTGAGGGAGTGTACTGGGTGGTTCCGAACAAGAGCGATTACGAGTTCGATCCTCCCCGCCAGAATGCGGTGGTTGCTTCGGGCAACGTAACTGGGATCAATTTTATTGCCACGAAAGAAACGGAGCAGCAGACCTATTCGATCTCCGGGAATATCAGCCCAGTTGCGGGCGGAAGTCACACCACCGTATCGCTCACGGGCGCAACCAATGCTTCGACGATCACGGATGACACGGGCAACTTCCGCTTCACAAATCTGCCCAACGGCACTTACAAGGTGACGCCGACGAAGGATCAGTACACGTTCAATCCTTCCAGCCGAACCACTACGGTTTCGTCGGCCGATATTGCAGGTCTGACTTTCGTTGCCTCGAAAGTAAGTGGCCCGCCACCGACCTACAGCATCTCAGGCAAAATCAGTCCGACGGTAGGGGGTACTGGTGCTACCGTGCAGCTCAGCGGATCCGCAGATGCATCCACGATTACCGATACTTTTGGAAATTACAGCTTCAGCGGGCTTGCCAGCGGCACTTACAAAGTAACCCCGAGCAAGGTGTCATACACGTTCAGTCCGTCGAACCAGACTGAAACGATCGATTCAAGCAACGTTGCCGGAGTGAATTTCACAGTTTCCAGCAGCGCTGTTTCCGGTGTCCCGATTCACCCGGGCCAGGATATCGCCGACATTGTAAGCGTCTCGCCTGCGGGCACAACTTTCGTGATTTATCCCGGTACTTATCGGCTGACCAAAACCATTGTCCCCAAGGATGGAGACATCTTCATTGGACAGACCGCGTGCGCTCCGCCGAACGACAGTTGTCCGGCGGTTATCAGCGGATCCATTGATATTGGATCGCGGGCAACCTTTGATGGCAAGAACTACAAAGTTACGAACCAGGCGCAACATGGAGGGCGGGGCGCGAGCGGCATTTGCGACAAGGGATGGGAGGGGTGTATTTATCCCGAAGACTTGTTTTTTGATGGAGTGCCTTACAAGCACTTGTCTTCGGCTACCCTACCGGAGATCGGACCTGGGCAGTGGTGGTTTGATTATTCAAATCACGCCATTTATTTTCACGACAATCCTTCGGGCCACGTGGTCGAAACCAGCGTCCTGAAAACCGGATTCGGAGGAAGCGCCAACAACGTCACCCTCCAATACCTCACCGTGAAAGAGTTCGCCAATATGTATCCCTATGGCGCGATTGGTACGCCGCAAGGGAATTCCCCCCAGAAAGAGGGGGCGAACTGGACTGTACAGAATTGTGAGATCCTGCTGAATCATGGCGACGGAGTGCGCGTGGGATATGGAATTCAGATCCTGAATAACTATATTCATGACAACGGGCAATTAGGAGTAGGCGGCGGCATCGGCAGTACCTCGGCTCCGTCGACCGGATCGATGAATTCAGGCATTCTGATCCAGGGCAACGTCATCAATCACAACGATTACGCTCACTTCGACCCTGAGTTTGGAGCGGGAGGAGTAAAGATCGGTTCGACCTCCGGAGTCACGCTTCGCGGCAACACGATTCAAAACAACGAAGGTTCGGGCATCCATTTCGATATGAACGGCCAGAGCGAATTTGTGGACGGAAACATCATCACAGATAACTCCGACGGCGATGGACTCGTCCAGGAAATTGGCTACGGGACCTCGACCTTCCGCAATAACATTCTCCTGCGCAACGGCAAGCCAGTATATGGAAACAATTACACGTTCCAGATTGGAGTGGATGAGAGTTCAGGCGTCGAAGCGTACTGCAATGTAATGGAGATTCCTCCGGGCAAAAGCGTAAACGGATGGGGCGTGAACGCCTCCAATCGCGGCTACAGCCAATATCCGCCGTATCAATATCTGGCGTCGACCGGGAACTCCTTCCATCACAACACCGTCATTTGGGATGAGGGCGCGACCGGCGTGGTGGGATTTATCCAGAACGACACCGCGAACCAGCCCGACTTATTCGCCAGGAATGCGCGGCCGGACTTCAGCACGTATTACCTGTCGAATCTTTCCGCAGCGCGGTTTGTGTACGACAACCCTTCCCAGACCAATCGCGCGCAGAATTTTTCTACCTACCAGACGTCCCGAGGGGATGTGCACGGCGCCGTCGACTCGAGTTATTCAGCCGGGTATCCGCGGGTACAAATCACTTCCCCCGCGGATCAATCCGCCGTTGGCAACGCGGTGCGAGTCAGCGCGGCGGCCGCCGATTCCACGGGCATCAGCAAAGTCGAGTTCTACGTCGACTGGAATTTGCAGGGGACAGCGACAGCTCCGCCTTACAACTTCAATTGGAACGGGATCAGCGGAGCCCACACCGTAGCGGCCGTGGCTTATAGCAACGCCGGGGTCAAGGCTTGCTACGCGGTGAGCGTGAGCGGACAGTAGGTTTTCGCCGATCCTAAAAGATATGGGCCCTTCGTATGAAGGGCCCACTCTGTTTGCAATCCTCTTCCAGCTTTGTCTATTTATTGCTGTCCTGTTGGGAGTCTCTCTGTTCCGCTCGCTTGCTATAGCGACGCCGGCGTTTCGCGAGATATGACCGGGCGGAGTGGACGACCGGGCTCAGCACGCGGCGTAGCTCGGCATCCAACTGATGTGCCCATGAGGTTCCGGCGCGGCGGAGCTGCCCGATAGTGGTCTTGCGGAAGATTGCGCCATACGAATGCGGACGCACTTGTTCCGTCCACTTTGCCTTGGCCTCGGTCCAATCCCCCAGACAATCAAATTCGCAGAACCCGCGCTCTACACAGTCCTGCAGCACTTGAGCGATTAACAAATGCCCTGGACCATAGATACTGAAGGCTTCGTCATAAGCTACCTTTACCGGGTAATAATGGCCGGCATAGCTGAACGCAAGGTGAGCGGCAATGGGCTTGTCATTCAGATCCAGAAAATACATGGAAAGATAGCCCAACCCTTCGGCTGAACGGGTCACAGAGTCATAGAACTGGCGCATAGACGGGCTACATGCGATGGCGGTGCCTTTCTTTCCTTTCCAGCCGCTCTGTTCGAGCCGATAGAAATTCTCCAGCGCCTCGGCATTCACTTTCTCCTCGCGCCGCAAGCGCACCGCACCAATCTTGTTCAGTTCCCGCCAGCCCTGCCGCAGATGATAGCGAAAGCGAGAACTCAGTCCAAAACGCGAGAAATCCGGACTGGAGGATTGTCTCTTCAGGGAGATGTAGGGGCTTCGTGCGTATTCGTAGCGGCAGACAGGGAAGTGTTCCTGACAGGCGGAGTCGAGGAGGTGGTCCGCGGCTCCGCTCGCGGGAACATTCACCAACTCAATAACGTCCCAGCCGGACAAGTTGCGAAGATGTTGCCAGATCAGCGGAATGCAATCTTCAGGACTGTCTCCGTGAATGAGCTCAAATCGGGGAATCAGGCTAGCGCTGCGTAGGCGCGTACCCATGAGCGCACCGGACCGGCCTTTGACTTCGATTAGAGGAAGAACCGCACGCAGACGGGCTCCGTCCCGTACCGTGACCAGCAGAAAACGCTGTGGATTGGCGAAGGCGTCGATGGCCGCAGAAATCCATTCCGGGCGAAAGAAAGGAGCCCGACAAGGACCCTCATCACAAAGCTGTCGCCATTCGTCCGCGATTTCCGCAATAAGGTCAAGCGTTCCCCATTGACTTTGGACACTTAGAGTGGCGGGACGGACAGAGGACTCCCCGACCCGGGTGGAATGTTTCCACTCCGGCTCGCGCACCCTGCTGACGCCCGCGCTCATTCCGATGTCAGTCTGTCGTGCCAAAAACAACCCCAAGCTGGATCCGAATTTCGTGATCTATCGCTCTTAATTCTGGCTTTGCGTGTTCGAGTTCAGGCTGACCAGGTCAGGGGGAACCCGTTTCAGCCAACACTCACGCCAAAAATAAAAACAGGCACGATCACATCCGATGCCGCCGCCTTTGCAAACCGCGTTTTCCAGCAGAACCGTATTCTTCATTGCCCGAACGGTGCGGGGAGCATTTTCCAGGCAGATCTTCTCGACTCTCCGGAACACGCGCACACGCCGCCCGCAGTACTCCCACATTTCCGGCATAAAACCCAGGCCGCGATGTTTTCCTTCAGCATCCAGGGTGCGGCGGATTTCAGCCTCGGACTTTACTTCCACAAATTCGCCCGGTTGCAGTCCGAGTATCTCGTCCACAGCTTCGATTTCAGATGGGCGGTCTACCAACTGGTGACCTACCGCTGTACTCGTAGAGAACAACTTTCCCCACGCTTTGCGGCAAGTGCCAGCAAACCCGTGCTCGTGGAGATTGTTGCGGAGCTGAACAAACATGGTGAGAACCCGCGGATACTTCTTCGACGGGCCCAGCAAATCGGAAGTCTGACAATCTAAGTGATCCACGGTTGTATCCTGCTTACTGCTCGTTTAAGGTGACTGCGTAACACGCGCGTATGCCGGCGTTGCTGTAGGCCATAGCTGCGACGGTGTGGGATCCTGCGTTTCCATCGTTCCAATTGAAGTCGTAGGGCGGATTCGTAACCGTTCCGGCTAATTTCCAGTCGACGTAAAATTCCACCTTTTTGATTCCACCCTCGTCCGATGCAGTCGCGGAAATTGTCACCGGATTTTGAACCTGGGACTCGTCGGCTGGAGAGGTAATCGCGACCTTTGGAAAACCCTTGTTGTATTTGTTGTCCGCCGTGCTGTGCACGTCGGCATGGGACCGCTGGTGAGCCGAAAACGGCTTCGCGCGATTCGTTTTACTATTGTCATTATCATAGAGAAACTGCGGCTTTGACGGATTCGGCATGTGGTACTCGTTGTAATCCGGCGGAGTGTTGCTGGCAAAGAAGTTCGGCTGATTCTGTGGATCATTGTTGTGGAAGCCCGCGCCCCCATTCGAGTCCGCGTCCCAAATCACGGTATTGTGGTGGAAGGAGTTCCCGGCGGTCGCATGGTATTGAAAGGGCGGATAGTGGCTCGAACCGCGTGGCGCCGCCCCAATCACCCATGCTCCCACTCCTCCAGTGCTCGGCGGAACCTCGATGACATTGCAGTAAATATGCACTCCAGAACTGGCGCGAACGCCAATCTGGTACGCCCAATTATTGGAGTTGAGGTGCGCGCCGTTGCGGGCAACGATGTTGTTCCGGAAGATGGAAGCTCCGCCGATCTCCTGCACCAGCCCATCCCCATCTGAGTTGTCGGTAATGAGGTTTCCATCGACTAGCTCATCCTTGCAGTCTTCGTCGAAGTGGACTCCTGAACCCTCGTTGTTCTGAATGGTATTGCCCCGGATCACGATTCCACTGGTCGAGCCGACTTTGATCCCCCCTGCTCCGAACCCCGGATTGAAATGCGCATAGTTGTTATGACTGATGGTATTGCCCATAATCAAAATGCCCGAATCGATGGCCTGTTTTTCCGGTTCCGATGGGACTGCCACCCCTCCGCCAATGCCCAGTTGGCCATTATCGTGTATGTAATTATTCAGAACGTGAATCCGGTAATTGGCGCGAACTCCGAAGCTGTGGTTTAGCTTGATGTCACAATGCTCGATGGTCCAGTTGACTCCCTGATTTAATTCCTCCTTCCCGTGGTAAATGCCGATCGCGCCGACCGGATACATTCCGGCGAATTCCTGCACCGTCAGGTACTGAATGGTCAGATTGTTCGCCGGGCCGCCGAATGCGGTGTTTACCACGCTCGTTTCGACCTTGTGGCCCGCCGGATCATCGTGGAAATAGATCACGTGGTTGGCATAATCGAACCACCATTCGCCCGAGCTAATGTTGGGCATGGTAGGTGAATCGAGGTGTCGTAAGGGAACTTCATCAATGAACAAGTCTTCAGGATATTTGCACCCATCCCACTCCGGGTCGCAGACATGTCCGCCACGTCCGCCCTGCTGGTTCTGTCTGGGGACTGCAAAGTTGCTCCCGTCGGGCTTGGCTAAGCTCCCGACCTCGACGCTGCCGGTAAGAATTGCGGGGCAAGAATTCGCAGGTGGAGCACAGGAGCTTTCGCCCACAAATTTGTCATTGTCCTTAGCCATAATGGGCTGGGAGAGTCGATAGAGACCAGGGCTAAAAATGAAGGTAGTTCCGGCAGGCTTGGAAGCCACGATTTTGGGCACATTATCCCCCGGATGCAAAGTAACCTGTGCCCCGCACATCGAACCGAACAACAAAGACACCAGCAGACCACGGCGAATCATTTTTGTCCTTTGGATGGCTAGTATTGCCCCAATCGCCGCAATCGTGCGGGTTCCCTCACGCCATTATCACTGCTAATGCCAGCGGCCGCAACTTGCGTGAACCAATGAATTGGCGCTTTTTGGCGCTAATTTCGGCTTTTCGCGCGCCATCCTGTTTGAGATGGGGCAAATTGTCTCAGGTTGATACAAGCTAAACTCTGTTTGCTAATTTGGTATTTGCCAATTTGGCACGCGAGGCTTAATATGGCCCGCGCTGTCTCACCTACTCCCGCCTCCTCGGCGGTTAGAGTTCTTGCCCATTAGTTTCTGTATTGGTGCGTTGTACCTGGTGACGAATTGGGGCATGTACCTGTGAGACCTTTGTCGAGCGTAAGGGAATGAATATAAGAGACCTAAGTTCAACGAGCTGCGGAGCGGTTCGTGGCAAGCCGGGCTCTGTACATCCCATTCCCCCACGAGGTGCAGAGATGTTGCGTCACTTCTTCTGCTGGAGTAGCAAGCGTTTCATCTGGCTTTTGATTTTTCTTTGCGGCGCTGCATTCGGATATGCCGCAACCGTAGACATTCATCCTGGCGACAACATTCCCAACGTAGTCAGTGCGAATCCCGCTGGAACGACCTTCATAATCTATCCTGGAACTTACCGCCTGCAAGCTCCCATCATAACGAAGGACAACGACACATTTATCGGACAGATAGCCTGTGCGCCACCGACGGTGTCGTGTCCTGCAATCTTGAGCGGATCGCGGGTCATCGGTTCGCTGGCGACATTCAACGGAACTTATTACGAAGTTACCGGTCAGTCACAACAAGGTCCGACCGACGGAGTGACCGCTCAAAAATGCCAACCCGGCTGGGGCGGCTGCCAGTATCCGGAAGACCTGTTTGTCGATGGCGTGCCCCTGCAACACATCGATTCCCCCACACTGCCAAAAATTGGAAGCGGACAGTGGTGGTTCGATTATGCCAACAACATCATTTACTTCTATGACAATCCCGCAGGACACGTGGTAGAAACCAGCGTCACCACGAATGCATTCGCCGGCTTGGGAAACAATGTCACTATCAGCCAGCTGACGATCAAGGAGTTTGCTTCGCCTGCCGGAAACCCGGGCACGATCGGACCTCCCGGAAATCCTACATTGACGCAGGGAATTCACTGGACGATCCAGAAGTGCGAGATTCTCCTCAACCATGGCGCTGGTATTCGTGTTGCCTATCGGATGCAGATTCTTAACAACTACATTCACAACAACGGCCAGCTGGGAATTACCGGAGGCATGTCGACCGATGCCGTGACCCGGACGACTCCGTCGTTAATCGTGATTGCGAACAACGTGATCAGCTATAACAATTACGCTCACTTTGTTCCCCAATTCGGAGCGGGCGGCATTAAGGTTTGCAGCGCCGCCAGCCTGAATCTTCATGGCAACACGATCACGCACAATGATGGCGGTGGAATCCACTTCGATATGAGCGATATTTCGCCAACAGTGGACGGCAATACGGTAACCGACAACACCGGTGGTGGAGGCATTGTCTACGAGGTCAGCCTGACATCGGCGCTGTTTCGCAACAATATCTCACTCAGGAACGGAGCGGACCTGACTACGGAAACCGGGCCCACCGCCGATGTGGGCAGCTATGCCTCTGCCGGGGTGCAGACTTATTGCAACGTGCTGCAGATTCAGAATGTCGCACATACCCACGGGCTCCTCGTCGTAGGCAGCAACCGCGGCTACAATCCCTATTCTCCGTACGAGTATTTGACCTCGACAGGAAACGCCTTTCATCACAACACCGTGTTCTGGACGCCCGGCGCTACGGGATTAGTGGGATATTTCCTGAACGACACCACCAACCAGCCCGATTTCTTCTCCGAAAACGAAGCACCCGATTACAACATGTATCATCTGCCGAGCTTGTCGCAGACCGTCTTCGTTTATGACAACAACAGCTCGGGCCAAAACACCTTAAAATCGTTTGCCCAGTACCAGGCTGCGGGTGCAGACATTCACGGCAGTGCGGACACGAAGTATGGCTCCAGCTATCCCGCGGTAAAGATCACCGCGCCATTGAACAATTCAACGGTGGCAACCTCGGCAACGATCACAGCCGCCGCTTCGGATGCAACCGGGATCGCGAAGGTAGAGTTCTTCGTAGACTGGAGCCTCCAATCAACGGTGACCAGCAGTCCTTATACGTTTGATTGGACGAATGCTGCCACCGGAGCTCACACAATTACTGCCATGGCTTACAACAAAAACGGAATAGGGGTCTGCTACGCAATCACGTTGAATAAGCTGTAAACTTGCGCTCCGCGCGATCGCGCGATTCGAAACAACAGAGGCAGCGTGCTCGGAAATCGCCGGCACACTGCCTTTTTCAGTGTCCCCGCTGCACGCAGCGCCTCCGCCATTCGAACTAATTCTGGCGGTGTTGCCGGGCTAGAACCCCCGGACGCATGGATGTACTACTGTAATCTGTTCGCCCGTTGGGTCGGCGTGGAACACTCTCCAGTACTGCCAGATTGATTGCAGTTGTGCACCCCACATCCCTGTGCCAGCAGCTTCTGTGAGTTGCACCTTTATTCCCTAAACGGAGATTTCCCCCATGACGCATTTCCGCACCGTTTGTAAGGACAACCTCAACCAAAATTGCATCCGAGGCGTCGCTGCCGTTGCTGCGCTTGCGTTCTGCCTGTCGGCTCTGGCTCAGGCGGGAACAGTCGATATTCATCCCGGCCAAAATATCACCACTATTGTGGCCCAGAACCCGGGTGGAACGACCTTCATCATCTATCCGGGAACCTATCGCTTGACGGCGCATATTGTCCCGAAGACCGGCGACAAGTTCATCGGCCAAACCGCCTGTGCTCCGCCCAAAAACACATGCCCAGCAATCCTCAGTGGCTCGAAGGTGATCGGCGGCTTGGCAAAGTTCAACGGAGTCAATTACGAGGTCACAAACCAGACGCAACAGGGCCTCGTTTCCTACGGCACCAACGTGTGCGAGCCCGGATTCCTGGCCTGCAATCGGCCGGAGGACCTGTTTTTCGACGGCGTTCCCTATCAGCACTTATATGCAGGTTCCCTGCCGGCCATTGGCGCCAAGCAGTGGTGGTTCGACTACACGAACAACATCATCTACTTCCACGATAACCCTTCCGGCCATACGGTTGAGACCAGCGTCGTAGACGCGGCGTTTGACTCCCAAGCCAACAACGTAACGATTCAGTACCTCACTATCAAAGACTTCGCCAGTCCTCTCCAGCTCGCGGCAATTGAGCCCGACACCTGGAACGCGAGTACGACGGCTGGACTGAATTGGGTCGTTGAGAATTGTGACGTTTTCAATAGCCACGCGTTGGGTGTGAAGACCAATTACACCACCAAGGTCTACAACAGCTACATCCATAGCAACGGAATGCTGGGATTGGGAGGCGGCACCGATTCCATGTCCAATTCGGGAATCGTGGTCCAAGGAAACACGATCTCGAACAACAACTACGCCCACGTCATGCCGGACTGGGGATCAGGAGGCGTAAAGTTTGGCTACACGGCCGGGGTCATCGTTCGGGGCAATACGATTTCCAATAATGGTGGAACTGGGCTGCATTTCGATACCAGCAGCGCCAGTCCGCTGATTGATGGAAACGTGATCACGGGGAATTACGGAGGCGCGGGAATTGCCTACGAGATCAGCCTCAACTCCGCGACCGTTCGTAACAATATCGTGCTCAAGAACGGACTTCCGGGGAACATTCCCATCTCGACTGCGCTGGTTGGGAGTTACGCCTCCACGGGCGTAAACGCGTATTGCAATGTGATCGAAATTCCGAATACCGGCAGCTATGCGGGAGCTGCAAACGGCGCCACAATCGTGGGGAGTAACCGCGGATCCAATCAATATCCTCCGTATCAGTATCTGACTTCCACGAAGAACAGCTTCCATCACAATACGGTTTTCTGGGACGCCGGCGCGACAGGATTGATCGGCTATGTTCTCAATGACGCAGCCCATCAACCCAATTTCTTCTCGAACAACACGCCGCCAGACTACAACAGCTACCATCTCCCCAGCCTGTCGGCGGCAAATTTCACGTACGACAACAATAGCAGCCAGCAGAACAAGCGGAAGACCTTTACCGAGTACCAGGCGGGCGGGGCTGATATTCATGGCAGCGCGGACACGAAATACAATAGCGGCTATCCGCTGGTCGCGATCACGTCTCCTGTCGATCAGTCCTCGTTCACAACTTCCGTGACTGTGAAAGCGAACGCGTCGGATAAAAGCGGGATCAACCGGGTGGAGTTCTACGTTGACTGGAAGCTGGCCACGACGGTTTCGGGGCCGCCATATCAGTTCACCTGGGGATCCAGCGCAAGCACCGGAACCCACATCGTAGCCGCGATGGCCCACAGCAATGCGGGCATAAACTCTTGTTTCGCGGTCACGCTAACCAAAAAGTAAACTGGCGCTTCTAAAACTGCGGCAAAAACAATAATTCTCGGGCGGGCCCCCCGTCCGAGAATTGTTGTCTTTCTGCCGGAATTCTTGCTGTTTCTGGTCTTCTCTTGTCCTAGTTCGATGGCTGGAACGCTACTGTGCTGGCGCAAAATCCACCGGCGGGTGAGGCCGTGTACCAACTAGCCTGGTGCGTACCAACCGCTGCGGTGTTGCTGGTGAGATGAGCCCACCCGTTACCGTCGGTCTTAAAGTCATCCGTGAACTCATTTCCGCTGGTGATTGCGGTGAGATTTGTGGAACTGGCAAACATCACCGACACCACGAAATCCCCTGTGAGCTTGGTTGTGACTGCCGGTCCAGGCGTGTTGTTGGCCGTGATCAATCCGCCTGCGACGGCTTTCGCGTCTGGAGCGGCCGTCGAAAGTCCAGAAACCTCCCACTCCGTAATTTCCACGTGGTTGGGCGTGCCTAGAAAGGTGGGAGTGATCGAGGTCGCGCCGGGGATGGAACTGGCCGCGTACCAGATCTCGCTGGAAAGCGCGCCTTTTACTCCGTGCGCTCCTGCGGATACGTAAGTATTTCCCAGGTTGTCAGTGACGCTGGAAACCGACGTGGTTCCATTAAACATCAGAGCCACGATGATCATATTCTTGGAACCGGTGGCCGGAATAGTGAGACTGGTCAACGGATTTCCATAATTCGACGCAGAATTGACGATAGCCCAATCCGCTGTGAAGTTTGCCGTCGCGGTCACGTTGCCGTTCATCACCAGGTTGCAGGGATTGCTGCCCGTGCAGGCCCCGCTCCAGGAGGAGAATTTCCAGTTACTGGCTCCTGTCCCATTGAGCGTGACCGCGCTGCCGGCGGCATAGACCGCACTGCAGGTGCCACTTCCGTTAGTGCAGTTAATCGCGCCGTCGGTGCTGGTGACGGTTCCTTCTCCGACTTCGGCTACGTTCAGTGTGTAACTCTGCGCGACGGTGGCGAACGTGGCCGTGGCGGTCGCGTTGCCAGTGACCGTGATATTGCAGGGATTGCCCCCAGAACATGCGCCGCCCCATCCCGAGAACGTCCAGCCAGTATTCGGAGAGGCGTTCAGGGACACCGAAGTACCGCTGTTATACACGGCTTTGCAGATCCCGCTACCATTCGTGCAATTGATGGACCCATCCGTGCTGGTGACGGTTCCTTGTCCAACTTCACTGACGGAAAGCGTGTAGCTCTGGGTGCAGGCCGGGAAGCTGAAAGACGCAATCCGCGTCGCCCAATGAGCGCCATTGCTGGGAATATATTCGCTGGCAAACCAGAACGTGCAGTCGTCGCTGGGATCAATGGCGATGCTGCTGTAATCACCCCAATGCCAGGTATTCGTCTGGGAGCCGTGAGCAATGCTTCCCGACGATAAGATATCCACCTCGCTCTCCATCGTGCCGAGTATGTCGCTGGACAGGCGGCCGGTGTAGCGAAGCGAAGGCGCCATGGTGCTGCTGGAGGTGCTGTACCCCATGGCAATATCGCCGGCTTTATCCATGGCGATGCTGCCCATCCAGCGATAGTTGGCGTCCGGCGCGTACGTGCCCTGCTGATACAGTCCGAAACCGCTGCCGGAATTGCGCAATTCATACCAGCGAATGCCGGTCTGCGTGCCCGAACCGGTATTTACAGTGTGATTGGCCACCAGAGACGCGTAGCCACCGAAGTTCCGGTAGGCAAGCCGGTACATCAGCCGGTCGCCGTAGGAATCCAGGCCCTGCGAAGTGGAAGCCTGCGGAATGCAGGCGCCGGTGGTGTAGGTGATCTCGGTGGTGGTCTCGCCGCAAGGTTCAGTAAAGGCGGCTACCGGAATATTTGTCGGGCCAGTGAATGTGCTGTTGGCCGGCGTCGTCCAATCTACATGAAATTGCCAAAGATCAAGTGACTGATCGTTGTAATCGAAGGCGGCGAAGTACTCCGGAGACCCGACGGGAGGTGGAGTACTTCCATCTACGTCGCCAGGTAAGAGAGTTCCATATGAACTGCCGGTCGAGTTTATGAAACATTGCATCGTCGCGGCATTGCCGGCCAGCATGGCGCTGCGATTGGCGACGCAAGCCGCGGCTCCTACGAAGCTTCCGTAATAGCCCTGGTTGTACGTCATGTAATATCCGTCGGGCCACACTCCGAGCTTCGGGTAATCGAGCGACATCCGGCACTTGCACGATGGGCTCACCGGAATTTCGAAGGCATAAAGATTCCAGCCGCCGTTCACCGCATCGGAAGTCGTGGAGACAGCCACGCAGAGGTAGGAAGGTTCTGCAAAGACTGGCATCAACATTACCCAGCGATTCGCCAGCTGATCGTACTGAGCGACTTCATCGAGATTCGTTGACGAGGAGCAGGGAGCTCCCAGAACGCTCCATAGCGTGTTGCCGTTCGCTGGTCCATAGGCCAGGCTGCCGTTGGACTTGTTGAACACAGCGAATGACTCATTCACAAACTCTACGAATTGTGTCGGTCCGGCGGCTCCGTTGGTGTCGGGTACCGCTGCCTGAATGGAATAGCCGCTGAAACCTGTGCCCAGGCCAAGTATGTTGATACCGGAGCTAGTCGAAAGCGAAGTAAGACCCGCGGAAAGAGTCGTGTCCGCGGAGGTTTGGAGAGCCGAGTGGTACGTGAGTCGCGAACCTGGTGTATGGATCAGAAGCCGGTCCTCATCCTCATCGATGCGCGCTCCGAGTTCTTCCACGCGCGGAGGAATCGGTCTGATTTGGCTAAGCGGCGGGGCGGTCGCGTGCTTGACCGCCCGCACCGTGATGATCCGGGATTGCTCCTGGCCCCAGCCCAATGATGTTAAAACCGACATGACAGTTACGACGAAACAGACATTCGATAACCGCCTCAGACGCGTGTTCATGTTAGCCATCCAAACTTGTAATTGGGGGCTTGCCGCCAGGGGGGAAGTTCGACATTCAATTGGAATGTCTAGCTGACTGCAGTTGCTACTTTAATTCACTTCGCACTTGCACGACGGAGTCTGTTTTCAACGATTCCATGATCGCAAAGGTAGCGCGCGAGGTGGCGACCAGAGACTCAAGGCTGATCGGCGATCCTGAGCCGGATTCAAACCCTTCCAGCAGGGCTTTCATCTCGGCCGCGTGCCCTTTGTCACCGGAGAAGGAGTTCGACGACTTCTTCCGTCCGGTGGCGCATTCGAGTTTTTTGAAGTTCCACATGCGCGCGGTCTTCTGGTCGCCAAAAGCTTCCAGATACTCCTTCTCGACGGCATTGGCTCCGTTGGCCAGGTAGTGAATCGTGCCGGTCGAACCATCGGCAAACGTGATCATGGCCAGAATATTGTCGTGATTGTACCGGCGGGCAGTATCCGGGGGCGCGGCGGCATAGACGGTGACCGGCGGCGCGCCGCAGAGGAACTGCATCACATCGACAAAATGTCCACCCTCGCCGATAAAGCGTCCGCCTTGTTCGGGATGCTGCATCCAGTGGGTTGGCGGAAGCAGGCCGGCATTGACGCGGTAATGCATGGTCAATGGCTCGCTGCGTCCAGCGAATAGCTTTTGAATCGCCAGCATGGGCTCGGAGAAACGGCGGTTGTATCCCACCATGAGCAGCGGATGCACCCCGGCGCTCTCGGCGTCGGTATACGCGGTCAGGATGGATTCCAGTTCTTCCTCGTTCAGCGCAGGTGGTTTCTCCACGAAGACGCTCTTGCCGGCGCGCAGCGCGCCAGCCACGTATCGCGCATGCGAATCGTGACGCGAGGTTACGAATACCAGGTTAACGTCCGTATCCTGGAGGATTTCGCTCGTATCCGTGGTGCAGAACTCAAAGTTATATTTTTTTCCGATATTCTTGGCATTTATCGGCTTGCCTGTTGCCAGCGCTCGCATGCGGGGCGCTAGCTTCATTACGGGCGGAAGCAGCATGGACTGGGTAAAGTTCCCGGCTCCGATGAATCCAAGTACCGGTTTGCGAACGGGGCCTTTCGCTGCTGCTTTGTGAAGTTCAATACGCCGCGCGAGCGAGGCTTCCATGCTCCGCTCCGGATACTGGAGCAGGACGCCGAGATACGGCTCCTGGATTTTTCCCGTAATAATGTCATACGCCCGCAGCGCCTCGTCTACCGGAACTCGATGCGTGATCAATGGCTGGATGGTGAGCTTACGCTGCGCCATCATGTCGAGCACGGCTTCCATGTTGCGATTTTCCGTCCAGCGCACGTAGCCCAGTGGATAGTCATGGCCGCGCTCTTCATATTCGGGATCGTAACGACCCGGTCCATAGGAACAGGAAATACGAAATTCGACTTCCTTCTCGTAGAACGGGGAACGAGGGATATTCATGCCAACCGCACCCAGCACCACGACGACTCCTCGCTTGCGGGCACACTGCATGGCCAATTCCACCGGCTGATCCGAAGTAGTGGCAGCAGTAATGACCACCGCATCCGCCCCGTATCCGCGAGTGAAACTCTGGACCTCCGATACAGCTTCGTGGTTGCTGATCGTGCAGCGATCGCATCCCAGGCTCAAGGCCAGATCGAAGTTACGCGGCGAGACATCCATCGCGATGACGCGGCAGCCGCTGGCTTTCAGCAGTTGCACGGCGATCAGTCCGATCAGGCCCAGTCCGATGACCGCCACCTGTTCTCCCACACGCACGTCCGCCTGCCGGACGCCCTGCATGGCGATGGAGCAGACCGTTGTGAAAGCAGCCTCGTCAAAGCCAACCTCGTCCGGCATCTTCGCGACAAGATTGCGTGGCACCGAGATGATTTCAGAGTGCGAAGCATAACCCACGCCGGCGCAGGCGACCCGATCGCCTACCTTGATGTCATCCACTCCGGACTCGACCACCACGCCAGCCGAGCTATAGCCAAGTTCCTTGAAATTATCCAGACGGTCCTGGACTTTCTTGTACGTGGCCATCAGGCCTTCGCGATTGACGTTATCCAGAACCTGGCGGACGAGATCAGGCCGCAGGCGAGCCTTTTGGATCATCGAGGCCTGAGCGGTTTCGACCGACGAACGTTCCGTTCCAGCGCTGATCAACGAGAACACGTTGCGGACCAGAACATATCCCGAACGAAGTTTCGGCGCGGGTAGATCGTCCACGCTGATCTCACCTGTCTTCTGATACTGGATTACCTGAAGCAAAGTTGTTTCCTTTCGCAATAGTGAACGAGACGCTTACTTACGCACGGGCTGCAACTCAGTTTTCGGGTCAGCGTCGGCCTTCGGGGCTTTCGAGAGATATTCCCGCAATGCTTCCATCACGATTTCCGCACTATGCGCTCCCGCCACCGACATCCGCACGCAGCCATTTCCGCGGGAATAGCGGCTGCCGTCGCGAACCAAAATATTTCTTTCGCCGAGGAAGCGGACGATATCGGCGGCCTTATCGTGCTCGAAGGCGATGAAATTCGCCTTGGAGCGCTGGTAATCAAGCTTGAATTCCTCAAACAGAGCGTAAAACTGCTCCTTCACCAGGTTGATTTCTTCGACGTAATCGCGGACCGATTGCATGTCTTCCATGGAAGCCAGACCTGCGGCCTTGGCGAACATGGTCACGCTCTTGGAAATATTGAGGCGATTCAGCACGCGCACCATCTCGAGCGGCGCGAGGATGTAACCGAGACGTAGACCGGCCATCCCGAACGCTTTCGAGAACGTTCGGCTCACGACGATGTGGGAGTACTTGGTCACCAATTCCGCCGACGAGATGCCGCAGAATTCGTAGTAGGCTTCGTCCACCACCAGAAGGACGGAAAGGCGGCTGCATTCCGCGGCTAGTCGCTCCAGCACTGGCAATTCCAGCGCGTATCCCAGCGGATTATTGGGATTGGTCAGATAGATGATTCGAGGCAGTTGCTTCGCCACTACGCCGAGGAACTCTTCGGTCGGGAAGGGGGCGTCCCCGCGATAGTCAAACCGGAGAATCTCCGCGCCCCGCTGCTCGGTCATGGCGCGGAAGTGATCATAATTCGGGCTCATGATCAACACTTTGTCCCCGGGGCGGGTGAAGGTGTTGGCGACCAGTTCCAGGCCGAGGTCGGAGCCGTGGCTCAGGATGATGTGTCCGGTCGGAACGCCGGCGTATTGGGAGATCCTGTTCAGGAGTTTGCTGGAGTCGGGATCCGGATACCAGCAGGCATAGTGATCGTTGTCGATCATCTCCCGCAAGGCCTCGCGGACTTTCGGCGAAGGCACGCGCTCCGCTTCGTTCCAATCCAGCTTGAAAACGTCCTCGCCCTTGCGCTCGCAATTCCACGCGAACTTGAGCGACTGCAGCGAAGTGACGTACTCCTGCTTCTCTTCAACCGAACGGGTTCCCGGACGGCGAACCACGGGCAGAGTCTTGCCGTCGGAGTTGGTCAGGAACTTATCTGTGACTTCGAGGTCAAGTTCCACATTGCGGCCCAGCCGGGCATGCAGTTCTTCTCGCAGATGCCGCAAGAAGCCCTGCAGATCAGGCTTACTTTGCTGCATCAGCAATTTGACAAGAATTTCGCTGCGGCCATATTGCACGATCTGGAACTTCAGAACCTCCGGATGCGCCCGGAAAACGCTGTAGAAGTTGGCCGAGGGCAGGCGGCGGCCATCATCCATGATGATGCATTCGTCTTTGCGGCCGACGATGGAGTGTACCAGCGGCATATTGCGACCGCAGGAGCAAGTCCTTGGAGTGTCGTAGAGGCGAACGATATCGCCCGTGTCATATCGGATGAACGGCATCACCGGATTGTGGAAGCCAGTCGTGACCAAACGGTATTCATTCGGCCCGAGATCCTCCGAAGGCAGGAATTCCGGATATCCGTATTCCCAGTTGATGTGCATGCCCTCGTGCTGCTCGCACTCGGTGATGATGACGGCCGGTTCGGTCATGCCGTACCAGTTGAACAGCTTCTTGCCGAAGGTGGCTTCGATGCGGTCGCGTTCGCTGGGCAACAGCGTCTCGGATGCTGTAAAAACGCCGCGCAGGAAGTCAAACTTGTCGCGATAGGGATACGCAAATTCGGAGAAAACGTTAATCGATGACGGATATGCCTTGATGAACTGCGGGCGAAACTCCAGCAATTTTTGGACGTATTCGCCACAGTTGGCCGGCGTGAGATGATACGCCGAGAAATACATCGTGTTCTTCAGCTTCGAATGCTGCCAGAGCGGATCGCTGGGGCTATTGGGAACGTAGGTGCGGAGCGCAGCCACCCGCCCGTGGAAGGTGTAGCCCGCCCAAGACCAGTGCCGGAAAAGGCAAGCATTGTCGAAGGCCATGAACGATTCATTCAGCCGCATGACCAGAGGTTCGCCGGTCGATCCGCTGGTGTGGTTCAGCATGCTGCCCTTGAGGAATCTCTTGTCGGTGATCTCCTGGGAGTGCTTGCGGACATCGGCCTTGGTGATCAATGGCAACCGAGTCAGGTCTTCCGGAGACCGAAAATCGCTGCCGGGATTGAACCCTGCCTGGTGGAACTGCTCGCGATAGTACTCGCTGCCTTCATAGGCGCGAGTCAAAGTCGTGCGCAGTTGCTCCATGACGTACTGCTGCCGGCGTTGCTCCGGCCAGTATTGCGTCTTACTCAGAAGATTCCTGTAAATCCAGTAGCCGTGCAGGCGTGAAATGTCTTTCACGAAGCTCTTATTGCCTGACATACTTAGTCTCCAGTGCTGGGGATTTCCATCGCGACATCGAGTTGCGATAGGCGCGGTATAACTTTCCTGCGGCGGGCACTAGCGGACGCGGAATTCGTACGTACGGCTTCACCCGGTAATACAACGGAGCATACTGACGCCCCTTCTGTCCTTCTTTCTGCTGGATGCCAAGGACTTGGTATTGCCCCCGCCCTTGCAGAAATTGTTCCAGGCTGCTGCGCACTGCACCCCGATTGGGAATCACGTTTACGCATTCCCCCAGGTCGCATTCGTAGTGCGCATCGCTGCCGCCCACGGCTGTTGGTCCAGAACCGCAAAGTGCGCGAGCTTTCAGGTTTTCCTCGAGCGAGCATTTCGGATTGAAGATCTCAAACCCGGACACCTGCTCAAGGGACCTCGCTATTTCGCGGAGCGACCCGTCCCGGTGCCGGAACGGGTGGGGCAACACGCAGAGGCCGCCCTGCTCCCGAATTTCACGAACTACCTCGTCGAATGTGTCGGACGCGATGGCTTCTTTCAGGAACAGCCCGATGACGTGGCTGCGGTCGGCTAGAGTCCGTTCCTCGCCGATCACGATTTCGAAGCCGGTATTGCAAGCTTTCGCGCGCTTCTGAAATTCCAGCGCACCTTCCACCTTGTCGTGGTCAGTGATGCAGATAACGTCCAACTGCCGGCCCTTTGCTGCCCGCACCAGGCCCTCAAATTCAATGTGGCCGTCATAGGAATGCACGGTATGACAGTGCAATTCCACACGCAGCTGTGTTTTGGCTCCCATTGCTTGTTAATTGTAGAACTTACCCGGGACGACGACCGTTGATGGCGCAGGAACGCCCTAAAATGCACCCCAACGAACCCCAGTCTGGGTCCTAGGATAACTGGTCGGCGTTACGTTCGGCCATGACCTGTTGGTAATGCATGAGCGCATTACTCCCTGATAGTTACTTTCCGGGGAAGTTGCGCAAACCGTCAGGCAGTCTGATTATCAGTGCTGACGGAGGCCTGCGTCCCTGGGTGAACGACGGCCGGCGATAACGTGCCAAACAGCTGGCGATAGGTGGCGATGAGGCGCTGCTCGGAGTTTTCCCACGCTAGTTCCTCGCGGAAGCGTTCCCGGCCGAATTCTGACATCATTCGCCTACGTCGGGGGTCCAGAAGCAGCTCGCGGATGGCCTGCCCCATGGCAACGTCATCGTTTCCTTTGACGTAGACGGCGGCAGCCTCCGCGGAACGGCGGTTCTCAAGAAGATCAAAGGCTACGATCGGCCGTCCGAAGGCCATGTACTCGATGATCTTGTTCATCGTGGACATGTTGCTCCACTCGGTCAGCGGATCGGGGTCGATGCAGACGTCTGCAGTAGAAAGATAAGCCCACAATTGTTCGTCGGGAATCCGCCCAGTGAAATGAGTGACGGGTCCGAGGCCCATCTCCTGGGCTGTAGCCTTCATGCGCGGCTGGTCAGGGCCGCCGCCGACGAAGGCAAACAGCGTGTCGTCGCCGGCAATCTTGCGGTAAGTCTCGATCGCGTGCAGCATGTGGATCACGCCATCCTGCTCACACATCTCGCCCAGATATAGCACCATGTTTTGGCGGCCTTGCTTCAACTCAAGCGAGGGCACGTGGATATCGGCCCAGCCGCGACGAGGCCCGCTGCGGACTACGCTGACGCGTTCCTTGGAAATTCCACCGCGCTCCAGGGCAATCGTGCGATGCGACTCGTTGACCGCAATGACGGCGTGCGCAGAGCGCAGAGTCATCCGTTCCAGCGCGACCAGTCCCCGATAGAGAAGGCCGGTACGGCTGCGGCCTTTAGCCACGAACATCTCGGGGCAAAGATCGTGATGATCGAATACGAACTTCACGCCCAGTGGCCGAAACAGCATTGCGAGCGCAAAAAATGTATCCGGCGGATTGCAGGCGTGAATCGCGTGAAATGGCCGGTGCGCATAGGCTTTGAGCGCGAGCCACAACGAAGCCAGCCAGCAGTACACAAACTCCACGAAATAGCCGACCACGCCTTTATCGGCCTCGTAGACGAGCGGGTAGCGATAAATATCCACGTCCTCCAAGCGCTCATAGCTGGCGGTGCATTTGCCCTTCTTCGGGCAAACGACTGCTACCCCAAAGCCATGCCGACGAAGGCTCGTCGCTTCCTGCCAGACCCGCCGGTCAAAGGGCACCGGCAGATTCTGCACGATGATCAGGATGTTGCGCTCGGTGCTCATATCTGAACCAGTTCGCGCTCCGCGGCTTTCTTGGGTGTTTCGTACGCACCGAGGTCGATCACTGTGGCTTGCGTGTTCTCCATGATCGTGTCAACGCCAGGGAAGTGGTGCCCCACGAGCAGCAATTCGGAATCGGTCATGTCATCGAGCGAATGCACGAGCAGGCGCGAGAGGTGTGGGATCACGGCGTCAATGTATTCCTTGTTGGCACCGGTCAGGCGGGCGGCCACGACGTTGGGATCGTAGATGCGCAGCTCATATCCCTTGCCCAGCAGGCGCTCGGCCAAATCCACAAACGGGCTTTCGCGAAGATCGTCCGTGTTCGATTTGAAGCTCAGACCGATCAGACCAACGCGCTTCTTGCCCGTGGCGCGAACTTTCTGGAAGGCGCGCTCAATCACCTGCTCATTGCTTGCCATGATTGACGCAATCAGCGGCAGGCGAAGATCAAAGGCATTGCCGGCGTAGAGAATGGCGCGGACGTCTTTGGGCAAGCACGATCCTCCAAACGCGAATCCGGGCATCAAATAGCGGCGGGAAACGTTCAGCTTGGTGTCTTTGCAGAAAACATTCATCACGGCCTCAGCGTCCACATCGGCTTGCTGGCATACGGCCGCAATCTCATTGGCGAAAGATACTTTCAATGCGTGAAATGCGTTGCTCGCGTACTTCACCATCAGCGCCTCTCTCGGCTTGAGAACGAAAACCGGCGCGGTCTGGTCGGCGTAGAGCGAGCGCAGGGTAGCTTCCGAAGTGGCAGTGTCGGTTCCCAAAACTGTGAACGGGGGGTCTTCGAAATCCTTGATTGCAGTTCCTTCGCGCAGGAATTCGGGGTTGGCGCACAATTCGACGAGCCCGGGAGCGATGGAGTCGAAAGCGGCGCGACATTCATCGAAGATCCAGGGCAGAACGCTGCTGCGGATTACCACCGTCTGCTTTCGGTTTAGTTTCGTCAAGGCGGTTGCAATCTGTTTGCAGGCACGCAGCAGGTGGCCGGCGTCGATCTGTCCGTTCAAGCGGCTTGGAGTCGCGACCGCGACAAAACACAATTCCGTCTCGCGCAGCGCCTCTTCAATGTCGACTGTGGCAAACAAGCGCCCGGACTGGCGGCCGCGGGCAATCTTCTCGGCCAGCCCGTGCTCGACGATCGGCGAACGCCCCTCGACGATGATGCGCACTTTTTCCGGATTAATGTCGACGCCCCATACGCGATGTCCCGAATCGGCCAGGCAGGCCGCTGACACAGCGCCGACATATCCCAGACCGACGATGCTGATGTTCATGAATTCACCCTCAGGTTGGTATGAACTGTGGTTTCCCCATCAATCCCCACGCTTAGCCGCAGCGTGGAAATAGGTTGCTTCTCATTGAACTTGCGCGAACGCCAGCCGAGCTTCGGGTTTTCCGAGCCGCTGACGATCTCCCATTTCACATTTCGACCGGGGGAAGAAAACTCAATTTCCCGATTGCGCCAGTCGATGCGCGCCTCGCCATCCCGGATGGAGAGCACCTTGGCTTCCTCATGCATATGAAAGAACAGTTCAATCTGGTGCCGGCCGGTGCCACGAAAAACATCCGAAATCGACACCTCTCCGGTGGCGCGGTCGAACTCCACAACTCGACGATGAACGACCGGTTCGGGGAGGCGCAAGTAACCATCGTGCTCAGCCTCAATGGTTACTCTTGTGTCAGAGTTTTCGAAGCGGAGCAGGCGCGCATTCGCTTTTACGCTCCACAGGAAACGACCCGCCATCTTCGACTGGTTCTGGCCGTCAACACTGGCCGTATTGTGTGCCGCAGTGCTACGGAAATATGCCCGCCACTCGGGGTGTGAGTGGTAGGAGTAGGTCCCGGCATCGACGAGGAAGTATTCGTCGCCGATCGCGAGCCAGATCGCCAGGGCGTCGGCATGCCCGTGTCCAGCAGGAGCAGGGAAGCCCAGGGGAGCGAAATCCATCAGCATGCGGACGCTTCCGTCATTGCTGCGCAAGCAGGCCAGCCCGGCATCGGCGAACATCTCGCGAGGACTGGATTCCATGCTGGCTACCGGGGCATCCGCGATCAGATCAGGGATCAGCGCCTTTGCGGCGCAGGCCGGTTCCTGGCGGAAGCGCAGCCACTCGGGCCGGTTGAAGAGCAATCCAGCAAGCTGTGTTGTGATTTCGAAGCTATTTTCGGTTTCCGAAAGCACGAAGCCGCGTGCGTCATCGGAATCGCCGTACCAGGGCAGGTCTCCGGTGGCGGTAGCGACCGACTCCAGAAATCCAGCCATGCCTTGCAGTCGCTCGGCATAGCCGTTGCTGAAGCAGTGCTTCGTGCTGCGGCCAACGCAAAATGCGAGCAGGAGCAGCTCCAGTGTAAACAGGTGGTACGACATGGCCTGTTCGCGATTGACGCCGTCCTCGCCGATCTGCAGCCGGATCTCCCGTTCCAGCAGCTTCTGGGCGCGGTCGCGCCAGCCGTTGCATTCCGGCCAGAAGTTGAAGCAAGTCGCCCCGACGAAGAGCCCCACCAGTTCGCCAAGTAAATGATTGTTGGCTGAGGAAAACAGGCTCAGCTTGCGCGAGATACGCGAAAGGTGCAGATAAATCGATTCCAGCCAGCGCAGGCGGAAGCTTTCATTGCGCGCAACGTAATCGGCGATGCGCGGGTAGATGAAGGCCCAGGAAATAAGGCGTTCCGCGAGCTCCAGGCTGCTGGTCCAATGCACCCCGTAGAGGTACGGATTCGCTTGCAGCCAGGAATCCAGTGATCCCACGATATATGGCGACTGCTCTTCGGCATTGGCGGCGAAGGAAAGCGCAGAGAGATGTTGGTGACGGCTGGGTTCCCAGACGTACTTGATGTCGCTGACCACGCTGGTATCGCGGACATTGAGCGTTCCGGCGAAAGAGCGTTCCACCGTGCGCCCGTTGCGGTAATCATGGTGCCAATCGAACTCGAAGCCGAGTGGGAACTCGAGGTCGAAGACATGAATATGTTCCATGCGCTCACCACTCGTGTGAAGCCGGATCGGATAGAGTCCGGGTTGCAGAGGCGACCACCGCGCCGGCGGTACGCTGGGCTGCTTCTTCCATTCTGCCCAGTCGAAAGGCAGCATGGCGGCGGACCGGGCGCGCCAGACAATTTCCGCTGGCTGCATGGAAGCAAGCCGCGACAGATACCATTTTGTGTTCGGAAGTGAAATGCGTTTCACCCGTGGCGATCGCTCGGAGCAATCAGCTCAGCTCGAACGTCGCACTGATATCAGTTACTGCTGATTAAATTTCAGATTTACCAGAGGGAGTTGCGCCGTGGAGGAGCCTGCCACGTTTGACTTCAGCAGGTTCTCAAACATGGGCATCAGGAACATGGCGCCGTGCACGCTGAGATGGTCGTTATCGCAATAGAGCGGATTCTCACCCTCGACCACCGAGCACTCCGAATTCGAGCAGAGTAGCTGATGTGGATACACGATCTGTGCCGAATACTTATCAGCCGCGTTGCGCAGGGCTTCAAAGGCGCGCCCCTGCCGCTTCATGAAGTCGTCCCGGTCGAGCGCAATCTCCACGGGCTTTCCGGCCATCTCATCCCGCGCCAGGGTGGTGGGAACGTCGGTTCCAACCTCCGGAACACTGGCAATGATCACCACGTTGACATCCATGCTGTGCAGTTCCTGCAGCGTGGAATTGACCAGTCGAGTGAACTCCGGATAATTTTCATCGGCTCGAAGATCGGGTGTTAGATAGAGTGGCAAGCCCTCTTCCTGCCGGCGCGACTCCGCGTACAGGCCCCACCGCCCGTGCAGGAAGACGGTTCGGATATTATGGCTCTTGATGTAATCAATCACGGAATTTCCGTAATCCGTGCAATCCATTGCGCCGGCTCCGTAGCGCTTTAACTGCAACAGCGGAGCACACCCGGAATGGAACGCCACCGCCCCGGCAATCTTGTTCGAGACCGCTAGCCGCTCGAAAAGCGGGGCCAGGGCCCCCGCGTGCGAATCACCCCACAACAGGAAGCTCTCCGGTGGGCCCGCAACTCCGACGCGGCAGATCTTGTGATCGCAGTCATCACGCCGGCTCCAGAAATCGTCCCGGCCGTCGATCAGCACTCGCGCCTGTTCCGGTAAGCGGGAAGGGAAGCCGTGCGTTTTCATGGCGGCAACTCCGAACACCGCAAATAGCATGGCGACGGCAGCCGCTCCCGCGAAGATCGTGGTTCGCGTTCCGATGGCGCCGCGCCCTCGGAAGGGGTTCTCGACGTATTTCCATGCGAGACTGGCAGCAATAAATGACGTCAGAATGACCGCGATCGAATCCCGGCCCGTGAGTGCATGGCCAAGGTATTGCTTCGTGTAAACAATGATGACCCAATGCCACAGGTACAGCGAATAGGAGATGAGCCCCACGAAAACCATGGGTTTGAGGCTAAGCATCTTGCTCACTACCGTCTCGACTTCCATGCCGCTGTAAATGATCAGCGCAGCACCGAGGCAGGGGAAGATCGCGTTCACGCCGGGAAACGGTGTAGCAGCGGAGAATGCGAAGACTCCATAAGCGATCAGTCCGAGTCCCGCGACTCCGAGAAAGTTTGCGGAAAGCTTGTGCCGCAGCCTCGGAACACTCTGAATGGCGAGCAGTCCGCCGATCAGCAATTCCCACGCGCGAGTGGTAGCCACGTAGAAGCTTGTACTCGGCTCGGTATGAACACGCCAGACGCTGTACGCAAAAGAAATCAGTAGCACCGAACTGATCGCCGTCGCATACTTCTTTCGGAAGAACCGGGTGACCAGAAACAGGAACAGTGGATAGACGATGTAAAACTGTTCCTCGACGGCCAGCGACCAGGTGTGCAGCAGCGGCTTCAATTCCGCAGGCCCATCGAAGTAACCCATCTCCCGTGAAAAAGCGATGTTGGAAGCAAAAAACAGCGTCGCGACCAGGCTGCGACCGTAATCGCGCGCATCGTTGGGCATCAGAAGCTTGTAGGCCGCAATCGAGGCAAACAGCAGCACGATGAACAACGCCGGAAGAATTCTGCGGGCGCGCCGCTCGTAAAACTTCGCGATCGAAAACCGCTCCTTGCGGATGTCTTCCAGCAGGATCCCCGTGATTAGGAATCCCGAGATCACGAAAAAGACGTCGACTCCGATGTATCCGCCGCCGAAGTAAAGCACCCCGGCGTGGAACAGAACCACCGGAATTACTGCGACAGCTCGCAGACCGTCGATATCAGGGCGGTGCTTCATTGTTTCCTCAAAAAGTCCTTTCAGGGGAGAAGCGGGAGGGATATGCTCTTAAGTCGTAAGCAGTGCCGGTTCCTCTGTCGAAACACGAGAAACCGTGCCCATGGCGCGCCGATACACATTGATGAGCATCGGATAATTACGCTCGGGCGTGTACTTGGCTTCGTATTCGGCGCGAGCCGCGCGGCCCATTTCCATCATTTCCAATGGGTGGGCCCATGACCAATCAACTTTCTCAGCCAAAGAGTCAGAATCGCCCACGGTGAAATGCAATCCGGTGTGATGGTCGTTCACGATCTCCTCAGCCACACCTGTCTTAGAGGCGATGACAGGCAGCCCGCAGGCAAAGGCTTCGGCGGCCACATAGCCGAAGGTCTCGTAATAGCCTTCTGAAGGCCAGATCAAAAAGCGCGCCCCGGCCATCAGTTTGTTCATACCCGCGCGGTCGAGTCGCGGCACCATCTCCACCATGCCTTTGGACTTCAACGACAGATCCCTCACTTCCGGAAGCAGGGGGCCGACACCACGAATCTTCAGCGGTATGTGGCCCAGCTTGTCCCACGCCCGGAGCAGGGTCGGAACGCCCTTCTCCGGCGCTAAGCGGCCCACAAACAAGGCATAATCGCCGCCGTTTGCCGTCACGCCAGGATCCTCCACGAAATGCGGCTTCACGACAATTCTTTCTTCCGGGAACCCTGCTTCAATGAATTTGCGCTGGTAGAACGGCGTGGAAACTACGTAAATAGACACCATGTTTTCCCACGTCTTCATCTGCCAATGCACCGCCAGCATCGTCGCTGCGACAGCGGTCTGAAGCCGAGACTGGCGATAGCAGCCATGCAGTACTGAAGGCCAGGGAATTTTCTTTCCTTTGCAGTCTTCGCAAATCTTGTGGTTCCGCTCAAGATTGCCGCCAGTACAGAATAGCCGGGCGTTATGCAGCGTCTGCACAACCGGAACTCCCGCTTCCTGGCAGGCGTAGTACACCGATGGCGACATCAGAGGAAACGTGTTGTGAAAGTGGACAACATCAGGTTTTTCCACTTTCAAGAACTCCAGCATCGATTCGCGGCTGTCCTCAGCCCAGACGGTACGCACTGCGAGCGCGGCTTTAGCGACGATATTTGTTCGCTTGATCTCGCTATTGCGGCGGATAAATTCCCTCACTTCATGACCGGCTGACCGTAAAAGCTCCTGCTCTCGGCGCAGCGTTTCGTCTTCGCCACCAGGGATCTGGTAGTAGTTGTGGGCGATGATGACCTTTAAGCGTTCATTCCGGTCGTTCCCGATGCGTGCGTAAGAATGAGCCGGAGCAACATTCGCCGGAGCGCTCACGTGCGGTTCTGCAACGGCAGCCGCTCCGGAGCGGGCAGGCATTGCCGGCACCAGAACGCGCGCTGAAGTCCATTCCGGATGAGCCGCCGCGATAGCGCGCTGGTAGATCTCCATCATGCGCGGATAGTTGGATTCAGCGGTATATTTCTCCTCATATTCCCGCCGCGCAGCCTTGCCCATCTGCCTGATCTCGTCCGGATGGTTCCACGCCCACTCCACTTTTTCCGCGAGATCCTGGCAGTCGCCGGGAGTGAAATGCAATCCGGTGCGCTTATCATCGACAATCTCCTGCATGGCGCCCATACGAGAGCAGATCACGGGCACGCCGCAGGCGAACGCTTCGATCATGGTCAGGCCGAACGTCTCATACCACTCGCTGGAGAAGATCAGGAAGCGCGCTCCGCGGATCGTCTCCATAGTCTGGTCGTGCGGCAGGAAACCAGTGAACCGGACCATGTCGAGGTTTTCGGATTTCGCTTTCTGCTCCAACTGTTCCAATTGTCCCCCGCCGCCGACGATCACCAGAGGAATGCGGGTTTTCAGATGTTTCCACGACTGCAGCAGTTGACTGACTCTACGCTCTGGCGAGAGTCGGCCGGCGAAGATCGCATATTCCCCATCCCCGGTGCGCTGTCCCGGATCCGGATCCACGAAATTCGGTTTTACGAATATCTTCTCCGGAGGCAGCCCGCCACTGAGGAACTTCTGCTTGGCGAACTCGGTGAGGACGATGTACGACGTGACGTCGCGTTCCCATGTATGACGAGCGCGATGTACGGCGATCGTCATGCCCATGGCCGCGGTTTCCGCGCGCGAGTCGCGGTAACATCCATTTCGGAGACTGCGCCAGAGTGTGTGCTCCAGGCATTCCTCGCACACTTGGCCATCGCGGAAGAAGGTTCCCACTGGACACAGGAGTCGATAATTGTGCAACGTCTGCACCACCGGAACTCCGGCTTCCTGGCATGCCGAGTAAATCGAAGGCGAGATCATAATCCAGGTGTTGTGCACATGGACCAGATCCGGCTTTTCCTTACGCAGGAGTTCCGAGAATGTCTCTCTCGTCTCGCCACTCCAAACCGCTTCCTTCAGCAGCACCAGCCGCTTCACACCGGGATATTCATCAACCTCATAATTGCTGCGCTGGTAAAGAATAACCTCGTGTCCGGCGCGTTCCAGGATTTTCCGCTCCTGCTCGAACACGACGTCTTCGCCGCCGGGCTGCTGATAATGACAATGAACCAGGATGATCTTCATGAAAGTCAGTTATGAAAGTCCGCTTGCCGCGCGCGTCTTTTGCGCGGATTGAAGCCGAATCAACTCGCAATTGGGGATGTACGCGACCGCCGGCCGCTTTGCGACATAGTCGAGAATGTCGGCCAGTTCGTCCCAGAGTCCCATTTTGTCAATCTCGTGGGAATGACCATACATATGCCACATGCCACCGTTCTCCAGAATGGAATCAAAAAGCTCTTTGCTGAGCCGGAGCCAATCGCCGAGGCTGGCCATGTGGTTCACAAAAACCTGCGCGCCCTCAACTTTTCGAGCCCGCAATACGTTTTTGATGTACGCCTTTTTCGTGTGCGGCATGATCTGTACGGTGGTAGGCATTTCAAAGGGGCTGAAGTCCAGGCGTGTCGAGAGCATGCGCACCGTCCGCGCTCCCCAATATCCAGCCCGCTTCACCGCGCGAATGACGTTAGCGTCATAGCGTCCGCAGGGATAGCAGAACATGCGAACTTCCGATCCCAGGATTCCTTCCAGGATCGGCTTGCAAGGATCGATCTCTTCATCCAGTTCTTTCGCGGGCAGGTCCCAAAGCAGCTTATGGTTGACGGTGTGTGCCCCGATTTCAAATCCCTCGGACACCAGATCTCTCAGGTCCGAGTGGGTCAATGCGGGGCGGCCGCCATAGGGCTGGACGGGAACATAAAACGTGCCGCTCATTCCCCGGGATTGCAGCATCTCGGCCAGCCGGAGGTCGGCGCGGTCGCCGTCATCCCAACTGGTTGTCACAATGATTCTTTTATCCATGGATTCGAACAGTTCTGCTCGCAGCCAATTAAGCCAACTGCTTGTTCAACGTGGTCAGTCGGGCTTGGGCGGGCTTGCCATAAAAATTCTTGCGGATCAAGCCCAGCGTCAACCCCATAAAGAAATAGAAAGGGACCGCGCCGGAGGGGAACTCGAATGGCGCTTCGACCAGGCTGCCAATCATAAAGAGCACGTAGAACAGGAAAGCCCAGAGCACAAAAGCTGCAAGCCGTCCATCCGGACAGTGGCGCCGCTGGCGAAGGGCATGGATGAATGCCCGGATGATACAGAAGTGGAAAGCGATCCAGACCGCGAATCCCACCACGCCCAGTCGCGCCAGGAAGGTTAAGCTGGAGTCGTGCGGCATGCGCGTGACAGCGCCATTTCTCATGTCGATATCGGTCAGCAGCGGTTGACCAAAGCCGACCCCGAATATCGGATGTGCATAAAAGTGACCCAGCGCTTCATCGGCCATGTCGAATCGTGTCTCGACGGCGCTGCCCGGCGTCCCCTCCGAATCATGAATGCTTCGAATATGCTCTTTGAAGAATTCCAGGTTCACCGCTCCGATGCGGCCGTTGATCTCGATCCCCGAAATCGACGTTACGAGCAGAATGACGATCAGTCCTGCGGGCAGAAGAAAAAGTAGTTTGGCGAATTTCTTTACCTCGCCCATGAAGATCAAAATCAGCAAGACCACGGCCGCTGCCACGTACATTCTGCGGACCTGTGCGAGCGCGAATCCCAGGAACTGCCCCACGATGAGAACTTGCAACAGCCAACTCGGACGCTTGATCACAAAACTGCCCACGCAGATGCAGAACAACGCGCCTGTCATCAGCAAGTCGCCGATACCGTTGAAGTTTCCGAAGATCGCTACCGGCAGGAACACACCGCTCTCCGGCGACCAGGACCAGATCTGTTCCTGCCATGGCTGGGTAAAGCTGTACAGCATGTTCAGGGCGAAAATGAGCATCATCCATTTCGTCAGGAACACGAGGCTGTTTTTCTTCATGGCCCAGGCGAGGCCCAGCAGCATGAAAAGGCCGTCCAGGCACATGGTGGCGTCGCGGATGGCCATCAGGCCGTAGTGCGGAACTTGCCACAACAACCGCAGTGACGTGAACCCAATCAGAATCAGGATGCACCGGACCGCCGGTTCTTGAAGTCCAGCCGCAACCAGACGCCGCCGCGAAACCAGGGCCACGGCCAGCGCGCTGTACATCAATCCGTAGCTGATGATGATCGGAATGCCGGCTATATGGATCGCAACATTCTCGAAGCCGTAGTTCAGCAGCAGGTATCCCGAGAGAGCCATCAGCAGCAGGACCTGCCAGATTTCCAGGTCCGCCCGCCGTATATATACCAGGGTCAGCCAGCACAGGCCGACAAAGACCACCAAGCCCATGAGTCCCAGCGAGACCCAGGGATAGAGTGTAGCTACGCCGCCGATCGCCGCAGCAACCGTGAACCAGGCAGCGTAGCGCCACTCGATTTTGCCCAGCCGGAATCCCGGTTTCAGATTCGAGGCCGAATTGGTGATCGCGTCAGACATGGGTTTCGTGGTATGCGGATGTATCCCCTTTCACCTAGACGGTGAGGGCCGGAACCTCGGCATGGGGCTTCGATTCCTCAATCGCGCCAAGCTGGTAGCCCAGACGGGTGAGCACGTCGCCACAGTACTCGTCGAACAGCTTTATCTGGGCGGGAGTCAGCTTATCGCGCCAGCCTGCGACTGCGCCCTTGCGCACGAAGCGGCTGCGATCGTCGAGACCCTTGCGGTCGCCGAGCAGGATGGAATGCTCTCCCGCCTTTTTCGCCTTTTCCTCTTTGGCGCGCATCTGCTGCAGAGTATTGTTCTCGATCGCGCGGCGGATCACCGTGGCGTCGGCCTTGATGCCTACGAAGTCCAGCAACTCGGCGAGCATCGGCTCGGGAGTCTTGCGTAGATCCTCGTAGCGCACGACCAGCAAGTTGCCACTCTTAGGCAGTGGCGATTCCAGGAATGACAGCGTGTGCTGCTGCCAGGAGCCGGTGTGTATCACCCTGCCCTGCAGGAACGAGGGCAGGAAACTGTCCATGTCGCCCTTGGACACGAAGTTGACCAGGTCCAGAGCTTGATAGGACGCCCACACGGACAGGAACACGTCGCGCACATCGCGCACAAGCAGTACGGCGCGCCTGTAGTCATCGCGGTAGTTCTCATGGGTCTTGATGAAGCGGCCGCCACTGGGCAGGATCGGCGCTCTGCCACGATGCGCATGAATTTCGGGAAGGCGGTCTTCAATCTTCAGGAAGCCCGCATCCTCACCTGACATGATCTCGTACAACATGAAGCGGAGCCAGGTGCTGCCCGAGCGCGGGAAGGAAGCCTGGTACGCATCCTGCGGCTTGAGCCCGAGGTGCCACGACCACACCATCGGTACTCGAATCGCACTTCTCGCCGCTTTGGCATGAATCCGTCGATAGAGCTGCTTCATAGTGTCTTTTCCTCAGAGTGTTTTTAAGATCGAAGTAACGCTTACCGGAACTCGGGGGAACCACAAGCCGATCGCTCGGCTGATTTCGTTTCCTACTTGCTGGCGGAGAGCGCCAGCACTTGCGTCGCAGTTTGTACCGAACCGCGGGCCCTGCGCTTGACCAGCACCCAGGCCGCAATAAAGGCCAGGGATTCGGAGATTGCAATGCTCCAGACCGCTCCGCCGATTCCCCAGAACATCGTCAGGGGAATGCCGGCCGCGACCGCCACGCAACTGGAAAAAGAAACCGCCGCGAAGACTGATCGCGGAGCTTCGAGCGACCGCAACACGATCGATGGGCCGAAGAACGCACTGCCTGCAATCGATGCGAGCGCTACCACCGGAAGCAAATATTCGACTTGCGTATATCCGCCGCGGTAGAGCAGATGGAAGGCCGGCCCCTTAAACAGGATCAGCACCACCCAGTAAGGAACGGCGCACCCGGCGCAAAGCAGAGTCATCCGCCGAAGAATTGTATTCACGCCGGCATTTCCTTTTTGTTCCATTACACGCGCTGCGTAGGGAAGCATCAATGACGAGAGAGCGGCGCAAGTCTGCAGCATCGGCGAGGCGAAATTCATCAGCGCCTTCAACTCGCCAGCCTGCGCCAGGCCTGAGAATCGGCTCACCAGCGGATAAAACAGGTTGATTGGGATCCACATCATGGCGTTGGCGCCCAAGGCCCACCGCCCGTACTCCCAATGTTTCCTCCACGTTTCTACCGTGCTAGGACCTTCTTCAGTTCGGGGCAGTTTCGAGGACAAGTACGCCAGCAGCACCAAGCTCGAGCCCAACCCTCCCAATCCCATCAGAAGGAATGCCGAGAGCGGCGAAAGCAGATAATGTTTGTAAACAAACGTCAGCCCGCCCATCGTCAGGATGCAGTAAAGCACGGCGGCGGCCGCCGACGGCGCGGGTGAAAGCTTGAGATAGAACGTTCGCTTCGTCAGCCAGAAGAGCAGCACTGTCGGGGTCGTGAACGCGATCCCGAGCAGCGCTCCGGGCAGCCCATCCGCGTGTCCCATGTGGTAAATCACCGCGGCGGAGGCCAACAGGCCAACAACGAAAATGATGCTGATGCCAGCATGGATCATCAGCAGTCCCCTCATGTATTTCCGCAAGCACTTGCGATACACAGAGCTGCCAAAAACCAGCATCGGTTCCAGCAGCAGCGCCTGATGAAAATTCAGGAGGAACAGGAAAACTGCGAAGGCAACGGCGTAGGTTCCATATTCCGTCGCTGACAGCCACCGGGCCAGCAGGATGCTGATGATGAAATTCGATCCCGCAAAAACTGCCTGGTCCAGAATGGCCAGCCCGCCTTTCATCGCCCAGGGAATGAGGCTGCGAAGCTTTTCTTCGCTGAAGAAGCGGGCTAATGAAGATCCGTCGGATTGAGCGTCCATTACCGGAGCATCCTTTCTGCCTTGGACTGTGCGGCCAGTTCGCTCTGTCCGGAAACACTCTGATTCTCCAGACAGGTTTTCAGTTGCTTGGCTACTGAGCGGACTTGCGGCTCCAGCAGGATGTTCTCGTGATTGCCTTGCACTTCATATATCTCTAAACCGCGGGTGGCGTATTCACTCCACCGCGCTCTGGGATCGATCACTTGGCCCAGCGGTTTGTGGTTCGACCGGAAAAGGATCACTCGCCCGCCGTAAGCCTTAGGCGCATAATCAGCTTCCGCCTGCAGGCAGGCTTTCCGAACCTTCTTCACCAGGCTGGGCAACTTGGCGACCAGCAACCGGCGTTGGATGGCTCGCACAGGGGCCGTCGCAATTCGCGAAAGATATTTCCCGCGCTCCGCCGCGGGCAGCTCGAAGACTTGCAGCAGCGCCGTCGAAGTCGAGGTTGCTTTCGCAGCGCCCTCTCCATCTTTTATCGGCAGGTTGGTGTCGAACAGAACCACGGTCGCTTCTTCTTTGCTTTCAGCCAAGATCTGCTGCGCCATCTCGAAAGCGATCATGCCTCCCATCGAGTATCCGCCGAGAAAATACGGTCCATGCGGCTGCACGCGGCGGACTTCCTTCACGTAAAGCGAGGCCATCTCCTCGATCCTCGCGTGGGGGGGCTGAGCGGGATCCAGTCCCTGAGCTTGTATGCCGTAGAAAGGCTGGTCGGCGCCAAGATACTGCGCCAGGTGCAGGAAGCGCACCACGGCTCCGTTCGCTCCGTGAATGCAGAAGAACGGTGCTTTCGTTCCCTCGGTCTGAATCGGAACAAGGCAGGACCAGTTCCGCGAATCCTTCTGCCGGAGAATCGCTGCCAACTGCTCGATGGTTGGTGCTTGCAGCAGGGTGGCGATTGGAAGATTCTTGCCGAACGCTTCCTCGATCTGATTCATCAGGCGCACAGCCACGAGCGAATGTCCACCGAGCTCAAAGTAGTTGTCGCGAATCCCGATCGGGCGTACATTCAGCAGGCCTTCCCAAATCCTTACCAATTTTGCCTCAACGGCATCGGTGGGAGCTGCGAACTCTCCTTGGGGAGCCAGATCGGCTTCCGCGGGTGCAGGCAATGCACGGCGGTCCACTTTGCCATTTGGCGTCAGAGGCATGCTCTTCAACATCGCGAAAACGGAAGGAAGCATGTACTCCGGCAGTTTTTTCTTCATGAACGAGCGCAACTCGGCGGTAGTCGGCGCCTTTCCCCCGACCGCAACGAAATAAGCCACAACGCGCTTGTCGCCGGGCGTATCCTCTCGCGCGACCACAACGGTTTCTCCGATCGCCGGATGCTGCCGAAGCACCGCTTCGATTTCGCCAAGCTCAATGCGGAATCCGCGAATCTTTACCTGGTGGTCAATGCGTCCGAGAAACTCGATGTTGCCGTTCGGCAGATAGCGAACCAGGTCGCCCGTCTTGTACAAGCGCGCCTTAGGATCGGCGTGGAAAGGATGCGGAATGAATTTTTCGGCGGTGAGTTCCGGACGCTTGAGATAACCGCGCGCCAATCCGTCGCCGCCGATGTGCAGTTCTCCAGCAACTCCGATTGGTACCGGCTGCAGCACCTTGTCGAGGATGAAGATTTCCGTGTTGCCAATCGGTCGGCCGATTGTGACCGCGTTCAGTCCTTTCTTGAGCTCAGAGGTCGTCGACCAGATCGTGGTTTCCGTTGGACCATAAACGTTCCACACCGAGGAGGAGCGCTCCAGCAATTGCGTGGCGAGCTTTTGCGAAACCGCTTCGCCCCCGATCAGGATTTTCAACCCACGATCTCCGGTCCAACCCGCTTCCAGCAACATGCGCCAGGTCGCGGGAGTGGCCTGCATCACCGTCGCGCCAGACGTGTTCAATTTGCTCAGCAGCTTCCGCCCATCGGCAGCGACTTCGCGGCTTACGATCTCAAGCGAAGCTCCTTGCGTAAGCGGGAGGTAAATCTCCAGTCCAGCGATATCGAAGGAAAGTGTCGTGATTGCCAGCAGCCGGTCGCCCGCCGCCAGCCCCGGCTCTTTTGCCATCGTGGTCAGGAAATTCACCACTGCGCGATGCAGAACTTCCACGCCCTTCGGCTTGCCTGTCGAACCCGATGTGTAAATAACGTAAGCGCGAATTTCGGGATCGAGCTTGAGGTCGGGGCGAACTGCGCTCTGTTTTGCGATCTCGTTCCAATCTGAGTCAATCAGAACGACCGTTGCAGGCCCGCTCGGGAGTGTATCTTTGAGCGACGCTTGCGTGAGCAGAATCGGCAACTCCGAATTCTCCAGCATGTAGGCGATCCGATCCCGCGGATACGCCGGATCAAGCGGAACATACGCGGCGCCTGCCTTCAGAATTCCCACCAAACCGACCACCATGTCCAGAGAACGTTCCAGGCAAATGCCCACCAGCGAATCCGGAGTCGCTCCCAGCTGGATTAGATGGTGCGCAAGCTGAGTAGACCGCCGATCGAGTTCGGCGTAGGTCAGGCTCTTGCCTTCAAAAACAACCGCCGCAATGTCCGGGGTGCGCAGGGCTTGCGTTTCGAACAACTGATGAACGCACTGTGTACGGGGGTACTCCGTCCCAGTGTTGTTCCACTCAACCAGTAGCTGATGGCGTTCTGTTTCGGTCAGCAGAGGAAGCCGGGCAATGCTTTCATTCGAATTCTCAATGACTCCTTCCAGAAGCCGCTCGAAATGGCCGCTCATCCTGGCAATCGTGCTGGCGTCGAAGAGGTCCGTGGCGTACGTAAATTCAACCGTCAGCCTTTCTGCGTGCTCGCGTACCTGGCAATGAAGATCAACCTTCAGGTCCCCTTCGACGGCGGGTCCGGCAACCTTCCACTCAGAGTCATCGAGAAGGGAACTGCTCTGGAATTCAAACTGTGCTTGGAACAGAGGATTCCGGCTTGCGTCGCCGTCCGTCTGCGCGGCTTCCACCAGGCTTTCCCACGGAACATCCTGATGTTCTCGCGCTGCCTTCTCCGCTTCGTGAACCCGTGAGAGCAACTCACAAAAGCCGGGATCCCCGCTCATATCCGTGCGAACCGGAACAGGTGTGAAATCGTCAGGGGCCACTTCGCGCAAATCCTGCAGCGTAGAGCCAACCACGATGTCGTCCTGCCGGGTGTAGCGCGTCAGCAGCGTCTGGAACGCGGCCAGCAGCAGAGTTGGCAGCGTCCTGCCTTCCTCCGCACTTAACCGCAGCAACGCCTGCTTCAGGCTTTCCGACAGCATAAGCGAGTGCCGTGCGGAGCGGAACGACTGCTTCGGAGGACGGGGGCGGTCCGTAGGCAATTCCAGGATCGCCGGAATGCCTGCCAGCCTCTGCTGCCAATATGCAAGATTGCGTTCGACCAACTCTGCATTGGTCTCGCCCGCAATGGCCGTGGCTACCTCGATCGAGCCCTGTTCAAGATTCAATTCACTCATGAATGAATGAGACCCTCAAAATGACCGGTTAAATCTTCGCTACGCCGCAGGGATGGATGCTGTCACAGCACTTTCCGCATACACTCGAACCGACTGCTTCTCAAATCGCCCGAAAACTTTGTACGAGGTGATTCGAAATTTCGGACGCAAACCCGAATTCTTGATCCCGTTGCCGAACATCCCAGGTTCAAACCCCCAGAATGCGGGCGAGTTTTCCTCCCGAACCAGCAAGGGAAATACATTCTCCAGCCGAACGGTTGTCTCGGCTGCGTTCCAGTACCGATCGATGACGACTATCTCGCCGCTCAGGCCAGTAAAACCATCTGCTGCGATGCGCGAACTGAAGCAGATCATCACCGGCCGCGAATTGCGCGTGACCACGTAGGCTCGGTCGCCATTTTTCAGGCGCTTACCGATCCGGCCAAGATCGCTGGGACACAAGGCATCCGAATGCTGCCATGCGAACTCCACCAGATCACCGAATCTAGCCTGATCGATCTCGAAACCCGCCTCGATTGCCGCGCCTTCGCAAGGAAGAGCGTCGGCAGGGAAGACTTCAAAGGATTTGCGGCCGAAGAGTAAGCTGCCAAGCAACTCTTTACTGCGGCAAAGGGAGAAATGCGAAAATCCCCCGTTTCGCCGAGCTTCTCGGGCACCGGCCATTGTTCCCTTGGCCCACATACGCGCGGATCGCACGGCTCGCATCGTGGCGCGCTTCTTCGCAGCCTGTTTCGCCCTCTCGAAAACAGGCTGCATTCGGCCTTGCAGAGTTCGAACAAAGCCGCGCACTGTGCCTGCCAGACGCTGCGGCTCCAGAAACAGCGTGAAGGTCTGGCGCGAGCTATTTGTGAACCGCTGCTTGTAGAGTTCGTCACCCGATCCAAAGTCGAATTCATGAACCGACTGCGCCTTGGCGTAGGAGAGTACATTCCACAACATCAGCTCCCCCGGAGTGAACTCACTGGCATCGAGGTCAAACGTGTGCTGATACAGCATGAACTTGCCATTTGACTCAAAACCGAAATGCCAGGCCAGGGGGCGATTATTGAATTCGAGAACTCCAAAGCGCACTCGCTTTGTCGGTCCCAGTTCCTGAATAAGTGCTTTCATGAAACTCTGGAACTCAGGATTGGCGCACAGGCTCTCGCGGCCGGTCGCAAGGAATCGGCGCATATGCTGGCGGCAGAATTGAGGCAGATGCGTCTCGATATCCGCCCCTGTTTCCAGGTGCCGGAAGCTCAAGGTTCCCGACTTTTGCAGTTTATTGCGCCGGCGCTTGGTGTGATTTTTACTCAGCAGGGAATCGAAGATGGAATCGCTTTCATCCTGCCGCACGATCAACTGACAGGCGCCCGCAGGAACGAAATGCAGCCGGCTGACGAGTTCCCGCGGAAGTTTGCGTCCATATCGAACCACCATGGACGTATCCGACAGGTGCTCCAAACAGCATTCGGTCCAATCGCCGACCGATTCCAGCAATGTCTTGAGGCCTGCCATCAGCACCGGCTCGGCCCACGCTTCCGTGCAGATGATATCGGCGTAATCCGCTTCCGGCGTGCCAAGAAAGCGGATAACCCCATCGCGCTTCACCAGAGGAACGATCCCCACGAGCTCGTTGCCCGCAAAAACCGCGATCGTGCAAAGCGTGTAATGATGCCCGAACGATCGCCACCATGCGGCTGCCCAGCCCGCGCTCTGAAAAATTTCCGCTTGGAGATTGCCCCTCCACATCTGATCCCACCCCGGCAGGAGTTGCTGGAGGCGGCCGAAATCGCTCACGACTTCGCAACGTAATCCAGAAGCCGGCTCGACCTTCACCGGCTCTTCCATGAGCGCTGCTTTTTGTCCGTACTGCATATCAGGTGAATCGCTTTTCTTCCAGCTCGGACCGGAGCAGACACGTTCCGCCAGCCCTCTACCAAGCGCTTGAGTGTCTGGCATGGAGTTTCCGGGGAAGCGGGGCAATCGCGTAGGCGGGGAGAGCTTTGGCGAGTTATGCTGCGCCAAAGCCTTTGAGGACTGCAGGAATCGTCCGGGCCAGAATCTTCAGATCCAGCCACAGCGACCACTTGTCGATGTATTGCATATCCAGCTCCATCCACTTGTCGAAGGGAATCGAACTGCGTCCGTTCACCTGCCACAAGCAGGTAATTCCAGGACGCACGCTGAATCGGCGCCGGTGCCAGTCTTCACTGAACCCTTCGTAGTCGCGAATCGGTAGTGGGCGCGGCCCGACCAGGCTCATGTCACCTCTCAGTACGTTGAACAACTGGGGCAGTTCGTCAATGCTGGTTTTGCGGAGAAACTTGCCGACGGGAGTGATCCGCGGATCCTGCTTCATCTTGAATACTGGACCAGTGACCTCGTTAAGATGTTCCAGTTGGCGCATCTTTTCTTCGGCGTCGATGGCCATGCTACGGAACTTATAGATGGTAAATTTGCGCTTGTTCTGGCCAATCCGCTTTTGCCTGAAAAAGACCGGGCCCGGGGACGTCAGTTTGATCAGGGCCGCCGCCAGCAACATGACCGGCGAAACGACGATCAAAGCGATCAGCGCCAGGCAGAAGTCCAGCACCCGCTTCATCACCACTGGCCAGCCTTCCCCTGTTCCAGTGTAGTGAGTAATGAAGGAGTCGCCCTCCATATCCTCGGCTCGAGAGCGCGCCAGCTTCAGATTGAAAATGTTCGACAGCACGCGAACAATGATGCCTTGCTGTTCGCACATGACAGCGACCCGAGACGCATCATCATGGAACGAGCGAATGGGCAGCGCAATTACTACCTCGTCCACGATGTTCGTGCGCAGGTATTCCGGCAGTCCCTCCAGATCGCAGACCAGCGAATGTCCGTTTTGCTCGACCTGATCAATACCGTGCCAATGCTTGTCCGCAAATCCGATCACACAATAGCCTAAAGACGGGTTGCTCCCGATCTTCTCGGCGAATTCCAACGCCCTTTGGCTGGTTCCAACGATGAGAATGTGCCGCAGATTGCGGCCATGCGCCCGGGTGCGTGCCAGCACGAAGCGCAACAAGAGCCGGCTGCCGATCAGCAAAGTCGTGCTGATCACAAAGAACATGCCCACAAACCGCAACGGCGCCATCTTGATATGGAACAGCCGCGAGACTACGAACAGCACCATCGTGCCCAGGGTAGTGCCCTTGACGACGTCTGCCAATTCCGACGCTCGGCTCGAGAGCCGGTGTGAGCCGTACAGCCCGAGGGTCGTGAACAGAATGTGCCACAGCAGCAACAATCCAAAGAACAGGATCAGGTTGCCCACCTTGATGCGCATGGAAAAGAAATCCTGCGCAGAGATGGTGCGACCGATCCCGGAGGTCGGAATAGTCGCCAGCACGAACGCCACAACCATGATGGCGGTGTCGAACAGCTTGAGTGCGTCTAACAGAATTCTGCGTCGAATCGAAGATGTCATGCCTGGAACAACTCCATCTCTGCAACCTCCGCAGCCTGCGGGGCCCGGAGTATCGCGTTGAATTGTTGGAGGGAGGAGATGGTTCTACTGCAAACGGAACATCCGCGGATTCAGCATCCGTCGATCTGCGAAGGACCTCCAAAAGCGTGGCGTCCTTCGCCAACTGCTAGATCACAACCTTTTGTAAATGCCTTCTGGAATCGGGAAGGTTCGCTGGTTGAGCACCGCTCCAAGCACGGGAGCGTTCGCCTCCTGCAGATCTTTCAAGGCCTGGCGTGCGCCTTTGCGGCTGGAAGAGTTGGCTTTCAGGACCAGCGTGATCCCGTCGCACCAGTTCCCCAGCACGCTGCAGTCGTTCGCAACGCTGAGTGCCGTGACATCGAGTAATACGTAATCGAACTCGGCGCGCAATTCCAGTAACCGGCGCCGCATCGGCTCCATCGTGAGCAGTTGCCGCGATTTGTCAGTGACCATGCCGCTGCTCAGAAGCCAAAGATTGGGCCGGGACAACTGCTGCACATACTGCCGGATGGATTCCATACCCACCAGTGCGTCAGCGAGTCCGAACTGATTCTGGACCTTGAATTCGCGATGCAAACTGGGCGATTGCAGGTCGCAATCCACCACACAAACCGCTCCCGGGACCTGCGCCGCCAAAAGGTCGGCCGCGCGGGCGGCCATCCAACTGCTGCCGTTCCCTGGTTCGGTACCGCAAAATACGACTTGACGCGGGCGCTGTGGGCTGGGGGCAAAAAACAGCCGCTGCACCAGCTTGCTGACCTCCTCCCGCGCTACCCCGTCGATGTGCACCGAAGGAGTGCCCGGCACCAGCAATACCGGAGCCGGCCCCGCCTGTTCAACCACGCGCTGGCGCAGAAGTTCCTGGACCCGGCCAGCTTCGTGCAATAATTCAAAATTCCTGCTCATCGATTCCTCTCTATTGGGAAATCCGGGCTACGTCTTCTCTGGAGCCGTCGCGCAGAAGCTGAATGATGCGCTGCATATACTCTTTCGCTTCCAGCAAGCTGAGCGCTTCATCCGCCGCGGTCGACACTCCCCCGGCTTTGCCATGCCCGTTCGAATGTCCGTTTCCGCTGCGATTTAAAGTTGCCTGCAGTTCGCTCCATTCCTGTTCGCGGCGAGCACCCGTGGCGGCAATCAGTTCGCGCATCGGATCGTTATCCGGCTGCTCGGAAACGAGCTTAGACAGATCGAAGTCCGCCGCCGCTTCTCGCACCAGTTCCGCCGAGATGGTCTTTTGCCGCAACGCGAAACCGAGCGACAGCGCGTTGAAGCAGAGATTGTTGATGTTTCGCGGAATGCCCATGCTCAGCTCCGCGATTACCCCGTAGGCTTCTTCGTTGAAGATCTCCTGCCCGGTGAGGCCGGCAACTTTCAGACGGTGGTTGACGTAATTGCGAATTTCTGCAACCGGCATCGCCGAGAGCCGCCCGATCAACGAAATACGTTGCCGCAGCTGCGCCAGCGAAGGCCGCGCCAGCTTGTCAGCCAGTTCCGGTTGCCCCGCCAGCACGATCTGCAACAGCTTCGCGCGGGGAGTTTCGAAATCCGAGAGCAGTCGGATGGTTTCCAGCACCGTCGGTTCCAGATTCTGCGCTTCATCGACGATCACGATGCACCGTCGGCCCGCCCGCGCTTCCTGCAGCAGCAAACGGTTGAACTCGTCGTGCATCGCCACCGGATCCTGCCCAGTGCCGCTTTCGCAGGACAGCTCGGTCAGCAGAAAGCGCATAAAGTCCCGCGAACTGCACTGCGTCTGGAAAAGGAACGCGGTGCGCGCCGACGAGCGGAATCGTTCCAGCAGATGGAACAGCAAGGTCGTCTTGCCCATTCCTGGAACCGCAATCAGCGCCATAAAACCGCGTCCGGCTTCAATCCCGTAATAGATCGACGCCAAAGCCTCGCGGTGATCCGGGCTTAAGTACAAAAAGCGCGGATCGGGTGTGACTCCGAACGGTTCTTCTTTCAGGCCGTAAAAGTCGAGATACATTTTTCCTCGGTTACCCTACGTGTGTGACGGGGCTGGATTCCGGAACGGGATACTCGTGACCGCGTCCGTTGCCATTGCCATTTCCATTGTGGTGATAGCTGGCATGGAAACCGTTCGCAGCGTTGGGAACAGCGGCCAGCAACGGCACGCTCAGTTCCTCCGTAACTTCTGTTGGGGTGCGGAACGACGGATCGAAGTAGTACTTCACTGCCACCGCACCGGCTGCGACCAACAGCGCGAAGAAGAATCCGCCCGCCAGCAGCGGCCAGGGTGAATTCGAAGGCAGGCTGGGAGCGACCGGTTGTTCCGCCACCGCCACATTCAAAATGCGCGTGCGGTCCAGAGCTTCGCTCATGCGTGCCTGTTCCTGCTTGTGGAGATAGAGCAGGTAATTTTCTTCGTCGGTCTTAATCGTCCGCTGCAGGTCCTGCTCTGTGAGTCCTTTCTGGGCCAGATCGCGGGCGCGCGACTCGTACTGCGCCACGATGGTCTCTTCGGCTGCGGCCTTGGCTAGCAGGCTGCTGTATTCCGCCTTGGTCTTGGCTAGTTCCTCATTGATCCAACTGTAGGTCGGATTGCGATCCGTGGTCTGTTCTGTCAGCGGCTTCGCTTCCTCCGTCATAATGGCGGCCTGCGTCTCGCCGATCTCTTTATCGACTTCCTGCACCAGCGGGTAGCTGGGCTGATATTTTGTCAGCAGTTCGGTGCGCTTCAGTTCCAGACTCATCAGGGTGGTTTTCAGAGACTGCATGACCTGCGCGTCGTCAGACTTGCGGGTCGACGTTGTCAAGCGCTCCGGAGTGATCCCCGCCTGCTTTTCCAGCGTCTTGATCCGCTGATCTGTGCTGGCGATGTCGGCGCGAGTCTGCTGCAAACTGGCGCGGAATTCGCTCAGCTTCTGCAGCGTGATGTCGCGGCTGATCTGCGGAGCCACGCCATTCTCTCCATTCTGGAACTGCTGCAACTGCGACTCAGCGTCAGCCAGGTTTTTCTTATAGCGCTCCGTCTCTTGCGCGAAAAAGTCAAACTGCCCAGGAGGCGTGTGGACGGCCGCGTGTTTCTGCATATACGCATCCGTCAGGGACTTCAAAACCTGCACCGTCAATTGCGGATCGGGCCCGCTGTAGGCCACCTCAATCAGGTCGCTCTTTTTGACTGGTTGGATCTGCAGATCTTTCCCCAATTGCAGGACGGCGCGAGCAATCTTGCGGTTCGGGTCGGCATCTCCAAAAAGCCGGTCGCCCAACGTCCTTTGCTTGTCCAGTCCGCAGGCAATCACCACCTGCCGCAGCACGTCCGGGCTGTGCAGCAGTTCGATTTCCGAGTTCAGGTCTTCTTCGCTTACCGGCTTGACCAGGGGCTGAATGCTGGCGTCGGTTGTAACCACGGGATCCACGCGGCCTTCCCCGACCAGGTATTTCGTGGACGCGCGATATACCGGCGCCTGCAGGATCGCGGCCAGAATGGCTCCTGTGAGAATTCCGCAGAAGCAAAGCACCGCCGTCCGCTTGTACAGAAACGCAGCCGTCAGCACTTCCTTCAAATCGAAGGGAAGAGTTGCTTTTCCTACGCCCAGTTCAAATTCAGAATTATTCATGACCAACCTTTTGTTAATAAGTTTTCGCGAACGTGCCCATCGAGGACTGGGGAAGGAATGGCTTGATCTTGGAAAAACGATTCTTGGGAACAAACAACATGTCTCCCGGGCGAAGGGTGGGATCTTCCTTGAGATTGCCCAGTTTTTCCATCTTTTTGACATTGAAAATCTTCGCCGAGACCCAGTTATCATCCACTCGTCGGAACAGCAGAACCTGCGAGTGTTTAGCGGAATCCTGGAAGCCGCCCGCCATTGCAATCGCTTCGGTCAGAGTGGTTTCACCACGCAGTTCATACTTGCCGGGGCGGCTCACCTGCCCGTCGGCGATGAAATATGGCTTCTCGAAATCCTTCAGCGTGATGCTGACCAGCGGCTCGTGCAGGATTTTGCCGTACGCACTCCTGATCGTTTCCGTCAATTCCGGCACAGTCTCGCCGGCTACGTGGACGTCGCCGACGCCGCGCAGTGTGATAAAACCATCCGGCTGCACGCTCACGCTCTGATTGAATTCCGGGCTCAATTCGAACTGAATGTCGAACGCGTCGCCCGAGCGTAGCTTGTACCGGGGATAACGCTCCGGAAAGCTGTCTTTCGACGGATTGTCCGCTTTGGCCACGGTCCCTACCGGCGCCGCGCCTGCGCTATCAGAAACTGCCTGGTTTATGCTTTGCGCCACACTGACGTGGACTGCGAGCGCCAGAAACGCGCTCATCGCAACCACGCTGGCTTTTGCCTTCTGCATCTTGAACTTCTCCTGTCTGCGGAGTTTGCCGGGCTCTTACTTGCACACTCCCGCCGCTTACGCCGCAGTAATGTTATGTCGCCGGATCTTGTACAGTAGGCCGCGATAGCTGATGCTCAGCAACCGCGCTGCCTGCTTCCGGTTCCATCCTGTGCGGCGCAGCGCCGCCACGATCGCCTCTATTTCGCCGCGTGCGCGCGCCGTCCGCAACGACGGAATCGGAGTTTCCGTCTCGCCATTTGCGCCCACACGCACCTCTGCCCCATTCAGCGCCTTACGAGATTCTGTCTGGTCCATATTTCGCTCTTAGGATTTGCGGTTGAGATTTGGGTGTGCCGGGCGCGGGGAGTGCCTGCACTTGTGGAGGAATTACTTTCTGGTATAACTCAGCCGCAAAGGAATATATTGCTCAAGATCAAACAGGTTCCACCTGGTAGCCTTCGATCTTGATCGACAGGGAACGCTGTATTGGTTCCACGGAGATGACCAGATTCCGGCTACCATTGTTTGCTACCAGCACTCCCTCTACCCCATCGAGAGAGCCGCCGCGTACCCGCACCCGTTGTCCAACCTTCAGGAACACGTGCTCGGTAAACGGCACATTGCCCGCTATCACTGCTTTCACTGCTTCGATCTGTTCTTCGGGAATTGCAATCGCCCGATTCTGCGCGCCCACTAATTCGACGACACCGTGAGCCTGTAGAACCTGTACCCGCGCTTCTGGCGACGACGCGATCCGCACAAAGGTGTATCCAGCAAATAAGGGGGACTCGACCAGCTTGCGTCGATCGCTCCAGTTGTGCAGCTTTCTCACAACCGGATAGAAAACTTCAATTCCCCGGCCCTCGAGCTGACGTTCTACGACCTTCTCGTGACGCGAGCGAGTCCGCACCGCGTACCAACTCAAGCCGCTTGCTATGTCCGGTACTGCTACCGAACGTTTCTCCAGTGCTATCGCGCTGCCGGTATTCATAGCTCCGCCCTTTGAGTCACAATTTGCTGACCCCAGAAAAGTCGACACCGCCGAAAGCTCTGCCGCCTGTTTCAGCCGAGGATTCTTGCTAGCGTCAGGATTCGTATTCGACGGGGGGAGATCCGAGTAGACAAACTACAAAAGTGAGTTCAGAGTACCCACGATCGCAAAAACGTGCAAGTGGTAGAAAGTCTAGCAAACTAAAGTCTCCATACCCACGAAAACCCGCGCCAGTCCTGCAATTGCGCACATTGGCGCTTGCTTCCTCCTTCAGTCTGCAGATTCGAAGATTGCAAAAACGTGCAACCTCGGTAGATTCCATAAGATGCCAGCCTATTGGCTCACGTGAACCATTTCCTGTGCAATCCTGCCGCCTACCGAGAAACCCTATATTCGACCTGTAAGACGAAAGACCCCTTGACGGGACTGCGAAATCGTGACGCGATCGCACATTTTTTAGTCATCGTCGGGGTCCGTGGGCGGTTGCGGATCGCGCAGAAAATCCTCCGCTTTCAGCGGAGCCTGAATCGTCTGGAATGTAAGTGGTGTCTGCGTGTAATCGAAGCAATCGGAAAGATCATCCGCCGCGACATCGGCGTAGCCAAGCGACGGGAGCCCGAAATTCTCTTCCACATACTTCAAAATGCTGCCGAAATCGTGAGTCGCATGCGACGTGTATTCGGCCTTCGCATATGGAGAAACCACGATCAGCGGAACGCGGAATCCGTAGACGTATCCGCATCCCCACGTATCGCAGTTCAGCAGAACCTGTGGGGGCGGGACGTGATCGTACCAGCCACCCCAGTCATCCCACGTGATAATGATCGCAGTATCTGCCCAATACGAGCTGTTCCCAATCGCGTTCACCACCGATGCTACCCAGGATGGTCCTTGTCCGTGGTTCGTTCCTGTGTGGTCCGACGCCTGCCCGCTGGGAATGACCCATGTCACCGTAGCCAATTGGTTGTTGGCGATATCGGTGAGCACTTTGGTCTGCGGAATGATCACATTGCCCCAATCTTTGCCCGTGCACACCGGTTCTCCGTTCTGCAGTTGCGGTTGACAGATGTGCTTGATGGCGTCCGGCCCCGTCCAGATGAAGCTCGGCTCCGGCGTGTAGTAGCGCCATGTCAGCCCTTTGGCTTCGAGCAGATCACTGAGGGTAGCGTGCTCAAAGCATGGATACATCGTTTGGTTCTCGTTTCCAGTCGGGTCAATAAGCCTGACGGTATTGTTGAGCGGCGCATTGCAACCCGCTCCCGTGCCAGGTGCCACATTCTCCGCTGCGAACAGATTGCTGGTTGCGGTCGGCGCCGACGTGCCCGAGATTAGGAACTGGTGCGCGGGGAAGCTCGGGCCCTCGTTCGTCTGAAACATTCGATCTCCGAACGTATATGTTTCTGCCAATTGGAAGTAGGGCTGCACCTCTGCGGGATTGACGTACTGGAATTGTGTATTGGGCGGTGGGCAATTCGTAGCCCCCGGATTGCAAATGACAGGGATCTGATCTGCCCCATTCATCTTCCCGCCGTCATACATGCTCACGAATGCGGGATGCCGGTGGCTGAGATCGTAGTTGGTGACCAAATCTGTCTGAGTCAGCGGGATCTGTTGTCCCTTCGAATTCACCCCGCTCTGCGCGATATCCGTATTGCGCGGCGGTCCCATCAACGCCGGATCTTGAAACAAATTGTCAGGCGTGCGGTTTTCCTGCACGATGATGACGACATGCTGAATTTTCCCACCCGACGATGCGGGATGAGAGCTGCTTCCGCCACAAGCGTTCAGGCTCAGCATCACTGCAGCGATCAAGACAATGACGATACCTAACAAGGAAGGGAGTCTACGGAACACAAATTTCCTCTCTGATTTTGTGAACTGGCTGGAATCGAGGACACGAGTTCCCGTCGGAAAGTAACAACCCAGAAATCGCCAGAAGCACTCGGCCCAACGCTTACATTTTTATGAACGTTGGAAGCTCGGCGTCCACTCATTCGCCGGTTGGACCTGTGGCCCGTTTAAGAATGCAGCCTGAGAGAAAGCTCCCTAGGGAACATTTGAGGTCCATCTCATTACCTCACAGGTTCTAGACCTAAAGTAAGCGGGATGACTTTTCCCCGCTGCTACAATCACTTCAGAGATTCCCGGGCTTCTGCGAGAGTGATTTTTGATGCGGTTTTCGCGAAATTTCGCAACTCGGCTGCTTCCTGCCGTGCTCTGCCTCCCGTGTGTATTCGGTGAGCCATTCTGCTCAGTGGTTGCTGCCCAAAGCGTAGTGCGGCAGGTGCGCGTGCATGGCGCAAAGGACGTGGTCGAGATCGAGATCGAAGCCAGTGACCGGATCACGCCTCAGACCCAGGTTCTCACCGGGCCGGATCGTCTGGTCATCGATTTTCCCAATGCGCTCCCCGGCGGCCAGTTGCGTAATCGATCGGTAAATCAAGGCGAGATCAAAGACATCCGATTCGGCCGCTTTCAGGCCAGCCCTCCGGTGACCCGCCTGGTGCTTGATTTGCGTAGTGCACAGAGTTATCAGGTTTTTCCCTACGGCCGTACGGTGATGGTCAAAGTGATGAACAACACCCGCGGGGAGACCGCCTCTGCCGGTGGTCTTTCGCAGCCCCAAACCCAGGCAAATCTCGTGACCGCAAATTTCACTACCTCTCGCGAGAGCATTCAGCCTGACGCTTCTAAGCCCTTGGATGTCACATTCCGCGACGATCTGCTTACGATTCATGCCAACAAAGCAACGCTCTCGCAGATTTTGTATGCTGTGCAGCAGCGCACCGGAGCCGACATCTCTACTCCTGCCGGAACGGAGCAGGAAAAAGTTGTTGCCGATTTCGGTCCTGGACCGGCACAGGAAGTGCTCGCGCATCTGCTCAACGGATCGCGCTTCAATTTTCTGATTCTGAATGCGGCTGACGATCCTCGGCGCCTCGATCGAGTCATTCTGACTCCGCGCGTCGAAGGCGCCGCCACGCCTCTCTCGCCGGTTCTCGACAGCAACGACGCGGATAGCGATCAGCAACCGGTTCCTCCCGCGCCTGGAACGGTTCAAGCCCCGCCGCCCGGCGGTCCGCCGGTTCAGATTCCGCCGCCTCGTCCTCAAGTCGATCTGCCTCCGGACGAGAGCGCCCCCGATCAATAAATCGCATCGTTTCCCAATAGAAGTTCTATCCCATATCGAAGATCGCATCCCAGCAGTCGAAGATTGTACTGGGCTCGCCTCAGTCTGAAGCACTCCTGAAAATTTCCGAAGCTCATTTTATTTTTGTTATATGCCTTGACAAGTATATTCCATATACGGTATATAAGAAGCGTGGAATCCGTATTCGAAATCATTGCCGAGCCGAACCGCCGCGCCATCCTGAGCCTTCTGGTTTCATCGCAACAGTCGGTGGGAGAGATCGAGCGTCAACTTCTTATGCCTCAACCGACCGTATCCAAGCACTTACGCGTGCTCCGTGATGCTGGTTTCGTGGAATCCACTGTGGACGCACAACGCCGTCTTTACCGGCTGAAACCCGAACGATTTCGCGAACTCGATACATGGCTCGCCCAGTTCCGGCGCTTCTGGTCAGCGCATGTTGATGCACTCGAGCGCTATCTCGACCGCATCGATCAACCAACCCCACCGAAATCAATGGCGCCGAAGACAAAGAAGAAGAAGACCCGACCCAAACCCCAAAAGTGACGAAGGAGAAATGAAATGAAAATCAAATTGACCAGCGTATACGTCGACGATCAGTCGAAGGCCCTGCACTTTTATACGGAAGTCCTGGGCTTTGCCAAGAAAGCCGATTTCAGCAACGGCCCGTACCGATGGCTTACCGTCGCCTCGCCCGAGGAACCGAATGGCACTGAACTGCAGTTGGCGCTCAACAATAACCCCGCAGCCAAGACATATCAGCAGGCGATGTTTCAACAGGGCCAACCCGCGGCCATGTTTTTCACCGACGACGTCAAGGGCGACTACGAACGAATCAAATCCCGCGGCGCCGAGTTCACCATGCCGCCCACCGACGTTACTGCCTCCATCATTGCCATGCTGAAGGATACATGCGGCAACCTCATTCAGCTTACTCAGTTGGCGCGCTGGTAGCTCAAGACAAGGAGCAGGAGATGTTCGAGGAAGGGCCATACGTACCGAGTCCGATTGCCGGAGCGCAGGTCCGAAAGGATGATGGAGAGAAATGGACGCTTATCCTCGTCCGGCAACTGCGCCACTCCCCGGAGAAGGTCTGGCAGGCGCTAACCGACCCGGTGCATCTGCGCGAGTGGGCGCCTTTCGTCGTGGATGGCAAGCTCGATACGGTGGGAGCCAGGGTGAATCTCACTTGGGTGGGATCGCCCAGCAACCCGCAAGAAACGACAGTGACGCGCGTGGATGCTCCCCAAGTGCTGGAGTACGGCGATATCCGCTGGGAACTGGAAGTCTCCGGGGGCAATACGCGCCTGACGCTTTGGCACAAAATCGATCGCCGCTTCGTCTCGTGGGGCGCTGCGGGCTGGCACATCAGCTTCGACGTGCTGGAGCGCTACCTTGCCGGCCGGCCGATTGGACGCATGGCTAGCGCCGACGCGATGAAAGATCCGTCGTGGCAACGATTGGTGGCTGAGTATGCCAAACAGTTCGGCAAATAAAGAGCGTGGCTCAAAACCATCAAGCGCTTCGTCGAGGTAGAAGTAGTTGAGACCGATGATCGAATCGAAGGAGTGAACAAAATGGCACAATCCGCTAACATTCCGAAGCGAGCCGTCGCACGCACGGTTTTTCGCTGGATTCACATCCTGTTTGCCATTCCCATACTGGGTTACATTTACAGTCCATTTGACAAACTTCCAAGCTACGCCTTCCGCACGCGGTTTATCTTCGTGCCGATCATGGTTCTTTCCGGATTGTGGATGTGGAAAGGGCACGTCCTTCTACGACTGATTTCGAAAAGGCCGGCGGATGGCGCAGCTACATACTCCACCCTCTGACCCTGATCGGGACTGATTCTTGGGCGGCGCAGAGCTTCTGGCGCCGCGGTAAGAGATTCATTTCAGCGATGGCTTTAGCTGTGAGGAGCCTTCCCCGGCTATCGCGGGAACAGCGTTGAAGTGGAAGATCAAAACGAGGATGGGCCATACGCCATGAAGACTATGCCAAACGCAGCGCTCTCCAAAAAGCAAACTGAAGAGCTACTCACCGCCCTGCAAGCCCGATTCGAAAAAAACATGAACCGCCATCGAGGCCTGACCTGGGCCAAGGTACGAGCCCGACTGGAACCGAATGCCGAAAAACTACGATCGCTTCTTGAAATGGAAAAAACCGGCGGCGAGCCGGATGTAGTTGGCCAGGACAAGAAAACGGGCGAATACATTCTTTATGATTGTTCCGCGGAAAGTCCCAGAGGCCGCAGAAGTCTCTGCTACGATCGCCAAGCGCTCGACTCAAGGAAAGAACACAAGCCAAAGAACAACGCTGTGGACGTGGCCGCAAACATAGGTATTGAGATTTTGACGGAAGAGCAATATCGAGAACTGCAGAAGCTGGGCGAGTTCGATACCAAGACGTCGAGTTGGGTGAAGACACCTTCCAATATCCGAAAACTCGGCGGCGCCCTCTTTTGCGATCGCCGCTTCGACACGGTTTTCGTATATCACAACGGAGCAGAGTCGTACTACGCTGGCAGAGGATTCCGCGGTTCTCTCAGGGTTTGAGCCTGTATTTTGAACCTGCAAAGAATGTGTTGGGCTTCCCGCGAATCGGAATCAGTTCACTTTGATTTCGAAGAGGTATCCACCTGCACGGCAGAGGGGTTCCCCGTCTTACCCACGTCGACCCAGACTTGACGAAGCTGGCCATCGGATCCCGGAGCGAGAATCGTGCTTGTTTTGTCCGCCTTCCCGCTCGATCCCGGTCGCACGATATCGATCGCTTCCTCGGTTACGTGCAAATCAAGGTTGGGATCACCCGGAAGTGGTTGCTGCACGATGCGAGTCGTGCTTTGCCCGCCCGCAGATCCGGGTTTCTGGACCGTAGTTTCCCGACGAACCAGTTGCAGGCTGCCATCGCCAGCAATTCCCGGCACGTTGGTCGAATATGTTTCGACGGTGTCGCGCTTTTCTCCGGATTCTGCGGGACCCTGTTTTTCAACCGTGTGCTCGGCAAGTACGAGCTTGCCGCTGGAATCGGGCCGCGAGACGCGCTCGTCGATGCTTCGCGCCCCAGTACCATCATTTCTGGTGGTACTTTCACGGACTTCGCTGAGCTTCCAGCCTCCGGTCCCATCCGAGAGCAGCGTCGATTTCCTGGATTCGACTGTGCCGTCGTTGAGCCGGGTCTCTCGCTGTTCTGTCTGCACCGCGGGAGAGAAGCCTCCGTTGACATCGGGAGTGAGCACGGTTGTATTTGTGACTCTGGCGCCGGGACCGGACAATTTCGAATCCTCCAACTCGCGGCGCACGATTTGCATGTTGCCGTTGACGTCCGGATCCGAGGTGGTGCGGCTCACCTTTTGTTCGCCGCCAGGCAGCGTGCGCGATTCTTCCTGGGTTTCCTGAACCAGAACCCTGCGTCCATCGGAGTCTCGGCCAAATCTTCGTTCCACCTTGCGAACCGTCGTGTCGTTGACGCGAATAGACTCTGTTTCCGTGTCGGAATAGGGCGCGTAGCGCCCGTCTGGACCAATTGCTTCAACAGACGTCTTGTCCACCGTGCGATTGCCGTTTTGAGTATGGGTGTTACTGGTGCGCGTGGGATTGAATGTTCCGTCGGGGCTTGCCTCTTGACTGCTGGACGTCCAGGACTGGTCTGACTGAGCCTGGGCCACGGACACTCGGAAAAGGCAAAGGAGGACTGCCAGCGACAACAATCCAGCCGACTTTCGGAGTCGATCACGCGCCATGATATGTAGTGCCCTTTGGATTTCACTATATACCCGACCCTAGCGGCCAGTCGCATCATCCAGCCAAGTGTTTCCGCAGCCGATCGAGCGAGTCGAGGAGATCTTGCAGCAGCAGGACTGTTTTGGGGCGGGATCTGCAAAATACCACGTGAGTTGTGCGATGCAGATCGTTCGCACGGCTTGCAAGATGTTGTTAAGGAATAGCTTACTCGCAACGCCGGAGAGCGTACGACACCCGGGTATCCCTTGTTTGAGGGGCCACGCAAGTCAGGCATGCGAAGGATTGCCGGTTCGGCCGGGTGCAGCTAAATTATCTGCGAGACTTTGACTTTATTCCCGGAAAGGCTCGGAGCAGCACATGAATGAAAAGGTTCCAGTGGAATCTGCTTCTGCAGTCCTCGACGCCAGGATCAGAGAACTTGGCGACTGGCGCGGGAAGACTCTCGCCAAAGTGCGCGAAATCGTCCATGCGGCTGACCCTGAGATCGTCGAAGAATGGAAGTGGGTGAAGGCCACATCACCGGGCGTTCCCGTCTGGTCGCATAACGGCATCATCTGCACGGGAGAGACGTACAAGAACGCCGTCAAATTGACCTTCGCCAAAGGCGCTGCGTTGAAAGATCCAGCCCGCCTATTCAATTCGAGCCTCGAAGGGAATGTCCGGCGCGCCATCGATATCCACGAAGGCGACAAGATCAATGAACCGGCTTTCAAGAATCTGATTCGGGCAGCCGTGGAGCTCAATCTTCAAGGTCAGAACAAGGCAAAGTCGAAGCAGAAATCAAAGCCGCGGCCAATTGTCAGCCGCCGAGCCCGTTAGCGTTATCTCAACCCCGGCTGCCGATCAGCACGTACCGGCCGAGCGAGAAGGGTCGGCACTCAGAAGCATTTGCTGGAAAGCATAAAAAAAGTGGCGCACCGAAGTGCGCCACGTTCAGTAACATCCGTGAAGCGTTGTTCAGCTAGTGCTGTGCCACGTATCCCAGCGTTAGCCCGGTCGTATCGTTCTGAATCACGTATCCCTGCGTGTTGTCGATGAGATAGGCCGTGTAAGGCACGGTCACCCCTTGGGCTTTACCGTTGACCTTGATTACGCCATTCCCTGATCCAGCGGCGAATGTGTTCACGAACTGGCTATCGGAGACCAACCCTCCGCCAGCGAGTGTCTCGTTCGTGCTCAGGAAGCCGGAAATATTGCTGCTTCCGTCGGCATAGATTGCGCCAATCGAATCAATTTCCGCCTCCGCAGGTGCGGTGGTAACCACGAATTGATCAAGATTCATGGCATAGCTTCCGCTGAGCGAGGAAGCACTCAGACTGGCAGCCTGTTGTGCACTCGTGCCGCCAAGAACATCCGGTGCGGTCGCCATGCTATCCATGGAGATTACGAAGGCGTGGCCCTCCCCAGTCAAATAGAGTTGGAGGCTGTAGGTGAATGTGGGCGTGGTCGTCGAGTCAGCCACACCCGTTACAGTCACGCGGCCGGTAGTATCCACGGTGTAGGTTCCCGCCGCTATCGCTGTGCCGCCCTGAGCGTTCTGCGCAGCAATGTCGTTGAAGCTGACGGTGCCGGCCATAAGGCCGCCGGAGTTGAAAGTCAGCAAACCGGCCGCTTGCAGCGCCCCGTTTGAATCTGAGCCACTTGCCGAAAACGCATAGGTTTGACCCGCCAGCGCACTGGATGTGAAACCTCCAGCAGTGGTCTGCGCAATCGCCATACCGCCGGTGGGACTGCCGCTGACGTCGTCCAGGTTGAAGTTCTCGACCAGCACGATATGGCCGGAGTCAATCATGTAACCATCGAGAACAATCGAAGCCGTAAACGCACCCGAGCAAATGGGGCAGGAGGAGTTGATGTCAAACTCCACAAACCCGAACGCATCTGGTGTGCTTACGGTGCTCGCCGTTACCACCTGATTCGGATACACACCCGCAGCGCAGCTTGCGCCAGTACCAGTAGCGCACGCGTCGTTGATGTCGAGCACGCTGTTGGACCCTGAAATTGTGCCCGCGCCATCCACATTGATTACGCCGCCGATGGAAAGCCCTGGGCCATGCTGAGATAGCCCTGTGGTGTAGAAGGCGTATCCACCGGATGGACCTGTGGGGGCGGCAGGTTGAAGATCTAACTCGCCGGTGCCACTGGCCCATGAGTCGTACTCGGTCAGCAGGGCTCGTGTTGCCGAAACCATGCTTGCGGTCAATGTTATCGTGCCGGTTCCGTTTCCAATCTTTGTGTCAACCGAGCTGATCAGCGTGATCGTCAAGGTCCCATCTGTATTCGAAGTGATGGTGCCGCCGGTGATGGCTTCCTTTGCCTTGTCGTAGGTGTAGTCGACGTAGTCTTGCTCTCCACCGGTAATGTTGGTCCCATCGGTCGAGAACACGCCTGCATAAAAGTACACACTGTTGGGGTTTCCACCAGTGTTCACGTCCGTGCCCCTGACGGAGAACACATAGTTGCCTGCGGCGAGACCGAAGGACTGGATGGTAATTCCCGAGGAGCTCTTGCTCGACGAACTGCTGGCCTTGGACGTCGCCGTGAGCGTCACCTTACCCGAAGGAACAGTGGACGGCGCGGTGTAGGTGACCGCGGTGCCACTCGCCGAAGAGCTTGCGCTAAATGAACCGCAGGAACCGGAGGGGGCACAGGCCCAGCTTACGCCGGCATTGCTCGAGTCGCCGGTTACGGTCGCCGTGACGGCGACAGAATCATTGACGTACAGGGTCGTCGGCGTGCTGCTCAACGACACGGTGATGGTCGGGGGCGGCGGAGGCGTGGTATGGGTGCTGCTGCCGCTGTTGCCGCAGCCAACCAGGGCCGCAATCATGCTCAGGCCCATCAAGAGTAAAGCGCCTTTCACAATTTGCATGGTCAATGTCCTCGGTTCGAATCTCATCGCGCACCTCCGTTGCCCTCAGCCTGTGCCATCTTCTCGGCTTTATTGGCAGCGGGCGCTTCGCTGGCCATCAAAAATCCATTCATGCTGCGCACGGTAACCAGGCGTCCACTGAAGATCAGCTGGCGCGCCAGCAGATAGCTCTTCCCGTGAACGGTTTCCATGGAGCCGATGATCTGCACCGGTATGCCCGCGTGCAGAGCTTGCCGCGTCTGCTGGTTCAGATACGGGCCAACATGAGCGTCGGTCATACCGTTTTCGCCCGTCACCAACAAGTGCAGTCCCACCGGGCTGCCGGGCGCGCTCTTGGTGATCACGCTGTGAATGATTCCGTTGAGGGTGATTTCGTGGGTTCTGTCATACCCACGGGCCGGCAGTTGGCGCGGGCTGGCGGCCACTTGCGCGGAAAGGGAAGCGGTGAGGGTCAACAGCCCCGCCAGCACAATCGCCAGCCGGGTTTTCGTGCAAACACAACGAGTCATGGAGTGGCTCCTTTAAAGCAGATCAAATTCTCGAATGATTGCGGTTCTGCGCAAGTGGTGGAGGGCCGAGTAAACAGAGATAAATGCGTGCTCAAGGTGGCGCCCGGGTCGCACGTTGGAATGGGATCGACCGACTCGCGAATTATTACTCGCAATATCTTGTTGGTACCAGCAAACCGTTGTCAACCAGGATTCTCTCAGCGGAACCTATGATGTCATCAAGTACGTGCTGTACCGGGGGGACTTCGGCGGTAGTGGAGTTAATGTATCGTGTGGCGAGCCAGATTGCATCCGGGAAAAAGTACGCACAGGTTCTAATACTTTAGTAACCGGGCTCCTTAGACGATGTGTGTGATACCCAACGCAATGCCCAGGTTCCGGAGAAAATCGGGAAAAGTGAACGCATGCGCTCGCCGGTATGTTCCCATGGCCGCCGAGATGATCAATAGCAAAGGTGCATTAGCTCGAGGTCGGCTATCGAAGAGAACCGCTTCTAGTTGGGAGTAATCAGCCGGATCGGCACCGGGGAGGTTCCCGGGGCGGAGAGGGAAGTTGAAGCACTGTTGCCGCAGCCGGCAACGTTCAGCACGTGCACGTTGAGATTGCCGTTGTTGTCGACGTTGTCGATGAAGACCTGCAGGAATCCCACGACGGTGACGTCGTTATTGGTTCCCAGATTTGCCGTGGAGTTGTCATAGATCGGGATGGTGACCACGCTATTGCTGGCGGTAATGAGTTGGCCGCTCGAGACGATCGGATTGCTGGCTCCGGCTGTGATCTGGAAGGGATAGGTTCCGGTATTGAGGGTGTCCTGTCCCGATCCGCCCGACTGGTGAATCAGGCACTGCGTGGCAACTGATGTGTCTCCGCCCGCGCCACCCGGATTGGTGGTGAGATTCACCAGCGTTTGATTTGAGGCGTTGCCACAGGCGTACACCGTGCTCACATCGCAGCCGCCGATGGCTTCTTGATAAAGAGAGTCGTCCGCACAAGCTGCGAAAGCGGAAGCGGCCGAGGTTACCGAGGCGGGAACATAGTAGCCGGCTGCCGGTCCGGGGCCAGTTACGTTGGAGCAATTGCTTCCGACGCAGGCGTCGGTGAGCGTAAAGCTACCTCCCACCGTGGCGGTTCCTCCAATGCCGGGAGTTGTGATCGCCCCGCTCGCGGTGTTCACCAAAGTGCTACCCGCATTGATCGGGTCCTTGTTCGGAATCAGCCACGGCTTCACGCAATGCGGCGTGACCGGGATGGTGAGTCCTCCCGAAGCGACGCCGGCCGAATCCGAGGGATTCAAGACCTCGGCCGTGGCGGTTGCGCTCACGGAGTTCGCAGACCGCGACCAGATGCGCGAGAACAGAGTGGGTAGGCTTCCCTGCGTAACTTGCACCGTCACCAGGGGATTAACGGCGAAGTTATCGTTGGAGACACTTGTGCAGTCGGTTCTCGCCCCTCCAGATCCAAACGAATACTTTACGGTGACGGTGCCCGCGCTTCCTGAGATTTCATTCTCCTGTGCCGCTGCTGTCGCGACCTCGGTGGCGAGACTGCTCGAGCCTCCGCACACTTGCGTCCAATCGGGAACGTCTGTGTCCAGGGTGGTGCTGGCCGTAATCCCTGAAAGCGAGATCACTCTGGCGGCTGCCAGAGCGCCCGCATCCGCGGCGCGTTGCGCCTCGTCACGGCTCACATAAAGCGTGACCACATCGATGGAAAGTGCCGCCATGGCGATGACTGCGACCATCGCCAGCGCGACCAGAATCATGGTCACGCCGTGCTCGCCGCGCTGGAGCGATCTTATGGTTCGAATTGGGATTAGGGGCTTACGCATTCCGCAAAGTTTTGACTGAGGATTGTTGATTTTTTGAATGGAGCGCCTCAGTCACGCTTGCATTCAACGATCAAAAATCGAAGCTCAACAATATTTTCATCTTTTGTCTTTCAGTTTTCATTCATGGCAACGGCCGTCGCCGAAATCGTCGCAGGCAGCATCTGGGTACGCCCCAGCAGGCTGGCCGCGTTGCCGAATTTCCATTGATATCCGTATTGAATGCTGACGCAGGTCGCCAGCACTGCCATGCCCGAGGCCGTTTGCGAAGTGCAGTTTATGCCTGCCGGCGAATTGCCTGAGGTGGCCGGGAAATAATATCCGCGATTGATGATGATCTTTAATCCGGCCGTGGCGCAGCCATTGCCCGAACTTCCGGCGACGGAGTAGGTCCAGGTGGGCCGCGATGTCGTGACGTTACCCGGGCCGATGCCACAGTCGTTTATCTGATTGGCCAGCAGGGAAGTTTTCACCGTGTAGAAGGCGTCGCTCACCGACATTGGTATCGACGCGCTCAGATCCGTGATCGGCTCCGCCGCCGCAGTCCGTGCCGCATCTCGCGCGGCATTGGTGAGCTTCTGTTTCAATGTGAAAGCGCCGCTGAAATCAAAAATGCCGACCACAAACAGGATGAGCAGGGGCAGAGCGACCGCGAACTCCACGATTTGCGAGGCGGAATCGTTACGAAGGAATGCCAGACGCGCGAGTTGGCGGCGGAGACGAATTCTCATTGATCCTCCGCCCTGACTTGCCCTTGCGCCTGGAGCCAGATTTGCTGCTTGTTCAGGATGGTGAACGGGAGCCAAAAACGGAATGGGTAACGGAAGCTCACTGAGACCCCGCAAACGCCATTGCCATTGCTGGCCGGCGGTGAAAGTTGAACCAGACCTTCCGAAAGATTGCCGGATGTGTGCTGCACGCCCTGCACGCAAATATTTGACTGGCTGCTGTCACAGGCGATTGAACCGGTCGAGCACGAGGTGGTTGTACTCCCGCACGAACACAGAGGCGGCGTCGTGGTGAGCTGCTGCAGGTTGTTCGGGTCGAGATGCGCGGCGACCAGAGCGCTTTTTACCGCGTTGTATGCGTTGGTTGAAGGATCGTTGCTGCCCGAGCAGGTTACGCATAGCGGGGCGACCGCGGCGCGAGCTCCATCCTGGGCTGCGCGCGTGATCGTGCCGTAGATGCTGAAGGCCTGCCCGAACCAGAAAATGCCGAGAATGATCATGAACATGACGGGCAGGACGGCCGCCGCCTCGGCAATCTCAGCGCCGTCGGTATCGTGGATCATGTGGAGGAACGTGGGCCGTGGCGCACTCCGGTTTCGTCCGGCACTCGCATATTGAAGATCGCGCAAGCCCAGTTTCCTCATGTCACGCCACCCGCCACATCTGCATCGCGCCATACACAGCGTACAAGAGAACGGTCAGCGACAGCGCCACGCCATAGGGAATCTTCAGCGACTCGGGGTTATCGAGCGAAACCCGCGCGCCGGGCAGCCGAAACGTGACGAGAGACACCAGAATATGTCCGATATTGCGAAACGTCTGCCGCACGCGTCCCTTGTAGATCACCAGCGCCAGCGCCATGGCTCCCGCCACAAATACGGAAACAATCAGCAAATCCATCAATTGGGTGGGCCCGGTAAACGATCCCAGCGCTCCGGCCAGCTTCCAATCGCCCGCGCCCAAGCTTCGCACCAGAACGAAGGGCAGCAGCAGTGCCAGGCCGAGAGCAATTCCGAGCAAGGACTCCTTTAGCCCTTCGCAGCGGCCGACCGCGAAGTTGGCCAGCAGTCCGGCCAGCGCGGCAGGCACGGTCAGCCAGTTCGGGATGCGCCGGGTGCGCAAGTCGGTCCATCCTGCGATCAGAGCCAGCAGCAGCGCACCTGCGACGAGAACCGGCTTCAAACGATCTCCTGCATTATGTCGTGAGGAGCTCAACGCCTGCGTTTACTGGAAATTGTGAAAGAAATCCGTGAGGGAGACTCTCAGAATCGCCAGTGGGGAGGACTTTGCTCTCGGCCGCGCCCAGGCCTTTCGTCTCCAAAAATCGGCCTCCAGCGCGGATTCTCACACAGCGCCAAGGCGAAGTCAACGAAACTGAGTGCCTTCTGGTTCCCTTGGTTCTTGATCTTCGGGGAACATCAACGGGTGGCAACAACACCCCGCCAAGACACCAAAAAGCGGGCGAATATTTTGTAAAAAAGCGGTTCTTCGGGGATGGTTGCTGGTGGGTTGCTGGCCTTCGAGCCTCGCTTGTGCGCTCCTCAAACAGCAAAGCACCGGGGCTGAAGCCCGGTGCCTTGGGAGGCTCATGTACTACTGGACGGCGCACATTACTTGCCGGCGCAACCTACTGCTGCCGGTTGAATGCAGGGGCGGCGTTGTGCTCGGCGATGATCTTGCGCGCATTATCGGCCAGCGCCTTCGCCTGCGGCAGCAGTTCCAGTCCCTTCATAATCTCCGGATCCGATTCCGCCCGTACTTTCATGCCTTCATCCTGGCCGAAGGCATCGACGAAGATTTCCGCCTTGATGTTGGACTTGATCCAATCGCTGTTATCGACCAGATCCGCCTGCGTGTACTGGATATTCGCTTCGTCCAGAGACTTGCGGAAATCCTGCATGATCGCATCATCGACTTCGAAACTCTTCGTCGGGTGATGGTTCACCACGAAACGCTTTGCGAAGTTGAAGAAGGCGTAATGCTGCAGGAGCGTGTCCTGGAAGTGATTGGTCTTAGTCGGAGGAATCGTTACGTCGGGTGTAATGCCGCCGCCGCCATAGACCGTGCGGCCGCTATCGGTAAGCTTCACTTCCCGGTTCGCCGTATTAGAGGTCTCGCTCTCGCGGTTGTAATAGTAGTCGTAAAGGGAAATGTTGCTGTAGTCGCGCTGGATTAACCGTCCGCTCGGAGTGTAGTAATGCGCCGTCGTCAGTGCCAATCCGGTGTTCTCCGAAAGCGGATAGACGGTCTGCACCAGACCCTTGCCGAAGGTCACCTCGCCGGCGATCAGGCCGCGATCGTGATCCTGAATCGCTCCGGAAACAATTTCCGCCGCCGAAGCGGTCAGCCGGTTCACCAGCACCACGATCGGATAATCTTTGCCCCCGTTGCCGTGCTGCGCGATGTAGCGCTTCTCGGCTGAGGCCCGGCCGTGATGGGAAACGATCAGCTGTCCTTTCTTCAGGAACTTGTCGGCGACGCCGACGCCCTCGCTGAGCAATCCACCGGGATTACCGCGCAGATCGAGAATCAGGCCCTTCAAATCGCCAAACTGATCGAGCGCCTCAGAGACTTCGTGCTCCGTGGTCTCATTGAATCCGTTGACGTGCATGTAGCCGATGCCGGGACGAATCAGGAAGTGAACGTCGACACTGTAGCGTGGAATCTCGTCGCGGATCAGCGTGAACTCCATCGGCTTCTCCACGCCTTCCCGCGCGATACTGATGTGAACCGTCGTGCCCTTGGGGCCTTTCAACATATCGGCGACATCAGTGGTGCTCATGTTCTCGGTGGACTTGCCGTCAACGGCGATGATCACGTCGCCGGGATGAATGCCGGCCTTGTAAGCCGGAGTTCCCACGAAGGGGAAGATGACGATGACTTTGTTGTTCCGAGGGCCGACGGTCATGCCCACGCCGTAGTACTTGCCGCGCTGGTCTTCGCGCATCAGGGCATAGGACTTAGGGTCGAAGAAATTCGAGTGCGGATCGAGCGCGTGCAGCATGCCCGGGATCGCGCCGTTATAGATGGCTTTATCAGGATTGACCGGCTCGGCGTAGTTCTCCTCGACGATGGAATACACGTCGGTGAACTGCTTGAGGCTGTCCTTGACCTCGGAATCGCTGGCCATGGACGACTGCTGCCCGCTCCGCTGGGCGAAAAGGATCCCCAGGCAGCCACAGGTGAGCAGGAAAAAAACTACCAGAAACAATGAGCGGCGAGAACTACGTGCCATCTTGTGATTTCCTTCAGTTGAGGGCGTGTTGCACCCCAGTTACAAGGCTGAATAGACAAAGTATATCACCAACTTAGAGTCGCCCGAATGCTGAAAGGTTACCTATGGTACTAACGTGCCATTCCCTTTTTCCGAAAACAGGGCCATCCTCCCTCGCACTTGCTGTAGGGGGCGTTATGAAGCGTCGAGAGCAACTTCTTCGCGCACTCCGCGCGGAGCTTAAGCAATCCCGCATCTCTGCGGATCAAAGCGTGCTCATCATTGGCGGGAGCACGCGAGATGATCAACTGCTGCGTGAAGTCGGGTTCCAGAACCTCACGAATTCGAACCTCGCATCCGACATGGCGCGTTTAAACGGGGACGGCACCCGGCACGTGGCCCTCGATGCAGAACAGATGGATTTGCCATCAGATTCTTACGACATCGTCTTTGCCTCGGAGGTGCTGCATCACTGCAGTTCACCGCACCGTGCCTTGTGCGAGATGCTTCGCGTCAGCCGCCGGCATGTGGTTTTTATGGAACCGAACGACTCCGCCGCCATGAATGCACTGGTGCGGATGAACTTCTCGTTTCCTTACGAACTCGCCGCGGTGGTCGACCACAACTTTAAATCGGGCGGGGTGCGCGATTCTCACATTCCAAATTTTATTTACCGCTGGAGCCAGCACGAAGTGGTGAAGACCGTTTCCTCGTATATTCCAGAAAGAAAGTTCTCCGTCCGCGCCCGTCCGTATTGGGACTTTCACATCACCGAGGAAGAACTGGCGATGAGGAAAACGACTCGCATCGGGAGCCTTACCTCAGTAATGGGCGCTGGCAATTTCATCGTCCTTCTCCATCTCGCGGAATCCTGCCTGAATTCCGTGCTGCCTCTGCGGAATCAGGGGAACAAGTTTTTCTGTTCCATCGAGAAGAGCAGCGACCTGAAACCGTGGATGGCTCGTGAGGGCAACCGGGTCATCTTCAACCGCGAGTATGGGCAAGCGTAGTTCACCAGGTATTCTCGATCCGGCACCTCCAATCCTTACTTGGATAGTGGCCGATACGTTCGTCCAATATCGCACTCGCGCTTTTGGCCCAATAAAGGCGCGGTTTGATGAATATCCTGGTTCCGGATATGAAAGCGCGGACAGGCCCTCAATTGATATGGTCATGGAGAACTGCGTGTGGGCAACCCATGCATGGCTGCGTGCCGAGTCGCGCTAATTCTAAGTTGTAAACGGCGAACAGGAGTGATTCGGCTTCGCGAATCTGCGAAAGCAGATCGCGACACAAATCTGCGAGTTCCTTGGCTAAAGCGGCACTTTCACAAGCGAGTGCAACCTGTTCTGAGTGGTCTTGTTGTGTACGGACCTGCGAGTGATCGGAGTTGATTTGCGGTGAAGACAGACTCCTTGCCTTCTTGGGAACGCCCCGGTTTCCCATGGTTGTCTCTCCTCTGACGAGAAACTCTAATCTCTGCGGCGAATCTTAAAAAGCGTCAAGACGCGCCACCTCCCAAAATTAGGGGCAATTAACCCGGACTAACCTTTTTGGGGAAGTCGGATCAAGCAATGAGGGCTGAGCAATTAATTCTGATTACCCGTCACCAGTATTCGTTTGTTTCACGCCGAAGCAGTTGCGACCTTCACCTGGATTTGTTGGGAGCTCCCTTGTCGATGCGATCAAGCATCACCTTCATCTGTAACGCGAGATCGTCGAAGAGTTTTGGATTTTTTTCTTCAAGAAGGCGGCGGGCGAGATGCTTGAGAATTTCCAGTTGTTCGGACGTCATGTCCCGAAAATAACAAAGGCAAATCTAGCCGAGTATGGCCGGACGGTGCCAGCGGTATGGCTCGGAGGGGCTTCGCCGGAGCGCAATCGGCTTTCCCGGGTTGCCGGGAAGCGCATTTGCTCATCGTTACGCCGACTTTGCAATGCGGATCATCGCTTCCACGCTGCGATCGACATCCTCGTCGGTGGTAGCCCAGCATGAGACGGAAATGCGCATAGCCGTATGGTTCTGCCATACCGTGCCGCCGCACCAGCAGGTTCCCTCCGACTGAAGTTCACCGATCACGTGCCGAGTCTTCTCGGCGCTGCCAAAGGAGACCAGGACCTGGTTCAGAACAACATCATTCAGTATCGAGAAGCCTGCAGCGCGCAGCCGATCGGCAAAGGTGCGAGCCTGGCGGCAATTGCGCTCAACCATCTCGCGCAGTCCGCTTCTACCCAAGGACCGGATTGCTGCCCACAATTCGACGCCACGCGCCCTGCGCGACGCGTCGGGAGTGTACTGCCAGGGCTCGCGCTGCTCGCTCTGCGTCAGGTAAGCTGCGCTTCCCGCAGACAGCGCTCGCCGCAGATGTTCCGCTTCCCGCACCACGACCATGCCCGAATCATAAGGAACGTTCAGCCACTTGTGGCAGTCAATCGCCCAGGAGTCGGCTTCGTTGAACCCGGCCAGGAGTGGCGCCAGGCCCGGGGACACGGCGCCCCACAATCCGAAAGCTCCGTCGACGTGAACCCATGCTCCTGCCTGGCGCGCTCGCGCGCAGATCTGTGCCGCGGGATCGAATCCTCCGGTGTTGACGTTGCCAGCCTGAATGCAGACGACCGTGTGCTGGTCGAGCACTGGCAACGCGTCGGCTCGCATTCGGCCCTGATTGTCGGCAGGAACTGTAATCACGCGCGCGCGTCCCAGGCCCAGCATCGTGAGTGCCCGAAGTACCGAAACATGCACTTCGCCTCCGACTACGACGCGAATGGGAGGCGCGTCGAATAGCCCGTCTTCCTCCACGTTCCAGCCGCTACGCTGCAGGATCGCGGATCGGGCTGCCGCCAGTCCGGAGAAGTTTGCCATCGTGGTGCAGGTGACGAATCCGGCACCGCTCTCGCGCGGCAATCCGAGCAACTCCAGCATCCATGCCTGGACGATGTCCTCCAGTTTCGCCGCAACCGGAGACATCACTCGCATGGCGGCATTCTGGTCCCAGGCGCCGGCAAGCCAGTTCGCGGCGAGGGTTGCGGGCAGTGTGCCCCCAATGACAAACCCGAAATAACGGCCGCCCGAGGTCGTCACCGTGCCTGGCGAGCCAATATCGTCGAGGAGCGCCAGCACCTCCGAGGGTTGCGACGGAGCTTCCGGCAACGCCCCATCAAGCGCTTTCAGGCGTGCCACCGCTTCGGCCGATGGCACCACGGGGCGCCGGTGGACTTCCTTCAGGTAACGGGCTGCACGACTCGCCGTTTCGGCTAGCAGTTCTTTCACGACTCCTCCAAGAGCGGGTTTACAGGCAAGATCATATGCTGCGACACCAGATGAAGAAAGTTGCCATGGAACTGGTTGCCATGGAACTGGCCTAGTGCGAACTTTTCGACTGCCGAGCCCCGGCGCAAACTTATCAGGTCAACGGATTGTGCATTTGGCTCCTGTCGTCAGGTAAGAAGCAGTCAAAAAGAATCCGGCAGTTGTGACGCAGCCCGCTTCCCGTGGACGGGCGGGGGTGCCGCGATTGCTGCGATTCTTCCGGGGCAGTATCATGAACCGGATGAGCTTCTCCGAGACTATTTTCCTGTTCTTCCTGGCGCTGGTGATCTTTGGGCCCAAGAAGTTGCCGGAGATCGCTCGCCAGGTCGGCAAGGTGCTCAACGAATTCCGCCGGGCCTCCAACGAATTCAAGGCGCAAATCGAGCAGGAAATTGCCCATCTGGAAGTGGGGGAGCGCAAGCGCACCATCCTGCCGCCCAGTCCGGCACCGGAGAACACTGCCAGCCGCAGCGTGAGCCCGACCGCGATGCTGCCCGAGGCGCCAGCTGAATCCCCGAGCGCAGAATCCAAGGCTGCGGAATCCGGGAATGGCGCGGCTGCCGCGACGCTGGCGGCTCCCAGCGAAACTCCTTCCGAGACGGCCACCGCGGAAATTCCCGCCACCGAAGCGGTAGCACCCTCCCAGTCGCAGGAGTCGCATGCCTGAGCTGGCCACGGCTTCCGGCCGCGAGCAGGAATCGGAAACCATGCCCACGATGGGCTTCCTCGATCACCTCGAGGAACTGCGCAAACGCATCGTCTATTCGATCATCGCGGTAGCACTCGGGTGCGCGGCGTGCTGGGGATATCGGGAGCGCATCTACGAATTCATGCAGCGTCCGATCATGGACGCACTGAGGAAGAACGGCCTGCCGGAAAAACTGGTTTATCTAAATCCGACCGAGCCGTTCAATCTGTATCTCAAGATCGCGGCGCTGGCTGGACTGTTCCTGACCTCTCCCTTCGTGCTCTACCAGGTTTGGCTGTTCATCTCGCCCGGCCTTTATCGCCGCGAGAAGAAATACGTCGTGCCATTCATGGTTTCGACCATCGGGCTGTTCACCTGCGGCGGCTACTTCGGATACAGGATCGTCTACCCCCGCGCGCTCGACTTCCTGATCGATTTCGGACGCAAGATGCAGCCGATGATCACCATCGGTGAATACACCCAGCTCTTTCTCAGCATCGTGCTGGGCATGGGATTAATTTTCGAATTGCCGGTCATCGTCTTCTTTCTCGCGTTCATGGGGATTCTGAGCCCAGGATTTATGCTCAAGCACTTTCGCTACGCGATTCTGATCATCTTTGTCATCGCGGCGATCGTCACACCCACTCCGGACGTGGTGAATATGTGCATCTTCGCCGCGCCCATGGTTGGACTCTATGCGGTCAGCGTCGGTGTCGCCTGGGTGGTTCATCCCAAGCAGCGCGAGGCGAGAAAGGCGAAGCAGGCACGATGAGGCTGATCAGGTCAGCTTGTTGGATTCTGTTGTCCGCCGCAGCGCTGGCGGGCTTTGCCTGTGACCGCGATAAAGGTTCTACTCCTGCGCAAGCCTCGCCGGCTATTTCGACGACAGACGCTCCCAGTCCGCAACTGAATCTTCCGCCGGACAGCGGTCCGCAGCCCAAGTTTGACGGGGATCGCGCCATGGGCTACGTGAAAGATATCGTGAAGTTTGGCCCCCGCCCCATTGGTACCGTGAACCACAAGAAGGTCGAGGATTACATTGCCGGTCAGTTGAAGAGCGATCAGGTCGAAGACGATAACTTTACCGCCGAGACGCCCGTAGGGAAGTTTCCGGTGCATAACATCATCGCGAAGTTCCCTGGGAAAAAAGATGGCATCATCGTCATCGCCAGCCACTACGATACGAACTACCCCCTGCGCAACACGGCGTATGTCGGAGCCAATGATGGCGGGTCGTCCAGCGCTTTGCTGCTCGAAATCGCGAACCAACTCCGCGGCAAAGCGAACGACGGCTATAGCGTGTGGCTGGTGTGGGACGACGCGGAGGAAGCCATGATTCCGGATACCGAGAAGCCTTTCCTGGAAGATAGTCTTTACGGCATCACGCATTTGGCGGAGAAGTGGCAGGCCGATGGCAATCTCAAGAAGATCAAAGCCTTCCTCCTGGCCGACATGATCGGCGATGCCGATTTGAACATCGATCGCGACCAGAATTCGACGCAATGGCTGGAAAACGTAGTCTATGAAGCGGCAACGCGCCTGGGCTATCAGTCGCATTTCTTCGCCCGTACAGATCCGGGCATGGAGGACGACCACATTCCGTTTGTCAAACGCGGCGTACCCAGCGCCGATTTGATCGATTTCGATTATGGCTACAACAACGTCTTCTGGCACACGCCGCAGGACACGGCAGACAAACTCAGTCCTAAGAGCCTGGAAATTGTGGGCAGCGTGATCCTCGAGACGGTGAACATCCTCAACAAAATGGAGCCGCTGCCGCCCAAGTAGGTTTCCTTCTCTCACCTGCGTTTCCTTCGCTGTTAAAACTTTTGCCCGTTTGGATGCGAGACGCAACATTTCTGCGCGGGACCGCACCCAATGGTTGGCATCGCTGAGGCGGGAAACATGATCTCTTATCGACTTGATCATGCTGCGCGTCGGACGGGGAAGCCGGTCGATCCCGTCGGGTTCTGATCGCGGATCGCGACCGCGATTCCCGCAAGATTGCCCGATGGGCCTGTCACCCGGAGCGGAAGTGCGCATTCCCGCTCAAGTCCGAACCTTCGCCTCAGCGGTGATCTTCGTAACCGAGAAGGCTTCGCTGAAGGCTTGCCTAAAGGCTTCCCAAAAGCGTCCTAATTTAAGTGTGTTGTCTTGAAAGGGCACGCCTTCTAGGCGTGCCGAAAAGACCGTCAGAAACCCCGGCTTTAGCCGCAGGAGGCGCCCTCAGGGCCTGCAAGGCCAGAATCGGCTATCGCTTTTGACGGCGCGCTATGAGTCGCGCCGCCTCAAGGCGGTTTCATTTTCGGGGCGCCGACATTGCGAGAGTTCGCATCGCCAATCGACCAGGTTCTCCAGCCCATTCTTTGCGCTTTTCGCTGATTTCATTTCTAATGCACACCGTATGCGAACTGCCAAGGCCCTGGTTCTCATCTGTACCTTCAGTTTTCTCTGTTTCGCCGCCAATCCTGCCGCCGACATCGACGCCGAAAATCAAGTCATTCAGGTCGCGCTTCAGCCGTCGAGTCTGGAATCAAATCTTCATCATTTGACGGACGAGATCGGGGGCCGCGTCCCCGGCACCAGTGCCATGCAGCACGCGGTGGAGTGGGGCATGCAGGCTATGACCGCGGCCGGCGCCGATCTTGTGCACACTGAGGGCTTCACCCTCCCGTACTCGTGGGCTGAGGGCGCGACCGAAATGAAGGCGACGACGTCTTATCAGGTCGGCACCAAAGTTGGCGGAACGATTCTCTCCGTGTTTCCGGTGCGTTGCGTTTCTATCGCGTGGGCGCCGGCGCTGCCTTCGGTGAAGCATGTCCCCATTGTTGATGTCGGAGAAGGCACCGAAGCCGAGTTTCAGAAAGCCGGAGATGTTGCCGGCAAAATCGTCCTGGTGCATACGACCGTGCTCAGGACCTGGGACGATCTGTTTGCCGAATATGCCAAGGCTCCGCCGATCGTTGATCTCGCCGTGAAGGGAAAGGCGAAAGCCATCGCGTTCATGGCGACGCGCGAACATGACATCCTCTACCGACACACGAATTCGGGCGCCGGAGAGATCGACAAGATTCCGCAGGTGATCGTCGCCCGCGAAGATGGGGAGCGCATCGCGCGCTTGCTGGCTGGAGGAAACCTGGTTTGGGCGGACCTTTCCATTCCCAATCAGATCGGCGGCCCCATTCGGGCCGCCAACGTGATCGGTGAAATTCGCGGCAGCGAGAAGCCGGATGAATTCGTGATTCTCGGCGCTCACCTGGATTCTTGGGAACTGGGAACCGGGGCACTCGACAACGGCTGCAACGCGGCCTTAGTGATTGATGCGTTACGCGCGATCAAAGCGTCAGGGGTAAAACCGAAGCGCACGATCCGCTTCATTCTGTTTTCCGGAGAGGAGGAGGGATTGCTCGGCTCGCGTGCTTACGCGGTCGCGCACCGGCGCGAACTGGATAAAGCCGCCGGCGTCATCATCTACGATTCGGGAACTGGCAAGACGACGGGATTTTCCGTCGGCGGGAGGAAAGATATTCTTGACACGGCGAAGGACCTTGTCGCTCCTCTCGCGCAGTTTGAGGCGACCGAACTGAAGCTCGAAATGGAATGGGGCACCGATCACTTCGATTTCATGTTGGAAGGCGTGCCCACGTTCGTCGCCGAGCAGCAGGAAGCGAATTACCTTGTGAACTATCATGCCGTGTCGGATACCTACGATAAGGTTGACTTCTCCCAATTGAAGAAGCACGTTGCTGAGGGGGCCGCGCTCAGCGTGGGCTTGGCAGATTTACCGGAGAAAATCGGCCCGCGACTTACGCATGCGCAAATCGAGCAAACCATGCGCGATACAAATAGCGTCGACATGCTGAAAGCCGATGGCATTTGGGATGACTGGACGAGCGGAAAACGGGGGCGGGAAAAATGAATTCTCGATTTCCGATTTCTGATTGGCAATTGTGAGCCGTGGTTAAACTCGCGATGCCGCGACGAGTTCTCGATTTTAATCGCCAATCGGAAATCGAAAATTTAATAATTCGCCTTGCTTCTCTTCTGGATTCTCTTCAACATTTTCGTTCTCACCGCACTGGTGCTCGACCTGAAGGTCTTTCATCGCAGCGGTAAGACGATTCGTCCGGCGGATGCACTCCTCGCGAGCGCGCTCTGGTTTGCACTGGCGATCGGCTTCGCGGTGGTGCTCTTCTTCTGGCAGGGCCATCAGCCGGCTCTCGAGTTCGTCGCAGGGTACGTGCTGGAGCTTTCGCTCAGCATCGATAATCTGTTCGTCTTCCTCCTCATTTTTCGTTACTTCGCCGTACCCGAGGAGCAGCAACACTCGGTGTTGTTCTGGGGCATTCTGGGCGCGCTTGTGCTTCGCGGCTTGTTTATCTTCGCCGGTGTCGAACTGATCCAGAGCTTCCACTGGGTGCTCTACCTGCTGGGGGGATTGCTGATCGTAAGCGGGATTCGCTTTCTCCGCGGCCCGCATCAAGTGAAGCCGGAAAAGAACCCGGTCGTCCGAGCGCTCCGCCGCACGCTGCCCCTAACCGACGGCTATCAAGGCGGGAGATTCTTTGTCCGCGGCTGGCGCGGAAACCCCGCCCTGTATGCGACGCCATTGCTGCTGGTGCTCGCGATTATCGAAACGACCGACCTTCTGTTCGCCGTGGACTCGATTCCGGCAATCCTCGCCATTACGTTAAATGCGTTTATCGTGTACACATCGAACGTGTTCGCGATTCTCGGGTTGCGGTCGCTCTATTTCGCGGTGGCAGGATTGATGAAGGTTTTTCGCTTTCTGCATTATGGCTTGGCGTCGGTGCTGATTTTCGTGGGACTGAAGATGCTGGCATCGGAGTGGTATCGCGTGCCGACCGCGATCACGCTCGCGATTGTGGCAGGACTCGTGCTGATTTCGGTGGTGGCATCGGTGATCTTTCCCGAGCGCGCGAACGCGTGATTGCCAGGCGAGGTCTCAGGGTCCGCCGATGATTGAGGAATCGCGGCGCAGAGCATCCGGCAGGCCGCATGAACGTAGCTTGGCGGTTCAACGCCGCGTGAGCAAGATACAAGGCGGAACGGTTGCGGAAGGATGCCTGAACTGCCGTACCAAATGAGGTTTCAAGCATGCCTCCCGGCACGCTTTTCGAATTCAGGTGGTTGAACCCGGCGCTTGAAACGTCGGGCTATTGTCAGTGGTCCCTGGGGCACCTTTGGCGTTTCTCGTAATCGAAACTGCCGTCGCGGAATCTTCCCTCAGGCGAGAAACACAACCTTCTCGCCCCGAACCACCGAATGCTTGAGGAACTTTCTGTCATCGTGGTCGGGATAATCGCTGCGATAATGCGCGCCGCGGCTTTCCTCGCGAGCGATAGCTGAGCGGGCCACCAGCAATCCGGCAGTGTGCAAATTCGCCGCTTCGCAGGCGCGTCGGGTTTTCGGATTGGTAACCTTCGGAGTCATTTCCTCCAACGTTTTGACCGCCTTCTGAAGCCCCATGCGCATGCGCACGATACCAACTTCACTCCACATCAAGTCCTGAATCTGTCCGATAACTTGTTCCACGGCCGCATCCACCGGCCCGTTCGAATACGCCGCTTGCGTCTCGGAGCTCGATTTCGAGACCGGCCTCAGTTCCTGCCGCATCGCTTTTCCCGCTCGTGCCCCATATACGAGGCTTTCCAGCAGGGAATTGCTGGGGAGGCGGTTCGCTCCATGCACGCCGGTGGAGGCCACCTCGCCCGCCGCGTAAAGTCCAGCAACGCTCGTCTTCCCGTCGAGCTCGGTTTTTACTCCGCCCATGGCAAAGTGCGCCGCCGGACGCACCGGAATCAAGTCTTCTGTGAGATCGATATTGTGCTGCATGAACGTGGCGTAGATGCGCGGGAAACGTTTTTGCACTTTAGCGGGGCTTAAATGCGTCAAGTCGAGATAGACAATCGGATCCTTGGCGCGGCTGACTTCCATCTCGTGCACGATCGCGCGCGCTACCAGATCGCGCGGCGCAAGCTCGCCGAGCGGATGATATTTCGCCATAAAGCGATCCAATTCGATGTTGCGCAAGTGCGCGCCTTCCATCCGCAATGCCTCGGACAGCAGGAAGCGCGGTGCTTTCTTCAGATAAAGGACCGTGGGATAGAACTGGACGAACTCCATGTCGCTGATCTCAGCGCCAGCGCGGTACGCCAAGGCCAGGCCATCGGCAGTCGCGGGCTCCAGGTTCGTCGTATTCCGATACAGCTGGCCGATGGCTCCAGTGGCGAGCAGAACGGCCGAGCACCTCACCTGGTGCGCTATCCCTTTATCGTCGAGAAAGGAAACTCCGTGAACGCGCCCGTCCTGCGCCAGCAACTCGGTGGAAAATTGCGATTCCGCAATGGAGATATGTTTCAGGGAATGAGCCTTCTGATACAGCGCGCGAAGGATTTCCGTACCTGTGGACTCGCCTTGTGCGTGCAGTACGCGGCCCTTGCTGTGCCCGGTTTCTGGACCAAGAACGAGCTTGGTCGCATGCCCACCGTGAGGAGCCCAGCCGATCAGCTCTTCGATTCGTTCTACTCCTTCTTCCACCAGAATCTTGACCGCAGCTGGATTGCAGAGCCCATCCCCAGCGGTGAGTGTGTCCTGATAATGGAGCGTGATCTCATCCTCGTCGCTCAAAACCGCGGCAACGTTGGCGGGATCGGGATGAGCGGCGGCCAAAGGTTTCTTGGCGAGCACGAGCACACGGCCGGCGCTGGCCAGTTCAATCGCCGCGCGCAGGCCGGCGACCCCGGCGCCAATCACCACGAAATCGGTCTCGGCTGGTAGACCCTTCATTTCCGACCGGAAATGGTACCACTTTGTCGCGGAAAGCAAGCATTTTGCTGCATCGGCTATGATGGACAGCGCCATGCCGCAAGCCACCATTCATGTGCCGCCCACACCCTATCAGGCGTCCATCGAAAATGGCCTGCTGAACCGCGCCGGATCGGTGTTGAGCGAGTTGCTGCCGCACTCCAGCCGCATTTTCGTCGTAACAGTTCCTCCAGTGCGGAAACGGTGGGGCGCTAAACTGCTGAGTTCGCTCAAGGGGAGCGGTTTCGCCCCGCAGGTCATCCTCATGCCCGACGGCGAGCCCGCCAAGCGGCTGGCTACCATCGAGACACTCGCGGAAAAACTCGCGAAGCTGGGCGCGGATCGTAAGGCCGTGATCATCGGCTTCGGTGGCGGAGTCGTTGGTGACGTGGCCGGGCTGCTCGCGTCTTTATATATGCGCGGCGTAGAAGTGGTGCAGATTCCCACGACCGTGCTTGCCCAGGTGGACGCTTCGATTGGCGGGAAGACTGGCGTCAATCTTCTTGCCGGCAAGAACCTGATTGGCACGTTCCATCACCCGCGCGCGGTGTTGATCGATCCCAACGTGCTGAAAACGTTGCCGGACCGGGAGTTCCGCGCAGGATTGTATGAAGCGCTGAAGTGCGGGATCATCGGCAACGTGGAATTATTCCTGCGCTTTGAGCAGAATCGGGCAAAGATCCTGAAGCGTGATCCCGGCGAGCTGGAGTGGGTCATTGCCCAATCGGTGAAGCTGAAGGCGGAAGTGGTCTCTGCCGATGAGCGGGAAGGTGGCCTTAGGCGGGTGCTCAACCTGGGCCATACAATCGGGCATGCGCTCGAAGCCGAAACCGGTTATCGCAAGCTGCTGCATGGGGAAGCCGTGGCCTGGGGCATGATTGCGGCCAACAACATCGCTCTAAGTGTGGGTCGCACGGACAGTGTGACCGCAGGACGCATCGCCGATGCGGTCCTGAGCCTCGGAAAGTTGCCCGAAGTCAGCGTTTCGCCGCGAAAAATTCTGGCGCGCTTGCAAGCCGACAAGAAAACGCAAAACGGAGTGGTTCACTTCATCCTTCCGCGGGAAATCGGGAAGGTGGAAGTCGCCAGCGACGTTCCCGAAAGCGCCGTGGTCGATGCCGTTGAAGAATTGCGCCGGCTTTCGCGCGGCGGAGGGGTTTGGGGAAAATAATTCATCGGAGACACAAATGGCGGAGACCGCCCAACAATACATCGCAAGAATGCTGGGTAATGTGGAAGGACAGGATGCGCTGAAAGTGCAGCGCGTGACGGCAGCGAAGCTGAAAAAACTCATCCGCGGATTAAAGCCCAAACAGCTGAGGTGGCAGCCGCTGCCGGGAAAATGGTCGATTGCGCAGATTCTCGCGCATCTTTCCGATGTCGAGATCGTCGTTAGTTGGCGGATGCGCTCCGTCATTGCTTCTGACGGAATCACGATTCAGCCATTCGACCAGGATGCATGGGCGTCGGTGTTCGAGTATGGAGACCGCGATCCGAGGCAGTCGCTTGAGGTGTTCCGCGTGCTGCGCAAAAACAACTTGGCAATGCTGAAGGCGTTGCCGAGAGAAGCTTGGGACCGTCACGGCATGCACCTGGAGCGCGGCAAGGAAACGGTCGCGCACCTGGCGCGCATGATCGCTGGCCACGACGTAAACCACACGACGCAGATCGAAGCAATCGTTGCCCAGCTGAAAAAGAGGAAGAGATAAGTTTCGGAGTTTCAAAGTAAGTTCGAAATTGAAGCTTTCCTTCACGCAAGATCGTGTCCTTTGTCGTTGTCGCTTTTGATCTTTACCCTTTGAGCTTTGAATCCAGACCCCCACCCCCAACGTCCCGTGATCGGCGCAGCGCCGGAAGGCGCAACCGACCAGCAATCTGCTGCACGCGTTGTGCGCGAGATGTTTACCTCCATTGCTCCGCGCTACGACTTGCTCAATCACGTTTTATCTTTCAATGTGGATCGGCTTTGGTGGCGGCGCACCGCACGGACATTTCGCCACGTTCTGAATCGTCCGGATGCGCGTGTGCTCGATCTCTGTTGCGGCACCGGCGACATGACCTTTGCCCTGCGCCGGGTGGCCAGCGACGGCTCAGCACAAATTATGGGAGCTGATTTCTCCCATGCCATGCTGCAGCGAGCATTGTCCAAATCAGACGAATCGCGGCTTGCCTGGATCGAAGCCGATGCCCTGAATCTGCCATTCCCCGATGCGCATTTTGATCTGGTGACGTCGGCTTTCGGTTTTCGCAACCTGGCTGACTATGATGCCGGCCTGCGCGAGATCGCGCGTGTCCTCCGCCCCGGAAGCGAATGCGGTATTCTCGATTTCGGTGAGCCTCAGGGAATGATGGGCGCGATCTATCGCCTTTACTTCAAGAACATCCTGCCGCGTGTCGGAACCCTGATCTCTGGAGTGCGCGGACCGTATGCTTATCTGCCCGCCTCAGTGCAGCGCTTTCCGGCGCCAGAGGAAATGTTGGAGCGCATGAAGCAGGCAGGATTCTCCGAAGCCACATGGACCCCTTACACGTTCGGAATTGCCGGGCTCTATCGCGGCCGCAAGTGAATCGTCTAGCCCGCCCCGCGCAGCAGCTTGCTTAAAGCCTCGATGTCTGCCCCGCCCACGTCCCCGATCACGAAGTAATGCAGGCCATTTTCAATCCAGTTTTCTTCGGTGAAGGAAAGGGCACGCGTAGTTCCCGAAGGCAAAGCGGCAGCCTCGCCGCCGCGATCCTGGAAGATGAACACAGAAATTTCATGTTTGCGCAGCTGGTAAATTAATTGCGCGCCCGGAGTCTGCCCCAGATAAGCAAGGCGCCCGCCAACTAGCGTGAAATCCGTCCCCTGTAGCTCAGGCAAATTAAAGCTGAAGGGAATTTTGCCCTGAAACCACGGCTTGACCGTATGCCGGTCGCTAGAGATCACATCCACAGGATTCGCGCTGGCCAGCGCCGCCACGTGCAGGTCGGCGAGTTCGCTGTAAACCAGCATCCGGCGGGCATTTTCGCGGCGCACAAAGAATTGCACTCCCAAAGACAAGATCACGACCAGCACGGCGGGAACGACCAGAAGCTTCCACAACCAGCCTGCCTGCGGCGATCTCGATTCTTTGCCGATGCTGTTTGTGATTTTCTTCCGGAACTCCGGGCTGGCCTCGTATTGCTTGCCGGCGGTGGCGATCGAGCGCTTGAGTTGAAGTTTCTCAAGCACGCGGCTGGCGCAATCGCCGCACGTCCGCAAATGCGCGCTGAGAGCGGGCGCATCCGACTGCGACAATTCACCGTCAAGATACAGGTCGAGTTTCTCGCTCCAGGTCTCACACGCCATGGCGCGCTCCTATGGACTTTTCTGTAAGCTGGCCGCGCAGCGCTTGCCGGGCGCGAAACAGGCGAGACATCACCGTGCCTATGGGAATCGAGAGAGCCTGGGCAATTTCCTGGTACGACATCTCCTCGACTTCGCAGAGCAACAGAATCTCGCGCAAGTGCACAGGCAATTGGGCCAGCGCAGCGCGTACGGTTTCGCGATTGGCCTGCTCCAGAAGCAGGCTCTCTGGAGTGGAATTCTCGCGAGCGGCATCAGGCGCGAGTTCCTCTTCTTCGATGGAAACGGTCACTTTCAGTCCCGACTTCGAACTTAAGAAGGAATTCCGCAGAATGCGAAACATCCACGCGCGGAAATTCGTTCCCAACTGGAATGAAGAGAAACCCCGCAGCGCCTTCGCGTAGGTTTCCTGCACCAGATCTTCCGCCTCCGCGCGATCCTGCGTGAGCCAGTGCGCGAAATTGTAGAGCTGATCGAGAAGCGGAAGAGACAGCGCTTCAAACGTAGTGTCAGGCAAGCGGGGCTGTGGCACCTCCATAGCATAAACTCCGAATGGCCCGCTTTATTCCCGCCGTTCACGAAATATTTGATGGGGAGGCACAGGAGTGCCGTTCGCTGAAAAAATGTCTCCACCGGTCCCGCCGGTGAGTGACGCTTCCGTGCAGGCCTACAGCGACGGGCAGTTGCACTGGATTATCCAGCACGGAATCTCGCCCGCGGGGATGCCGGCATCCGGAGAAGCCTTCCGCGACGAGGAGATCTGGCAGATGGTGCTCTACATTCGCCACCTGCCCCCAAAAGGTAGCTTAGGAGAGCCACAAGTTTACGGGGAGCGGCCCAAGCTCAAAGTCGAACTGAGAACTGAGAACAGAGAACAGAGAACAGAGAACAGAGAACAGAGAACAGAGAACAGAGAACAGAGAACTGTCTAGCTCGCCGCCGGGCGGAAGCTGTCAGCAAACGCGTCCACGACGGTATAGCGGATGACATGCTCATACTCTGGCCCGAGGAAGCGTCGCAGCTTTTCAGTATTCATGATGTACTGCCCGGTCATGTAGGGCATAGCCTGCGGGGGAATCGCGGAAATTTTCTGCTGCCAGAGAAAGTTCAACACCTGCCGCATCACCCACTTGCCCGGGACGCGAATGAGCTTGGCCTGTGCGATCTCGATGCAGCGCGCGAAACTAAGCGGATCGCCGCGGCCAGCTACGTTCAAAATGGTTAAGCGTTGAGTTTCCGGTTCGCGCTGCAGAATGTGGTTCATCAGCCGCGCCATATCGTCCACGTGAATGAACTGAATCTTGTTATCGAGGTAGCGCTGGCCCCGCGGCAACATGCAGGGAAGCCGCCGCCCGGAAGCCCGCATTCTCTCGGCGCGCGGACTCTTGCCGTTCGGGCTGCCCCGAAACGCTCCCATCAGATAATTCTCGATGCTGGCGCCGGCAAAAATATGCGGCCGCAGAATGTAGACGCTGCATCCACGCAAGGCCGTGCACCGCTGCTGCACAACCAGGTCGGATTCTTTCTTGTGGACAGCATATGGCAGCGTATGGGCCTCCAGCGGTGATTCTTCCGTCGCAGCCTGCGGGAAATCCGGGCCATAGGCCGAAACGCTGCTGGGAAAGATGAATTGCTTCACGCCGTCATCGCCGGTGCGATTGACCTCCGTGATCGCCTCCATGACCCGCGCGGTGCCGGCCACGTTGATCTGCCACATGCGCTCGACATCCAGCACGCCCGTGCGCACCGGATCAATCACAAACGCGAGGTGAACGACCGCGTGCGCATGGGTATCGCGCAGCAGTTCGTAGAGCGAGCGGGTGGAAGATTCCTCCCCCAGATCGAGGCGCTCAAACCGCATCTCGGCTTCGAAGCGTGGCGGGGCAACATCCACGCCAATCACCGAAAATCTTCCCAGCAGGGGTAAGAATCTGGCGCCCAAATTTCCGGCGACGCCGGTTACGACCACTACGGGCTTTGCCATCAGTTCGGTCTAGCAGCCGGAGCGGGCGCGGGAGCTTGCGCGGCGGGAGTCTGCGGCTGAGCAGCGGGCGCCATGGGACTCGGCGCCATGCGCGGACCTGCCACCCTCGGCGGCGCAGGCATTCCTGGTCCGCCCGGACCAAAATAAGCTTCGTTGGTTTCGACCTTATAAGAGCTGTTCAGCTTGTCCATCATTTCGCGGGAGCGATCGTTCTGCAGCTTGTTGTGGATCTCGTCCTTCGCCTGGTCCAGTGTCAACTTGTCTTTTTCGGTCACCTTGTAGATGTAATGTCCGCCAGAGTCATTGATGACTTGCGAAATTTCTCCGACGTTCAAATCGAAAACCGCGGCGTGCGCCGCCGGCAGCCCGGTTCGACGTATCTTCGGCAGCGCCACCGTGGGAGACTCGATCTTCATGCCAGCGGCTTCAAACGCTTCCTTCTGCAGTTTTAAGAAGTCTTCGCCAGCCGCGGCCCGAACGCGGAGTTCTTCGGCCAGCTTCGTCATGGCTTGCTCGTTCTGCTCCGTTCTTTCCTTATCGCCCTCTTCTTTCTCTTTGCGCTGCTCGTCCGTGAGCTTTTCGGGTCTCTCTTCCTCATCTTTCAAGTCGGCATCCGCCTGCCTGGTGCGGGGGATGAACAAGCGCTCCAAAGTCGCCTCTTCGTACATCTCAGGATGGTTGTTGTAATACTGCTCGATATCCTCGGCAGGCACCTTCGCGGCTTCTTCCTGCACGTGCCGTTGCAGGGAATTGGCGAGGAGTTGCATCCTGGCGAATTTCACCATCTCCTCGTATTGCGGAGTCTTGTCGAGACCTTCCTTCTGCGCGGCCTCCGACATGGCGATGAGCCGTGGCAAAACGCCCGCCAGTTGCTTCTTCAGCTGCGGAGTCATGTTGGGCGCGACGCCGCTGGCCAGTTTTTCGAATTCTGCCTTGGTGATAACAGTCTTGCAGTCGGCAGCGGAACTTTTCGGTGCAGTGGATTTTTCGGCCGTGGTGCTCTTGGCGGCCGCTCTGGACTGTGGCTGACAGATGCCCTCGACCGTGATAACAGCGGCATTGGCAGGAATCGAAGCTGACGTGTCTGCCGGCGCAGGCGGCCCCTGCGGTTTGGCAGACTCGGGCCGCGGCGGAGCGGCAGGAGCCGCCTGTCCCCAGGCTAATGTCCCCATCAGCACACACATCACCCAACTCATACGCATAAAACCCAACGCCTCCAAAGACTGGTCACTCGCAAAATTGGAAATACCGAGCAGGAAATCCTAGCACAATGCGGAGAGAAAGAACTCGCAATCCGAGAGCAACGCACTCGATCGATTTTGTACTATGGCTCGCTCGTACGTTCTTGGCGGTCGTTCTCTGCGAATTTTGCGTTCTTGGCTTTTAACGGTGTCGAGAGCGGGCATGCCCCTCCGAAGGAACTGCTTGGCGCATGCCGCGATTAGCGGCGATAATTCCCTCATGTCGGGAATCCCGGCCATTTCTTCGCCCGAACGCATGCGCGCCGAGAAGCGCACAGCCGCGGGCAATTCCGTGTTTGCCGCGCTGGTGATCACCGGATTGAAGATTGCCGTCGGCATTAGCACGGGAAGCTTGGGCATTCTTTCGGAAGCGGCGCACTCCGGGCTAGACCTGATTGCCGCCCTGGTGACTTTTTTTTCGGTAGGAGTCTCCGACAAACCGGCCGATGCCGACCATCAATACGGCCATGGCAAGGTCGAGAACTTTTCTGCGTTTGTGGAGACCGGTCTTTTGCTTCTCACTTGTGGCTGGATCATCTACGAAGCCGTCCTGCGTCTTTTCTTCCGGCATATCGAGATCGAACCTTCGGCTGCCGCGTTCGCCGTTATGCTGATCTCCATGGGAGTGGATTGGTGGCGCTCCCGCGTCCTTGGCCGGATTGCCAGTAAGTACGACAGTCAAGCTCTGGAAGCCGACGCGCTGCACTTCTCAACCGATATCTGGTCTGCGGGAGTGGTCGTACTCGGCTTGCTCCTGGTGTTGGTGGG
>Ga0070734_10000223_pt1 | contig 151464 bp, 131 predicted proteins | sample Coa_R1_8_FD_66444 | JGI IMG/M metagenome (GOLD analysis project Ga0070734, IMG submission 66444) | Surface soil microbial communities from Centralia Pennsylvania, which are recovering from an underground coalmine fire - Coalmine... | ecosystem: Environmental > Terrestrial > Soil >... | reverse complement strand
CACATCGAACAGGCGCTTAATGAGTACAACCGACTCTACGCGCATCCGTTCACCTGGTCATTCACCCGGCACGCGATGCATCAGTGGTACTGCCAACGCACTTCAGCAATGGTGCACTAGGTCGAACCTCGGAGGGGGAGCCCCGTGTTGGCGGCTCCCCGGTTTACTTGCCAGTTATTAGCAGGCCTTCGCAACGCCTTGAATTACATGACCTGGCGAGCACAGCAGGGGACTGAAAATCCCCGTGTCGGCGGTTCGACTCCGTCCCCCCGGCACCAGCACCAGCGGATCGGATTCCACCCGTTGCGTTGCCTGCATTGTCGCCGATCTGCACGACCCCGGCAAGCGTGCCGACGAAGTGCGCCACCAAATGCGGACCGCCGCGCTTGAGCACGATGCGCTCCACAGCGCGCGTCGTCCGCCAGATCTACCGCTGGTACGCTGACGGGCAGCGTCCGAGCCGGCCATTGAAGTGACGCCGCATACCTTCCGGCACACGTTTGCCGTCGAGTATCTGCGGGCCAATCCGGGCGACGTGCTGCGGCTCCAGGCGATTCTGGGGCATTCCACGCTCGAGATGGTGCGGCGGTACGTGCGCTACGTCGAGCAGGACTTGATGTTCGGGTACGAGCGCGCGAGCCCGGCGGATCGACTGCGGGAAACTACAGGGTCACAAAGGCTCACAAAGCAACGGGGCACGCAGGCGCGGCTACGCCTCGTTGCCGATCAATCCGACGACTGATCGTCGTGAGTTGCTCGGACGCGCGGCTCCAGACCGTCGCGCTGAAGCTGCAGTACTAACCTCGCGTTCGCCAGAGGATCGCGACGTCGCGGTACTCCGTGTAACGCCGTCGAAGTTCTACGGAACAGATGCCTGTTATTCACCCTTTGTCGACTCCATGGCAGACGGCCGGTGCGATCGTCGTTTCGGCCCTCGTCGGTGCGATAATTGGCTTCGAACGGCGCAGCATCGGGAAGACTATCGGTGTCCGCACCTTTGCCAGTGTTGCGCTTGTGGCCACACTCGCCGGATGGCAGTCCCTTGCGGTCGTGTACGGTGTCATCGCAGCGTTGATACCGCTGACCGTCGGTCTCAACGTCATCAGCTTTGCCCGCGACCGATCGCTCGAGATGACGACGTCCATCGCCATGTTCGTAACCGCGCTGCTGGGCATTCTCGTGGCTCGGGGCCAGTTGATCCCCGCTGCGGGCTGTGCGGTCGTGATGACAGCCTTGCTCCGGTGGAAGGAACCACTCAGCGGATTCGCGAGCGCGGTCACGCTCCAAGAAATTCGTGGTGCCCTGATCGTCGGCGTGATTGGCTTCGTGGTCTATCCGTTGCTGCCTATCGGCGCGGTCGATCCGTGGGGGCTCATGAACGTCCGCGATGCGTGGATCGGCGTGCTGGCGATCTCCGGCGTCGGGTTTCTGAATTACATCGTCCTCCGATTGTGGGGCGCACGAGGAGTGGCGTGGACGGGCTTATTGGGAGGGTTCGTCAACAGTCGCGCGGTCGCCGTTGAGTTGGCGACACGTGCCCGGGCCGATCCTCGGTTGTGGCCGTTTGCCCTGTTCGGTATCCTTGCCGCGAATGTCGCGATGGTCATGCGCAACATGCTAATCTTGACTGCCCTCGCGCCGGCCACGTGGCGCTGGAGCGCGACCGCGTTCGCGTGCATGCTTGCGACCAGTGCGACGTTGGCGTTGATAGCGCGACGTCGAGCACGACATGCGGTGGACCTCAAGCCCGGCACGCCAGTTGCGCTCAGGCATGTCCTCGCGTTTGGAGTCATCTTTCTCATGATCGGGACCGCTGGAGACTTGGCCCAGCGCATCTTGGGGCATACGGGATTCCTCATCGTCACGGTCGTCGGCGGCCTTGTGAGTAGCGCCTCGAGCGTGGTGGCGACCGCCGTCCTCGCTGTTCAAGGTAAGGTCCCGGCCGACATCGCCGCGTATGCTGTGATCCTCGCGTCAATGACAACCCTAGCCACCAACATTCCGGCCGTGCAGATCGCCGGCAAGGATCATTCCGCCACGCTCAGACTTGCATATCTCTCCGCTATCACCGTGCTTGCGGGCATCATCGGCACAGTGGTCCCAGCGATGCTACGACACTAGCGTCTCGCCCAAGCTCGGCGCGCGACGCTCGCAAGGAGCTCCTTCTGAGCCGGCCGGCGTGATCATGGCGTCCCGGTAGCGCTCTCCCACACGCGCGACGTTGCCCCAGGCGCGATGCGGCGTGCCGCAAGTCCGTATCGGGGCACCACCTTTTGATCAGCGGACCACATGCGTTTCCAACGCGCGTCGGAATCACCACGGCTTACCTGGGCCGGCCGCTACGATGCTGCCAGCGCCGCGCTGGCGTCTCACGAGGGCGAGGGAGATCGCGGAGGGTATCCCAAGAGACTCCCCGAGGCCTTGCCCCTCCGAAACCACGCTCCGCCGACGGGCCGGCGGGGGCAACATGGGCATCCTGGCGGTGGTCCGGGAGTAGACCGCAGTTTATTCGGTCTCGGGGCGCTGTTCCTCGGCGTGCCGCGCTGAGGCTTCGTCCATGCGCGCCTTGATGGCGTCGGTCACGATGAGGATCGTGGGGTCGCCTGTCTGCTCGATGGTCTGCTTCGGGATCCCGTACTTCCGGTTGAGCACGATGTTCGCGGCACGGAGCGCGAGATCGGGGTTCTTGCCGTGGATCGCCCTGGCGATCGCCTCCAGCGACGCCGGCATGAGCGCATCGAGCGCCGCCTTGAACTCCGCCGGCAATTTCGGTCGACCGCCAGGATTGCCCGACTGGCCTTTCTTCCAGGGGCGAAGCCGGGACCGCGCGCCCACTGTTCGTCCAGTGTTCTGACTATCCCGCGCAGCTGCCATCAGAGCTCCCGCTCGCACTTAAGCTGCTCGTCCGGCATGTGCGCTCCACGGCCTTCAAGACCGAGCAGCGCTTCAACTGTGGAACTTGGGTTAGCGTCGAATTGGAAACGGCTCCCAGGTTACGAGCGGCACAACCTGCACTGGCCCCGTGATCTCCTGGACTTCCACATGGGAGCATCCTCCCTGGCGACGGGATCGGAGCGTGATGCGCGATGCACCGACCCGGAGGTCGTGAACCTCCACCCAATCCAGCCAGGAAGGAAGCGCGGGCGCGACGTAGAGCCGCTGATGAGGCGCGTCGGCACGAAGGCCAAGGAGCACGTGCACGAACGCCAATGTACTCCCGGCCGCCCACGCCTGAGGGATGTTGGCACCTAGGTATTGCACCGGGAAGCCCAGACTGTTCCGGGTCTGTCCGCCGAGGAGCTCTGGAAGGCGGTACCGCTGAAACATGGCTGCCGCGTCGAGAATGCCCCGCGCGATCTGGGCGGCCGCGTGGGCGTCCCCGTACCTACGGCATCCAGCGGCGATCAACAGATTGTCGTGCGGCCAAACGGCTCCTCGCTGATACGCGAAGGGGTTGAACGCCGGATGCGCTGCGCTCAGCGTGCGGATGCCCCAGCCGCTCCACATATCCTCGGCCAGCAAGCGCGCGATAACGCGTCGAGCACGATCCGGCGGCGCGATCCCGGACCAGAGACAGTGTCCCGCATTGCTGACGATGCTCGTAATCAGTGCCTTGCGTGAATCGAGTCCAAACGCGTAAGTCCCTTCGTCTTCGAGCCAAAATGTGCTGTTGAACCGCGTCCGGAGCGCCTCACCTTCCTCGCGCAGGCGGTCGGCATCAGCGTCTCGCCCGAGCGCGTCGTAGAGTGCGGCCATGCGCAGCTTTGCATCGTACACATAGCCTTGGAGCTCACACAACGCAACCGGCGGCTCAACGAGTGGCCCGTCAGCGTACATGGTCCCGTCGCCAGAATCCTTCCACCCTTGATGTTTGATCCCTCGCGGGGAGCGCGTACGGTACTCTTGAAACCCATCGCCGTCTCGATCGCCGTACTGGTCGATCCAGTGCAAGCACCGTTCGGCCACTGGGAGGTACGTCTCGAGGAGTTTACGATTGCCGGTCCACATGTATGTCTCATGAAGCAGGATTGGATACAGAATCGTAGCGTCGGCGCTCCCATAGTACGGGGTATGTGGAATCTGGTCGAACCGCGCCAGTTCTCCCATCCTGAGTTCGTGTGGAATCTTCCCAGGGTCGGCGTCGCGAAAATCATCGAGGGCCGTCGCCTGATACGCTGCGAGGGCCTCGAGGGCCCCGTGCGCAAACCCCAGATGGAGCGGCAGAGTTTGAAACCCCGAAATCAGGGCGTCCCGGCCGAATAAGGCGACGAACCATGGGACCCCGGCGGAAAGCACGCTCGGGACATCGGGACCTCGAACATCGAGAACGAGGGAGATGAGATCGTCGACGGACTGTTCGAGCGTGCGGGTCAGCGCGTCATCGCTGGTCCGGGTTTTCGAGAACGCGTCGCGCCACCGTTGGATGAATGGCTCGCGTTCGGTGATCGATGCTTGACCGCACTCCTTGGGGGCGGGATACACCACTCCGTTAAGTTCTGGGATAAGAAGGGTGCATGCATGCCAACGCTCGCCAGAGTTGAGCACAAGATCAAACAGCAAGGCATGACCGTGGCGACGAGCCGAAGTGGCGGTGCGGCGAACTCGGTAGTGAAATCGGGCGACGTACGCGCCCCGCGAGTACTCGCTCGTAAACCGCTGATCCCGCTCGTCCCAGAACGTGCGGATCGACCGTCGAACACGCTGGTAGTGGCTCCGCACCTCGAATAAATCCGCGAAGTCCGTCCCGATCTCAATCTCAAGGGTCAGATGCACAGGATGCCCATGATAGTTCACCAGGTCGAAGTCCTCATGGACGCCCTCCGCAATCGTGCGTTTCACCGTGAGGCCGAGCACATGTTTGGGTATCGGTCCATCGACGCTCAAAAGAGCGGGGTTCGTGAACTCGAACCGAACGGCTGTGTAGGCGACCGGGGACGCACTGACGACCTTCCACGTTCGCCCGTTGATCCGATAGCGATAGTGCGATAAGAATCGCACATCATGATTGAACAAACCGTGTTCCACGGTCCGGCGGATACTGCCATCCAACCCACCAACCATGAAGCTGCGTCCGTAATTGATGGTGGTGGTGTCTGGGCCTACTTTGACTTCGCTCAGCATGATCCGGTGAGAACGAGCGCCTCGTCGACGGCATGCTGATAGATCCGCTCGTACCCGTCGGCCATGTGGGCCGTGGAGAATCGTCTGGCGACGTGCATGCGACACAGTCGACGATCGAGACGCGGCACGTTGGCCACCGCCTCGATCATCTCGGCCATCGTCCGGCACACGTATCCGGTCTCACCGTGGACAACGACTTCGGGCACAGATCCACGGGCCATCGCGATGACCGGTGTGCCACACGCCATGGCTTCAACCATCGTGATCCCGAACGGTTCTGGCCAGTCGATCGGAAACAGATACGCGTAGGCGTTCCCAAGGAACTCGTCCTTTTGCTTCTCATTGATCTCGCCGATGTATTCGACCGAGGAGTCCCTAAGCAACGGCTCGATTTCGCGCGTGAAATAGTCGCGATCGACCGGATCCACCTTCGCGGCGATTTTCAGCGGCATCCCCACCGCACGCGCAATCGCGATCGCACGATCCGGGCGCTTCTCGGGTGAAATCCGTCCCAGAAACGCAAGATAGGATCCGGGCGTCTCCCGCAGCGTAAAATGACCGAGATCGATTCCATTGTAGACTGTGCCGAGCCAGTTTAGATGGCGCAGCGGAGTGCGCTGGACGTCGCTAATCGAGACGAGCCGGACCTCGGGGAACGTCGCAAACACCTCATGGAGTTCCGGCAAGTCCAGGCGGCCGTGCAGCGTCGTGACCATCGGTGTCCGTATCAGTCGCGAGTGGGGGAAAGCGAAGTAGTCGATATGATTGTGAATCAGATCGAACTCGCTCGACATCTCCGCCACAACACTAAGCTCATGCGTCGTGTACGCGACGTGGTCATGCACGCCGAGCTCCAAGCGCAGCCCGTGGCTACAGCAAGGGATCAATCGTGCTGACGTATCGGAGTCGCCGCTCGCGAACAGCGTCACCGCATGGCCGCGACGGACGAGCTCCTCGGTGACCCCATCCACAACACGCTCCGTGCCTCCATAGAGTTTGGGGGGGACTGACTCGTACAACGGTGCAATCTGTGCGATCCGCATTGCGTGCGTATCCCCTCTCACGAAACACAGGACGGATCTCGCCCTGCCCTATCACTTTTGCATGCTGTGTTGAAAAGTCGCGTCAATCCCCAGGGAATTTGGAGAGTTCAGCGAGGCAGCTTCACCCGTCACAGTATACCTCAACGCCGCGAATGTTGTTTGCCCGAAGCTTGTCTCGGCCCTTCGCGCATCACGAATACTCGGTCTCCTTTACCGAGTTGAACCAGACGCGAACTTCGACATCGATCTTCCTGGGCTTGGGAGGACCATTCCTGGTTGGAGGCCTAGACCTCCGCGCCCAGGAGCGCTCCTGACGTGAGGCGGGCATCGCACGGCGCGCCGCCGGCGGCAGCGGCCGCGGGCCCGGCGAGAGAAGAACAATTATAAGGAAGGCGGTGAGAGGAGGTAGAAGCTCCAGAGATTCAGTCCCCATCAAACCGGGGCAACCTCACCGCTCAGGCGACGATTCGTCGGTGCCGTGGAACGTGCAGGCGGCAAAGTAGTAGCTCGTCATGGGGTCACATGACACCATGGTATAAGCGGCTGCCCATATGTACCACCTGGCTGACGCTTCGTGCCGAGTCGTCAGCCCCGCTCCGATGAACCCTTCTGGGATGTCGGCGAGGCGTCGCCATTACCGCGCGGGTAATGGCGGCGATCCTCTGTCTGCCGTACACTCGACGCGGAGGTGTCTAAAATCGGCATCTGCCAAGGAGGCGCACTTGTGCTGATCAAAGCCTTCTTGAACAGTTCGTTCCAATCCCGAGAAGCAGAGGGCAGGTCGTGAAAATCGGGCTGATGGTTCTCCTGGGAAACGACCGCGAAACCTACAGCAAGCGTTCGTACGACTCGATCCGCGCCGTCGCGCAACAAGCGGAACGAGATGGCTTCGATGCCATCTGGCTCGCCGACCACCTTTTGTATCGCAGCCCTGGTGAACCGACGCGGGGAATTTGGGAGTGCTGGACCATGTTGGCGGCGCTCGCGGAGGCGACCCGCCGGGTGGAGATCGGCACGCTCGTGCTGTGTAATTCCTTCCGCAACCCGGCGATCCTGGCGAAAATGGCGACGGCCGCGGACGAGGTCAGCCATGGGCGCTTGATCCTAGGTGTCGGCGCCGGATGGAACGAGCCGGAGTATCAGGCGTTCGGGCTACCGTTTGATCATCGCGTGGACCGCTTCGAAGAAGCCTTGCAAATCCTCAAGCCGCTTCTTCGCGAGGGCTACGCGGATTTCGCAGGACAGTATTATCAAGCGCGCAACTGCGAGGATCTCCCGCGCGGGCCCCGACCGGAAGGGCCGCCGCTAATGGTAGGTACCAGAGGCCCACGCATGCTCAAGCTGACCGCCCGGTACGCCGACCTCTGGAACGTCGGCTATATGGGCAAGCCCGAGACCATGGCGGAGCCTCTTGCCCAAATTGAGCGCGCGTGCCGCGAGGTCGGACGCGACCCGGCGACCATCGGGGTCACGGCGCTCGTCGGCCTGTGGTTCCCCGATCTCCAAGCCAAGCAGCCGAGGTTCTTCCCGACGCCCCTCACGGGAACGGCGCAGGAGATCGCCGGGGCGATGCGCGGCTATGCCAAACTCGGGGTTCAGCACATCATGTTTCAATGTGAGCCCTACACCGCCGAAGCGCTGAGGCGCCTGACGGAAGCGCTCCAGTTCTATCGCGGCATGGAGCGGACAAATTAGATCCATCGACGGAGAACCAAGTTTGGTCCGTGCGTAACGGGTCGGCACTCCGGGGGAATCGCAGATTGTCGGCACAAAACCCTATCGGCGCGCCCTCTGTGTCATACCTATCTTGCGGCGCGTGAAGAGACGGTAGGTCTCGCCTGCCCCCGCGATGCTCGGCCGCGTGCGGGGGGGCGCAGGTGGAACGCATACGTGCGGCCATCACCGGAGACGGTCCACGATTGTGCAAGAAACGGCACGACTTTCCCGGTCGGGGTCTTTGCTCGTGAGGCCTTAGGCGAATTCGGTTTGACATCTTTTCTGTCGTTTCGCTCAGTACCGGCGAGTAGACTATCTGGTCAACTATTCGGCGTTGCATCTCGAATGTCTCTACGAGTTTCATAGAAGCTGAGCGCGATTGGCCACGACGCCTTCGGGTACATAAGTCATGTAGGGGGGAAAGGGGTGACCACATGACGAGCCTGAAGCGCTACGTCGTCGTTGGGGTCGCTGGGCTGATGCTGGCGGGCATACCCGCTGCGGTTGTCGCGGTCCCGGCCCACGCGCAAGGATTCTACATACAAATGGGCCCCGGCGGCCCCGGCGCGGACTGGGACCGGTTCTGTCGCGAAGCGTACTACGTGGGCGACTGGCACGCGATCCGCCGGTGCCGCGCCTATTACCGAGATTACTATCGTCACGACTATTACTATGAGCAGGCCCCCTATCCGTACGACTATTATCGGGAGCCTCCGTACCCGATGGCTCCGACGCAGTCGGAGCCCCAGCAGCATTAGCGACGACGGCAGATCGGCGGCGCCCAGGAGGCTGGTCTCGCCGTTCAGGAGTCGGACCGCCTTCGTCGTTGTGACTGTGCAGTTTAGTCTAGTAGCCGCGGGAACGGGGCATGATCGTCGCAGAAGCTGCCGTGCCTCGCCGAGGTCCTTGTGACAACGAACCGCAAGCCGATGGTGTTGGTGGAAAGGCGGGACAGAAGCCCCCTTGGGGTGGCCCGCCGCAAGCGATTTGATGAGTCACTGGCGCTGCTCCGGGCATTGGGCTTGTCTCCCGCGGCCATCGAGCACTATCGACGGTTGGCCCGCAAGACTCACCGGCTTCCCCATGAGCTCGTACGCGGGGTGGCCGAGCGCGCGGCCGAGGATGCCACGCTGGTTGCTATGATCTCGCTCGGCCGAGGTCCCGCATAGGATCGACGGGTCCCCCCCGCGGTCGCCGCGATCGCATACCCCGTCGCTGCGGGTGGCCCGCGGTGGCGTGGTAGAATAAGTCCCGCTTCACGTCCGCCCAGGTTGGATGCCGGTCCGTGCGTCCGCAGCAGGCGTATCGGCAGGTGGCATCAAGGGAGGGGTGTGCGTGGTCGGGCTCTACCCCGAAATCGAACCGTACGATCGCGGTATGCTCGACGTCGGTGATGGCCACCGCACGTACTGGGAGACGTGCGGTAACCCGGGCGGCAAGGCCGCCGTCGTCCTGCATGGCGGCCCAGGATCGGGCTGCACAGAGTGGCATCGCCGGCTCTTCGATCCGCAAGCGTATCGCATCGTGCTGTTTGACCAGCGTGGATGCGGCCGGAGCACGCCGCACGTCGGCGGACCCGATACGACCCTCGAGCACAACACGACCTGGCATCTGGTCGCCGACATCGAGCGGTTGCGGCACCATCTGGGCATCGCCCGGTGGCTCGTGCTCGGCGGCTCTTGGGGGAGCACGCTGGCGCTCGCTTATGCGGAGCGGCATCCCGACCGGGTGACCGAGCTGATCCTCTTCGGCGTGACGACCGGCCGGCGCAAAGAGTTCGACTGGTGGTTTCGCGGTGGCGTGGCCCCGCTGTTCCCGGCGCAGTGGGAGCGTCTCTGCGCCGCCGTGCCCCCTGATGCGCGGCACTACGATATCATCGAGACCTACAGCCGCCTGCTCAACGATGCTGACCTCGCGGTCCGCGAACGGGCTGCCGTGGAATGGTGCATGTGGGAATCGGCGACGCTGGCGTGGCCGCCGTTACCGCGTCTGGCGCCGCGCTTCACCGACCCCGCATACGCGATGGCGTTCGCCCGCTTGGTGACGCACTACGTCCGGCACGACGGGTGGATCGAGGACGACGCCCTGCTGCGCGGCGCCGGTGTCCTCGCGGCAGTGCCGGGAACCATGGTGCAGGGCCGCCTCGACGTCGGGGCACCGATCGCATGGGCGTGGGATCTGCACCGCGTCTGGCCCAGCGCTCAACTGATGGTCGTGGAGAGCGAGGGCCACGCGCCCGGGCCGGGTGCCACCGAGGCGCTGGTACGGTCGACCGATGCGTTCGTACCGCGGTGATGGCGGGCGCGGGTCAGGTGCGCCTCACCAGGGGACGTCGAGATGCCGGATGCGCCACCCGGCATCGGTCCGGACCAGCCGCGCGGTGAACGCGCCCAGCGTTCGGGCGGGGCCGCGCGCCGTGCCATCCGCGGCGAGGCGATAGACGCGCGGATGCCATAGTGCCTCCGCGTGGTCGGGGCTGACGTGGATACGGTACCCGTCGGTTACGTAACGAGCGCGGGGCTTGCGCTGGAGGTAGTCACGAAACTGCCGGACTACGGCGTTTCGGCCGTGCCGGTGCTGAGTGTCGAACCAGTTGACCGCGACGTCGCCCGTAAAAATTGTGTCCAGGGATTCCCAGCGTTGATGGTTGAGCGCCTCCTGGAATCGCACGAGCAGTTCATCGATCGCAGCGGTGTCGGACTTGGGCGCGGGCATAGCAAGGGCGGCCATCGGGATCTCCTCTGATGAGTGAAGTGATATGCTTCACGGGGTTTAACGTCCACGGCGCGCGAACTGCATCCCGCCGCGGCACACGTTAGCGTGGCGGCGCTCGAGACCGGCGGGGCACGACTCGTTCCCCCGCCTCGCTTTCGTGTGTGGAGACTCCGTCTTGCGCTCGCGGCGGTGCTGGCGCTGGCGACGATGGTACGCCTGCACTGGATCGGCCTCGGGTCGCTCGACATCGACGAAGCGTTCGCCCTCTGGGTCGCCCGCCATCCGGTTCAGGGCATCTGGTCTGCGCTGGCGAGGCTCGACGATCATCCGCCGCTCTACTATCTCGCGCTCCATGTTTGGGTCCGGGCGTTCGGCGACGCCCCGGTGACGCTCCGGATGCTCTCGGTCGCAAGCGGTGTGCTGACCGTTGCGCTGGCCTACGCCCTGGGGCGTCTGGCCGGCGGCCGGGCCCTGGGCGTGCTCGCGGCGCTGTTGGTTGCGCTGGCACCCGACCTTGTCCGGTGGAGCCAGGAGGCCAGGATGTACGCGCTGGAAACGTCGGCCCTGACCGGCGCGACCGCGGCCGCGGCCGCGCTGCTGGCCGATGATGGACGCTCGCGCGCCGCCTGGGTTGGATATGTCGGAGCCACGTCGGCCGCCGTGTGGACCGACTACACCGCATTGCTCTTCCCCGTGGCGGTGACGGCGGTCCTCGTCTGGATCGCATGGACGCTCCCCCGCGCGGCGCGACCTCCGTTTGTGCGGAGGTGGGCGCTGGCGCACCTTGCCACGGCGGTGCTGTGCGCTCCCGCGCTCGTCTTGCTCGCGCGGCAGGTTGGGGGAGGAACGGTTGTCGCGTGGTACGCCCTCAACCCGTACGCAGTGCCTGCGGCCGCGTTGGCGGCCGCCCTTGTCCTCATGCTCGGACGAGCAGCGTGGCCGGACAACCCCCGCTGGGTGGCCCTCACGACGGCATTGTGGGTTGTCCCGATCGGGTGCCTCATGGGGATGTCGGTTGTCGTCCCGATATTTGTAAAACGCTCGTACCTCTGGACCGACGTGCCGCTTGGGCTTGTCCTGTCGGCGGCGTTGTTGCGGGTGCGCCGCCCCGCCGCCCTGAGACTCGCCCTGGCCGCGGTCATCGCGGTTGGTACGGCCGCCGGGCTGGCGGCCCATTATCGCGACGACCTTGGGGGAGACGTCCTTCGCGGGTGGGATCAGGCGGCCGAGTATGTGGCCACGCGAGCGCGTGCCGGGGATCTGCTGCTCTTTTACGTCCCGTATGTGCAGCCGGCGTTCGACTACTATTCGGCACGGTACCGGTTGTCTGTCGAGGAGCGCGGCATACCGGTGGATTTCGGCGGCGGACGGACCCTGTTTCCGCCGCTCCGCAGCGCCGACACCGCCCACGTGCGCGCCCTTCTCGTGGGGCGGTCCCGGGTGTGGTTCGTGCACGGGATGTACCCCAGCGCGAGGCCGATTCTCGACGTGCTGGGGGCGCAGGGGCGCCTGATCGATAGTCGGGCGGTGACGCCTGCGCTCAGGATCTACCTGTACGAAATCCGGTCCCCCCGTCCGTCGAAGTAGCCGGCGGGGTCTCGCCGCACGGACCGCTTCGCATCGCGGCGGGGCAGGGTGCGCTCCTGGACCGTTGAATGGTATGGGATCATCGGCGAGGACAGGGAGGAATCGTGAAGCCCAGGACCATCATCGACAAGATCTGGGACGCGCACGTCGTGCGAAGCGCACCCGAGCAGCCGGATGTATTGTTCGTGGACATGCACCTCGTGCACGAGGTGACGACGCCGCAGGCGTTTGAGGGGCTGCGCCTCGCGGGGCGACGGGTCCGGCGGCCCGACCTTACGTTCGCGACACTCGATCACAACGTACCGACCTGGCCGCGATCCCAGCCCGTGACGGATCCCATTAGTCGGCGCCAGATCGCCGCGTTGGAAGACAACTGCCGCGCCTTCGGGATCCGGTTGGAGGGACTGGAGAGCCGCCGGCAGGGTATCGTTCACATCATCGGGCCGGAACTGGGGCTCACGCAACCCGGTATGCTGATCGCCTGCGGTGACAGCCACACCGGCACGCACGGCGCGCTCGGCGCCCTGGCCTTCGGCATCGGCACGACGGAGGTCGAGCACGTGCTCGCCACGCAGACCGTGCCGCTCCGGCGCCCGAAGACGATGGAAGTGAGGGTCGAGGGTGCGTTGCCGCCTGGAACCACGCCCAAGGATCTCATCCTCGGCATCATTCGCCAGATCGGTGTCGGAGGCGGGATCGGCCATATCATCGAGTACACGGGATCGACAATCCGCGGACTGTCTGTCGAAGGCCGGCTCACGGTCTGCAACATGACGGTGGAAGGCGGCGGGCGGGCCGGGATCATCGCGCCCGATGACCAGACCTTCACGTACGTGGCGGGCCGGCCGTACGCGCCGCCGGGCCGCTTGTGGGACGAAGCGCTCGCGTACTGGGAGACGCTTCCGACCGATCCCGGTGCCGTCTACGACCGGCGTGTCGACGTCGATGCCGCGACGATCGCGCCGTTCGTCACGTGGGGCACCAACCCATCTCAGTCGGAGCCGGTGACGGGACGGGTGCCGGATCCCAGCGCGGTCCGAGACCCGGCGGTACGCCGTGCGATCGAGCGGGCGCTGACGTACATGGCGCTACGCCCGGGGACGCCGATTCAAGAGATCGCGATCGACCGTGTGTTCATCGGATCCTGCACGAACGCCCGCCTCGAAGACCTCCGGGCGGCGGCCCGGATGGTCGCAGGACGCAGAGTGCACGCCAACGTACGGGCGATGGTCGTCCCCGGCTCGCAGCAGGTTAAGGCCGCCGCGGAGCGGGAACGTCTCGATCGTATTTTCACGGACGCCGGGTTCGAGTGGCGGGAAGCCGGGTGCTCCATGTGCCTGGGCATGAACCCAGACATCCTGGGCCCCGGAGAGCGCTGCGCATCCACCTCGAACCGCAACTTCGAGGGGCGCCAGGGCCCCGGCGGGCGGACCCACCTCGTCAGCCCGCCCATGGCGGCGGCGGCGGCGATCGCGGGGCGTTTTGTCGATATCCGCGAGTGGAGGGCGTAGCGATGGAACCGTTCACGGAGCACACCGGCGTCGTCCTGCCGCTCGACCGGGCTGACGTCGATACGGATCTGATCATCCCGGCCCGGTTCCTCAAGCGCACCGGGCGGACCGGCTACGGCGACATGCTGTTCTTCACGCTCCGGTTCGACGCCGGCGGCATGCCGCTCCAGGATTCGACCTTCGCCAAGCCGCAATATCGCGGGGCCACGGTGCTGGTGGCCGGACCGAACTTCGGGTGCGGGTCCTCCCGCGAGCACGCGGCGTGGGCTCTGCGGGAGTATGGGTTTCGCGCCATCATCGCGCCTTCGTTTGCGAATATCTTCGCGGTCAACGCGGCCCAAAACGGCGTGCTCACGGTCGTGTTGCCCGAGGAACGAGTCCGTCAGATGCTGGAGACGGCGGCCGCGCGCGAGGGCTACCAGCTTACCGTGAACCTGGAGCAGCAGACGGTGACGGACGGGTTCGGCCGGCGGGACCGGTTTGAGATCGATCCCTTTACCAAGCACTGCTTGCTGCACGGCTTGGACGCGATCGGGCTCACACTGCAGGCGTCCGACGACATCGCTCGCTTTGAGTCTTCCCGCCCCGCGTGGATGCCGCGAGTCACGACATAGACTGACCGCCTGCACCCCGCTTAGTCCACGCCGGCCGGCGGCTGTCGTCCCGCTACATCCGACGCGTCACGGCTTCGCGGCGCGCACGAGCGTCACGTACTCATCCACCGCCTCGCTGCCCGTGATGATGCGCAGGATCAGCTCATCGACGGCGCCATCCCAGTCGGCGAGGGCCGCGGGGAGTCTGTCCGCGGCCGCGACGGCAATCGCAGCTTCGGTCGGCGATGCCCTCATACGGGCAAAGTGGGCCTGGTACGCCGGGATGGTCGCATATCGCGCTGCTTCGTCGGTCAGCCTGGTCCGGGCTGCATCTCCGATCGCGGCACGCACGTAGGCCAGGACCGGCGGCGTCTGGCGGCCGGCCTCGGCGGCGCCGGCGCGCACCCATTCCGCAGAGCGGCGCGCATGCGCAGGGGTCAGCCAGTTGAGGAGCACGCCGTCTGACAGCGCGCCCGCGAGCCGGCACATCTGCGGCCCCAACGCGGCCACAATCAGCCGCGCCGGCAGCGCGGAGCGCAGAGCGGCGACGCCGTCCCGCACCCGGGCCAGCGCACCCGGATTGGCGCTGCCGACACCGAGAAGCAAACGGTCCAGCGGCAGCCCGTTGGCCCGCACGCCGTCAGCAATACTCGCGGCCCCGCGCGTCTGCAGCGGGATCACGCCGACCCCCAACCGGATGCGCTGTGTGTGCCGAGACGCGACCGTGAGGGCGGCGAGGCCGTCGATCGAGCCGGGATAATTGACCCAACACGAGTGGTACCCGAGCGCCTCGGCTTCGCGCGCCGCGGCCTCGATGATCGCGGGCGCAACGCCCGCAAACAATGCAACGCCTCGTCGCATCCGTGCCGTCCTTTCGCCTGCGCGTTTCCGTCGGCACAGTGTTTTGCGGCCGGCCGAACGAGGACCTCTCGCCGGTCGGTGCCGAAAAGGAAAGGGCCGCCCAAATAAGCCCGACGTCCGGCGACGCGCCGCAATCCGTCCACGTGCGAGGTGGTCGATGAGCAATCTCTGCGTCTTGATCGCATCGTACCTGGAGCCCGAATACGTCGAGCGAATTGCCGCCACACCGGGCGTCGATGTGATCTACGAGCCCGCGCTACTGCCGCGGCCGCGGTATCGCGCCGATCACCACGGCGCCCCGCTGCGGCGCGCGCCGCAGGACGAAGCGCGCTGGCGCGGCTACCTCGCGCGCGCCGAGGTGCTGTTCGACTTCGATTTCACAAACTTGGACCGGCTCCTGGAGTTGGCGCCTCGGGTCCGGTGGATTCAAGCGACGAGCGCCGGCATCGGCCAGCTCTTGGTCCGTACCGGCCTCGTGCACAGCCAGGTAGCGTTCACGACGGCGAGCGGGATCCACGCCGCGCCGCTGGCAGAGTTCTGCCTCTGGGCCCTGTTGGGGTACGTCAAGGACGCGCCCCGGCTCGCCCGCGAGCACGCGGCCCATCACTGGGAGCGCTACTGCGGCCGGGAATTGCGGGGCATGACCGCCGGCATCGTGGGACTCGGCCGCGTGGGCCGCGAGGTGGCGCGGTTGTGTCGCGCCTGCGGGATGCGGACCATCGCCACGAAGCGAACGATCCGCGCCGACGATGCGGAGGTAGCGGATGAGCTCGTTCCGGCGGATGCGCTGCCCAGGCTCCTTGGCGTCTCGGACGCGGTCATCCTGTGCGCGCCGCACACGCCGGAGACGGAGCGGATGCTCGGTGCCCGCGAGATGCGCGCCATGAAGCGGGGAGCGTATCTGATCAATATCGGCCGCGGCGCCCTCATTGACGAGCCCGCGCTCATCGAGGCACTGCGGGACGGGCACCTCGGCGGCGCCGCGCTCGACGTGTTCGCGGAAGAGCCGCTGCCGCCCGCGAGTCCGCTCTGGGACATGCCGAACGTCATCGTCAGCCCGCACTCGGCGAGCACGGCGGACACGGAGAACGACAAGTTGACGGCGTTGTTCTGCGAAAACCTCAGGAAGTACCTGGCGGGGGCGCCCCTCCTGAACCGGTTCGATCCGGACCGGCTCTACTGAGGCACGGCGACCTGCGCCGCCTCGGACACGGTGGTGGTGACAACGGCGCCTGCCGGGACCTGCACTTGCCCGCCGTGGACGAGGGAGCCGCCCAGGAAGCCGATCGGCCAGATGAGGACGATCCCGGCCACGCCGGAGCCGGCGGTACGGCTGGCCCCATGGATCTGCGCCACCGTGTCCGGCGTGACGTCCACCGGCGAGAGCTTCACTGGGCGGCCGTCGACGGCCGCGGTCTCCACACTCTCGATGTGCACGCGGGCGCCCTTGCCGAAGAGCCCGGGATGCGCCACGGCGGTGACGATGCCGTGAGCGGGCGTCGCCGCCCGGACCGCGATGGCTCGATCCACCACGACGTCCGACGCAACCTCGAACTGGACCGCGGTGCCCTGTGCGGTTGTCGCGGAATCCACCGGCGTCTCGAATCGCAGCAGCACCGCGGTGCCGGCGGGCACGAGCACCCCGGCATCTGCGAGGGCCGGAGCCGGCCCGACGGCCGCCGCAGCCAACACGGCCGCGGTGACGATCGTGGCGATGCGCAGCATGTTGCTGTTCCTCCTCTGCGGGCGCTCAGGGGTCGACGAACCGAGTGCCGGGTTCTGCCGCCGCCGTGGGTTCTCCTCCAGCCGGCCGGGCGCGGCGTGTCCGTGCCGCATCGTGCCGCAGCAGACGGGGCCGGGATCGACCGCCCGCGCCGTGCGATGGGCCGTGCCTCGCGGAGCCGGGAAAAATAAGGCAAATCGAACGCCCGGCGGAAGGAAACCCGGCCCAGTTCCCGAACACCGTAACCCCGAGATTGGTTCACCACGACAAGCGCGGGAGGGACGTATGACCAAGGCCCAATTCGCGGCGCGGCTTGCCGAGAAGCTGTCGAGCAGAGAGCGGACCGTCAGCAAGGCGGAAGCCGGACGGATCGTGGACGAGATCACGAGCCTCGTGACGACGGTCCTGAAGCGGGGCGACAAGGTCCGGTTCCCCGGCTTCGGGAGTTTCCGCGTATCCAAGCGCAAGGCGCGCACCGCGCGCAACCCGCAAACCGGCGAACCCGTGCGGGTGCCTGCGCGGACCGTGCCGCGGTTCACGGCGGCGAAAGAGCTCAAAGCCGCGATCAAGTAGGCGCCGGCGGGGTCAAGGCCGCGGGGGCCGCAAGGCCCCGCGGCCTTGTTGTTTTTGACCGCGCGGGCCCGTGTGTGGCGAGGACGGCGCGAATAAACGCGGGCCGTGGACGATTGGGCCACCGCCATGTTACCATCTAGTGTTGTGAGTTCTGGGACAAAAGCTCGAGCCGCGACGCTCGGGTCGGTCCGTCATCGCACCTGCCCCGCGGCTCCCAGGAGGCAAGGCAAGGAATGACGGTTAACCAAATGAAGCTGCTGATCGGCGGCGTGCAGCTTCGTGATGGTGTGTCCACGGTCGCCGACCTCGTTGGCCGAATCCTCACGCGTGCAGGATTGCACGTGCTCAGCGTCGAGCGAAGCTTCGCATCGACGATCTACGGCGCCCACCAATTCGACCCGCTCGTTGTCTCCGCAGCGCCGCTCCTGTCCTGGGGCGATCGTGCGGTCGATGTGCTCGTCGGTCTCGAGTACGACAGCAACCCCGACGCGCCGCAGCAACCCAACCGCGACACGATTCGGCAGCACGGTGGCGATCTCGTCGAGGGCGGCGTGCTTCTCTACGACAGCTCCGGCGGCCCCGTGAACACCGAGGCGCTCCAGGCCCGCGGCGGGCAGGTCTTCGCGATCCCCGCCCGTGACATCGCGCTCCGGGAGCTCAAGAAGGAAGTCGTCAAGAACCTCATCATGACGGGCGCGCTGTTCCGTCTGCTCGAGTTCGATCAGGACGAGCGCTGGCTGCGCCAGCTCTTGGAGGAGCGCTTCGGGCGCAAGGGTGCGGCCATCGTGGATCTCAACCTCGAGGCGGCGCGCCGCGGTCGCACCCTCGTCGAGCGGATCCTCGAGGATCGGCGCCGGCCCTCGGTCGGCTACCGGATCGAGGCGGTCCGCAGCGCGTCGCCCGCGGTGTACGTCAGCGGCAACGAGGCATTGTCGATCGGCGCGGTCGAGGCGGGGGTCCGCTTCTACGCCGGCTATCCGATCACGCCGGCGTCCGGCATCCTCGAGTACATGGAGAGGCATCTGCCCGGGTACGGCGGGCGGGTGCTGCAGGGGGCCAACGAGCGCGAGTCGATCCGCGCCGCGCTCGGCGCGAGCGTCACCGGCGTGCTGAGCATGGTGGGGACGAGCGGTCCGGGACTATCGCTCAAGGTGGAGGAGATCGGCGTCTCCGGGACCACCGAGACGCCGCTTGTGATTGTCGACGCGATGCGCGCGGGACCGTCGACGGGCATGCCGACGAAGACGGAGCAGGGGGACCTCACGCTCGTCACGGGCGGCGGGCACGGGGAGATCCCGCGCATCGTGCTGGCGCCGTCGACGATCGACGAGTGTTATACGCTGATGCGGGACGCGGTGCGGCTGTCGGACAAGTACCAGTGCCCGGTGTTCTTTCTGACCGACCTCAACCTCAGCGAGGGGCGCATGACGGTGGCGGAGTCGGTCTTCCGGTCCGGCGGCGCATCGATCGCGCGCCACGTCGCCACGGAAGAGGATGTGCGCGGGGCGCGGTACCTGCGGTACCGTCTGACGGACAGCGGGATCTCGCCGCGCCTGATCCCGGGGCAGCGGGGCGGGGTCTCCAAGATCAGCAGCACCGAGCACGACGAGTTCGGGTTCGTGACGACGGACCCCGCGATGCGCGTTGCCCAGATGGACAAGCGGATGCGCAAGCTCCACACGTACCTGCGGGAGGACGCCAAGGCGCCCCAGGTGTACGGCCACCTGGGGCGCGGACCGACGTTGGTCGGGTGGGGCGGGACCAAATTGGCCCTGTTGGACGCGCGCGAGCGGCTGCGTCGCGAAGGGACCGAGGCGGCCGTCGTCCACTTCACGCACCTCTGGCCGTTCCCGACGCACCTGGCCAAGCCGCTGTTGGACACCGGCCGGCCGGTCGTCGTGTGCGAGCACAACTACTCGGGACAGTTTGCCGATCTCGTCCAGGCGCACTGCCTGGTGCCGACCCGGCGCGTGCTCAAATACAACGGCCGGACGTTGTATCCGTCCGAGGTCGTGCGCGCGGTCCAGGAGGTCACCCACAACGGGGCGGTGGCGGTCCGGCTCGGCGGCAAGGATCCGGTCATGGTCGAGGTGAGCATCGATGCCTGAGACGGCCCAGACGACGAGAGCGATCTGGGACCAAAATGCCGCGCCGCGGCACCGCATCCAGTGGTGCCCCGGGTGCGGCGATTACGCGGTGCTGAACGCGGTCAAGGCGGCGGTGACGTCGCTCGAGCTCACGCCGTCGGAGTTACTCCTGGTCGCGGGGATCGGCTGCTCGGGCCAGATCCGTAACTACCTGAACGGCAACTCGTTCTACGGCACCCACGGCGGCGCGCTCGCCTACGCGCTCGGTGCGAAAATGGCCAACCCGGAGTTGACCGTGCTGGTCATGGCCGGGGACGGCGACACGCTCGCGATCGGCATCGAAAACTTCGTGCACGCCTGTCGCCGCGATCCGGATATCACGCTGGTGCTGATGAACAACGGCGTGTACGGGCTCACCAAGGGACAGGACTCGCCGTCCGCGGGCCTCGGCCAGCCGGATTGGAAACCGTCCGAGGAGCACCCCCCGTTCATCGATCCGGTGGAGGTTGCACTGACGTGCGGCGCGACGTTTATCGGGCAGGGATTTTCGGGCGACCCCAAGCACGCCGCGCAGTTGATCGTGGAGGGCGTGCGCCATCGGGGATTCGCCGTCATCAACGACTTTTCGCCGTGCGTGACCTACAACAAGGTGAACACCTACGATTGGTTCCGCGCGCACGTGGAGCCCGTGCCGGCAAGCCATGACCCGTCGAGCAAGGCGGCGGCGTGGGAGTTGGTGCGCGACTTCCGGGACAGGGGCAAGCTGCCCACGGGCATCGTGTACCGCGCAGCGCGCGAGAAGGGTGGCGCGGCGAAGCGCCTGCCCATGTGGCCCGACGAGCTGGCGCGGGCAGACGTCGATCCGTTGGTCAAGCGACTGCGCTGACGCTGCGCAGCACAGTTGAGCGAGCCGGATACCGATGACCGCCGCGAGGCGGTCATCGCGCGTTTCGCGCGGGCCGCACGTGGCGGGGTTCGGGGGGTGGCGCCGGCGCGCCGCTCCGCGCTTCGCGCGCCGGTGGCGGCACCGTCGCGGCCTGGAACGTGTCCCGCCGCAGGACCGGGAGGTCCCGTCCCGCGGCGACCCACACGATCGCGACGCCCGCGATGGAGACCATCCCGAGCAGCACCAGCGCGGCCTGCGGGCCGGCCACGTCCGCGAGCCGGCCGAACACCAGCATGCCGAGCAGGGTCGTGCCGGCGATAAACACCTGGCGGCTCGCCATGAGCCGGCCGACAATCCATGAGGGGGCGTTGGCAAGGGAGATTGAGGCGTTCGCGATGTTGGTGGCGATGTTGCCGACGCCGAAGAGGAACGCCCCCGCGATGAGCACCGGGTACGACGTTGTCAGGCCGAACAGACCGACGCCCACGCCGGTCAGGAGAAACACGACGATGACGAAGGGCACGCTCACCCACCGCCGGCCGGTCGCCGCGAGCGTCAGCGCGGAGACGAGCTTGCCGACGCCGATGACGCTGTTGATCACGCCGTAGGCGACCACCGGCAGCCCGGCGGCGCGAATGATCATCGGTGCGCGGAGCGCCGGGAATGCCAGCGTGAGGTACCCGGGGACGATGAGGAGGGCCAGCACGAGGTGGAGCGGCGTGCGGCGAATGTAAGTGAGCCCTTCGCTGATCTCCGTCACCAGATGCTTCGGGGCCCCGGTGCCGAGGCCGGCCCGCCACACCAGCGGCATGAGGCCGACGCAGACGGCGCTCACCACAAAGCTCAGCGCGTCGAGATAGAACACCATGTGGTAGCCGAGCGTGAGTACGATCGCGCCGCCGAGCACGCCGCCGATGATCTCAGCGATCCGCTCGGTTGTCTGCAGCATCGCCGTGCCCGTCGGCAGGATCTCCTCAGGGACGACGACCGGGATGAGCCCATACACCGCCGACCGGAAAAACACCGTCCCGATGTTCAAGACGACGAGCACGAGGAACCCCGCCGGGAGCGAGCGCAGGAGCACAAATGGCAGCGCCGCGACCAGCGCCGCACGCCCGAGGTCGGCCGCGATCATGAGCCCTCGGCGATCCACGCGATCGGCGAGCGCACCGGCCAGGAAGCCGAGGAGCCCCTGGCCGACCGTGGCGGTGATGAGCGCGCCGGCGAGCACCGTGGCCGACTTGGTGAGCTGATACACCCAGAGCGTCAGCGCGATGAAGAAGATCTCGTCACCGAGGAAGCTGACCAGTTGGCCGCCCCACAAGAGGGCGAAGGAGGGGTGCCGGAAGAGGAGCACCCATGCCGGGAGGGCGGCGGAACCCGGGCGTCCGGCGCGGCGCTCCGGGATCCCGCCGGCCGGCTGGCGGATGACGCCGGCGCGGGTGAGCACGGTTTGCAGCGCGGCGATCACCCGCGGATCGAACTGCGTTCCGGCGTTGCGGGCAAGCTCGTCGATCGCATCCCGCGGCGATCGCGCCGCCCGGTACGGTCGGTCGGTAGTCATGGCGTTGTACGCGTCGACCACGAGATTGATGCGCGAGCTGAGTGGGATCTGATCCCCTGCCAGCCTTGATGGATACCCGGTGCCGTTGAGATTTTCGTGGCTTGCCCCCACGAGCGGCGCGATCTCGGCCAGCCCGCTGATGGACTCCACGATGCGCACGCCTGCCTCGACGTGCGACTGCATGACGCGCCACTCGTCGCCCGTCAGCTTGCCCGGTTTCAGCAGGATCTCCGACGGGATCACGGTTTTGCCGACGTCGTGCAGCAGGCCCGTCAGATAGACGCGATGCACCTCGGGCTCGTCGAGGCCCAGGACCCTCGCGATGCGCCGCGACAACTCCGCCACGGCGGCCGAGTGGTCGGCCGTGTACGGGTCCCGCGCGTCCACCGCGGCGGCAAGGACGGATACGGCCGCCAGCGCCCGGCGCTGCTCCTGCCCCCGCAGGATCCTCGGCAGGTAGAGTTGCAGCGTCAGCGCGGCGGCGAGCGGAGGCACCAGGAGGCGCGTCGTCAAGGCGGGGTTGTTGTCTGCCGCCCAAACCGCAACAAGCGCCGCCAAGGTAAAGATAGCCATGTGGAACGTCGTCGAGGTTGCCCGGAAGCGGACCGCGCGTGCCCAGGTAAGACCCTCCTCTAGGTGCAGGTGCGCGGAGGACACAATCAAGTGGACGACAGTGTACGCGAGCCCGGCAAGGAGCACGTCGCTGGGGCTGCCCCAGTCCGGCATGGCGTAGACGACCAGCGCCGCGGCGCTGAGCGACAGCAGCTGATCCCCTCCGCCGACCAGTACATCCTGCCACGACCGTCGGACGAGGCCAAACATTGTGCCGGCGGCGGCGCCGAGCAGGGTAGGCGCCCAACCGAACAGCACGAGCCCCGCTACCGTGATGACCGGGCTCAGCGGCAACTCTCCGGACGGGTCGAGATAGACGGGATACTGGTCGAGGAGCGCGGTGGTCAGCGCGATCACGAGCAGGGCGGGGATGTCGGCGATGGTGACGGCGCGCAGCCCCGTCAGGAGCAGGACAGCAGCGCACGCGGCAATCGACCACGTGAGTGTGCTCAGGGAAGCCCCTCGTGGCGACGCCGGGAGGTCGATCTTGCTCAAGAGGCGCTCACCGCGCCGGCCTGCCGGTCGGCGAGCACCGCGATCAGCGCTTCGACAACCCGAGGATCGAGCGCGCTCCCTGCCATCGCGCGAAAGCGCTGTGTGGCCTTCGCGCGGGCGCGTGGGCCGGTGCCGGCCTGATGCCGCGCCTCTTCGTAGGCTTCGGCGGCGGCCAGGATACGCGCCGCAAGGGGGATCCGCCGTCCCCTCCGGCCATCGGGCGCGCCCGTGCCGTCCCAGTGCTCGTGGTGCGCCCTCACGATCCGCGCGACGAGCGGATCCGGAAATCTCGCGAGAATCTCGCTCCCCGCGCTCGCGTGATGCGCCGGGGCCTCGGGTCCCGTGGACGGGCCGGCCAGCGTGCCAACATCGTGCAGACGCGCGGCGAGGCGCATGCTGCGAATCGTGGCCTCCGGCACGCGGAGGCGCCGTCCCACCGCAGTAGCGAGATCTCCGACGCGCTCTCCGTGTTCCCGGGCGCGTGGATCCACGCCTTCGAGCACCCTCACGACGGCCTCGACGATCTCGCCAACCGCCTGCTGCGACCGATGATATGAGGCAAGCTCTTGCCGCGGGATCGGAAGCGCGATCGCCGAGACGGCCGTGAGACCCAAGGCAGCCCACGCGTTTCCGACGCGGGCGGCAATGCCCGCGAGCAAGATCGCCATTGGCGCTGCCAGCAGCTGGATGTCCCATTGATCGATGACGTTCTGACGCCACGTGGCGGAAAACGGGTGACCGAAGCGCAGGTGCTTGTAGACCGCGAAGATCCCTTCGTTCACGATACGGTTGATGCCCACGATGACGACGGCCGCAACGGCGAGCTGCAGGAGCCCGGGCTCGATCCTCGCGGCCGCCGCATGTCCCGCGACCGCGGCTGCGGCCGTGGCAAGGCCCCAGCCGGCACCATTGTTGCCGGCACGCCAGAGTTCGCTCTTGGAGAAGAGCAGCAGTCCCAAGCACGATCCGATCCCGACGCCCAACAACACGTCCTGGGGCAGCCAGATCAAGGCCGCCACGATCTTGACGTTGTTGACGGGGAACGTGCTGCCGCCGGAGGGGTTAGGGATGGGCGGGACGAGGCCCGCGGCCATGAACACAAGCACCAGCCCGCCGACGATCACCGCGTGGCTGTGCGGCATCGCCACGACTGCCGCCGTTGCGTAAAGACCCGTGAGCGCGAGGCTGAATCCTTGAATCGGACGCGAAAGTCCGCGGAAAGATTCCCCCATTGGCGAGCGAGATCAAGGTAGGCGATCCGGGCGGCCGTCATTCAGTCGATCTCGTTCAGCAGCCGCTGTCCCCAGCCATGTGCCTGCAGAGCTAGCGATGAACCGTCACCACATGTGATTTCGTCACATGCATGTGGCGCTCACCCGTTATCCGATGGCCGACGGTGCCATCGATACCCGATGGCGTCAGCAGTTACAGGCCCCCCGCGTCGACGGCTCGTCGATGCGTGCGGGAGCGCCGCGGCGTGGCATGCCGCTTATGATATGGCGCCGCCCGGATCTCACCCGATATGCAATTATCGGTGCCCCCCCGATCCTCCTGGAATGCTACGACATCGCGTCGAGAAGGATAACAATTCGTCGAACCCTACTGAACTCCTGCTGGACCGACGTCCGGCCTGCGGTCGACTCGGACTTTGCGATCGCCGGTCGTCAGAGCGTCTCCCCCTGTCGTCGTACCCAAGTCCCCCAGTGGATGGACTCGGTCCCGGTCAGAGCTCGAGATGTCCATTTATCCTCTACCATGAGACACTGCCGCCGTAAATACTGCGCCGGCCCGAGTTGCCCGGACCGGGCGCGCACACACGATGAGACATCGCCGCGCAACTGATCCATGGCTTCTCGATCGGAAGAGCAGGGGAGGGCGAACCGGGTCAGTTTTGTACCAGTGAATTCCTGATAAGCTACACACCCCGCCTCATTCCGAGTTCGAGGCAAGTTCTATGCCGGGTCCCGACGATACCGGGCCCGGCCTTCCTCATATACATCGCCGCCGTGGACGTCGTTGACCACCACGACGGGGAACCGCTCCACGACGAGCCTGTGGATCGCTTCCGGTCCAAGATCGGGAAAGGCGACTACCGCGGCGTCGCGGACGCACGCGCCGAGCAGCGCCGCCGTGCCTTCGATGGCGCCAAAGTAGACGGCGCGCTGCCGCATCATCGCGGCGCGGACCTCGGCGGAACGCTTGCCTTTGCCGATCATGCCGCGGAGGCGGGTCGTGTCCAGGATCAGCGGGGTGTACGCGTCCATTCTGGAGGCCGTGGTCGGACCGGCCGAGCCGATCGGCCGGCCCGGCCGGGGCGGGGTCGGGCCGCAGTAGTAAACGACCTGGTCGCGGAGATCCACCGGTAGCGGGAGGCGACCGGCAATGAGGCCGGCGAGGCGCTCGTGTGCCGCATCGCGCGCCGTGTAGATCGTGCCGCTCAGCAACACGGCGTCGCCGGCGCGTAGGCTCTCGGCACGTTCGACGTCGAACGGGACCGTCACCTCGACCGTCCGGCGGGGTGTCACAGGATCACGCTGCCCGCCCGGTGGGAATGACAGTCGAGATTGACCGCGACCGGCAGGCTCGCGATGTGGGTCGCGCGGCTCTCCACGTGTACGGCCAGCGCCGTGACCCGACCGCCGAACCCGGCCGGGCCGATTCCCAGAGCGTTGATTTTGTCGAGAAGCTCCCGTTCGAGGGCTGCGAGCTCCGGATCCGCGTTCGCGGCCCCGACATCCCGCAGAAGCGCTCGCTTGCTCAACAGAGCCGCCTGTTCGAAGGTGCCGCCCATGCCCACGCCGACGATGAGCGGCGGGCTGGGGTTGGGCCCCGCGTCGGAAATCGCCCGGACGACGAACCGCACCGCGCCCTCCCGGCCGTCCGCCGGTGTGAGCATCGCGAGACGGCTCATGTTGTCGCAGCCGGCGCCCTTGGCGAGAAAGCCAAGCGCCACCCGGTCCCCCGGCACGACGCGCGTGTAGATGATGGCGGGCGTGTTGTCACCGGTGTTGGTCCGGCGCAGGGCCTGCTCGACCACGGACGGCCGCAGGTAGCCGTCGCGGTACCCCTGCCGGACGCCTTCCTGGATCGCCGCTTCCAGGTTGCCGCCGGCGACATGGACGTCCTGGCCCAGATCGAGAAAGACCACCGCCTGGCCGGTGTCCTGGCAGATTGGGTACCATTGCGAGCGGGCGACCTCCGCGTTCTCCAGCAGGCGTTCGAGCACGTGGCGGCCGGTCTCGCTCTCTTCCATCGCCAGCGCCCGCCTGAGGGCTCCGAGCATGTCCTCGCCCATACGGTGGTTGACGGTGATGCATAGATCGCGCACCGCGGCGGTAATGTCGCCGGCAGCGATCGTCCGGATCGTCAAATGACGCCCTCTGCCGCGAGCCGCGCGAGGTCGTCCTTCGTGAGGCCGAGCCACCCGCCGTAGACCTCGTCGTTGTGGGCCCCGAGTGGAGGACCGGCCGTGCGAACGGCGCCCGGCGTCTCGGAGAGCTTCGGCACGATGCCCACCATGGCCAGGTCGCCCGCATCGCGGTCCGGCACCGAGATCACGTTGTCCCGCGCCGCCACGTGCGGATCCGCGACGATGCGCGAGATATCGTAGACCGGTCCGGCCACGGCGCCGCTCGCTTCGAGGCGGGCGAGGACTTCGCTCGCCGTGCGGCTCCCGATCCAGTCGGCGATGATGGCGTCGAGCTCGGCGCGGTGCGCCACCCGGGCCGCGTTGTCGCGGAACCGCGGGTCCTCGATCAACTCGGGGCGGCCGATGGCCGCCGCCAAGCGTTCGAACACGCGCTGGCTCGTCGCGGACAGCGCGATCCACGTGCCGTCGCTGGCGGCGTACAAGTTTCTCGGGGCGGCGTCCGGGAATGTGTTGCCGGTGCGCCTGGCCTCGATGGCGAGCGCCCGGTATTGTGTCACGTGGGGGACCAGCATCCGCAGGAGCGGCTCGTACAGGCTCACGTCGACGATCTGGCCTCGGCCGGTCGCGTCGCGGTGATGGAGCGCCATGAGCACCGCCATCGCGCCCATGACGCCGGCCACCTCGTCCGCGAGCGGGATCGGCGGGACGAGTGGCGGCGAATCAGGGAATCCGGTAATGGCGACGAGCCCGCTCATGGCCTCCGCGATCGTGCCGAAGCCCGGCCGATGGCGGTAGGGGCCGGTTTGACCAAACCCGGAGATACGCAGCACGATGAGCCGCGGCGTACCCTGGAGCAGGTGGTCCGGCGCCAGGCCCCATCGCTCCAGCGTGCCGGGCCGGAAGTTTTCCACCAAGACGTCGGCGCGCCGCGCGAGACGGACCAGCAGCTCCTGGCCCCGCGGCTGGCTGAGGTCAAGTGTGATAGATTGCTTGTTCCTCGACATGACCTTCCACCACACCGAGGATCCATCGACAAACGGTCCCCAGGAACGAAGCGGGTCACCGCGCTTTGGGTGCTCGACCTTGACGACGCGGGCGCCAAAATCGGCGAGCATGGATGTCGCGGTGCCCCCGGAAACAATCGTCGAGAGGTCCAGGATGATGAGATCGCTGAGCGGACCGCCGGCGTGCATCATCGCGGGTTGAACAACTCGGTCGCCCTCCGGGCACACAGATTCCGCCCAGGCATCGGCCTCCCTGCCACCGAGCCTTGCACGGCGCGGCCGCCCCCACGGCCCGGCACGCCGCTATGGAGGCGCGTCAAAGGACCGGCGGTCGCAGCAGCACGGCTCGGGCGTCGCGTGCCGGCGCCGATAGCGGGTGCCCGGGGAGATCTTCGAGCTGGGCAAGGATCTCCGCGGCCTGCCAGACGAGGCGCTGCAGGTCGCCATCGGGGACGTGGTGGCGCGACGTCACGCTCCCCCAGGCCCGGCCGGCCGCCCACGCCATGATCGCCGAGGCGCGCCACGCCGCCTGGGCCACCTGACTGCCTCCGCCCGCGAGATCGTCCTCGAGCGGATCCCCCGGGAGTCCCTTGTCGCGGAGCGCGGCGTTCAAGCGCACGACGATGCGCCGCAGCGCAAGGAGCGCCCGGCGCGCCTCGTCCGCGGTCGGCCCATGCTCCCACCCCGCCAGGCGCGTCGTGGCATCGGATCCGCCGTGACCCGGGCGAGTGAGTGTCCGTACGCGAGGAACGACAAGCCGTTCGGTCCCGAGCGCTCCGGCCACCCCTGCCAGCGCCACGGGCTTCGCGGGCAGAATCCTGGCGCGGATCGCCTCGGCTAGCAATAGCATTCTCGGATGGCGCATGCGCGCCGCGGCTCGGCCCGCATCCGTGGGGCGTCCGGCGGGGTCGAGGTACCCGAAACCATGGAGGATCGACCGGCGCGCGCGGAACTCATGCACCTCACGATTCTCGAGGGCATCGAGCGTACGCACCGTCTCGCGGCGGTCCCGCTCCAGGGCCGCAAGGTCGGATAGGCTTGCGATGCAGCGGTCGACGACGGGACACCCTGTGCAGGGGATCAGCACGATCTCCTGCCCGAGTTGCGCCACGAGGTCCGCTCCATCCGGCCGGCGCCGCGCGCGCCGGAGGCGGCCGAGCAGCCCCTCAAACTTGGCCCGTGTCGCGAGGCGGTCCCCGCAGGGCCGTTTCACGAGGGGGTCCGGCGGGAGCGCGGCAAGGCGTTCGCGCGCCGCGGCAATCTCCGGCTGCCGGAGAAAGCCCGCGAACGACCGGCGCATCATATCCTCGGCGTCCGCCGACGGTCCCCGGACAAGCAGGTTGAGCACCTGGGCGTCGCTCGGCGTGAACCTCGAGACCACCGGGTCGGGCGCGGCCGCGGCCAGGGCCAGGCCCGCCTGCGCGTCATCGGCGCTCTCCGCCGAGACGACCACGATCCCGAGCGTGTCCCGGCCTCGGCGCCCTGCCCGGCCGCTCATCTGATGGAACTCTGTCGGCGTGAGCGGCTCGACGCCTTCGGGGCCGTGCCGGTAGAGTGTCGAAAGCGCGACGGTGCGCGCCGGAACATCCAGCCCGGCCGCGAGCGTGGTCGTGGCGCAAATGAAGCGCACCAGCCCCGCTTCGAGCAACTCTTCCACACAGAGGCGCCACGCCGTCAGGTGCCCGGCGTGGTGTGACGCCACGCCCGCGCGGCGAAGCCCAGTGAGCAGCGGGTGGGCGGCAAGCTGGGGAGTGGCCGTAAGCCATCGCTGGATCCGCGCCGCGCGCTCGGCGTCTCCCGGTGCGGGCCGGGTGCCGAGGAGCCGCGCAGCGTCGTCGCATTCGCGGCGGCTCGGAAAGAAGAGAATCGCGGGCGTGAGATGATGCCGGCCGAGCGCCTCCGCGACCGTCGCGAGCCAGCGCGGCTGCTTCGAACGCAGGCGGACTCGCGGTGCGGCGTCCGGGGGCAGGAGCTGCCCGCTCCCGTCCGCCAGGAGAAACGCCAGCGGCACGGGGCGCGTGTCCAGCGTGATCACCGCCGGCGCGCGTCCGCGGAGCGTGGCGATCCACGCGGCCAGCGCGGCGGCGTTTGGGATCGTGGCGGAGAGCAGCAGCAACCGGGTTTCTCGCGGCGCCAGCAGGAGCACCTCTTCCCAGGCCGTGCCGCGTTCGGGGTCGGCAAGATAGTGGGCCTCGTCGAGCACGATCACGCCGGCGGGTGCTTCCCGGCCTCGTGGGTCGTAGAGCGTGTTGCGCAGGATTTCGGTCGTTGCCACGATCACCGGCGCTCGCGTGTTCACGCGCCGCTCGCCGGTGAGGAGCCCCACGGCGGAGTCGCCGAACAGGGCCTGGAATCTGCGGAACTTCTGGTTCGAGAGCGCTTTGAGCGGGGTCGTGTACCAAACCCTCGAGGGTGTCGCGCCGGCCGAGGTCTCGAGGGTCCCTGCGATGTGCTGCTCTGCGATCCAGGTCTTGCCGCTGCCCGTGGGCGCGGAGACCACGACGTCGCCGTGTTCCAGCGCGGCGAGCGCATCGCGTTGAAACTGCGCGGGGGCAAACGGAGTGCGCGGCGCCTCGCCGACGTCGCGGAGGATGGCCTGCAGGGTGGTCACAGTGGTGCCGGTCACAGGAGGCGCCTGGGGCCGCGTCGAATGCCGGACGGGAACGCGAGATCGTGGTTGTTCGAGGGACCTGTGCCCAGGCAGACGAAGGGATTCACGACGTACGAGCGGCGGTTTTTGGCGAGCCTGATCCGGCAGGTCTGGCGGGCCTGCCAGGGGTTCGTCGCCGTGGTCGTAGAGCGCGGACCGGGTGAGGCCATCTACGCGCTCGAGAACCTCGCCGAATGGTCGACCGCCCAGCGTGCCCGATTGCGCTCAACCGCGGGACGTTCGCAGGCCGTGGGAGAGCCGGCGCGCCGCGTTGCGACCGAGTTGCTCCGCGACGTGCACACCTTTTGCGGCGGGCTCGGTGATCTACTCGGCAATACCCAGCAGTCCGCGCTCGATCCCGACGAGGTGGAGGACGAGGCGCTGACGATGGTCGATGGATTCCTGTCGTGGACGACCTTGATGGCCACGCAGCTGGGGATCTCCGGCAACCTCCGCCCGCGGACCCTCTGGCACGAGCGATAGCGCCGCGCCGGGCTACCGGACCTCGAACTTGTCCCCCGGGTTCAGCACCTGCACGCGGGACTCCGTTGACGACTCCACCAGCCGCTTGAACGCCTGCGGATCCTGAGCGATCACCGGCCACGTGTTATAGTGCTGCGGCAGGACCGTGCGCGCGCCGAGGAACTTCGCCGCGAGCGCGGCGTCCTCGGGTCCCATCGTGAAATTGTCGCCGATCGGCAGCACGGCCACGTCGAGCCCGCCCTCGCCGATCAACCGCATGTCCGAGAACACGGCGGTATCTCCGGCGTCGTACACGCGCTTGCCTTCGACCTCAAGCACGACGCCCGCCGGCATGCCCCCGTAGGTCCCGTCGGGGAACGCCGAGCCGTGGAACGCCGGCGTCAGCTTGACCCGCCCAAACGGGAACATGTGACCCCCGCCGATGTGGAGCGCATGGACGTTGGTCACTCCTTGCTTCTGCGCGTAGTTGACGATCTCGAAGTTGGCGATCACCGTTGCCCCCGTCCGCCTCGCGAGTTCGGCGGTATCGCCGTAGTGATCGCCGTGCGCGTGCGTGACGATGATGAAAGCGGGGCGAAGCTCGGCGGCGCCTTGCGGCGCCCTCGCATTGCCGGTGAGAAACGGGTCGATGAGCACGGTCGTACCCTTGGTCTCGAGCGCCCATGTCGCGTGGCCAAGATATGTCAGTGTCGCCATGATCCGGCCTCCTTCCGTGCCCGTTGTCCCGGCGCGCACGCCGGCATCGCTCGAGCGGCGCGGTTCCGAGGGTGGGCAAGACCGTGTCGGCAGCGCAGTGCGTTAAGCCTATAATATGTTAGCAGAATGTCCGGCAGGGAGGTAGACGTGACGACACTGATCGATCTCGCCAGCGATACCCTGACGAGCCCCTCGGCGGGCATGCGGGCTTTCATGGCGCAGGCGCCGGTGGGCGACGAGCAGCGCCAGGAGGACCCCTCGGTCAATGCCCTGCAGGAGCGGGTCGCCGCGCTGCTCGGCAAAGAGGCCGCGTTGTATCTCCCGTCGGCGACCATGGCCAACGCTATCGCGGTCAAGACGCACACGCGGCCGGGCGACGAGGTGGTGTTGGAGCGGACCGCGCATATTGTCACGTCCGAGGCAGGCGGCACGGCACTGCTCTCCGGGGCGATGGTGTACGTCATCGACGGCGTCCGGGGTGTTTTTACCGAGCAGCAGGTGGTCGACGCCATCCGGCGGGACGATCCCCACTGCGCGCGCACGCGACTCGTCTGCGTGGAGCAGACGTCGAACCAGGGTGGGGGTACCGTGTGGCCCGTCGCCCGCCTGCACGCGGTCGCGGAGGCCGCCCACCGGCACAGGTTGCGCACCCACATGGACGGCGCGCGCGTCATGAACGCCGCGGCCGCCTCCGGGATCCCGGCCGAGGAGCACGCGCGCGGGTACGATTCCGTGACGTTTTGCCTGACGAAAGGTTTGGGATGCCCGGTGGGGGCGCTGCTTGCCGGCGAGCGTGAGTTTATCACCGAAGCCCGGCGCTATAAGCACATGTTCGGCGGCGCCATGCGGCAGGCGGGGATCATCGCGGCGGCCGGGTTGTACGCGCTCGACCATAACGTCGAGCGGCTAACGCAGGATCACACGCACGCCAAGATTCTGGCGCGAGGCCTGGCCGAGATCCCGGGCGTCGCCATCGACGTCGCGCACGTCGAGACCAACCTGGTCTTCTTCGACGTGGCGGGGACGGGGCTCACGGCCAGGGAGGCCGTCGAGCGGCTCCTGGCCCGCGGGGTCCGTATGGGAGCGACCGGCCGGACGCGCATCCGTGCGGTCACGCACCTGGATGTCTCGCAGCGGGACGTAGAACGGGCGGTCGAGATCGCGCACGAGGTGTGGGGGCGGGCGCGCGCCGGCGCCCCGGGCGAATAGGCCGCGGACGAAGGCGAGACGCTCACCAACGGCAGGACCGGGGGCGCCCCGCGCCCCCGGTCCCGTCATGCCGGCAACCCGTTCGGGTCAGACGTGCCCGTGCTTTGCTTGGAATTCTTCCTTGCTCAATTTGTAGTGGTCCGCGCCCTCTTCGATGTACTTCTTGTACTGGTCCGGGACGTCGCCTTCCGCAAAGATCGCCGTCACCGGGCACACCGATTCGCAGGCGCCGCAGTCGATACACTCATCCGGATTGATGTACAGGTGGATCTCTCCCTGATCCTCGTCCGCCTTCGGATGGATGCAGTCGACGGGGCAGACCTCGACGCACGAGCGGTCCTTCGTCCCGATGCACGGCTCGGTGATCACATAGGTCATGCCGGCCTCCTTGGACACTGATCTCACGCGATACGATTCCGCTGCCGCCATTATACGCTAGCGCCCCGAGGATGTCCTCGTGTGCTCGGGCTGGCCGCGCGGCGACGGGCCCTGGGCCGGGGAATCTGTCGGCCGCGCGGCGTATGCTATGACGGCATGCACTCTTCGGGACGCGCGATCGAGGCCGCCACGATCCCGCCGGAGGTCAGTGCCCTGTTGAGCGACCTCGGACGGTTTGGCGCGCACGTGCGGCGCACCTTGGCCGGCCGCACGCGCCGGCGGCGGAGTACCGCGCCCGGCGCGGCTCGGGCCGCCGTGCTCGTTCCGATCGTGCCGTCGGGCGCCGGCGCTGCGGTGCTCTTGACGAAGCGGACGGACACGGTGCTGTATCACCGCGGTCAGATCTCGTTCCCCGGCGGCCGCATCGAACCGGGCGAGACCCCGACCGATGCGGCGCTGCGCGAGACATTCGAGGAGATCGGCGTCCCGCCGGCCGACGTGGAGATCCTCGGACGGCTCGGCGACGAGACGATCCAGGCGTCCGGGTTCACCGTCACGCCGGTGGTGGGCGTTCTGGCCGCGCCGGGCCGGTTGCGATTGAGCGTGCGCGAGGTGCGCGCGGTCCTCCGCGTTCCGCTCTCCGTCTTCCTCGACCACCGGAACATTCGCAGCGAGGTCCGGGAGCGAGACGGGCGACCGCGGCGCGTGCGGGTCTACCAGATTGGCTCAGACGTTGTCTGGGGTGCCACGGCGCGCATCATCGCCAGGTTCCTGCACGCCGTGCTGGGGGCACCCCCGCGCCGCGTGGGGCAGGTCAGATAGGCGGAGGCGGATCGGATGCGCGTTGCGATCCTGTCGGATGTTCATGGTAACGTCCGCGCGCTGGAGAGCGTTCTTGCCGACGTGCGATCCCGGGTCCCGTTCGACGCGATCGTCAACGCCGGCGATCTCGCCTTCGGCGGCCCGTGGCCGCGCGAGGCCCTGGAGATGCTTAGGGGCTTCGGGTGGCCTACGATTGTAGGGAATACCGATCAGTGGCTTGCCGGTGAGATCCCCGGGGTCGAGACACCGCCGGCGCTCGCCGGGGTTCGGGAGTGGGTCCGCCGCCGCGTACGGGAAGACGACCTGGATTACCTGCGCGCGCTGCCGACGGCCCACCGGATCGAGCCGGCCGGCGGGCCGGCCCTCGTGGTGGTCCACGCCACGCCGATGAGCACCACCGACACTGTCGATCCGGACGCCCCGGCAGCCACGCTGTCCACGATGCTCGAGCAGGCGCACACGCGCTATCTGGCATACGGCCACATTCACCGGCCCTACGTGCGCGACGTCGCGGGCGGAATGGTCTTTAACGTGGGGAGCGTCGGCCTGCCGTTCGACGGAATCGCGCAGCCCGCCTGGGCGGCGTGTACGCTGGCCGGAGGGCGCTGGAGCGCCGAGATCGTGCGCGTCCCGTACGACCACGAGGCGGTCGCCCGCGACTTCGCGGCGAGCGACCATCCGCTCGGCGAATTGTTCGCCCGTCGGGTTCGGACCGCACGGATGGACTGACCGGCGCATGGTACGGGCGGACTATCACATGCATCTCGAGCGCGGACCGTGGACGCTCGAGTGGCTCGGCCGGTTCGTGGCCCGGGCACGTGCCGCGGGCTTGACGGAGATCGGCTTCAGCGAGCATCCGCACCGGTTCCAGGAATGCCGAAAAATGTACCCTCCGCGCGACCTCGTGGAGGGCTGGGTCGATCAACAGTGCACGGAGAGCCTCCACAGCTACATCCGGCTCATCGAGGACGCGCGCCGTGTCGGCCTGCCCGTCAAAATCGGGTTGGAGTGGGACTACCTCCCCGGCTACGAGGCGGAGGTCGAGCGGCTGCTCGGCACGTACCCATGGGACTTCGCCATCGGCTCGGTCCACTGGCTGCCGCCCGAGGACCGGGGCGGCGTGTGGTGGGGGTTCGACAACCTGAGCCGCGCCGATGAGTGGGAGCGGCGCGACGTACTGGCCGCATACCGCCGGTACTTCCGGCTGATCGCGCAGGCGGCGGAGACGCGGTTCTTCGATTTTATCGGCCACCCCGACGTCATCAAGGTCTGCGGGTACCGCCCGGCGGCCGACCTCGCCGAGCTCTACGATGCCGCCGCGGAGGCGATGGCACGATCCGGGGTCTGCGCCGAGATGAATACGGCGGGCTGGCGCAAGCCGGTCGGTGAGGTGTATCCCGCCCCGGGGATGCTCCGCGCGTGCCGGCGCGCCGGCGTGCCAACGCTCATCAACTCGGACGCGCACGTTCCGGAGGACGTCGGCCGCGACTTCGCGCGCGCCGCGGCGATCGCCCGCGACGCCGGCTACGATGAGGTGGCGACGTTCGCCGGCCGGGTGCGGGTGATGACGCCGCTCGCGTGAGGCGCCGGCGCGGGAAGCCGCCCCCGGCCGCGGTCGTTGACAGTCATTGGACCCGTTTGCGATTATGACATTGGTGCATTGAGGGATTCGAGCACACACGTACCGGCGCGTCGCTGGCGCGAAGCCGCGGGCGCCGCGGTCATGTGTGGGCGTTGTTTGAGAGGGTGTCGATGTCGGGATATGTCCCCGTGCTGGTGCACCTCATTCTCGCGGTGCTCCTGGCGTGCACCGTGCTCGGTCTGCACCTGCTCGTCGGGCCACGGCACCCCACGCTCGAGAAGTCTCTTCCGTACGAGTCCGGCGTGTGGCCCGTGGGCAGCGCGCGCGAGCGGGTTCCCGTTTACTACTACCTCATCGCCATGCTCTTCATTTTGTTCGACGTAGAGATTGTGTTCATCTATCCCTGGGCTGTGCTCGTACGCGAGCTCGGGCGCACGGGCCTCGGCGAGATGTTCGGCTTCCTGGCTGTGCTCGTCCTGGGCTACGTGTATGTTCTCCGTCGAGGGGCGCTGCAATGGGAGTGATCCGGTCCGAGCAGGACCTCGAACGCAACGTGCTGACGACGACCCTGGAGCGGCTCATCGCTTGGGGGCGCGGAAACTCCGTGTGGCCCGCGCAGTTCGGCCTGGCGTGCTGCGCGATCGAGATGATGTGCGCCGCCGGACCCCGGTTCGACATCTCTCGCTTCGGTTCTGAGCTGTTTCGGGCGTCCCCGCGGCAGTCGGACCTGATGATCGTGGCCGGGCGCGTGAGCCAGAAGATGGCGCCGGTGTTGCGTCACATCTACGACCAGATGCTCGATCCGAAGTGGGTCATCTCGATGGGCGACTGCGCCAGCACGGGGGGCCTGTACAACAACTACGCCGTGGTGCAGGGCGTCGACAAGATCGTGCCGGTCGACGTGTACGTCGCCGGCTGTCCGCCGCGTCCCGAAGCGCTGCTGCACGGCCTGCAACTGCTCCAACGCAAGATCCAGACGCGCCAGACGGCCGCCGCCACGCGCGCGACCTAGCCGGGACCGTTGGTGGACGAGACGTCGATTCTCGACCGGCTGCGTCCGCACGTGCCGTGGGACCGCGTGAGCGCGTCCGAAGAACGGGGCGGCGCGATCGTGCGGGTGCCGCCGGACGCGCTGCTCGAGGTGCTCCGGGCCGCGCGCGACCGGCTGGGCCTCGACACGTGCGCGGACATCACCGCGTGGGACCGGCTGCCGCGCGAGCCGCGGTTCGAGATCGTCTATATTCTGGGACGCGCCGGCACCGGCGATCGTCTGATGGTCCGCACTCTGGCCGATGGGGAGCCGCCGCGCGTTCCGAGCGCGACCGATATCTATCGCGGCGCCGGATTCCCGGAGCGCGAGGTCTACGATATGTTCGGGGTCGTCTTCGACGGGCACCCGGACCTGCGCCGCATCCTGATGCCGGACGAGTGGGAAGGCCATCCACTGCGGCGCGATTTCTCGCTGTTCGAGGAGCCGGTGGAGTTCATCGGGCACACGCCCAAGGTGCCGAGTGAGATCATTCCGTACTTCCCGCCGGGGAGCCCATCGGGGTCCGGCGGGGAGCCCCCGCCCCGGTGACGGTGGTGGCGACGACCGAGACGCTCACGCTCAACATGGGCCCGCAGCACCCCAGCACGCACGGGGTGCTGCGCTTGGTGCTCGAGCTGGAGGGCGAGGTCGTTCGGAAATGCACGCCTGTGATGGGCTATCTCCACACGGGCATCGAGAAAGAGATGGAAACGCGCACCTACCACCAGAACGTCACATTGGTGGACCGGATCGAGTATCTCGCGAACTACAACGAGGAGATGGCCTTCTATCAATCCGTGGAGCGCCTCTTCGGGCTCGAGCCGCCGCCGCGCGCGCGGTACATCCGCGTCCTCATGTGCGAGATGAACCGCATCGCGAGCCACCTGATGTATCTCGGCGCCGGCGCCATGGATCTGAACGTCAGCAGCGTCTTTTTGTACTGCCTGCAGGACCGCGAGAAGTTCCTGGATCTCTCCGAGATGGTATCGGGGCAGCGCATGATGCCGGGGTACTTCCGCGTCGGAGGCGTCGCCGATGACCTGCCGGAGGGATTCGTGGCCGCGTCGCGCGTGTGGCTCGACGAGATGGCGGGCAGGATCGACGAGTACGACCGCCTGCTCACGGACAACTTGATCTGGCGGGAGCGCCTCGAGGGCGTCGCGCTGCTGTCCGCCGAGGACGCGATCGCACTCGGCGGCACCGGCCCCGTGCTTCGCGGCTCCGGGATCGCGCACGATCTTCGCAAGGTGCTGCCGTACGGCGGGTACGAGGAGTTCGACTTCGACGTACCCGTGGAGCGCGGATGCGATGCGTTCGCCCGCTACCGGGTCCGCATGGAGGAGATGCGTCAGGCCCGGCGCATTGCGCTGCAGGCCTTGGACCGCCTGCCGGACGGGCCCGTGATCGTCGCCGACCGCAAGGTCGCGCTGCCGCCGCGCGCCGAGCTGGCCCGCAGCATGGAGGCGGTGATCCATCAATTCAAGCTCGTCAGCGAAGGGATGCACCCGCCTGCCGGCGAGACCTACGTGGCCACGGAATCCCCGCGCGGTGAAAAAGGCTACTTCGTCGTGAGCGACGGGAGCAACCGCCCCGTGCGCGTGCACGTCCGCGCGCCGAGCTTCTATAACCTGCAGACCCTGCCGGCGATGGTCGAGGGCCGGCCGCTCGCGGACGTGGTCGTCGCGGTTGCGAGCATCGACATCGTCCTGGGAGACGTGGACCGGTGAGCGGGCGGGTGCTGTCGGACGCGACGCTCAGCGAGATCGCGCGCCTGCGCGACGCCTATCCGCAGGCGGAGTCGGCCCTGCTGCCGGCGCTGCACGCGGCGCAGGACCAGGTGGGGTACCTCAGCCCGGAGGCCATTGCCGACGTCGCCGAGGCGCTCGGCCTGGCCGAGACCGAGGTGACGTCTGTCGCGAGCTACTACAGCATGTTCTTCCTCACGCCGGTGGGACGGCACAAGATCCGCGTCTGCACGAACCTCTCGTGCTATCTCAACGGCGCCGAGGAGGTGCTCCACCGATTGTGCGAGCGGCTCGGCGTGTCGCCCGGGGAGACCACGGCGGATGGACGCATCCTCCTCGAGGCGGTCGAGTGCCTCGGCGCGTGCGAGGAAGCCCCCGTCGTGCTGGCGGACACGACGCGCCACGCACGCGTCACGGCCGCCGCAGCCGACGACCTGCTCGGGGGGGTCCGCTGATGCCCGAGCTGCTCCTCATGAAGTATGCGGGACAGCCCGGGCGCGACGCGGTGGAGGAGTACGTGCGGACGGGCGGGTACGAGGCGGCGACGCGCGCCCTCAAAGAGCTCACGCCGGACGATCTCGTGGCGATGGTCGAGGCGTCGGGCCTGCGCGGCCGAGGCGGCGCCGGCTTTCCGACCGGCCGCAAATGGCGGTTGACGCCGAAGCGCGAGGGGGACGTGCGCTACCTGGTCGTCAACGCCGATGAGGGCGAGCCCGGGACATTCAAGGACCGCACGCTCATCGAGGGCGATCCGCACCAGATCCTCGAGGGCGTGCTGATCGCGTCGTACGCGAACCAGGTACACCGTGCGTTTATCTACGTCCGCGGCGAGATGTTCCTGGGGTATGAACGCCTGCGCCGCGCCCTCGAGGGCGCCTACGCCCGAGGGTTCTTTGGCAGGAACATCCTCGGGACGGGCTTCGATCTCGACGTCACGCTTCATCGCGGCGCGGGCTCCTACGAGTGCGGGGAAGAGACCGCGTTGCTGGAGAGCCTCGAAGGGCGCCGTGGCGAGCCGCGCGTCAAGCCACCGTACTACCCGGCGGTGAAAGGACTGTACGGCCGGCCGACCGTGCTCAACAACGCGGAGACGTTGGCGCACATCCCGCACATCGTGCGCCTCGGGGCCGACGGCTACAAAGCGTACGGTCCGCCGATCCTGTACTCGGTGTCGGGCCACGTCACCCGCCCGGGCGTCAAGGAGCTGCCGATCGGGACGCCCCTCCGGGAGATCATCTTCGAGCACGCGGGCGGGCTGCGGCCCGGCCGCACCTTCAAGGCGGTCTTCCCCGGCGGATCGTCCGCGGCGATCCTGACCGCGGAGCATCTGGACACGCCGGCGGACTTTGACTCGCTGGCGAAGCTCGGCTCGATGCTCGGCTCGAGCGCGATCATCGTGATGGACGATACGACCTGCATCCCGGCCGTGATGCGGCGGACGGTCGAATTCTACCGCGACGAGTCCTGCGGCAAGTGCACCCCCTGCCGCGAGGGCACGATCTGGCTCAGCCAGATCCTCGACCGGATCCTCGAGGGCCACGGCCGCATGGAGGATCTCGAGCTGATGGACGGCATCGCGCAGCAGATGACGGGCATCTGCCTGTGCGCGCTGGGCGAGAGCGTGCCTCCCCCGCTGCGTGCCTCGCTCAAGTACTTCCGCGACGAGTTCCTGCATCACATCCGCGCCGGATCATGCGATGTCGTGCGCACCCCGGTGGCGGCCGGTGGAGCGCGGGGATGACCCGCGAGGAGCCGGATCGAGAGGAGCAGGAGCGATGAGCAGCGCGCCGCCGCTGACGACGGTCCGCCTGACGATTGACGGGCGCGAGATCGTCGTCCCCAAGGGCACGACGATCTACACCGCCGCGGCGCAGGCGGGCATCGATGTCCCCACGTTCTGCTACCACGACCGCATGGAACCGCTCGGTGCCTGCCGTGTCTGCCTCGTCGAGGTCGAGAAGATGCCGAAGCTGGTGACCTCGTGCACGCAGGAGGCGGGGGACGGTATGGTCGTTCACACCGCATCCGACAAGGCGAAGGCCGGCCAACGGGCGATCCTCGAGTTCTTGTTGATCAACCATCCTCTCGACTGTCCGATCTGCGACAAGGGCGGGGAATGTCCGCTCCAGGACAACACGCTCAAGTTCGGACCCGGCCAGAGCCGGTTCGTCGAGGTCAAGCGCACCTTCCGCAAACACCTCCGGATGGGACCGACGCTCGTGCTCGACCGCGAGCGGTGCATCCTGTGCTGGCGGTGCGTGCGGTTCGGGGAGATCATCGCCGGCGACGACGCGCTGCAGGGCTTTGAGCGAGGCTACCGCGACCAGATCGCCACGCCGCAGATGGCCCCGGTGCAGAGCAAGTTTATCGGCAACACCATCGAGATCTGCCCCGTGGGTGCGCTCACGAGCGCGACCTACCGCTTTCGGTCCAGACCATGGGACAACCGCGCGGTCGCGAGCATCTGCCCACACTGCGGCTGTGGGTGTGCTACGACGCTCAACGTCCGGGGCGACGACCTCGCCCGGACGCGGGCCCGCGCCCACCCAGAGGTCAACGATGTGTGGCTGTGCGACAAGGGATTCTTCGGGTACGAGTTTGTGCAGAGCCCCGAGCGCCTGACGACGCCGCTGGTCCGTCGCGACGGCGTGCTGGGGGAGGCGACGTGGGCCGAGGCGATCGATCGCGTGGCGGGCGCGCTGCGCGCGGCCGCTCCGCAGGCCATCGGCGTCGTGGGCGGCGCGCGGTCCACGAACGAAGACAACTATCTGCTGCTGCGGTTGTTCAGGGGCATTGTCGGCACGAACTCCGTGGACTTCCGCACCGACACTGCCCATCCGGTGCCGGCGTCCGGAGGGTGCTGGGGTCTGCCGTGCTCGATCGCGGAGGTCGAGGCGGCGGACACGATCGTGCTCCTCGGGTGTGACCTCACCGAGGAGTACCCGATCGTCTGGCTGCGCGTCAAAAAGGCGGTGGACCGCGGCGCGCGGCTCGTGATCCTGAACCCCTGGGAACTCGAGATCACCCGCTGGGCGACGCACGCGCTCACGTACCGGTCCGGCGCGGAACCGGCGCTGCTCGAGGCGCTGGCGGGCCGCGGGGACATGGCCGCCGCCGCCGCGGCGTCGGAGGTCCCCGTCGACCGGCTCCGGGAGGCCGCGGATGCGCTGGCCAGGGCCGCCCGTCCGCTCGTCCTCCTCGGCCGCACCGCGGTGGAACACTCGGACGTGCTCCCGGTGATCGCCGCCGCGGAGGCGCTGCGCTCTGCGCGTCCCGGACCGCAGGTGGGGTTGCTGCGAGGGCGCGCCAACAGCGGCGGGGCACAGCTGCTCGGCCTCATGCCGGACATGCTCCCCGGATATCGCGCGATCACCGACCCCGAGGCTCGGGCGGCCGTGTCGTCCGTGTGGGGCCGCGCCGTGCCGGAGGCTCCCGGCCACACCGTGCGGGGGATGCTGGAGGCGGCGCGAGAGGGGGCGCTCGAACTGCTCTACGTCGTGGGCGCGGATCCGGCCACGGACTACCCGGACCGGCGCGCGTGGGAGGAGGCACGCCGCCGCCTCCGCATGCTCATCGTGCACGATCTCTTCCTGACTGAGACCGCGGCGGCCGCGGATGTCGTGCTGCCCGTGCTTGCCTACGCGGAGAAGAGCGGAACCGTCGGCAATATCGAGGGGCGCGTGCTGCGGCAAGATGCGGCGGTGCGCGGGCCGGGCAGCGCTCGGTCCGATGGCGCCATCTTCGCGGCGATCGCGGAGCGGTTGGGGAGCGAGCTCGCGTACGCCTCGTGGGAAGACGTCTCCGCGGAGATCGCGCGGCTGATCCCGGGCTGGGCGCCGGACGCCCGCCTCGCGCCCCCGGCGTTTCGCGCGGCGGCCGCGGGGGCGGCAGGCGCCGGCCCGGCGACCGCCGGCGACGGGGAGCTCGTGCTGGTCGCCGGGACCCGGCTCTACGACCGTGGCACGATGGCGCTGCGGTGCCCCGGGATCCGGGGCCAGGCCGGCGAGCCGTTTGTGGGGCTGCATCCGGACGACGCCGCCAGGCTCGGCGTCACCGCGGGGGCGATGTGCGAGCTGCGGTCGCCCCGCGCCGCGATCCGACTCGCGGCCCGGCTCCTGCCCGGGCTGCATCGCGGCCATGCCTACGTGCCGCGCGGATACGAGGCGGCGCCGGTCTCGGCGCTGCTCGACGAGCGCGGTCCCGTGTCGGTCACCGTGCGCCCCGCCGGGAGCCCCGGGTGACGCATCGGGCCCAGGACTGGGATTGGGAGGGGGGAGCGGCCGCGTGCTGGTGACGCTCCTGATCGACGTCGTGCGGAGCCTCGTGTTCCTGGTGGGCGTCCTGACCGGCTTCGCGTACGTCACGCTGCTGGAGCGCCGGCTGCTCGCGCGCTTCCAGCTTCGGATCGGCCCGGACCGGGTGGGCCCGCTCGGCCTCCTGCAGCCGCTCGCGGACGGCATCAAGCTGATCTTCAAGGAAAACTTCATGCCCGCCGGCGCCGACCCGATCGTCTACCAGACGGCGCCGCTCATCTCGGCGGTGGCCGCGCTGTTCGTGTACGCGGTCATCCCCTTGGCCCCCCCGATCCACCTCTTCGGCCGGGAGATCCCCCTGTACGTGGCGGACGTCAACGTCGCGATCCTGCTCGTGCTCGGGGCGAGCAGCGTCGGGGTGTACGGGATCATTCTCGGCGGCTGGTCGTCCAACAACAAGTACGCGATTCTCGGCGGTCTGCGATCGAGCGCGCAGGTGATCTCCTATGAGCTCACGTTGGGGCTCGCCGTGCTCGGCGTCGTCCTGGTGGCGAATTCACTGCGCCTCACGGACATCGTGCGGGCGCAGTCGCACGTGTGGTTCATCGTGCAGCAGCCCCTGGCGTTCGTCCTGTTCATGATCGCGGCGTTCGCGGAGACCAACCGGGCGCCGTTCGACCTCCCGGAGTCGGAGCAGGAGCTGATCGCCGGCTTCCAGACCGAGTACGGCGGGTTCAAGTTCGCGATGTTCTATCTCGCGGAGTATATTGGGATCATCACGATGGGTGCCCTAGTCACGACGCTGTTTCTCGGCGGTTGGCAGGGCCCGTGGCTGCCGCCGATCGTGTGGTTCCTGATCAAGGTGTTCGCGGTCGTGTGCTTCTTCATTCTCGTGCGCGCGACGCTGCCCCGGCTGCGCTACGATCAGCTGATGCACCTCGGGTGGAAGGTGCTCATTCCGCTCGGCATCGTCAACCTGGCCGCGACGGCGGCGCTGATCGTGTGGCGCGGCGCGCCGTGACGCCGCGGTGGGACCGGAGTGATCGGACATGGTGGAAACAGTGAGTGAGCGACTCCGGCAGGCTTGGAAGATGGTCTCGGGACTGGGGGTCATCGGCCAAAAGATGTTCCGCCGACCCGTGACCACGCGCTACCCGGAGGAGAAGACTCGGGTCCAGGAGCGCTTCAAGGGGCGGCATTTCCTCACCCTCTTCGCGGACGGGATGGAACGGTGCGTCGGGTGCGAGCTGTGCGTGATCGTCTGCCCGAGCCAGTCCATCTACGTCAAGGCCGCGGAGAACGATCCGCTGGAGCCGCACTCGAAGGGCGAGCGCTACGCCGAGGACTTCCAGATCAACATGCTGCGCTGCATCTTCTGCGGTTTCTGCGAGGAAGCGTGCCCGACCGGGGCGATCGTGCTCGGGCACGAGTACGAGCTGAGCGGCTACACGCGCGGCGAGCTCATCTACACGAAGGACCGGCTGCAGGAGAAATACCCCGGCGAGTCCGGGCGGGATCCGCATCGAGAAGTGTAGCGCCGCAGAGCCGCGAGAGCGCACGGAGGACGGACACTAGGGGGCCGGAGGAACGGCGTGGAGGCGGTCCTGTTTGCGATCACCGCGGTGCTCGGCATCGCCGGGGGCGTGGGCGTCATCGCGGCACGCCAGCCCGTGCACAGCGCGCTCGGGCTGCTGCTCGCGCTCCTGAGCCTGGCCGTGGACTACCTGCTGCTGGACGCCCAGTTTGTCGCCGTTCTCCAGGTCATCGTCTACGCCGGGGCGATCGTGGTCCTCTTCGTCTTCATCATCATGTTGCTGCGCGCGACGGGAGACGCGCCGCGCGCACGCACCGCCGTGCCCCCCGCGGCCGCATCCGTGCTCGGCGCCGTGCTTGCCGCGGCGCTGCTCACCGCCGCCCTCACGGTGCGGACGGGGCCGGGCGGCGTGGGCGCGGAGTACGGGACGGTGCAGCAGGTCGGGCGCGCGCTGTTCGGCCCGTACGCGCTGCCGTTCGAGGCCGCCTCGATCGTGCTCGTCGTCGGGATGATCGGCGCGGTGGCGTTGGGCAAGCGGGCGCAGGTGATCGCGGTCGCGCGGACCCACGCGGCCCCGGGCGTGCGCGCGCCGGCGCCGGACGCGCCGGCGGGCCGCGTCGCGGCCGGTGGCGCCGGGGAGCGGGAACGGTGAGCGTGCCCGCCCCGCTGTACCTCAGCCTGAGCGCCGTGCTGTTCACGCTCGGCACCGTCGGCGTGCTCGTGCGGCGGTCCGCGCTGATCGTGTTCATGTCCGTCGAGTTGATGCTCAACGCGGTCAACCTGAGCCTCGTGACGTTCGCGCGGTTGCGGGGCGGCGTGGACGGGCAGGTGGTGGTGTTTTTCGTGCTCGTCGTCGCCGCCGCCGAGGTCGTGATCGGCCTCGCGATCATCGTGAACATCTTTCGCACCAGGGACACCGTGGACGTGGACGATGTCGACCTCCTGCGGGGGTAGGCCATGACGTACGCGGTCTGGATCCCGCTGCTGCCGCTCCTCGGCTGGGTTGCCAACGGCGTGGCCGGCGGCCGGTGGGGGCGGCGCGGTGTGGCGGTCGTCGCGTGCGGCACGGTCGTCGCCGCGTTCGCGGTGGGGCTCGCCGTGCTCGCCTCCCTCTCGTCCCTCCCCGCCGGCGCGCGGCACGTGGAGGTCGACCTGTACCGGTGGATGGCGGCGGGCCCGATCACGGTGCCGCTGCGGCTCCTGGTGGATCCGCTCTCGGCCGTCATGGTGCTCGTCGTGACGGGCGTCGGGGCGTTGATCCACATCTATTCCGTGGGGTACATGGCGGACGACGACGCGTTTGCGCGCTATTTCGCCTATCTCAATCTCTTCACCGCGTCGATGTTGACGCTGGTGCTGGCCGGCAACCTGGTCGTCATGTTCATCGGGTGGGAGGGCGTCGGGCTCTGCAGCTACCTTCTGATCGCCTTCTGGTTCACGCGGCCGGCCGCGGCCGCGGCCGGCGTCAAGGCGTTTATCGTGACCCGGCTGGGCGACGTCGGGTTTCTGCTCGGCATCTTCCTCGCGTTCGGCGTCTGGGGCACCGCCGACTTCGGTGTGATGACGCGCGACGCGGCGGCGCATCTGCCGCTCGGGGGCGCGGCCGCGACGGCGCTGTGCCTCTTGCTGTTCCTCGGCGCCTGCGGTAAGTCTGCGCAACTCCCGCTCTACATGTGGCTGCCCGACGCCATGGAGGGCCCAACGCCGGTGAGCGCCCTGATCCACGCCGCCACGATGGTCACGGCGGGCGTGTTCATGATCGTGCGCATGCACGCCGTCTACCTGCGCGCGCCGCTGGCCATGGACGTGGTGGCCGTCACGGGCGCCGTGACCGCGATCTTTGCGGCCGCGTCGGCGCTCGTGGAGCCCGATCTCAAGCGGGTGCTCGCATACTCGACGATCAGTCAGCTCGGCTACATGTTTCTCGCCGTGGGGGTCGGCGCGTGGGGCGCAGGGATCTTTCACCTGACCTCCCACGCCTTCTTCAAGGCGTTGTTGTTCCTCGCGGCCGGGAGCGTCATGCACGCGCTTGGGGGAACGACGGACATGCGCCGGATGGGCGGCCTGGCGCGGTCGCTACCGTGGACCGCGGCGACCTTCGGCGCCGGTGCGCTGGCGCTCGCCGGGATACCCCCGTTCGTGGGGTTCTTCAGCAAGGACCAGATCCTGTCCGCGGGGTTCCGCCACCACGACGTGATCCTTTGGATCATCGGGCTCGCCGCGGCCGGGCTGACCGCGGTCTACATCGTGCGGGCGTTCGTGCTGACGTTTCTTACCGCGGCGCCCGGCGTCATGCGGACGCCCGGTAACGGCGACGCGGGAGGCCACGGCGCGCCGCATGAGGCGCCCCCGATCATGGGCATTCCGACCCTGGTGCTCGCCGTGCTGACGCTGGTCGGCGGCGCGCTCGGCGTGTCGTTCGTCCACCCCGGCGTGCTGGCGCGATTCCTGCTGCCGGCGGTGACGGAAGGCGGGCCGGCCCCCGCTGGATCCGAAGCCGGCGCCGGCGAAGGCGTGCTCGTCTCCGTGAGCGTCGCTGTGGCGCTCGCCGGTATCCTCGCAGGGTGGCTGATCTACCGCACGGGAACGTTGCGCGGGCGATCCGACGCGGTGCGGGCGCTCCTGTCCCGCCAGTTCTACGTCGAAGATTTCTTCAACACGTTGGTCACGACGCCGGGGCGCGGCCTGGCCTGGGCGTTCGATCTGTTCGACCGGGACGGCGTCGACGGGGCCGTGATGGCCATCGGGCGCATGATCGGTCGGGGCGGCGGGTGGCTCCGCCGGGTGCAGAGCGGCTACCTCCGGCAGTACGCGGCCATCCTGCTGATCGGGGTCATCGTGCTATTGGCCTATTGGGTGTCGCGATGACTCCCGGACCGCTCACCTTGCTGCTCGCGATCCCGCTGGCCGGCGCGGCCGCGGCCGCCGCCATGGACGCGCGGGAAGAGCGGCGGCTGCGCGCGATCGGGCTTGTGGCCATGCTGCTCACATTCCTCCTCGCCGCGTGGGTGTGGCTGCGGTTTGCACCCGGGGTGGCCGGGTTGCAGTTCGAGGAACGCGCGCCGTGGGTGCCCGCAGTCGGGATGACCTATCACCTCGGCGTGGACGGCCTGTCTGTAAGCCTCACTGCCCTCGTAGCGTTTCTGTTCCCGATCGCGCTCGGCGCTTCGGCCGGGCAGATCCACGACCGCGTGAAACCCTTTGTCGTCACGCTGCTGCTGCTCGAGACCGGCCTGCTCGGCACGTTCCTGGCCCAAGATCTGGTGCTGTTCTACGTGTTCTGGGAAGCGATGCTCGTGCCGATGTACTTCCTCATCGCCCTCTGGGGCGGCCCCGGCCGGATGCGGGCGGCGATCAAGTTCTTTCTCTACACGATGGCGGGCAGCGTCCTCATGCTGCTCGCCATCATTGCCGTGTACTTGAACGCCGCGCGCCTGCCCGGTGGATCGACGTTCGACCTCCCGGTGCTCCTCACGCATCCGCTCGGCGTGACCGGGAGCACGGAGACGTTGTTGTTCCTGGCGTTCGCGGTCGCTTTTGCCATCAAGATGCCGGTATGGCCGCTCCACACCTGGCTGCCCGATGCGTATGCCGCGTGCCCCCCGGTCGTGACGGTGCTCCTCGCGGGGTTGATGGCCAAGGCCGGCGCCTACGGCCTGCTCCGCTTCTGCCTGCCGCTCTTCCCGGACGCATCCCGCGCCTTCGGGCCCCTCCTGTCCGGGCTTGCGGTGGTCGGGATCCTGTACGGCGGCGCCATCGCCTGGACTCAGCGCGACATGCGGCGCCTGCTGGCGTACGGCAGCATGAGCCATATGGGGTTCATCCTGCTCGGCATCTTCGCGCTCGACGCCACGGCGGTGCAGGGCAGCCTGATCCAGATGATCAACCACGGCATCAGCACCGGCGCGCTGTTCGTGCTGGCCGGCCTGCTGCTCGACCGAACGGGCCGTGCGCGGACGGACGAATACGGCGGGATCGCGTCGCTCGTCCCGGCGTTCAGTGCGGTGACGTTGATCGTGGTGATGTCCTCGCTCGCGCTGCCCGCCACCAACGGCTTTATCGGAGAGTTCCTCATCCTGCTCGGCACCTTCGAAACGCGCCCGGCGGCGGCCGTGATCGCGACGCTCGGCGTCGTCGTCGCGGTCGCGTACCTGCTCGCGTTCGTCGGGCGCGTCTTCCACGGGCCCGTGCGCGAGGATCTCCGCGGCCTTGCCGACCTCACGCCGCGGGAGCGCGCGCTCGTGGTGCCGCTCGTCTTGGTTATCTTTTGGACCGGGCTCTATCCGCAGCCCCTGCTGGATCGGAGCGCGGCCACCGTCAACGCCCTGCTGAACCGCGTGGCGGGGACGACGGCGGTGCAGCCCCAGGCCTCGCGCGGCGGCCCGCCCCGAGCCGTGACGCCGGGCTCGCCGCCGGCCGGTGCATCCCCCACCGCGTTCGCCGCCGGTCAGGGCGGCACCCCGCGGAAGGGGCGGTAGCGCATGGCCTGGCGCGATCTGGGAGCCGCGTCGCCGGAGCTCGTCCTGACCGTGGCCGCGTTTGTCGTGCTGCTCTACGACGCCTGGATGACGGGCCCGTCGCTGGAGTCGCCTCGCAGCGGGGGCGCGGGCTGGCTCGCGCTCGCCGGCGTGGCGCTGGCCCTGCTCCTCAACGCGTTTCCGCCAACGGCGCCTGTGGCATTTGCCGGCATGTACGTGCGCGACCGGCTGACGCAGGCGGTGACCCTGGCGGCGCTCCTCGGCACCGGGATCACGGTGCTGCTCTCCCCGGCGTACCTGAACCGGTTCCGGCTGCCGGCCGGCGAGTACTACGCCCTCGTGCTCTTCAGCGCCGTGGGCGCGATCCTCATGGGCGCCGCGCGCAATCTCGTCGTCTTGTTCCTGGGCCTCGAGATCCTGAGCTTTCCGCTCTACACGCTCGCGGCGCTCGCGACCCGCAGCCGGCGATCACAGGAAGCCGGCCTGAAATACCTGCTCCTCGGTGCGTTCGGGACCGCGTTCTTCGTATACGGCGTCGCCCTCGTCTACGGCGCGGCCGGGACGCTGGACCTGTCGCGCCTCGCGGGGGTGCCGCTCACGCCGCTGCTCGGGGTCGGCGTTGCCCTGCTCACGATCGGCCTGGGATTCGAGGCGGCGCTGGTGCCGTTTCATGCCTGGGCGCCGGATGTCTACGAGGGAGCGCCGCTACCCGCCACCGCGTTCATGTCCGTGATCGCCAAGGTCGGGGCGTTCGCCGGATTCCTCCGTGTTTTCCCGCTGGCGCTCCCCGCGGCGGCGGCGCAGTGGAGTGCCGCGCTGGTCGCGGTGGCGGTCGTGACCATGATCTGGGGCAACCTCGCCGCGCTGTTCCAAACAAACCTGAAGCGCCTGCTCGCCTACTCGAGCATCGCTCACGCCGGCTACATGTTGATCGGCATCGCCGCTCCCGGACCCGCGGGGACGCTCGGCGTGCTGTACTACCTCGTGGTGTACGCGGTGATGAACCTCGGGGCGTTCGGCGTCCTCATCCTGCTCGAGCGGCGTGGCGAGGAAGCCGACGAGATCGCCGACCTCGCGGGGCTGTGGGGACGCGCGCCGTGGGCCGCGGGCGTGCTCGCCCTGTGCATGGTCTCCCTGGCCGGATTGCCGCCGACCGGCGGCTTCATCGCGAAACTGTACCTCTTCCGCGCCGCTTTGCAGGGCGGGCACACGACGCTCGCGCTCGTCGCGGTGCTGACGAGCGTCGTCTCGGTCTACTACTACCTCCGCGTCGCGGCGGCCGCCTTGAGCGGCACGGCGCCCGATGCGGTTGCGCCGCGGCGCAGCGCCACGGTCGGCATCGCGCTCGCCCTCGCCGGCGCGGGCGTGCTCTGGTTCGGCATCCTGCCGTCCACCCTCACGGCCTTCGTGCAGCAGGCCGTTCAGGCGCTGCGGTAGGCCGGCGCGCGTGGCTTCGGGCGACGAGTTCGACGCGATCGTCGTAGGGGCCGGCCCCGGGGGCATCGCCGCCGCGCTCACGATGGCGCGGTCGGGCCTCAACGTGGTAGTCTTCGAGCGCGCCGAGCGGCCGGGTCAAAAAAACGTCATGGGCGGCGTCATGTACGGGCGCATGCTCGCGGATGTTGCGCCCGAGACGTGGCGGGACGCGCCGATCGAACGCGTCATCGTCGACGAGCGCGTCTGGCTGACGACGCCCGATGCCGCGGTCACGCTCGGCCACAAGCACGTGCCGCACTCAGACGCCTCCGAACCCCCGAACGCGTTCACCGTGCTCCGCGTTCCGTTCGACGCCTGGTTCGCGTCGCAGGCCGAGGCTGCGGGCGCGCTCATCGTTCCCGGGACCCTCGTTGAGGACGTCATCATGGAGCAGGGACGGGTCGCCGGCGTGCGCACCGGACGCGCGGACGGTGATCTCCGCGCGCCGCTCGTCGTGATCGCCGACGGCGCCAACTCGTTCCTCGTGCAAAAAGCCGGCCTGTCGCGTCCGCTCGAGCCGCATGAGATGGCGCTCGTGGTCAAGGAGATCATCGCGCTCAGCCCGGAGGCGATCGAAGACCGGTTCAACCTCGAGCCCCGTCGCGGCGCGACGATCGAGGTGTACGGCGCGGTGACCCGCGGTATGGCCGGGTACGGCTTCATCTATACGAACGCCGCGTCGCTCTCCGTCGGCATCGGCGCGCTCATCTCCCATCTCATGAAGACCCGCATTACACCGTGGGACCTGCTCGAGGGTTTCAAGACGCATCCGCTCGTCGCCCCGCTGCTGCGCGGCGGCGAGGTGCGCGAGTACCTCGCGCACGCGATTCCCGAGGGGGGCCTCCGGGCGATGCCCAGGCTGTACGGCGACGGCGTGCTCGTCGTGGGCGACGCGGCGATGATGGTCAACAACCTGCACCGGGAGGGCAGCAACCTCGCCATGGCGGCGGGGCGCATGGCGGGCGAGACGGCGGTGCTCGCCAAGCGTGCCGGCGACTGGTCGGCGCGCACCCTGTCGACGTATCGCGACCTGCTGGAGGCGTCGTTTGTGCTGCAGGATCTCCGCAAGTACGAACGGCTGCCCGAGATCGCCGAGCACCGGCCCGAGTTGCTGTCGGTGTACCCGGCGATCCTCAGCGAGGCGGTGCACGAGATGCTTCGGGTGGACGGGGTGTCGAAGCGCGAGAAGCAGCGCAAGATCCTGCGGCGCGTGCTGGGGCAGCGTCCGTGGTGGCAGCTGCTCAAGGACGCGGTCGAGGGATGGAGGGCGATGCGATGAGAATCGAGGATAAGCTCTACACCCTCCGCTGGAAGCACGACAAGCAAACCCACATCAACATCGTGCGGGGCGACGTGTGCTCCGCGCGATGCGGCGGCGAGTGGCAGCGCCCGTGCACCACCTTTTGTCCCGCCAACGTGTATCAGTGGGACGGCGAGAAGATCGCGGTGTCCTACGAAAACTGCGTCGAGTGCACGAGTTGCCTCCTGGGGTGCCCCTACCGCAACATCGACTGGAAGCCGCCCCGGGGCGGCTTCGGCATCGAGTGGCAGAACGGATAGCGGCGCGCTACTCCGCCCGCGCGCCGCGCCGCTCGGCCGCAACCACGGCAAGATCCTGAATCTGGCCCGCCCGCAGGATGCGGACGGCGACCGCGGCACCGATCCGGCCCTCGCCCAGCAGGCCCCACAGCTCGTCGACGCGCCGCACCGGCTGCCCGTCCAGGGCCACGATGGTGTCCCCGAGCACCATGCCGGCGCGGCCCGCCGGGCCGTCCGGCTCCACCGAGAACACGAGGAGCCCGGTGCGCTGCCCGAGCTGGTCCCGCAGCGCGGCCGGGAGTGGTGCTGCGTGCGTCGCGACCCCGAGGTAGGCCCGGCGGATGCGGCCGTGTGCTTTGAGCGCGTCGACGATCCGGCGCAGCGTCACGAACGGCACGGCGAGCGCGACGCCGCGTACGAGCCCGGCGGTGTAGAGACCAAGGACCCGGCCGGCGGTATCCACGAGCGGGCCGCCTGAGAACCCGGCCAGTGCCCGTGCGTCCGTCTCCACGTAGTGTTCCACGCTGGCGCCGCCCGGCGTGCGCCAGGTCCCGCCGATGGCGCTCAGGATTCCCAGCGCCGCGCGGACCGTGCGTCCCGGACGGCCGAGGGCGAGGACGACATGGCCCACCCTGGCGCCGTCCAGATCCCGCCAGATCGGCACGCCAAGGCCCGCCGCCTCGACGCGCAGCACCGCAACATCCGTACTGGAATCTCGACCGACGAGCACGGCCGGCACGGTGTCGCCGCCGGGCAGGCCTACGGTGATGCCGTCCTCGCGGTGGATGATGTGGTCCGCCGTTACGATCAGGCCGTCGGCCGACCAGACGATCCCGCTTCCAGACCGCCGGCGCGCGTCCATGCGCACGACGTGCCGGCCCGCCGTCTCCACCGCGGCGGCGGCCAGATCGGAAAGTGTGCCCTGCGCTTGCGTCATACGTTCGCCTCCTCGCTGCGCCGCGCGCGCCCCGCATTCGGTGTGGCAGCATCGCGGCTGTGAATCACATGCCTCAGCGTAGCGAATCCGAGCACGCGGCGCACCGCCCGCACGGCCGGCTGCGACCCATCAATTCGGGTGGGGTTTCTCCCCGGACCCCCGGCTTGTGCACCCCCTCGGCGCGGTCTCCCCCGGGCTGGTGGGTCTTCCGTGGTCTGCTCCTGGCCATGGTTGCGATCTGCTACGGGGGAGCTACAGTAGATTGTACGGAGGCGCCGATGAGGCATGCGCTTCTGGCTCCCGCGCTAGTGCCCGACGCCGCCGGGCATGCGCTTGGGCTCGTGGCGCCCGAGGTCGCGCGGGAGGTCATTCGGGCAGCGGTCCGGAATGCGCTGCCCGGGCTGGTTCGTGCGCTCGATGCGCTTTCGGTCGCCCCGGCCCGCATGGTCAAGCCGTGCTCCGGGCGGTCGGCATCCACCAGCTCACGCCGCCGGGCGAGCGTTGTGGAAAACAAAAATCAGAAATCCAGGAAAATCAGGGGCTCTGAGCCCCTTTCCTGCAAACATGGGCTAGAGCGTGATCAGGCCCAAGCGAAGCGCCCGCACCACCGCCTCTGTGCGGTTCTGCGTCCCGAGCTTGGCGAGCAGGGCCCGGACGTGGAAGCGCACGGTGTGCTCACTGATGCCGAGGCGGGCGGCGATCTCCTTGTTTGCCAGGCCTTCCGCCACGAGCGACAACACCTCGGTCTCGCGCTCGCTGAGCGGCTCGGCCATGGATGGAGACTCCTCGGGTTTCGCCGGGATAAAGGCGCCGCACGACGGATGGATCGCGATCAGGCCGTCTGCGACCGCGCGCGCGGCGGCGACCACAACCGTCGGGGCCGCGCCGCGCGGCACCACGCCGTGCGCCCCCGCGGCCAGCGCGTCCGCGGCCACCTCGACGTCTGCGAGCAGCGCAAGGACGGGCTCCGCACGGTCGAGCAGCGCAAGGCGGGCGAGCGCGTCCGCCGGGTCTCGGCCGAGGTCCCAGATGACGACGTCGGCGGCGGTAGCGTCGAGCAGGGCCTCGAGGGCGTCGTCGCCGGGCGCCTGCCCGACGATGCTGCACCCCGGCTCGGCGGCCAGGAGAGCCGCGAGGCCCGCACGCGCCAGCAGATCATCGGCGACGACCACGGTTCGAAGCGTACTGGTTGCGGTCACGAGAGCACCTCGCAGCCCACAACGGTCGGGGCGCCGAGCGCGATTCCCCGGGCCGACCGCCGCCGCCGATCCGCGTGCTGTGAATGACGCGGGCCGTGGCAGCGGCACGTGACAGAAGCGTGACAGAATCAGGTGAATTTACCTTATAGGAAACGCCAGGTCTCATGCGCGCGCTCACGATCAGGTCCGGGCTCACGCGCGGACACGATCAAGTCCGGGCTGACGCGCGCGATCAACTCCGGGCTCATGCGCGCTCACGCTCAACTCCGGACTCGCGAGGTGATTCGTCCATGAGCAGCCCTGCCGGCGCCGTCCCTGCGGTTGCGCATCCCGCGGCAACCGCCGCCGCCCCTTCCCCGCCGGCCACGATCCGACTCACCGTCAACGGCGTCGTCCATACGGTGCAGGCGCCGCCCGACACGCCGCTACTCTACGTGCTGCGCGATGATCTGGCGTTGCAGGGGCCCAGATTTGGCTGCGGCCTCGGGCAGTGCGGCGCGTGCACCGTGCACCTCGGCGGCGCGGCCGTCCGATCGTGCACGATCCCGGTCGCCGCGGCGGCGAGTCAGCCGATAACCACCCTCGAAGGGCTGGGGACGACGGGCCGGCTGCATCCCGTGCAGCAGGCGTTTATCGACGAACAGGCCATGCAGTGCGGCTACTGCGTCAACGGGTGGATCATGACCACGGCGGCGCTGCTCGCCCGCACGCCGAATCCGAGCAATGCCGAAGTGCGGTCGGCGCTAGCCGGGCTGATCTGCCGGTGCGGCGCGCACATGCGCATGCTGCGCGCGGTCCGTCGTGCCGCGCAATCCCGCGGATGAGGGGGGGAGCGCACATGATCAATCCCACCCTGTCCCGCCGCCGCCTGTTCGCGACCGGCGGCGCCGTCGTCGTCAGCTTCGCGATCCCCGGGCTCGCCGGCCGGCGGGGTGACGCAGCCGCTTCCTCCGGCCCGGGCGTGCCCGCGCCCGACGCGCTGGATTCGTGGCTTGAGATCGGACCCGACGGCCGGGTCAGCGTGTTCACGGATAAGGTCGACCTCGGCATGGGGGTGTCCACGGCATTTGCGCAGATCGCGGCCGAGGAGCTCGATGTGCCGGTGCGGTTCGTGTCGATCGTCATGGGCGACACGGCCCGCACGCCGGACCAGGGCGGCGTGGGCGGCAGCACCTCCATCGCCGTGGGCGCGGTGCCGGTCCGCCAGGCCGCGGCCGAGGCCCGCCGCGTGCTCGTGGGGCTCGCCGCGGAGCGTCTGGGCGTTGCCGCGGACAAGCTCGGCGTCCGCGACGGCGTGGTGTACGCGCTGGACGATCCCGCTCAGAGCGCGTCGTACGGCGATCTGATCGGGGGACGGCGGTTCAACGTCGCGCTGACGGTGCAGAGCACCAGCCAGAACGGCGGGGTGACCGGGAGCGCCTCGCCGAAGGCGCCGAACGAGTACAAGATCGTCGGCACGTCCGTCCCGCGGATCGACATCCCGGCCAAGGCGGCCGGGGCGTTTACCTACATCGTCGACGTCCGCGTGCCCGGCATGCTGCACGGGCGCGTCATCCGGCCGCCGGTGCCGGCGGCGCGCTTGGTGAGCGTCGGCAGCGCCGACGGGTTGCCCGGGGTGCACAAGATCGTGGCCAAGGGCAGCTTCGTGGGGGTCGTGGCCGACACCGAGTGGCACGCGATCCAGGCGGCGCGCAACCTCAAGGTCACGTGGTCGACGCAGCGGGCGACGTGGCCGGCGATGGCGGATCTCTACACGGCGATGTGGGCCATGACGCCCACCACGCGGAGGGTCATGGCGCAGATCGGCGACGTCGACGGGGCCATGCGCGGCGCCGCCCGCACGATCGACGCATGGTACGCGTGGCCGTTCCAGTCGCACGCCATGATGGGGCCGTCGTGCGCGATCGCGGACGTCCGCGACCGCGGCGCCACAATCTGGTCGAGCACGCAGCACCCGCACCAACTTCAGCGCGGCATCGCGGATCTGCTCGGCCTCGCGCCCGGCGCGGTGCACGTCATCTGGGTGGAGGGATCCGGTTCATACGGCCGCGCCGGCATGGACGATGCCGCCGGCGACGCAGCGATCCTGTCGCAGGCGGTGGGACGCCCGGTGCGCGTGCAGTGGATGCGCGCGGACGAGACCGGATGGGATCCCAAGGGCCCTCCCGTGGTGGTCTCCGTACGCGCGGGCGTGGACGCGCAGGGGAATGTGCTGGCGTGGGACTACGTTGCGCGCGGTTTCTCAGGCAGCGGGATCCCGGCCGGCGCCACGATCGGCGGCAACATGCTCGCGGGCCAGTTCCTCGGGCTGCCGGCGCGGGGCTTCGACGTGCCCACCGTCGTGCAAGAGAACTACACGTTCCCGGCCAAGCGCAAGACCGGCGAGATCGTGCCCTGGCCGCAGGACGGTTCGCCGCTCAGGACCGCGAACCTGCGGGCGCCCAGCCAGCCGGCGACGACGTTCGGTGGGGAATCGTTCGTGGATGAGATGGCCGCCGCGCTCCGGATCGACCCCGTCGATCTCAGGCTCCGCTACCTCCGCAATCCACGCGACGTCGCGGTCGTGCGCGCGGCGGCGCAACATGCGGGATGGGCGTCGCGCCCGTCGCCGCGGTCGGACGTCTCGCGGCTCGGCGTAACGACGGGACGCGGATTTGCGTATGCGCCGCGCGGCAACACGCTCATCGCCACCGTGGCCGAGGTGGAGGTCAACCAGGCCACGGGGCAGGTGCACGTGACGCGGCTCGTGCTCGCGCACGACTGCGGGCTCATCATCAACCCGGACGGGCTGCGGGGCACCATCGAGGCGAACCTGATCCAGTCGACGAGCCGGGCGCTCAAGGAGGAAGTGCGCTTCGGGCCGGCGGGGGTGACCAGCGTGGACTGGGCCACGTACCCGATCCTGCGCGCGCCGGAGGCGCCCGATCGGATCGAGATCGTGCTGCTGAACCGTCCCGATCTTCCGCCGTACGGCGCGGGCGAGCCCGCCACGGTCGCGACCGCTCCCGCGATCGCGAACGCGATCTTCGACGCGACGGGCGCGCGGCTCCGCACGGTGCCGTTTACGCCGGAGCGCGTCAAGGCGGCGCTCGCGGATCGGACGTGGCCCGCCGCGTGAACCGACGCGCCGCGTGACCTCGCGGCGGCGCCGGCGGATCGGGCCCGGCCTGCCGTCCGCACCCGGCGCGGGCCCCGTGACCTCGCCGCGGCGCCGGGCGGCGAGTGTGCGGGCGGGCGCTACCTCGCGCGGAGCCGGGGATCGAGCACGTCGCGGATGCCGTCCCCGACCAGGTTGAAGCCGAGCACGAGCAGGAGGATCGCCACCGCGGGGAACGTCGCGATCCACCACTGCTCCATGAGGAACGACCGTCCTTCGGACACCATGAGCCCCCATTCCGGCGTCGGCGGTTGCGCACCAAATCCGATGAACGACAGCCCCGCGGAGATGAGGATGATGTTCCCGACGTCGAGCGTCCCCTGGACCAGGAGCGGCGCGATCGCGTTCGGGATCAGGTGGCGGACGATGATCACGAGATCCGTCGCCCCCTCCGCCCGCGCCGCTTCGATGTAGTCGCGCGAGCGCAGTGAGAGAACCTGAGCCCGGTTGAGGCGGCCGTACGGCGGCCAGGATACGACGGCGATCGCGATGAGCGCGTTGGTCAGGCTGGGCCGCAGGATCGCCGAGATGGCCAGCGCCAGCACAAGGCTTGGGAACGCCAGGAACATGTCGGTGACGCGCATCAGCGTCTCGTCCCACCACCCGGCGCGCCACCCGGCGAGCGTCCCAGCCGCGATGCCGAACGCGAACGCCGCCGTCACGACCGCGACCCCGGACACGACGGAGATGCGCGCGCCGTACACCACGCGGCTGTAGACGTCGCGCCCGAGCGAATCGGTCCCGAACGGATGCTGCAGGCTCGGAGGGGCGAGGCGCTGGCTCAGATCCTGGGCGATCGGGCTCTCGACCGCGAGCCACGGTGCGAGCGCCGCGACGAGTACGAAGAACGCGATGACGACGGCGCCGGCAAGCGTGAGCGGGCTCCGGCGCACCATGCGCCAGACGGCCCGGGCGGCACCCGGCTCGGCGAGGACGCTACGTGTACCGGATCTGCGGATCGAGATAGGCGTAGAGGACATCGACCACCAGGTTGGCGACGGAGTAGATGAACGCGATGACCAGCGTGACCCCCAGGACGGCGGGGATGTCGATGTTCGTGACGGAGTTGGTCGCGTAACGGCCGATCCCGGGCCACGAGAAGATCGTCTCCGTCAGCACCGCTCCCGAGAGCAGGCTGCCGTACGTGAGCCCGATGACCGTGACCGTCGGCAGGAGCGCGTTTCGCAGCGCGTGGCGAAGGACGACGCGGCGCTCGACGACGCCCTTCGCGCGCGCGGTCCGCACGTAGTCCTGCCGCATGACCTCGAGCAGGCTGCTGCGCGTCATGCGCGTGATGATGCCGGTGGAGTAGTAGCCGAGGACGAACGCCGGCAGGACGAGGTGCCGGAGCGCGTCCCCGAGCGCCGGCCAGTCCCCCGACAACAACGCGTCGACGGCCACCATGCCCGTGATCACGGGCGGCGGGCTGGTAAAGAGGCTGAGCTGTCCCGGGCCCGGGAGCACGCCGAGGCGCGAGTACAGCAGGCCGAGGAGCAACAGGGCCACGTAAAACACCGGGAGCGATGCTCCGCCCAGCGCGAAGACGCGCGCGACCTGATCCGGCCAGCCGTCCTTGTGCAGCGCGGAGACGATGCCCGTCGGGATGCCGATCAAGATCGCGACGAGCATCGCGGCCGTCGACAATTCCACCGTGGCCGGCAGATATTGGGCCAGGTCCTGGCTCACCGGCCGGGTGTCCATCACGGAGATGCCGAGGTTGCCGTGCAGTAACCCGTCGAGGTAGATCACGAACTGCACGGGGAGGGGCCGGTCCAGGCCGAGCTCGTGGCGGACCTTTTCAACGAGATCCGGCGGAGCGTGGTCCCCGAGATACGCGACGACGGGGTCGGCCGGCACGACGTGCGACAGCGCGAACGTGATCACCGTCACGCCGAACAAGACGAAGAGTGTGAGACCGGTGCGGCGCGCCAGAAATCGGGAAAGGCTCATCGGAGGCGCGACGGCGGCCGGATTTCCGGCCGCCGCCCGCGGAACTTACTGCTTGGTCATCCTCTCGAAATCCGGGCCGTTCACCGCGTCGAAGACCATGTTGCGAACGTGCGCGGACACGCCGTACGAGATCATCGGCTGGTACAGGATCGCGAACGGGCCGTCCTGATCCATCATGTCGTTGAGGCGCTTGTAGAGCGCACCGCGCTGCGGCGTGTTTTCCATGCTGCCGGCATCGTCCGCGAGCTTTGCCGCGGGATCGCTGTAGTACTGGAGGCGCCAGCAGAGCGACTTCTGCGCGTAATCCGCAAACGGCTTCGCGAAGTCGTCGGGGTCGGGGTAGTCGACGAACCAGTTGGCGAGCACCATCTGGGACTGTTGTCCGCGGTACGTCTTGTAGAGCTCGTCCGCGGCCACCTGACGGATGTTGACCGTGATGCCCGCTGCGGCCAAATCGTTCTTGACCTTTGCCGCGAGATCCGCGGCGCCGACGCCGCCGGCCGCTGAGCCCGTCGAGACGAGCAGGTCCGCGGTGAAACCGCTTCCGAATCCGGCCTCCTGGAGGAGCGCCTTGGCCTTGGCGACGTCCCGGTGGAAGGGGAGGTCCGGCGTGTACCCAAACAGCCCCTTGGGGATGACTCCTTGCAGCGGCAGCGCGTTGCCCGCAAGCAGGCTCTTCACGATCCCGTCGTAGTCGATGGCCCATCGAACCGCCTGGCGCACCTGCGGTTTGGTAAACGCCGGGACGTTCTTCACGTCCATGCCGAGATATTCCATTCCGAGGTCGGGGATCTGCGCCACGTAGTACTTCGACTCTTTACGCAGCGCGGCGATCTGGGAGGCCGACAGGTTGACCGCGATGTCCACGTCGCCGCGGCCGAGCGCATCCCGTTGCACGGTGTTCTCCATGATGTTCGGCCACACGATGCGCTTGATCGACGGTGCGGGTCCGAGATTGTAGTTGGGGTTGGGCGTGATCTCGATCGCGACCTGGCGCTCCCAGCGCGTGAGCTGATACGGGCCGCTCCCCGCGGAATGATCGGCGAGCCACCCCGATCCCCAGTCATTATTCTGCACGTGCGATTTGACCGTCTTGCTGTCCACGATGCCGCCGACCGCGTTGGCCATGATCGAGAGGAACGCGCCGGGGCTGAACGGCTTCGGCAGGGAAATCACCACGGTGTATGGATCGGTGGCTTTGACGACCTGATCGACGTTCTTCGCGTCGATGCCCATCTGCGTGATGAGCCACGACGCCGGATCCTTTGGAATGTTCACGACCCGCTCGAACGTGTAGACGACGTCGTCGGCGCTGAACGTGTTGCCGCTCGCGAACTTGACGCCGTGCCTCAGGTGGAAGGTATAGGTGCGGGCGTCCTTACTCACCTCGTACGATTGCGCCAGCTGCGGGCGGACCTGGGTCAGGTTCCCGGTCGGGAACTGCACGAGGTTGGAGTAGACGTTATGGACGGGAATGAGGAACTCGTATCCCACCTGCGGGTCGAGCGACACGACGCTCGAGATGTCCTCGGCGATCACAACGGTTTGCTGCGGGCCGTACGCCGGCGCCGACCGGCCGGGGACGACGGCCCACACGCCGATGAGAAAGAGCGCCAACCCGATTGCGACACCACGCCGCACGACGGATCCCTCCTTGTCCGCGTTCACAGAATCGTGGCCATGCGGGCCGGCCGCTGGCCGGCCAGATCGGTCTGTGGTGTTCGGCAAAAGACTGGGCGGCCCTGCCGCGGGCGTTTCACCCCCCCGGCCGACCGCTTTTGGGCGAACGAAGGCGCCACCCCCCGCCGGGGCCCGCGCTGCCCGTGCGGGCGCCGGACTAGGCGCGGCGATGCGGGCCGGACGCGCGGCCGGTCCAGAGAAACCACGCTCCCCATCCCATGAGGACGAGTGCCGCCATCTGGCCGAGCGTCAAAAACACCGCGGTTCGGTCTTCGCTCCGGAGCAGGTCGAGCCCAAATCGGAGGACGGACGACATCATCATGGCCGACCAAAAGAGGGCGCCGTCCCGCGGCGGGTGCCGCGCACGCCATACCGTCCAGGCCAGGATGATCGCGGTGCCGGCCATCTCGTAGAGCGGGAGCGGGTGGCGCGGTCCACCCGGGAGCCCCGGGACCGTGATGCCCCACGGGAGCGCGGTGGGGTTGCCGAACAACTCGCCGTTCATGAAGTTACCCCAGCGCACCAGGATGATCGCCAGGAGCAACGCCGGTGTCATCGCGTCCGCGAGGCGCCACAGCGGGACGGCGTAACGCCGGCACCACCACCACAGAAACAGCAGGCCCGCCGCGATCGATCCGTGAGACGCCAGTCCGGCGTACGGCGGCCGTATCGCCGCGAGGGGGTCGCCCGCGAACTCGGCGGGGTGCGAAACGACGTATCCGAGCCGGGCTCCGACGAGGAGCGAGGCGAGGAACGGCACCGCCAGCCGATCCGTGATGAGCATGCGCGGGATGCCGAAACGCTCGCCGAAGTAAGCGGTGATCGGAACGGAGAGAAACAGCGCGAGGCCCATCATGACGCCGTACCAGCGGAGGGTGAACGGTCCGAGCTGGAAGAGAACGGGATGCATGAGAAGGAGACCTTCTTTAACGTTCCTTTTTTCACTCCTTTTCTTGACATGCTGCGAGGCGCATGCTACGTTAGTGCAAACTTCATAGCAACCCTTATCAAGAGCGGTCGAGGGACGGGCCCGATGACACCCGGCAGCCTACCAAGGTCCCCCTTGGTGTGGTGCTAAATCCCGCGGAAGAACCAATTCCGGGAGATAAGAGGGATTGATCCCCCTCGGAGCCGGAGGGGGATTTTTGTTACACGGCGACACCGCATTCTGGACCTCAGGCTAGGCGCCTGGCCTCGTCGAGGGGTCAGCCACCCCGCGCCTGGTACGAGTGAAAGGGGAGGGGAGAGATGGGAGTGGTCGGGCTCGCGTGCCGGGAGTGCGGACGGCGCTATCCGGTTGAGCCGATTTTCGTCTGTGAGCAGTGCTTCGGCCCGCTGGAGGCGCAGTACGAGCTGGGCAACCTCGAGGGCCCCGCGTTCCGCGCTGAAATCGAGTGTGGCCCGACATCGATCTGGCGATACCAACCGTTGCTTCCCGCGCAGCGCGTGCCGGAGTGGGATCTCGCCCCGGGCTTTACCCCGCTCCAGCGTGCCGACCGGCTCGGCCGCGCGATCGGTCTCCGCAACCTCTACATCAAAAACGACACGCGCAATCCCACGTGGTCGTTCAAGGACCGTGTCGTCGCCGTCGCGGTGGCCGCTGCCAGGCAATTTGGGTTCGACGTCCTGTCCTGCGCCTCGACCGGCAACTTGGCCAACGCCGTCGCGGCCCACGCGGCGAAGGCGGGCATGCGCGCGGTCGTCTTCGTGCCGAAGGGCATCGAGCGGCCCAAAGTGCTCGCGACGGCGGCGTACCGCCCGACGCTGGTCGAGGTGGAGGGCACGTATGACGATGTCAACCGCCTGTGCCTCGAGATCGGGGAAGAGCACCGATGGGCGATTGCCAACGTCAACCTCCGCCCGTACTACTCGGAGGGCGCCAAGACGCTGGCCTACGAGGTCGCCGAGCAGCTCGGCTGGAAGGCCCCGGATCGGGTCGTTGTGCCGATCGGTTCAGGCAACATGTTCATGAAAATCTACAAGGGCTTCGAGGAGTTCCGGCGGCTCGGCGTCATCCCCGCTCACACGGTCCGCATGACGGCCGCGCAGGCCGAAGGCTGCGGCCCCGTCGCGGCCGCCTACCGTGCGGGCGCGGAGACGGTTCGTCCCGTCCGTCCCAACACGGTCGCGCACTCGCTGGCGATCGGCGATCCGGCAGACGGGAGCTACGTGCTGGAGACGATCCGCCGAACCGGCGGCGCCGCGGAATCCGTGACGGACTCGGAGATCGTCGACGCGATCCGTCTCCTTGCCGAGACCGAAGGCGTGTTCACGGAGCCTGCGGGCGGCGTTACCGTGGGAGTACTGCGCAAGCTCGCGCAGGCCGGGACGATCGATCCCGACGAGGTCACCGTCGCCTACATTTCTGGAATCGGGCTCAAGGCGATCGACGCCGTCGAGCGGGTGGTGGCCGCGCCGGTGACGATCAAACCGACGTTGGCGTCGTTCGAAGAGCGCGTGCTCGCGCCGGCCGGCGCGTAGGGGGGTGACGACGATGGCGGTACATGTGCGGATCCCGACGCCGCTGCGCCGGCTCACGAACGGCGAGCGCATCATCGAGGTCCAGGGCATCGATCTGGGGCAGGCGATCGACGAGCTGGAGCGGCGCTTCCCGGGTATCCGAGGCCGGCTGCTCGACGAGCGCGGAGAGGTGCTGCGCTTCATCAACATCTTCGTGAACGAGCAGGATATCCGGTTTCTCGACGGTCTCCGGACGCCGCTCGGCGCGGGCGCGGAGGTCTCGATCGTGCCGGCGATGGCGGGCGGGGCGGCGTAAAGGGAGGATAGGTCCGCCCGGCACCAGCCTTTGCCGAAGTAATGCGATGACGCTTAGCTGACGGTCCCAGGCAACGGTCGCAGTCCGTCGCGGCGGCGTCCCAGGGACGTGGCCGCACGCGCTGGCAAGCGCCAGCCGAGCGCCCGAGCCGGGCGCTCAGGATAGGAAGCCCGGATCCTGCGCCGAATGCCCTCGTCGTGAAGAGCATCGCCGAGATTCCATGAACGGCACGGCCCGCCCGGAGCGGCGCCGCGCGTCGAAGGACGCGGAGGCGCGGCTCGAAGAGCTTCGCGAGCGCATCCGGCACCACGCGTACCGGTACCACGTGCTCGACGATCCCGAGATCTCCGACGAAGCCTACGACGCGCTCATGCAGGAGCTTCGGGATCTGGAGGCGGTCCATCCCGAGCTCGTCGCGCCGGACTCGCCGACCCAGCGCGTGGGGGCGCCGCCGAGCGCGGCGTTCCGCGCGGTCGTGCACCCGCAGCCGATGCTCAGCCTCGCGAACGCATTCGATGAGGACGAGCTGCGCGCGTGGCACCGGCGCGTCGAGGCCGGACTTGCGGGGCAGGTGGTCTCGTTCGTGTGCGAGCTGAAGATGGACGGCGCCGCGGTCTCGCTCGTCTACGAGAACGGCGTCCTGCGACAGGGCGCGACGCGCGGCGACGGTGTCCGGGGCGAGGACGTAACCGCGAACCTGCGCACCATCGAGTCGCTCCCCCTGCGCCTGCGCCGGGACGCGGGCCCGCCGCCGTTCGTCGAGGTGCGGGGCGAAGTGTACCTCCCCAACCAGGCGCTCGACGCGATCAACGAGGAACGGGTCGGGGCGGGAGAAACGCCGTTCGCCAACACCCGCAACGCCGCTGCGGGCTCCCTGCGGCAGCTCGATCCCGCGGTCACGGCGCGGCGGCCGCTCCGGCTGTTCGTCTACCAGATCGGCGAGGTTCGGGGCCGCCGGTTCCGGTCGCACTGGGAGAGCCTGGCCTGGGCCAAGGACGCCGGCTGCCCGGTCAACCCCCACATCCGCGTGGTGTCCTCCTTCGACGAGGCGCTCGCCTACGTGCGCGAGTGGAGCGAACGCCGCACCGCGCTTCCCTACGGCACCGACGGCATCGTCATCAAGGTGGACTCGCTCGACCAGCAGGCGGATCTGGGCGCGACGAGCCAGGCGCCCCGCTGGGCCATCGCCTACAAGTTTCCCGCCGAACAGGCGGAGACGCGGGTTCGGGACATCTTCGTGCAGGTGGGCCGCACGGGGGCGCTCACGCCCGTGGTCGACCTGGAGCCGGTCCGCGTGTCCGGGGTCATCGTGCGGCGCGCCACGCTTCATAACGAGGACGAGATGCGCCGCAAGGACGTTCGCATCGGCGACGCCGTGCTCGTGCGGCGCGCGGGTGAGGTCATCCCCGAGGTCGTCCGCGTAGTCACAGAGAAGCGGACCGGCGCCGAGCGCCGGTTTGAAATGCCGGAGAAGTGCCCCGTCTGCGGCTCGCCCGTGGAGCGCCGGCCCGGCGAGGCGATCTGGCGTTGCACCGGGGGCGCCACGTGCCCGGCGCAGATCTTGGAGCGGTTGATCCACTTCGGCTCGCGGGATGCGCTCAACATCGAGGGGGTGGGGCCGAAGATCCTGCAGCAACTGCTCGACCGAGGACTGATCGCCGACCCGGCGGACCTCTTTCGGCTGACGCGGGAGCAGGTGCTTACGTTGGAGCGGATGGCGGACAAGTCAGCCGACAACGTGATCGCCGCCATCGATCGCGCGCGCGTGACGTCGCTGGCGCGGTTGCTCTACGGGCTCGGGATCCGGCACGTCGGGGTGCACGTGGCGGAGGTGCTGGCGACGCACTTCGGGGACATCGACCGCCTCGTCGAGGCGCCGGTCGAGGAGGTGGGCGCGCTCGCCGGCGTCGGCCCTACGATTGCCGAGAGCGTGGTCGAGTTTTTCCGCCGGCCGGCCAGCCGCGACCTCGTACGCAAGCTGCGTGCCGCCGGCCTGCGGGTCGAGGCGCCGCACCGCGCGCAGGGCAAGCTGGCAGGCAAGACCTTCGTGTTTACGGGCTCGCTCGACCGCTTTTCGCGCCGCGAGGCGGGCGATCGCGTCATGGCGCTCGGCGGTGTCGTCAGCGAGACCTTGAGCGCGCGGACCGCCTATCTGGTGGCGGGCGACGCGCCGGGGAGCAAGCTGGATCGCGCCCGGAAGCTCGGGGTCACCGTGCTGACCGAACCGGAATTTCTCGCGCTCCTTGGAGAGCCGGCGTAAGTGGCACGACGGCGGCGGGGCGCGGGCCGGAAAGTCGCCGGGCGCCGAGGCGCGTGGTTCCTCGTTGCGCTGGTTGCCGTGGCGGTCGCACTCATCGCGGGTCGCGTGCTCCACCTGCCCGGCGGGCCCACGGGCGGCCGCGCCGGGACCGAGGTGTTCTTCGTCCGGTACACGGACGCCGGCCACGTCGGGGCGCTGGTCATGGTGCCGCGTCCGCCGGCCTCCGGCGACATCGACGCGCGGGTGGACGCGGCGCTGCGGGCGCTGCTCCGGGGCCCGTCGGCGGCCGAGCGCGCACGTGGGATCGCAAGCGAGATCCCACCGGCCACCACGCTGCGCGGTGTCCGTATTCGCGACGGCGTGGCCGAGGTCGACCTCAGCCCGTCGTTTGGCGCGGGCGGCGGCACCACCAGCATGACGGCGCGATTGTGGCAGGTCGTGTATACGGCGACGCAGTTTTCTCAGGTTCGCGCCGTACAGATCGTGCTCGGCGGGCACCGGGTGCCGGCGCTCGGCGGTGAAGGATTGATGATCGACCGTCCCATTGCACGCCCCTCCTCGCCGCCCGCGTTCTGAACAGGCGCGGTGGACCGCATTCCGCGCTCCGGCGTTATGACACGCAGTTCCGCGCCGGCCCGGGCAGGGAGCCCTTCCCGGCTGAGAGAATACGCGGAGGATGCCCAAGGAGGTCTTCGCCGAGGATATCGAGCGCCTGATCGGCACGCTCGATGGCGTTGTGGCCGCGCGCGTGTCCACCACGCCCGCCGGCGACATCGATCAGGTCTACGTCTCCGTGGGCCCGGCCGCCGACGTGCGCGCCGTGCGGCGGAGCATCGGCACGGCGCTCGTGTCCACCTACGGCCTCCCGCTGGACCCCTGGCGCATTCAGATTGCGCAACCCCGCCCCGGACCGCGTGAGCCGCCCCGATTTCGGGTGCTTCGTATCGAGGAGACCGTCGCGACGGCCGAGACGACGGTGGTCGTGCAGCTCGCGTGGACCCGCGGGGGCGAAGAGCGCGTCGTCACCGGGCGCGCCCGCGGCCCCCTTGGGTCGTCGCACCGGCTGCGCACGCTCGTGGCCGCGGCGCTGGATGGGGCCAAGGAGGCACTGGAGCCGAGTTACCGCAAGCTCATCGGGCATGAGGCGTCGCTGGTGACGTTCCACGGACGGCCGACGGCGCTTGCCGGCATCTCGGTGGCGACCCCGGCGGGTGACGAGCGGGTGTGCGGCGTCGCGCAGGCGGATGCTTCGTCGGACGCGATTGTGTACGCGGCGCTGGACGCCGTTGCGAAGCTCGGTGCGCGCGCGCTCGAGGCGGCGGCGCCGGATCGCCGCGCCGCGCTCGAGGCGATGCGCCGGCGCGTGGCCTCCACCGAGCGCGCGCCGTCCCCGGCGGCACACCAGGCGGCCGGCGAGCGATCGGGCGGCGGGGCCGACGGCCCAACGGCGGCCCGCCGGGACGGTCCGCCCTCCGGGCGCGGAGAGGTGATCGGGATGACCGCACGTCGTGATGTGCCTGAGGCGGACCGAGGCCCGTCGGGTCCGGCCCGGCTCTCGATCGAGGAAGTGTTGTACCAGTCCCTCATCGCCAACCGCACGCCCATTCACATTCGCTGCCGCGACGGCTACGAGCTGCGCCGTGCCGCGTTGCGGGACATCGACACCGACAGCGTGTTGGTGGAGGTAGACGGGGCCACGGAGCTCGTCTACAAGCACGCGATCATCTCCATCCGTCCGGTGACGGACGCGCGCGCGGAGGCGTAAGCGCTCGGTGCCGGACGCGTCCGAGGCCCGCCTCGCGGAGTTGCGTGCCCGCCGGGCCCGTGCCGAGGCGGGCGGCGGGCCGGAGCGCATCGCCCGGCAGCACGACGCGGGTAAGCTCACCGCGCGCGAACGCGTAGCGGAGTTGCTGGATCCCGGTACGTTCGTCGAGCTCGATCGCTTCGTCACGCACCGCGCGACCACGTTCGGGATGGATCGCGTGGAGGCACCGGCCGACGGCGTGATCACGGGCTACGGAGCGATCCACGGCCGGCTCGTCTACCTGTTCTCGCAGGACTTCACGGTGCTCGGCGGCTCCCTGGGGGAAGCGCACGCACAGAAGATCTGCAAGATCATGGACCTCGCGCTGCGCGCCGGCGCGCCCATGATCGGCCTCAACGATTCCGGTGGCGCCCGCATCCAGGAAGGCGTCGTCAGCCTCGGCGGCTACGCGGAGATCTTTCTCCGCAACACGCTCGCGAGCGGCGTCGTCCCGCAGATCTCGGCGATCATGGGGCCCTGCGCCGGCGGGGCGGTGTACTCGCCGGCGATCACCGATTTCACGATCATGGTGCGCGGCACGAGCCACATGTTCGTGACGGGCCCACAGGTCGTCAAGGCGGTAACGCACGAGGACGTTTCGTTCGAGCAACTGGGCGGGGCGGAGGTGCACGCCGCCCGCAGCGGCGTGGCGCATTTTGTCGCCGACAGCGATCCGGACGCGCTGGCCCTCGTCCGCCGGCTCCTCGGATACCTGCCGCAGAACAACCTCGATGAGCCGCCGCGGACGCCGTGCGAGGACGATCCGGGCCGTCAGGACCCCGCGCTCGACGGCATCGTGCCGCGGGATCCGCACCAACCTTACGACATGCGCGACGTCATCGTCCGTGTGGTGGACGGCGGGGAGTTCCTGGAGGTGCATCGCGCGTTCGCCGCCAACCTCGTGGTCGGCTTTGCCAGGCTCGGGGGGCGCCCCGTCGGCGTCGTGGCCCAGCAGCCGGCCGTGCTGGCCGGCGTGCTCGACATCGACAGCGCGGTGAAGGGCGCCCGGTTTGTCAGGTTCTGCGACGCGTTCAACGTGCCGCTGGTCACCTTTGTCGACGTGCCCGGTTTCCTTCCCGGCACCGCCCAGGAGCACGGTGGGATCATTCGCCACGGCGCCAAGCTGCTGTTCGCCTACTGCGAGGCCACCGTGCCGAAGCTCGCCGTGATCACGCGCAAGGCGTACGGCGGCGCCTACGACGTCATGTCGAGCAAGCACATCCGCGGCGATCTGAACCTCGCGTGGCCCACCGCGGAAATTGCCGTGATGGGGCCCGAGGGCGCGATCGACATCATCTTCCGGCGCGAACTGGAGGAAGCACCCGACCGCGAGGCCGCGCGCGCGCGCCTCGTCGCGGACTACCGTGAGCAGTTCGCCACACCGTACATCGCGGCGGCCCGGGGGTACGTGGACGACGTGATCGAGCCTCGTGAGACCCGGCCGCGGCTGATCTCCGCCCTGGAAATGCTCCAGGGCAAGCGGGACCGCAACCCTCCGAAGAAGCACGGAAACATCCCGCTCTGAGCCCGGTGGGCCCGTTGGTCGGATCGCGCCGGTCTGGGGGCCCGGCGCGCCCCGGGGGCAACGGCTACCCGCATGACTCCCGGTCGGGCGCCGCGAAAGGGGTAGGCATGGCCCCGCGCAGGTTGCGCAAGGTGCTGGTGGCGAACCGCGGCGAGATCGCGCTGCGCATCATCCGCGCATGCCGTGCGTGCGGTATTGAGGCCGTGGCGGTCTATAGCGACGCGGACCGTTCGAGCCCGCACGTGTGCGCCGCGGCCGAAGCCCGCCGGCTCGGCCCCGCGCCCGCGGCGGAGTCATACCTCAACATCCCCGCCGTCATCGAGGCCGCGCGCGCCGCCGGCGCGGACGCGCTGCATCCGGGGTACGGCTTTCTCGCGGAAAATCCGGACCTGGCGCGGGCGTGCGCGGGCGCCGGCATCGTCTTCGTCGGGCCACCGGTGGAGGCGCTCGCACGGTGCGGAGACAAGGCGGAGGCGCGCCGAGCCGTCCAGGCCGCCGGGATCCCGATCCTGCCGGGTACCGATGTCGTGGATGACGAGGAGGTCGGGGCCGCGGCCGCCCGGATCGGGTTCCCGCTCCTCATCAAGGCGGCCGGGGGCGGGGGCGGCAGGGGGATCCACCGCGTCGGCCGGCCCGAGGACCTCCCGGGAGCGCTCGAGCTGGCCAGGGGAGAGGCCCGTTCGGCCTTCGGCGACGCCCGCGTCTACCTCGAGCGCTGGGTCGAGGACCTGCGCCACATCGAGGTGCAGATTTTGGCCGATGCGCACGGTCACGCCGTCCACCTCGGGGAGCGCGAGTGCTCGATCCAGCGCCGCCACCAGAAGCTGCTTGAGGAAGCCCCGTCGCCGGCGGTAGGCCCGGACCTTCGGGCCGCCATGGGCCGCGCGGCGGTCGCGGCCGCCCGAGCCGTGGGCTATCGGAACGCGGGCACGGTGGAATTCCTCGTCGATGGGACGCAATTTTATTTTCTCGAGATTAACGCCCGGCTACAGGTGGAGCATCCGATCACCGAGCTCGTCACCGGGATCGACCTTGTACACCTACAGCTCGAGATCGCCGCGGGCGCCCCGCTACCGTTCCGGCAGGAGGACGTGACGCTTCGGGGCCATGCGATCGAGTGCCGGATCTCCGCCGAGGATCCGGCGCAGCTATTTTTGCCCTGGGCGGGCCGCGTCGCGGAGGTCGTGCTGCCGGGCGGCCCCGGGGTCCGAGTGGACGGCGCGCTCGTTCCCGGCCTCGAGGTCACGCGGCACTACGATCCGCTCCTCGCCAAGGTGATCGCGTGGGGAAACTCGCGGCCTGAGACGATCGCCCGGATGGGGCAGGCGCTCTCGGAAATGATCGTAACCGGCCTTCCCACGACGATCCCGTTTCATCGGTGGCTGTTGCGCCATCCGCTGTTCGCGGCCGGCCGGTACGGCACGCGATTCGTGGACACGGAGTGGCCCCCCGGTACCCAACCCGCCCCGGACCTCGCGGCGCTGGCCGCCGCCGTCCTGGCCTACCGCGAGGACCGCCGGCCGGCGATCCTTGGAGCCCAGCCGGCGGGCAACTGGACGGCGGCCGCCCGCCGGGACGCCGTCTCGTGACCGCGTACCTGACGCGGGTCGGGAGGGAGGAGGTCGACGTCGTGGTCGCCGGCGACGGCGACGAGCTCCGCGTCTCCGTGGGCGGCCGCGAGCGCCACGTGCGTCTCTTCGAGATCGTGCCCGGGTGGTTCGCCCTCATCGTCGACGGCGTGGTGCACGACGTCGGCGTCGTGCCCGATCACGAGACCCCGAGCGGCGCGCCGGGCACGCACCGGCGGCGCACGCTGGTCATCGACGGGCACATCCAGGACGTCGAGGTGTTGCGAGGTGCAGGGGGCCGGGCTGCCGCCCGCGCTGCGGCCATTGCTGAGAAGGGCGGCGCCCAGGTCCGGGCGCCGATGCCCGGCGTTGTCGTTGCTATTCGGGCCGCGGAGGGCGATGATGTAGACGTAGGACAGCCGCTGATCGTCATGGAGGCCATGAAGATGCAGATGGATGTCCGATCGCCGGCCCGCGGCACCGTGCGCCGCGTGCATGTTGCGGCGGGCGGAGAGATCGCGGGCGGCCAGGTACTCGTCACCATCGAGTGAGGCGGATAGCCACGGCCCGCGACGCGGACAACCCCGCCCCCGAAACGTCGTCGCGCATTCCGGTGGCGAGCGTCTACACGCCCGACGACCTCCCGTCCTTCGACTGCGCGCACGATCTCGGCTTCCCGGGCGAATATCCCTACACGCGCGGCATTCACCCGACGATGTACCGCGGCCGGTTGTGGACGATGCGCCAGTACGCCGGGTACGCGGGCGCGGAGGAGTCGAACCGGCGTTTCCGGTACCTGCTCGCTCAGGGGCAGACGGGTCTCTCCGTGGCATTCGACCTCCCCACCCAGATGGGTTACGACTCCGACCATCCGCTCGCCGAGGCCGAGACGGGCAAGGTGGGCGTGGCGATCGATTCGCTTGCCGACATGGAACGGCTCCTGGACGGGATCCCGCTCGATCGCGTGAGCACGTCGATGACGATCAACGCCACCGCCGCGATCCTGCTGTGCATGTACATTGCGGTCGGCGAGCGGCAGGGAGTGCCCCTCGAGCGGCTCACGGGGACGACCCAGAACGATATCCTCAAAGAGTACATCGCGCGGGGTACGTACATCTATCCGCCCGCACCGTCCCTGCGGCTCGTTACAGACACGTTGGCGTTCTGCGCCGACCGGCTACCCCGCTGGAACCCCATCAGTATCAGCGGCTACCATATTCGCGAGGCCGGGGCGACCGCCGTCCAGGAGGTCGCATTCACGCTCGGTAACGCGCTGGCGTACCTGGAGGCCGCCCGGGCCGCGGGGCTGGAGGTGGACCGGGTCGCGCCGCGCCTGGCGTTCTTCTTCGACGCGCAGATGAACTTCTTCGAGGAGATCGCCAAGTTTCGGGCGGCGCGCCGGTTGTGGGCCCGGATCACCCGTGAACGCCTCGGCGCCAGGGATCCCCGGTCGTCGATCCTCCGCTTCCACACCCAGACGGCGGGAGTGGCGCTCACGGCCCAGCAGCCGGATAACAACGTCGTGCGCGTCGCGCTCCAGGCGCTGGCGGCGGTGCTCGGCGGCACCCAGTCCCTCCACACCAACGCACGGGACGAGGCCCTGGCGCTGCCGACCGACGACTCGGCGCTCCTGGCCCTGCGCACGCAGCAGATCATCGCCCACGAGTCCGGCGTCGCCGACACGATCGACCCCGTGGCGGGCTCCTACTACGTCGAACATCTCACGGGCGAGATCGAACGCCGGGCCGCCGCCTACCTCGAGCGGGTCGGCGAGATCGGCGGGATGCTGCGGGCCATCGAAACCGGCTACGTCCAGCGGGAGATCGGTGAGGCGGCGTACCGGGATCAGCAGGATGTCGAACAGGGCCGCCGCGTCATTATCGGCGTGAATCGGTACGGCACGCAGGGCGGACCTGCCCCGGCGATCCTCCGCGTCGATCCCGCGGTCGCAGACCGGCAAAAAACACGGCTGCGCCGAGTCCGTGGCGAGCGGGACGGTCGGCGTTTCACGGCCGCTCTGGACGCGCTGGCCCGTGGCGCGGCCGGCCGTGACAACCTCGTGCCGTTGATCCTGGAGGCGGTGCGCGCCTACGCGACCGTGGGCGAGATCTGCGACACCCTGCGGAGAGTCTTTGGGGTGTACCGGCCGCCGGTGGTGGTATGACCGCCGAGTCACCACGCCTCGCGCACCTCGCCATCATGGTGCGCCGGTTGGAAGACGCGGAAACGGCACTGCGCCTTCTTACGGGTCTCGTTGTCGAACGCCGGGAAGACGTGCCGTCTGAGGGTGTGCGGGTGGGGTTTGTCCCGGTGGGCCGCGGGGCGATCGAGCTGGTCCAACCCATTGGTGCCGGCGGTCCCCTGGGGCGGTTTCTCGACGAGCGTGGGGAAGCGGTCCACCATCTGGCGCTGGCTGTGCCGAACGTCATCGATGCCATGTTGGGGGCGCGCGAAGCAGGACTGCGTCTGCTGGATCCGTCTCCCCGTTCAGGCGCGGACGGGACCCGCGTTGCGTTCATCCACCCGCGCTCGACGCACGGATTGCTCATCGAGCTCGTGGAGCGCCGGAGCGCGCCCTGAGGGAATCGGACAGAAACCTCATCACGCTCACTTGCTCCTTGCACTTGCATTGAAAATCGTCTATACGGTATACTGCATGCTGTAGAAGATAGTCTATACCTCAACGCTATATCATATAGCACCATCGCTCACGGGCCTCGCACCCTTGTCGCTGCAGCCCGAGTTTCCAAATAGCCTGTAGGACCTTATTTTGTTTGAATTTTGAGCTTCACTGCGGCCAGAGATCGGCCGCCGATCGATCGCGGCCCCGGAGTGCGCGCCCGGGCACGACAATACCGCGAAAGGAGGGAGCCTGTGCAAGAGGCGATACTCCGCGGTGCCGGCGCCGTCCCGACCCTGTTTCGTCTCCGCTCCGTCCGATCGATCGTCTATGCCTGTACCGGCTTGAGCCTCCTCCTGGCCATCGTCGTGGTTGCCGGGAACTGGGGCTTCCCGATCCTGAGAACCGTGCGCCTGTCGGCCGATGGAAAAGACGTGACCCTGAGGACGTTCAAACGGACCGTCGGCGCCGTCCTCGCATCCCAACGGGTCGGCCTCCACGATGGCGACCGAGTGACGCCCGCGCTTGATGCTCCGGTGCTCCAGGATACCCGGATCCGCGTGGTGCGGGCGGTGTCGCTCCTCGTGGTGGACGGAGGGCAACAACACCGGGAGCGCCTCGCCGCAGAGACCGTCGGCGAGGCGCTGAACACATTGGGGGTGCGCGTCCGCGCAGCCGACCGAGTCTATCCAAGCCGGCGGACGGCGCTCTGGGACGGCGCCCGGATCACGGTCGAGCGGCGAGAGTGGCGCACGTGGGTCCAGTTCGGACCGATTCCGTTCGGCTCCGAGGTGGTTCACGACGCGACCGTGTTCAAGGGGAACACGGTGCTGCGCTCGGCGGGCCGCCCCGGCATCAAGGAGCGCTCGGTGCGTGTCCTCTACGCCAACGGCAGGCCGGCGGTCGTGGAGCCGCAGTCCTGGACGGTCGCGCGCGCGCCGGTGCCCCACGTCGTAGCGATCGGCACGCGCGCCCTGATCGCTTCGCGTGGCGCGTTTGCCGGTCGGGAGTACATGATGCTCGACGCGACCGCGTACTATCCGGGACCGAACAACTTCGGGGGCGGGGTGGGGCCCCGGACCGCGATCGGCATGGTCGCGCAACGAGGCATCGTTGCCGTGGACCCGTCGCTCATCCCGCTCGGGACCCGCCTCTACATTGAAGGGTACGGATACGCGGTGGCCGGGGACACCGGCGGGTCGATCCAGGGCCGGCGGATCGACCTACTTTACAATGACTACAGTGAGGCTGTCCACTTCGGGCGCCGGGAGGTCAAGGTCTACATTCTCGGTCGCTAACCGCCGTCCGAGACCGGACGTTCCAGGACGCCTCGATCGGGCTTCGAGGATGGCGTGCGCGAGACGTTAGGATCCCCGCCCGACCTCGCCACACCCGAGGGCGCGCGAACCGTCATGCGGCGGTTCGCCGTCCGGCCGGTGAAACGGTTCGGCCAGCACTTCCTCGTGAGTCGCCGCGCCCTCGACCAGATCGTCGCCGCCGCCGCGCTCTCGGCCGCCGATACGGTGCTCGAGGTCGGCGCCGGACTCGGGACGCTGTCCCAAGCGCTCGCCTCCGCGGCCGGCCGCGTCACGGCGGTCGAGATCGATCGCCGGCTCTTGCCCGTGCTCACCGAGACGCTCGGCGCGTACCCCACGGTCCGGATCGTCGGGGGCGACATGCTGGCCTTGCCCGCGGAGGACCTTTTTGGGGGCCCCCGGGGCGCGCCGAGGAAGGTCGTGGCAAATCTCCCCTACAACATTGCGACGCCCGTCCTGATCCGCCTGCTGGACCCGACGCTTCGGGTCGTCCGCATCATCGTAACCGTGCAGCGTGAGGTCGCGGACAGGATCACGGCGCGGCCGGGCACGTCGGCATACGGACGGCTTTCGATCGCGGTCCAGTTTCGCGGCGGGGCCTCCGTGGTCGGCCGGATCCCGCGCGGTGCCTTTCTCCCACCGCCCGACGTCGACTCCGCCATCGTGTGCATCCTGCCGTCGCCCAAACCGGCGGTGGCGGTGCCCGACGAAGCGGAGTTCTTCCGCATCGTCGCCGCCGGATTCGGTCAGCGCCGTAAGATGCTGCAGGGCGCCCTGAGCCACGGGCTCGGTCTCCCGGCCGACAGCGTGGCATCCGCATGCGCCGCAAGTGGCGTGGACGCGAGCGCGCGCGCGGAACGCGTCGATCTGACGGGATTCGCGGCGCTCGCGCATGCCCTGCATCCCCTGTTGCGGGAACGATTCCCCGAGCCCCCGCGCGGACGGGGCGTTTGAGCTGAAGCCGAGCGGTGCGTCTGAGCCGACCCGCACTCAGCGGCGCGGCGCCGAGTTAGTGCCTCGCTCGAGCGGCCCGCGCCCCAGCACGATGGAGAAGTCCGGGCCTCCTTGGGCCGGGGCCCTCACGACCTTTGCGGCGCCGCTGACCCCCATAAGGACCCGCGCGACCGCAGCGCTGCCGCGACGCACGAGCAGGACGGTCTCCGATGCGTCCACGGCGCTCGCGATCCGCACGATGCGGACGCCGAGAGCCCCAAGACGCGCCACCGTGTCCGCCTCGACGTCGCGGCCGGCCCCGGCGTTCGCGATCTCCACCGTCGTGGCGCTGAACTCCGCGGGGTTGATCCCGTAGAAAAACCTAGCCACCAGGGCTCGGGCCGCCGCCGCGTCGGGAAGCCAATACCCCGCGTACGTACCGAAGCGGCCGGGAAGCGTCGCCGTGACCGGCCCGCCACTGGGAAGGCGAATACCGAACCACGCGAGCGCCGCCAGTTGCGCGTCGTCGAGGTTGCTCGTGGTGTCGTTGTGCAGGACGCCGAGCACGCGGCCCGCCCGAAACACGTTCTGTGGACGTCTGAGAGCCGCGAGCAGCGCGTCGAGGACCTGCTGCTGCCGCCCGACGCGCCCGATGTCGCCGAGCGTGTCGTGACGAAATCGCGCGTACCCCGCGGCGGCGGCACCGCCGAGGTGCCGGTATCCCTTCTTGAGATGGATGTGGAGGCCATCCCAATTGTCGTCGTAGTCGAGATTCGACGGAATCCTGACGTCGATGCCGCCGACCGCGTCGACGAGATGGACCAGGCCGCGGACATGGAGCTCGAGGTAATAGGGGAACGTGACGCCGAGCAGGTTCTCGGTCGCGCGCGTGGTGAGCGGCGCGCCGCCGTAGGCGTGCGCCGCGTTGATCTTGTCGTATCCGTGGCCCGGGATGAGCGCGCGCGTGTCGCGCGGAATGCTGAGCAGGTAGGCGCGGCGGGTCACCGGGTCGAAGGACGCCGCGATCAGCGTGTCGGTGCGGCTTACGGGATACTCGACGTTCGGATTTTGATCGCTCACCGTGCGATCGAGTCCCATGATCAGCACGTTGGTGCGTCCGGTGATGGCAAAGAAGCGCCCAAACGTGGGACCCGGCGGCGTGGTGCGCGCGGCGACGAGAGCCGCCGCCGCGACGAGCCCGCACGCGAACACGGCGAGGGCGGCCCGGAGAAGCCAACGCGCCGCGCTCGGCCATTGAGAGACGCGCCGCGCCCCATCCGCCTGGGGCGCCGGCGACCCGTGTGTTCCGGAGTCGGGACGGCCCGTCATGGCGTCTCCATGATAGGGAATGCGCACAGGGTGTCAAGGCGAGGGGCGCCTTGGCCCAGGGAGGAAACCCACCGGCCGGCGAGAAGTCTCGTCCGTGGCATGTCGTTCCCGGCGAAGGAGGACCGGAGATGCGCCGGTCGCTGGCAACGCCGACACCGCCGGTTGCTATACAGTCCGCGTCTAATCCCGCGGAGGCCGCGTGAGGGGGCCCCGCGGGTTCCGTTTTCAGGGAAGGAGGTTGCGGCATTGAAAGAGCTGCACCTGAACGCGTACGCCAAGATCAACCTGACGCTTGACGTGCTCGGCGACCGTCCCGACGGCTATCACGATATCGAGACCGTGCTGCACACGGTGGAACTCCACGATTCGATTACGCTCCGCGAGAGCGACAGCGGCATTACGATTCGGTGCGCCAGCCCGGACGTGCCGGCGGACACGCAGAACATCGTGTACCGCGCGGCGCAGTATTTAAAGGAGACGTTCCGCATTCCGAAGGGCGTGGAAGTCGAGCTTGCGAAGTGCATTCCGATCGCCTCCGGGCTCGGGGGCGGGTCCAGCGACGCCGCGGTGACATTGCTCGGGCTCGCGCAGATGTGGAAGCTGCGCCTGTCCAACGGTCAGCTCCTCGATCTCGCAGCGCACATCGGCTCCGACGTGCCGTTCTTCCTCGTCGGCGGGGCGGCCCTCGCGGTCGGCCGCGGCGAGCGCATCCGTCCGCTGCGACCGCTGCCGACGACCTGGGTCGTGCTCGCGCGCCCCCCGATTCAGATCGCCACCGAATGGGCGTATCGGGTCCTGGATCATGCGGCGGCGCGCCGCCACCCGGACACCGGCGCGGTCGTGCGCGCCATCGAGGCCGAGGACGCACGTCAGGTCGGCCGGTTGGTGTGCAACGTGTTCGAGGACGTCGTGGGCTCGCACTACCCCGAGGTCGCGGCGTTGCGTGAACGGATGTTGGCCCACAGGCCGCTCGGCGTATCGCTGTCGGGCACGGGCCCGGTGGTGTTCGCCTTGGCCGCGAACGAAGCCGACGCGCGTCAGCTCGGCGCGGCGCTCTCCGAACACGACAGCGTCGAGGTCTTCGTCACCCGGACGTTCTCCGAGGAGCGGTAGCCGCGCCGGATGCCTGACGCCCGGACGGCCGCCGGACCGCGTGTCGACGAGCGGCCGCCGGCCGGACTGTCCGACGTGCCCGTTGCCACCGCGGTCGTTCTGGCAGGCGGCCGTCCCGACCCGCTACTTACCGATGCAGCGTTGCCCAAGGCGTTCGCGGCGCTCCGCGGCCGGCCCATGGTGCAGTTTGTGTTGGACGCGCTGCGGGCCACCGACGGCGTGGGCCGCATCGTGATCGTCGGACCGCCTATGTTGCCTGCCGCCGTGGCCGCGTACGCCGATGCCACGGTGCCCGATCAAGGCCATCTCTTGGACAACATCGAGGCAGGTCTCGGCGGGCTCGCGGCGGACGCCTACGCGCTGGTGGCCGCGGCGGACCTCCCGCTCCTCACCGCCCGAGGGGTCACGGCGTTTCTTGAGGCGGCCCGCGCGCTCCGCGCGGACATCGCCTACGGGATCGTGAGCAGGACCGACGTCCTGCGAGCGTGTCCCGGCGCCCGCAAGACCTTTGTCCGCCTTCGCGACGGCGTGTTCACGGGCGGCAGCCTTGTGCTGCTGCGCCGCGGCGCCTTCGATCGGGTGCGGCCCATCCTCGCCGGGGCGATCGCCGCGCGCAAGCGACCATGGGATCTCGCGCGCTTGTTCGGCATCAGGACGCTCGCCGAACTGGTGACGGGACGCCTGCGCATCGCCTCACTGGAAGCGCGGGCCGCGCACATCACGGGACTTCGGGTGCGGGCCGCGGTATGCCCCGAACCCGAGATCGCTCTCGACGTGGACCGAGCCGAGGACCTCGCGGCTATGGCGCAGTGGCTCGAGGCACGGGAGATCGCGTCCCGCGCGCCAGGCGCCGCGGGGGCGAGACCTTGAGGCGTCTTCGCCGCGGCGACCGCATGGTGGCGATCGCGCACCGGCTCTTCCAGGAGCCGCACAAGCTCTTTTCGCTCGGGACGTTTGCAGACGCGCTCGGCGCCGCCAAGTCAACCGTCAGCGAGGACATCGCCGCGCTGCGCCAGGTTTGTGAGCGGCTGCAGTTGGGCCGCGTCGAAACCCTGGCCGGTGCCGCCGGAGGCGTGCGCTACACGCCGCTGTGCACGGCCACGCAGATGCGGGAACTCGCCGAAGACCTCGCCGCCCGCCTTCGGGATCCGGCGCGCATCCTCCCGGGTGGATTTCTCTACACCACGGATCTCTTGTCCCTGCCAACGCTGGTCGGTCGCCTCGGGGCGGCGTTTGCCACGTTCTTTGCGGACCGCCGCCCCGACGTCGTGCTTTCTATGGAAGTCAAAGGTATCCCGCTTGCGCTCATGACCGCCCGCGCGTTTAATGTACCGCTCGTGACAATCCGGCGCGGCGGGAGGGTGACCGAAGGTCCCTCCGTTACGGTGAACTACGTGTCGGGCTCGTCCCGAACCGTTCAGTCGATGACCCTGCCGCTGCGGGCGGTCCCGCCCGGCGCACGCGCCCTCTTCATCGACGACTTCCTCCGGGGCGGCGGCACGGCCCGGGGTGTGTATGACCTCATGCGGGAGTGCCAGGCCGAGGTCGTCGGGGTAGGCGTGCTCATAGAGGCGGCGCAGCCGCGCGAGAAGCTGGTCGACGGCTATGTGTCGGTGCTGGTCTTCGAGGGGGTTGACGAACGCGAGGGGACGGTCCGCATCAAGCCGAGCCGGTGGACCCTCGGTCACACAGCCGAAGCCGTCGGACGATAGGCTCCACGACGATACGCTCCGCAAGAAGCTCGGTGCGTTTCGCCGAGCCACACGCCGCGGTTCTGCACGTCTCCTCATCGCGTTTGTAACGCATCACGCATCTTGTAACGCATATTGACAGTCTCTGACTAGCAGGCTATGTTTAGTGAGCGCCCACTCATCAAATTATGATGACCCATGGCCCGCAAGGCGGCGGGCGTGTCCGGCGCTGAGACAAAGGAGGCCGCGGCCCAGGCATGGTGCGTCTAAGCGAGGCGGCAAGAGACGAGCGCTCGGAGGAGCGGCGCGGGCAGATTTTGAGAGCGGCGCTCGCGGTGTTCAGCCACAAAGGCTTTCACGGAGCGACCATTCGCGAGATCGCCTCCGCCGCCGGCCTGGCCGAAGGCACGATCTATCTTTACTTCCCGAGCAAGCAGGAGATCCTCCGGGACGTCCTCACGCTGATCGCGGATGAAGCGTCACAGGCACCGGCGGAAGACGGGGTTGGCGAGGACGACGAGCGCTTTCTCCGCGCGCTGCTCGAGAGCCGGATCACCAGCCTCTCCAAGCACGCGGCGTTCCTGCGGTTGAGCCTGCACGAGGCCGATCTCCGCGAGACGCTGCGGCAGGAGTTCTACGCGCGGCTCTGCGAGCCGTTCGTTGCCCGGTTCGAGCGGTATCTCGAGACCCGCATTGAGCAAGGCGCCTTCCGGCCCGTCAACACCGCGCTCATCGCCACCGTGTGCTTTCGCATGTTGATGAGTCACATCATGGTGCAGCACGTGCTCTCGGTCGACGCCAACGCCGCGCGACGCGCCGACGACGATTACGTGGGGGCGATGGTGTCGCTCATCTTGTACGGCCTCACCACGCGCCCGGCCCCCGCCGGACGGCGCGAAGTTCCCTAGCCGAGGAGGTTTGGTATGTCACGAAGGGTCCACCGCTGCGCTGTCGTGCTGGCCTGCGCGATGCTCGCGCTCCCCGTAACGCAGGCCGCAGCGCAGCAACCGCCACCCGCGCCGCAGACGCCGGCGCCGACGACGCCGTATACGCCGCCGTCCGGATCCGGACTGCCGGCGGTGCCTCCGGTTCCTTCGATTCCAACGATCGGCGCCGGGCGTTCGCTCTCTGTGACGGATGCCGTCGCGCTGGCGCTTCAGCAGAACTACACGATCCAGCAGGCCGCGCTCACGGTCGCGCTCGACCGGGCCAGCCTTGCGCAGGCCGAGGCGGGGCTGTGGCCCACGGTTCAGTTCAAGGCGAGCTATACGGGTCAGACGCAAAGTCCGCCGGAGGCCTTACCGGTCCAAGGGACCGTGCTCGTTGGCGGAGTGCCGACGCCGTTCCACATGACGCTCACGATCCCCGGGTCGCAAGTGCCCGCGTGGCAAGCGAGCTTCGTACTGAGCTACCCGCTGTATACCGGGAACGCGCTGCAGGACCAGGTGGAAATCGCGCGGCAAAAGGTGCTCTCGGACCAGGCGGCGTTTGCCGCGCAGGCGGCGACCATCGTCCTGCAAACACGGCAGGCGTATTACAATGTCGAGGCCACGCAGGCCCAGGTCGCCGCGGCCCAGCGGACGGTCGACGCGTCGCAGGAAAACGTGCGGGTGGCGCAGGCGCAGGTCAACGTGGGGACCCAGCCGCAGTTCACCCTGCTGCAGGCGCAGACGCAGCTCGCCAGCGCGCAGCTGACGCTCAGCCAGCAAAAGGCCAACGCGGTCCAGGCCCAGTACAACCTGGCCATCCTGCTGAACGTACCTCAGTCGACGATCGTGACGCCGGCCACACCGTTGGGATTGCCCGCCCCGCCGCCGGACCTGAACGCCCTGGTTCAGACCGGGTTGCAGCAGCGGCCCGAGCTGCAGCAGGCGCGGGCGAACATCGCGGGCGCGCAGGCGGCGATCGATCTCGCCAAGGCGGGACTCCGGCCGAACATCACCGTGAGCGGCGGGCCGTTTATGCAGACGAACGACTTCTCGGCCCTCCCCAATACGCCGGTGGACTGGACCGGAACGATCGCGCTGACGCTCACGATCTTTGACGGCGGGCTCACCAAAGCCAAGGTGCAGGCGGCACAGGTGCAGCTGCAGCAGGCGCAGGTGAGCGAACGCCAGAGTGAGCAGAGCATCGAGAGCCAGGTGCGGACCGCGTATCTGAACCTCCAGCAGGCGGCGGAACAGCTCGCCTCCGCCGAGGCGGGGCTGGTGTCGAGCCGGGAGCAGCTGCGCATCGCGAACGTCCGGTTCCAAGCGGGCGTCGGTACGCAGCTCGACGTCGTCAACGCGATTCAAGCCCTGGCATCCGCCGACAGCAGCGTGATCACCGCCGAGTACAACTACAACCTTGCGCTCGCGCAGATCGACCAGGCGATCGGCACGCAGATCCAGATACCGCGACCCTAGCGCGGCGTCCGGGAATTGCGACGGGGTAGGCGTGAGCCGGACGGGCCTGCCCGAAGCGGGCGTTCGACGCCGCCATGTAACCTAGCCCGACCCTTGCGGAACGGGCGCGCGGGCGGGACCGATGGCGTGAGAATGGAGGAGACCATGGTTAAGCGGATCGTTAGGACGGACGCAGCGCCCGCCGCGATCGGGCCGTATTCCCAGGCGATCGTCGCCGACGGCTTCGTATTCACGGCCGGGCAGGTCGCGCTCGACCCGAGCACCGGGCAGCTCGTGCCCGGCGACATTCGCGCGCAGACCAGGCGGGTCATGGAAAATATCCGCGCCGTGCTCACCGCCGCCGGATCGTCGCTGGACAAGGTAGTCAAGACCACCGTGTTCCTCCGCGACCTCAACGATTTCGGCACGATGAACGAGATCTACGGGGACTACTTCCGTGAAAACACGCCGGCGCGGTCGACCGTCCAGGTCGCCAAGCTGCCGCGCGAGGCCGCCGTGGAGATCGAGGTCATCGCCCTCGCGTAGCCGGCGGCGGCGCGTCGATTCGCCGCGGGAGCGCCCGGCTGCGCACACGCCTTCGTCGAGGGTCGAGCGTAGGGTATGTTAGGATAGAGCCGGGCGGTGTCTTCAGAGTAATCGCGCGGCCGCACCAGTGTGGAAGGGGCTTTGGCCGGGTACCGTCGCACATCGCCGCGCTCCGGTGGGGGGTCGGCTAACGGTAGGCCATCAGACTTTGGATCTGAGAGTCCAGGTTCGAATCCTGGCCCCCCAGCCATCCACCACGATCCATCCACTGTACGATGAGGGTAGACGGGCCGGGCGGGCCTGGCCGGAGCGGGGTTGGTCTCGGCCTCATGAATCCAATCCAATGAGGGCCTCGACCCCTCCGGCGGCTTGGCCGCCTCCGGTCGACGCCCGCGATGTGTGCAGCCAAACTCATGCGATGTCGACTAAGGCCTCGCCACGCACCCTGGGAGGCGTTCCCCTGCAAACCCAAGGCCGCGGAGGTACAATCCCGTGGAACGACCGGCCGCGCTGATTCTGGCCGCGGGCCGGGGGACGCGGATGAAGACGTCCCTGCCCAAGGTCCTGCACCCGCTTTGCGGCCGGCCTATGCTGGAGTACGTGCTTCGGGCCGTCCGGCGCGCGGGGGCCGGCCAGATCCTGATCGTCGTCAATCGCGACGGCGCCGCGCTCGGGGAGGTCGCGGGCGCGGGTGTCGAGTACGTCGTGCAGGACCCGCCCCGCGGCACCGGGCACGCGGTCACGCGCGCGCTTCCCCGGACACGCGCCGCGACGGCGTACGTGATCCACGGCGACATGCCGTTCGTGTCGGTCAAGACGTTGCGCAGCCTGCGCGGGGCGCTCGCACGCGGCGCGGCGGCCGCTCTGGCGACGCGGTCCCTCGAAGATACGCGGCGGTTCGGGCGCATCGTGCGCGGGCCGGGCGGGCAGTTTGCCAGGATCGTCGAGGACCGGGACGCGACGCCGGAGGAGGCCGCGATTCGGGAGGTCAATGCGGGGATGTACTGTGTGCGGATCGACGAGATCCGCTGGGCGCTCCGGCGCGTGCGCCCCGACAACCGGCAGGGCGAGTACTATCTGACGGACGCCATGAACGTGCTGGCGGCGGCCGGACGGGACGTCGCCACCGTGACGGTCCACGACCCCGACGAGATGATCGGCATCAACACCCTCGCGGAGTTGGCGGCGGCCGACGCGGTGCGCCGCGGCCGGGTCCTCCACGAGCTCATGTTGAACGGTGTGCGGATCGTCGATCCCGCGTCCACGTTCGTGCACGACGGGGTGAGGATCGGCCGTGACACGGTCATCCACCCGTTCACGATCATCACCGGACGGACCGTGCTCGGGCCCGGCTGCGAGGTCGGCCCGGGCGCCCGGCTCCACGACGTCGTCGCCGGCCGGGCGGTGCGGGTACGCGAGTCGTCCCTGGAGCAATGCCGCCTCGGCGACCAGACGGTCGTCGGGCCCTATGCGCACCTCCGGCCGGGTACCGTCGTGGGCCGCGGCGTGGAGATCGGCAACTACGCGGAGATGAAGCAGGTGCGGGTCGGCGACCGCACGAAGGTGCATCACAAGAGCTATCTAGGTGACGCGTGGATCGGCGCGGACGTCAATATTGGGGCGGGGACGATCACCTGCAACTACGGCCTCGACCGGCGGAAGCACCGAACCGTAATCGGCAACGGCGCGTACATTGGGAGCGACTCGATGCTGGTGGCGCCGGTGCGGATCGGCCCGGGCGCCGTCACGGGGGCCGGCTCCGTCGTGACCCGGGACGTACCCGCGCGCGGCCTCGCGGTCGGGGTGCCGGCGCGTCTCATTCGCCGGCTGAATGGCCGATAAGCCGCCGCCGAGGTATCTCGGCACCGCGGTCGCGTGTCGCGCCGGCCGGAGCGCCGGCGGCGCAGCGCCAGCGGCCGCCGCGCGGAGGGAAGGGATCATGGCGGGGTCGGGCGTCCGGGTCTTCAGCGGGACCAGCAATCCCAGCCTCGCCCGGGGTATCGCCGACTACCTGGGCGTGCCCCTGGGGGCCATGCACGTCTTCCGCTACGCCGACGGCGAGATCGGTGTCCGCGTCGACGAGAGCGTCCGCGGGCTGGATGTGTTCGCCGTGCAACCCACCTGCCCGCCGGCGAACGAGACGCTCGTCGAGCTGCTCGTCATCATCGACGCGCTGCGGCGTGCCAGCGCGGCCCGCGTTACCGCGGTCATCCCGTACTTCGGATACGCCCGGCAGGACCGTAAGATCAAGCCGCGCGAGCCCATCAGCGCTAAGCTCGTCGCGAACCTGCTGACGACCGCGGGGGCGGACCGGATCCTGGCGCTGGACCTGCACACGGGACAGCTCTGGGGCTTCTTCGACATCCCGCTCGATCATCTGCCGGCCCGCATGATTCTCGGCGACCACTTTCAATCGTTGGGGCTCGAGAACGTCGTCGTCGTTTCGCCGGATATCGGCGGCGTCAAACGCGCGCGCGAGTTCGCCGAATACATCCGTGCGCCGCTCGCCATCATCGATAAGCGGCGGGACCGCCCCAACCAGGTCGCCGAAGTCGTGCACGTGATCGGCAAGGTGTACCGGCGGACGGCGATCCTGGTGGACGACATCATCGACACCGGCGGGACGCTGGTGAGCGCGGCGGAGGCGCTCATGAAGCGCCAGGCGCTCGGGGTGTACGCCTGCTGCACCCACGCCATCCTCTCGCCGCCCGCGATGGCGCGCATCCAACGGTCGCCGATCGTTCAGCTCGTCGTCACGGACAGCATCCCCGTGCCGCCCGAGAAGCGCATCTCGAAGCTGACGGTGATCTCGGTGGCGGGACTGATCGGCGAGGCGATCCAGCGCATCCACGGAGAGCAGTCCGTGAGCGAGCTGTTCAGCGCTCCCCGCGTCATGCAGCCGGCGACGGAAGGCAGTTAAGTGACGATCTCGCCGCTGCTCGTCGCCGGGATCCTCGGGCTCGGCGCCGCCTACCTGCTCACGCCCGCGGTGCAGTGGATCGCCACCCAATGCGGCGTTCTGGCCCACCCCGGCGGGCGCCACATCCACACGCGCCCCGTTCCGCGCCTCGGCGGCCTTGCGGTCTACATCGCGTTCGTGGCCGCGGTGCTCGTCGGGCTTCCGGTGGAGCGGCCGATCCACGTCGCCGCAGGCGCGCATCAGATCTTCATCACGATTCCATACGCGCCGGCGATCGACAGGCCGATCATCGGCCTGTTGCTCGGGGTGACCCTGATCACCCTGACCGGCGCGCTCGACGATATCCGCGGTATCTCGCCGCTGGCGAAGCTCGCGGGTCAACTGCTGGCGGCCGTCGTGGTCCTGCCGTTCGGCGTCGGCATGGACGTGCTCAGCAACCCGTTCGGCGGCATGTTCTTCGTCGGGCCGCTCGGCGCGGTCGTCACCGTGGCCTGGTTGGTCGCGCTGTGCAACGTGATGAACTTGATCGACGGCGTCGACGGCCTCGCGGCCGGCATCGCCACGATTGCCGGCGCGACGCTGCTCGTCGCCTCCTACCTGCGCGGAGACGTGGGGACGGCGATCATCGCCGCCGCGTTGATGGGGGCGACGCTGGGGTTCCTGCCGTACAACTTCAACCCCGCGCGGATCTTCCTGGGCGACACCGGGTCGATGCTGCTCGGGTACATCCTGGGCGGGCTCTCGGTCCTCGGCACGTACAAGAGTTACACCGCGCTGTCGCTGCTCGTGCCGCTCGCCGCCCTCGGAGTTCCGGTCGCGGACACGGCGCTCGCCATCGCGCGCCGGTGGCGGAGCCGCCGGCCGATCTTTCAGGCCGACACCGGCCATCTGCATCACCACCTCCTGCGCCAGGGGCTCAGCCAGCGCCAGACGGTCACGGTCCTCTACCTCGTCACCGGGGTCCTCGGGGCCGGGGCGCTCGTGCTGAGCGGCATTCACCGCTTCGACCTGATCGCGGTGCTCGCGATGCTGCTCATCGTGCTCGCGGTCGGCGCGCGGCGCGTCGGGTTCCTCGTGACGCGCGGCGCCAACGCCGCGGTCGGCCCCGGCCCCGGAGGCGTGCCCCGGTGATCGATCGCCGGCGCGTCATGGTGGTGGTTGGGACCCGCCCTGACGCGCTGAAGCTGGCGCCCGTGGTCCTCGCTCTGCGGCAACACCCCGAGTTGAGTCCCGTCGTCGTCGCCACCGCCCAGCACCGCGAGATGCTGGACCAAGTGCTGCGGTTGTTCGCGATCGAGCCCGCGCACGATCTCAACGTGATGACGAGCGGGCAGTCCCTCGCGGACATCACCATTCGTACCCTGCGGGGCCTCGAGGATGTCATCCAGGAGGAGGCTCCCGCGATCGTGGTGGTCCAGGGCGACGCGGCCCCGAGCTACGTCGGCGCGCTGGCGGCGTTCTACCGGCAGATCCCCGTGGCCCACGTCGAGGCCGGGCTTCGCACGAACGATAAGTATAGCCCGTTTCCCGAGGAGATGTATCGCCGGATGACCTCCGTGCTGGCGGATCTGCACTTCGCGCCCACGCCGGCGGCGCGCGCCAACCTGGAGCGCGAGGGCGTGCCGAGCGCGGCGATCACGGTCACCGGCAACACCGTCATCGATGCGCTGCTCGATGTCGCGGGGCGCGACGATGTGGCCGTCGATCCCGCCCTGCGCGACGTGCTCCGGCGGGCGCCGCGTCTCATCCTGCTCACGACGCACCGCCGGGAGAACTGGGGCGAGCCGCAGCGGCGCATTTTTGGCGCGGTGCGTGACTTGCTGGACCGGTTTGCGGATCTCGAGCTGATCTTTCCGGTCCATCTCAACCCGGTGGTCGCCGATCCCGCGCGGTCGGCGCTCGGCACGCACCCGCGCGCGCATCTCGTGCCGCCGCTGGACTACGCGACCATCGTCCGCGTCATGCAGGCGGCCAGGCTGATCCTGACGGATTCCGGCGGCATCCAGGAGGAAGCCCCCGCGCTTCGCCGGCCGGTGCTCGTCCTGCGCGACACCACCGAGCGGCCGGAGGGTGTGGATGCCGGGACGGCGCGGCTCGTGGGCACCGACCCGACCGCCGTGCTGGCCGCGGCCTCCGAGTTGCTCACCGACGAGCGGGCGTACGCGCGCATGGTGGGCGCGCGCAACCCCTACGGCGACGGCCACGCCTCAGAGCGTATCGTCGCTTCGCTCCGGCGGTATCTGGGACTCCCGGCGAACCTTCCCCGCGACTTCGCCGTTTGACAGTGGGAAACGGCAATGCCTATAATATCGTGATTTGAGCGAGGTGGCGTTGCGTGGGGCGATGGCGGCAGATTGCGGTCGCGAGTCTCGTGGTGATCATACTGGCGGGAAGTCTCGGGGCGGTCGGCCGAGCGCAGAACGCCCCGCTCGTGGTCCGCTCGGTGCTGTCCGGCCAGGTCATCGCGCTGCGCCTAGCGACCACCGGCCAGGCAGTGAAGCACGGCGACCCGCTCGTCTTCGTGCAGACGAGCACGGGCGGCGCGGTGCCCGCAGCCGTGGCGCCGGTGGATGGGCAGGTCGTGCAGGTCATGGTCGGACCGGGGGATTTCGTCCACATTGGCGACGCGGTCGTGGCGATCGCGCCGCACTGACCAACCTCCGGAGGGATCACAAGAGGAGGGGCGTGTGAGGGGCTGGCGTGCCCCTCGTGCTGTTTTTGAGGCGGTCGTCGCGGCGGCGACGAGTACCCCAGCCCGATATCCCCACTGGCCAGTCCAAAAGCGACGAGGGGGGACGCGCGTGCCGAAGGTGTGGACAATGGCCATCATCGCGGTCCTGGTGCTCGGAGGGAGCACTCCGCCCGGGGCCGCGCAGTCGCCTCAGGAACCGCCAACGATGCCGCTGGGCGCCGTGCGTCCGGGCATGGTGGGTTACGGGCTCACCGTCTTCCACGGTACGGCGGTGCAGCGATTTGACGTGAAGATTCTCGGGATCCTCCACGGCGGCGGCGCCCCGCCGACCGACCTGATCCTGTTCCGCGCGACCGGTCACACGATGGAACAGGCCGGCGGCAACGCCGCCGGGATGAGCGGCAGCCCCATCTATGTCGGGGGCCGCCTGGTGGGCGCGCTCAGCTACGGCTACCAGTTTCCTGGACCGGACGCCGATTTGAGCCTCGCGACGCCGATCGACGAGATGCTCAAGGTCCTCAAACCGGCCGCGTCGCAGACCGCGGGGCCGGTCGTGCGTCTGTACCACGCCGATCGGCCGATCGTCACCGCGGCGGGGCCGCTGTCGCAAGTGGTGCTCATGCCCTCAGCCACGGACGCCGCGGCGTACAACGCGCACCCCTTGCCCGGCACCGCGGCGGTCGCGCCGGCCGCGGTGCCGCTGTTCGCGACAGGGATGACCCCGAGGGCCTTTGAGATCCTGTCCCGGTCGTTTCGCCGGTACAACGTCGTCCCGCAGCAACATTACGGCGGCGTCGGCGCGTTCAAGGCCCCGCCGCTCGAGCCCGGCAGTGCCTTCGGCGTGGAGCTCGTGCGCGGGGATGCCGACGTCGGCGCGATCGGCACGGTGACATACCGGCGAGGCGACGAGATCCTGGGGTTTGGGCACCCGTTTCTCAACGCCGGCGCGACGTCGATGCTGCTGTCGAGCGCGTACATCGACGCCATCGTGCGCGCGCTGGACGAGCCGTTCAAGGAGGGGAGCCTGGGGTCCCTCGTCGGCACGCTCAACCAGGATCGGGGCGTCGGAGTATCCGGCACGATCGGTCGGTTCCCGCGGACGTTTGACGTGCGCGTCCGGGTGCGCGACGCTGATACCGGGGGCTCGCAGACGCTCGGGGCGCAGATCGTGCCGCGGCCCGACCTCGCGGAGACGCTTGTCCCCACGGCGGTGCTGAGCCTCATCCAGCGGGGCCTCGATCGGGTCGCCGGCGGATCCGCGCAGGTGCAGATCACGCTGCGGGCGGGCAAGTCGTCGAAACCGATCGTGCGTCAGGATCTTGCCTACGACATCGGCGACATCGCGACCGCGTCGGTCCTCGACGTGCCGGTGGCCACGCAGTTGCTGTTCGGCAATTTCTTCCAGACCATGGATCCCGTGGACATGTCGGTCGAGGTCAACGTGACGAGCCACCCCGACACGGCGCTGCTCGTGGTCGCGCATCCGAACACACAAACTGTCCAGCCCGGCGACACCGTGCGCGTCGCGGTCGCGCTGCAGCCCTACGGGGGCGGCGAGCGCATCGACCGCGTCGTTCAGTTTGCCGTGCCGAAGACGTTCCCGACCGGGCCCGCGTTCCTGCTCGTCGGTACCGCGGGCACGCTCAACAACGCAAACGGCGCGTCGCCCGCCGACCAGTTCCAGGCCCTTGTGCAGCAGGAGGGCACGCCCTTGGGCTCGGCGTCGCTCAAAGAGGCCATCGACGACTTCGAGAACACCGGCAAGAACACCGAAATCCTCGTGGAATTGGTGCCCGAGGGGGTGCTGACCGCGGTCGGGAACAACGCGAACCCAGGGTTCGAGCTTCCGGCGGGCACCGTCGTACCGACGCCGTGGGTCGTGCTCGGCAAGTTCCAGATTCCGATGACGGTGCGGGACCGGTAGCGGTGGCCCGGCGTCGTCCGCGCGCCGGATCGCCCGGGCTCGCGGGGCTCGCGCGGTCCGTCGCGCTCGCCGCCGCAGTGGTGGTCGGGGCGGGTGCCGGCGTGCTGGCTGCGCCGTCCGCGCCACCCGGCTGTGTCTCCTCGGGCGCCATGCCACGGGCCGACGGGCGCCGAGGCGCGGCGCTATACCCCCAAAGCGAGATTCGCACCGGGATGATCGGTGTCGGCAAGACGGTGCTCCTGGGGACGCGCATCACGGAGTTTCAAGTGCGGGTTCTGGGTATACTCCGGAACGGTGGACCTGCCGGCGACCTGGTCTTGTTTCGGGCGTCCGGCGCGGCGATCCGGAGTGTCGGTGGGCTCGCCGCCGGCATGAGCGGGAGTCCGATCTATTTCGGCGGCCGCCTTGCCGGCGCGTTCAGCTACTCGCTCGAGGGCTCTGACCCGATGGTGGGGTTGTTTACGCCGGTCGCGGACATGATGCGCGATCTGCCGCCGAGCGCAGCCGGGGCGGGCGCCCCGAGGACGACCGCGATCCCGCCCATGGAGGTCGGCGGCGCGGTGGTCCGCCGCGTCACCGTGGCAGCCTCTCGCAGCCGCGCGCCTCGACCGGCACCCGGGACCCTCGTCGCGGTTCCCGCGGCCACCCCGCTGTTCGTCTCCGGGCTCGGCGCGCGCGAGCAGGCCGAGCTCGCGGAGTACCTGGCGCCCATGGACATCGTGCCCATGGCCGGCGGGTCATCGATTGACCTTCCCGCGTCCCTCCCGCTCGAACCGGGCGGCGCGATCGCGGTGGCCTTGATGCGCGGGGACGTCGGCCAGTACGCCGTGGGGACACTCACGTACCGCGACCGCGACCGGATCCTGGCGTTCGGCCACCCGTTTGCGAATATCGGGCCCGCTCGGTATCTGCTCACAAACGCGTTGATTTTGCAAGTCGTGCGCGGGATGGAGCGGAATATAAAGGTGGGCGCCGCGGGCGCCTCGGTCGGCATCATCTCGGAGGACCGGCCCGCCGCGATTGCCGGCATGCTCGGCAGCCTGCCCCGCATGTTCGGCGTGCGCGTGCACGTCACGGACGGGGAGACGGGGGTGAGCCGGCAGTTCACGTTCCAGGTGGTGCCGGACAAGGAGCTGGTGCCGAAGCTGGTGACGATCGGCGCGCAGTCCGCCATAGAGCGAGCGCTGAACCGATCCGGCGCCGGCACCGCGGACGTGCAGATGACCCTCCACGCACGGGGCCTCGACCGCGCGATCGTGCGGGACAACCGATTTTATAGTGGAACGGATATCGCCGCGCGGGCGCTCACGGAGATGCCGGACGCGATGCGGCTCCTCTTCGACAACGACTTTGCCGACCTGCAGCCGACGGACATGGACATGGACGTCCGGGTCACGAATGAGCAGGAGACCGCGGTGATCACCTCGGCGGATGTGGCGGAGCATACCATCGCGGCCGGGAGCACGATCCACGTCCATGTGAGCGTGCGCCCGTTCCGGGGGGAAGTAAGCACCCGCGACGTGGATCTCACAGTGCCGTCGACGTTCGTGCCCGGGCCGGCAGTCCTGGTTGTCCGCGCCGGTCGCGCCGCAGCGCCCCCCACCACCACGGTGGGAGTGGGGGCCGCGGCGGCGGGGCTCACCCCGCCGCCTGAGACAGCACACACCCTGCTCGAAGCGGTATCCACGTTCGAGCACCAGGAGCAGCAGACCGACCTCGTGGTCGAGCTCGTTGGGGGTCGGTCGGCGGCCACCGACACGGCGGCGGGACCGGAAGCGGGCCGGCCGGTGGCAACCGCTACGACGCCGTGGGTGCTCGCGGGCCGCGTCCAGATCCCGGTCCTGGTCACGGGAGAACCGCATTGAGCACGGTGGCGCCGGGACCGCCCCGGCCGGGCCGAGCACGCGGCGCCCGCCGGCGGGCCGGCGCGATCGCCGCGGCCGTGGTGCTCGTCGTCGCGGCGGCAGCATGGGCGATCTTCGTGTCGAGCGGCTGGCTCGCCATCCAGGCGCGCCAGATCATCGTGGCCCGCCTTCAGGAAACGCTCGGCCGGCCGGTCGCGCTCGGCGGCGTCGGCGGAGACCTGATCCGCGGGATCGACCTGCGCGATCTCGTGATCGCGGAGCCCGGCGGGTTCAGCCACGGTGTGATCTTTTCCTCCGATCGTATCCACGTGACGGTGGACCTCGCGGCGTTTGTGCTCCACCCCGGCAACCCGCTTCAGGCTGTCACGGAGGTGCGTCTCCTGCGTCCCAGGCTCACGGTGTCGAGGAACGCCTCCGGCGCGTGGAATCTGGCCAGCCTGCTCGCGAGTCAGCAGGGTGGCTCCCTCGGCCCCGGATACGGCGGCCGCATCGTGGTGGACGACGGTCTCGTCGGGTACAGCGACGGGTGGGAGTCGCCGGCCACGCCCTTCGTGTCGAAGTTTTCACGCGTCACGGGGGCGCTCGACTTTCGCCGGAGCCACGAGATCGCGTTCGACCTCACGGCGAGGAGTGCCGAGGGGGAGGACGTCGCCTGTCACGGGCGGTACCTGCCGAGCGACGGCATCTACGACCTCGACGTGACGGCGGCGAACGGCGACGCGCGCAGGTGGGGCAACTACATCGTGCACCTGCGACAGGTGCGGTGGGCCGGGGGGCGGTTCGACGGCCGCATCCACCTGCTGATCACGTCTGCGGCAAACGGGATGACCCTCGATTACGGCGGAACCGTCCGGCTGCGCGGCGCCGCGGCCGAATATCTACCGCGTAACGTCCAGCTGCGGGGCGTGTCCGGTGATCTGGTCCTCGGTGATGGGCGTGTGTCGACGCCCGGGCTGTCCTTTGAGGCGAACGGATCCGCCGTGCAGCTTCGGGGGGATGTCAGCTACCCGAGCGGCGGCGCGACCTGGCTCGACCTCGTCGTCGCCTCGCCGCGCCTCGATCTCGCCATGGTGCGCAGCCTGTTCTTCCCAGCGGCACGCCTCGGGCTCGCCGGACAGGCGAGCGGACACCTCTGGATTACGGGTCCGATGACCGCGCCCTATCTCGACGGCGACGTCACGTCGGCCCGCGGACGCCTCAACCAGGAAGCCTTCGCCGATCTCCGGGCGCGGTTCCAGTACGGGGCCGGCGTGCTGGCCCTGCGCGGGCTCACGGCGAGCATCGGCGGCGGGCGCATCGCAGGCGACGGGGTCGTCGGCGTGTCCGGCGGCGCGGGTTCCTACGTGTTCACCGCCGCGACGTCCGGCATCGACGTGGCCGCGCTCCCCGCCCTGGGGCTCCCGCCGCTCGGAGATCTCACGGGCCGTGCCTCCGGCGCGATCGCGGGCGTGCAGAGTGGGGGGCGCGTGCAGGTGCTCGCCGCCGTCTCGATGCCCGCCGGGTCGATCAGGGGCGTGACGTTCCGGGACCTCAATACCCTCTTTTGGGACGACGGCGGATCGGTTGCCCTGGACTTCCTCGGCGTGCGCAAGGGTGCGGCGGATGTCTACGCGTCGGGCAACATCGCGCCGTGGGGCGGGCTGGACCTGAGCTTCTCCGCGTACGGTGTTCCGCTCGATCAGGCGCCTGAGTGGGTCGGGCTGGCCACGGCCGCGCGCTCCCCGCTGTCCGTGGCCGGCGTCGCGAACCTAAGCGGCCACTTGAGCGGCACGCTCCATGCGCCCCTCCTCTCGGGCGACGTCGTCGCGTGGGACGGCCACATCGGCCCCGCCCCGTTCGACCTCGCTTCCGGCGCGCTCATGATCGGACCCCGCGCCGCGCAGACGTCGGGGCTCGCCGTGGTGGACGCGGCGACCGAGTACCAGATCCGCGGCGGCATCGCATTCGATCCGCTGGCGGCGCAGGATCTTTCCATGGAGATGCAGGGCGTGCCGGTGGCGCCGTGGGCGCGCGCGCTGGCGCCGGGAGTCGACATTACGGGCATCGTGTCGGGACGGCTCACCGCGAACGGCCCGCTCGCACACCCGGCCATCTCCGGCGATGTCTCGCTGGTTGGCGGCACCGTGAGCGGCCAGCGGGTCGACGGCATGAGCGCGCGGTTCACGGGCGACGCGCGGCGCATCCGGATCGAGAAGGCCACCGCGCGGATCCAGAGTTCGCGCCTCAACGCGTCGGGCACGATCGATCTCTCCGGCGCGCTCGACCTGCGCCTCAGCGCCGATCAGGTACGCCTCGCCGACATTCCGTCCATCGGCACTCTCGGGTTTGCCCCCGATGGGACGGTGAGCTTGTCCGGCGCCGTGACGGGTACGCTGCGCGACCCCGACCTGTCCGGCACGCTCGTATCGCCGAACCTCTCGATTCACGGCCAGACGTTCCAGGCATCCGGCGTCGTCGACTACCACAGCCGTACGCTCACGCTCTCGCCGCTCCAACTGTCGCAGGGTGATCAACGGTACCGCGTCACGGGCCACGTCTACGACGGGTCGCGGCCCGCCGCCGACCTCACGTTCAGCGTCGAGCGCGGCCGCATCGCCACCGTCGTGGCCGCGGCCGGCGTCACCCCCGCCATCTCGGTCGGCGGCACGATCGACGGCACCGTGGGCCTGCAGGGCCCGCTTTCCGATCCCGCGGCGCACCTCGTGCTGTCGATGCACGACGGCGAAGTCGGCGGGGTGCCGGTCGGCACCGGCACCGCGGACCTCACGCTGACCCACGGGACCGTGGACATCCGGAAGCTCGCGCTCTCTCCCGCGCAGGGACAGCTTGCGGCGCAGGGGCGCGTGGAGCTGCGCGGTACGAGCGACGTCGAGGTGTCGGGTCATAACCTGGACGCCAACGTGCTGCGCCCGTTTTTCCATACCAGCCAGACGCTCGCGGGCTCGCTGAACTTTACGATGCAGTGGACGGGCCCGACCAGCAATCCCACGGCCGGCCTGTCGATGGAGGCGTTCGGGGCAGGCATTCCGGGCGCTACCGCGGACCGCATGGCCTCGGTGGCGTATTACAAGGACGGGATCGTCACCATCGAGACGGGGACGATCGAGAAGGGGGCACGCAAGCTCCTCGTCGCGGGCACCGTTCCGCTCGTCCCGGGCCAGTTCACGCCGGCGCCGGACGGGCCCCTCAACCTGCAGGTGTCGCTGGAGGATGCCGACCTCAGCCTGCTGACGCTGCTCACGCCCGAGATCCAGGACGGTAGCGGTACCGTCGCCGGCCAGGTGTCGATCGGCGGGACGGTGGCCGCCCCGATCATGAGCGGGACGGTAGAGTCGCACGGCGGTCGCTTCCGGTTCGCGCCGGTGGCGACCCCCATCGAGAACGTCAATGCGGACATCGCGTTCTCCCAGTCGCAGATCCTGGTGCGGAGCCTTTCGGCGACGGTCGGCGCGGGCACCATGGAGATGCAGGGCACGGTCGGCATCAAGAACCTCCAGCCGAGCACCGTGGCGCTCGACCTCGCCGCGAAGGACGTGACCCTGCAGATGCCGGGGCTGTACTCCGGCGGCCTCGACGGCACACTGCACCTGCGGGGCCCGGCGATGGAGCCGACGCTGGCCGGCGACGTCACCGTGTCCCACGGACAGGTCGCGCTGGCCGCCGCGCCCTCGGCCGCCGGCGGTGCGGCGCTGCCGGTCGGCCTCGACGTCTCCGTGAAGCTCGGGGACAATGTCGCGTATGTGCAGGGTCCCGTGCGGGCGGAGCTCGCCGGCGGCATCCACGTCGGCGGAACGCTGGGGCGCCCCGCGGTGTCCGGCGAGATCCGCGCGCTCAACGGGACGCTGGCGCTGTTTGGAACCCCCTACACGGTCACGGACGGCAGCGTCGTGTTCTCCGAGGCCAGCGGTCTGAATCCCCAGATCTCCGCGCATGCGCAGGCGATGTACGGCGACACGCGCGTGTTCCTCGATATCAACGGCGTGCTCCCGTCGCCGGCGATCACGTGGAGCTCCGATCCGCCCATGTCGCAGGACAAAATCTTGACGCTGGTCGCGGGCACGAGCGGCACATCCGGCGGGTCGCCCACGGCGTTCCTCAGCCAGGTGGTGTTGGGTTCGATCACGCAGACGTTGCAGCAGGCTCTTCGTCTCGACACCCTGACCATTTCCTACGACACGCAGAGCCCGTTGACGCTGCAGATCGGCAAGTACATCTTTAAGAACGTTTACCTGTCGCTCAGCGAGGTGATCGGCCGTCCGTCGGTGACGACGCTGCCCTCGATCGGCAGCCTGGTGCCGCTCAACCCGTCGGGCCAGCCGTACACGGTACTCGGCGTCCAGTACTACCTCAGCCCGAGCGTGTCGCTGACGTATAATGTGAACAGCCTGGGCGAGAGCGGCGTGCTCCTGCTCACGCGTTTCCCGTTCTGACGGCCGGCGGATCGACCATCATGCCCATCAAGGCGCCCGCCGCATTCTGCCACGAGGAGAGTGCGATCCGGCCGGCGCGGATACTGTAGGGTTGGAGCGTGATTGGGTTGCTCGGAGAGTATCTGCGGGAACTGCAAAAGGTGGTGCTGCTGCGGCCGGTCGATGAGGCTCGGCTGTGGCGGGCGTACCGGGATCGCGGCGACGGCCGGAGCCGTGCGCGCCTGATCGAGGCGTACCAGCCGCTCGTGTTCAAGGTCGCCATGCAGTTACGGCTGCGGGAAACGATCATCATGGATATGATCCAGGAAGGGACCGTCGGCCTGATCGAGGCCGTGGAGCGATTCGATCCCGCGCGCGGGGTGCGGTTCAGCACGTTTGCGACGTTTCGCATCCGCGGCCGGATCCTCAACGCGCTCCGGCGTGAGCGGCCGGCGGCGCGGGACGTTTCGGGGCACGACGAGGCCTTGCTGGAGCGCGTCGCGGATCCGGCGGCCACGGACTTGCTCGGAGCGGTGGAGGACGAGGTGCTGGTCGAGCAGATCGTCGCGGCGATCGACCGGCTGCCCGATGCGCGGGAGCGGCGGATCTTGCACGGTTCGTTCCTCGGGGCGGAGGAACCGCGGCGCATCGCCGGCGAACTCAAGATCAGTTTGTCCCATTTCTATCGCCTGCAGAAGCACGCGCTCGGGCGCATCCGGGAGTTGGTGGCACCGGTGACCGGCGGCCTGCAGGCCCAGGGAGTCCACGAATAGGCGCGATGCGCGAGCGGGACGTGTTGCTTCGCCATCTCCGGCACGCCGAGGAGTGGCTGCGCTGGGCGCGGAGCGACTACCGGCATGGTGACGTGCACGGCGCCGTCCTGCGACTCCTGTTAGCGGAGGCCGAGGTCCGGCACGCCCGCGAGGCCGGAGCGCTCAGTGCCGAGGCGGCGCCTGCCCGGGCGTCCCGAAGGCTTGGCATCCACGTCATGGCCGTCGCCGTCGCGGCGGCCGCGACGCTCGCCGCGGCCGTGTACACGGCGTTTCTCTCCGGCGGCCCGGGGTCCGAGCGCACCGCCTCAGCGGACACCCCCGCGGTGACGCTCAGGCCGGCCGGCGAGTCAGGGGCTTTGGTGCGGCTCGATGCGGGAGATTTTTTCACGCTGTTGCTGCCGGGCGCGGCCATCGCGCCCGATGCAGCGGGATCCTTCGGGGCGGGGACCCGATCCGGGGATCTACGGTTTGCGGATGAGTTGATGTCTCAGTTTGGACAAGCCAGCCCAACTTCCACGAACGAACCGCGAGCGGACGAGTTCGTCACGCCCGGGGATCCGGGTCGTCCAGCCACCGCTTTCTAGCGCGTCCGGTAGCGGGCCCGCGGAGCGGGGTCCCAGGGGATTATCACGCGGCATGGAGGTCAGCGTGGGTGTGCCCAAGCGACTGATGCAAGCCGTTCGCGCGGTGGCCGGAGGTCTGGTCTGGGCCATCGTGCTGGCGTGGCCGGGCTCCGGGTGGGTGACGGCGCAGCCGGCCACTCCGGTCACGGCGCAGCAAAACCCATCGCCCGTGCCGTCCCCGGCGCAGCCAAATCCGTCGCCCATCCCGTCTCCCAGCGCCCCGCCGACGCCGCCCGCCCAGCCGCAGCCGAGCCAGCCCCAACCGAACCAGCCGCAACCGGCGCCCACGACGCCGCCCGCCACGGCACCGGCCCAGCCGAGCCAGCCGGCGCCCGCGGCGCCGTCCCCGTTCCAGCCGATTCCCGGCGCGCCGCCACAGACGCTGCCGCCGCAGAAGGTGCTGGACGTGGTGGTGCGCGGCAACGAGCACGTGCCGACCGAGACAATCCTCCAGGCGGTCTCGACGAAGCCCGGCGATCCGCTCAACGAGGATCGCCTGCGCAACGACGTCCAGGCGATCTTGGGCCTCGGGCTCTTCGCCGACGCCGTGCTCCGGCTCGAGCCGGCGGCGAATGGCGTCACCGTGGTCTTCATCGTCGCTGAAAACCCCGTCGTCTCCGACGTGCACATAACGGGCAACACCGTTATCGCGACGGACGACATCCGCAAGGCGATGAGCGTGCCGACCGGGCAGGTGCTCAACACCGTGACGATGCGCCAGGGCGCGCAGGCGGTGGAGCGCCTGTACCAGGGCAAGGGGTACGCGCTGGCTCGGGTGTCCGACATTTCCGTGAACGAGCAGGGTGTGCTGTCCGTCGCCATCACCGAGGGGCGGATCGAGGCCGTCAAGATCGTGGGGCTGCACAAGACGAAGGACTACGTGGTCCGCCGGGAGCTGACGTTCAAGCCGGGCGACGTGTTCAACGTCGACGCGGTCAACGCCAGCCTGAAGAAGCTGTTCGCGTCGCGGTACTTCTCGGACGTCAAGGCCGATCCGGGACCCGGCACGCAGCCCGACACGGTTGACGTCACCATCACGGTGACCGAGCAGCGCACGGCGACGCTCAGCTTCGGCGCGGGCTACAGTACGGTAACGGGCCTCGCCGGATTGATCGGCGTGCAGGACATCGATTTCGGCGGGAACGGGCAGACCGTCGGCGCGTCGTACGACAGCACCGTGCTGAACGGCAACAACTTCACCCTGACGTTCCACGAGCCGTACTTCGAAGGGACGCACACGGTGATGGACTTTCAGGCGTTCAACCAGACGACCATCCCGACCGACTACTCGCTCGGCCTGTTCAACTCGTTCCAGTACACGATGTATCAGTCGGGCGGTCAGGTCACGTTCACCGCGCCGATCCGCACCGCGCCGAACCAGTTCTTCACATACGGGATCAAGTCGGTCAACACGCAGTTCGGGCCGTCCGTGCTGACCAGCTCCACGATCCCAAGCGGGTTTGTCTTCACCCCCGGGACCGTCAACGCGGTGCTGCTCGGGGCGCTGCAGGACACCCGAGACGACCCCGTCAACCCGACGCGCGGCCAGGAGATTCAGCTCAACACCGAGTCCGCGATCGCCGGCGACTTCTCGTTTGAGAAGTACGAGCTGGACTTTGTCCAGTACTGGCCGACCGGCAACGCCACCGTCGTTGGGCACGTGCACCTCGGCAGCGGGAGCGGCCCGCTTCCTATCCAGGAACAGTTCTACCTCGGCGGTCAGAGCTCGCTGCGCGGGTACGCGGCGGGGCGGTTTCGCGGCGACGACATGGCGATCGTGACGGGCGAGTACCGCTTCCCGCTGAACACGCTCCCGTTCCTCAAGGGGATCGGCGGGATCACCGGCATCGTCTTCGCGGATGCCGGCGACACGGAGCCGTCCGGGACGTTGCCGACGAACTTGAAGGTTGACTACGGATTCGGGATCGCGGCCAAGACGCCGATCGGGCTCTTCCGCGTCGACTACGGCGTCAGCTCCGAGGGAGGGCAGTTGTGGATTTCCACCGGGACGACATTCTGAGCGTGCAACGCGCATGCGGCGGGACGCGCTCCGGCGCCCCCGGCCGCCGCGAGAAGGGGGACCTGGGATGATGCGGTGGAACGTGAAGTGGATTGCGGTCGCGGTTGCGGTAATCGTCGTGCTGGCCGCGGCCGGGTACGTCGCGACGCGGCCCGGGCCGGTCTTCGGCAGCCAGGCGGGGACGATCGGTTTCGTGGACATGCAGCGCGCGCTCAACGCGCACCCGGGCAAGGCATCCGCGGAGTCGGCGCTCCGTGACTACGCGCAAGCGCAGATCGCCGACGCGCAACAGAAGATGAAGAACATGTCGCCCGGGCAGCGTCAGCAGCTGCAGAACCAGGTCGACCAGCAAATTCTCCAGAAGCGCGCGGAGCTGCTCGGCGGCCTGGACAAAGACATCCGGGCCGCGGTGCAAAAGGTCGCCGCGCAGCAGGGCGTGAGCGTAGTGCTGGACCGCACGGTGGTGCTCTATGGTGGGGTCGACCTCACGGATCAGGTCATCAAGCTCATCAGCGGGAAGTAGGGGCGCGTGCGCGGAGGCGGCATCCCGGTGATCTCGGGATCCGGCGACGCCCGGGGGCCCGGCGCCCGCGCGGCGGGCGCGTTCGGCCGGGCGTGTGCCATCGCGGTGCTCGCCGCGGCGCTCGCCGCCTGCCAAGGCCGGACGTCGAGCTCCCGGCCGGCCGCTCCGCCGCCGGCCGCCACGACGCCCGTCGGACCGAAGGTCGCCGTGGTCGACTTCACGCGCGCGCTGCACGCGCACCCCCGCTGGCCCGATGTCGACGCGCTCGACCGCCGCATCAGTCAGCTCGATGCGCAGTTGGCCGTGCCGACGAGCCCCCAGTTTCAGATGCCGCAGATCGACCTGCAGCCCCAGATTCAGGCCGCGGCGCAGCAGGAGCTCCAGCAGATCAAGCCCCAGTACCAGCAGCAGTTCAACCAGACGGCGCTGGCCCTCCGGGACGCGGCGAAGAAGCAGATGGACGCGTTCGTCGCCCAGCTCCGGGCGTCGACGGAGGCCGAGTTCAATGACAAGCAGCAAGCGCTGCAGGCCCAGATCACCAAGGCGATCCAGGACAAACAGCAGGCGCTCGACAAGGACAATGAGCAGTTTCAACAGCAGGTCCTGGAGCAGTACCGGTTGCCGCTGCTCAACCTGCAGCTGAAGCGCGACGCGGCCACCTCGGGCAACCGCCAGCAGCAGCAGAGCCTCAATCAACAGCTGCAGGCGATGACGAAGGAGCGCGACGACAAGATCGCCGCGCACGAGAAAGCGAACCAGCAGGCGCTTCAGGACTTCCAACAGCAGCAGAACCAGGCCTACGCGCAGCAGATCAAGGACCTGCAGACCCAACTCACCCAGAGCGCGCAGCAGCAGGTGGCCCAGAAGGAAAAGGAGATCAACGACCGCCTCCACGACACCCTCGTGACGAAGCAGGCTGAGCTGAACCAGGAGATGCACACCAAACTACAGACCGAGATCACGGCGCGCCAGCAGGCGCTGGTCCAGGGGGCGCGCGCCGAGATCGTGCGGGCCCAGCAGCAGGCGCTGGCCAACGCCAGCTCGGCGCGGCAGGCTCTCGAGGCCCAGCTGCGGGACGCTCAGGCCGAGCGCGCGCGCCTCATGGCGGAGATCCTGGCAGATCTGCGGGTCGAGGCCGCCGCACTGGCACAACAACACGGCTACGACGTCGTCCTCACGCAGACCGTGGCGACGTTCGACACGACCGACATCACAGACGAGTTGATCGCGCGCATCAAACGGTAACATGCGGGAGGTCGGGATGTCGCGGTTCGGGGGGACGGCCCTCATCCTGGCGGCGGCAGTGCTGCTGGCGGGCTGCGGGCCGCGGATCGGGGTGGTCGACACCCAGCGGGTGCTGAACGAGAGCGTCAAGGCGCTGGAGTACCAGAAGCAGCTCGACGACCGGGAGAAGCAGATGGTCGCCGAGCTCACCGTGCTCAACGGTCAGGTGAGCACGACGGAGCTCAACGCGCGCCGTGCCAGCCTGATGACCGAGTTGACGCAGCTCCGGGGCGACCTCGAGAACCAGCTCAACCAACAGCTCCACGACGCGGCGGCGAAGGTGGCGCGGCAGGATGGGCTGCGGCTCGTTATCGTCAAGAGCTCGTCGGTGCTCGGCGGCCGGGACGTCACCCAGCAAGTCATCGACCTCCTGAAGTAGCGCGGCGGACGTGCGCCTCGCTGACCTGGCCAGGGCGGTGGGCGGGCGGCTCGAGGGCGACCCGGACGTGGAGGTGGTCCGCGTCGCCGCCGCGGACGACGCCGGGCCGGGTGCCGTCGTGGTCGTGTCCGATCCACGGATGCTCGCCCGGCTGGAGACCGCCGCCGCGGCCGTCATCCTCGCGCCGGACGGGCCGGCCACGCGGCTGCCGGCGATCCGTATCGCCAATCTCCGCCTCGCGCTGGCGCTCGCGCTGCGGGCGCTCGGACCGCCCGCGCCGCCCCCGACCGGGATCCACGCGACGTGCCTCCTCGGCGCCGGCGTCCGCGTGGGCACGGACGTCTCGCTCGGGCCGTACGTGGTCGTGGGCGACGGCGTCGAGATCGGCGATCGGGCGAGGCTGGGCGCGCACACGGTCCTCGAAGACGGCGTCCGCATCGGCGCGGACGCGGTGCTGCATCCCCGTGTGACGGTGCGGCGCGGATGCGCCGCGGGTGCGCGCGTCGTGCTGCAGAGCGGCACCGTCATCGGCAGCGACGGGTTCGGCTACGCGCAGGACGCGGGCCGGCGGCACGTGCTCATTCCCCAGGTCGGCGTGGTTGTGCTCGAGGACGACGTCGAGATCGGCGCCAACGCGGCGGTGGACCGGGCGACGCTCGGTGTCACCCGCGTCGGCCGCGGGACGAAGCTCGACAACTACGTGCACATCGGGCACAACGTGCAGATCGGCGAGGACGTGGCGATGGCGGCGGGGTGCCGGATCGCCGGCAGCGCGCGGATCGGCAGCCGCGTGCTCATGGGCGGCATGACCGGGGTCGCGGACCACGTGACCGTGGGCGACGACGCCGTCGTGCTCGGCGGCAGCGAGGTCACGCGGGACGTCCCGGCCGGCGCGGTGGTCGCGGGGCGCCCCGCGCGCCCGAGGATGGAGGACCGCCGGCGGGATGCGGCCACCCGCCGCGTGCCCGAGCTGCTGCGCGAGGTCGCGGATCTCCGCCGCCGCGTCGCGCGCCTCGAGGGAATGCCGTAGCCGGGGTGCGCGGGGATCGCCAGCAGACGCTCGCCGCGCCGGCGGTGATGGCCGGCGTGGGGCTCCACAACGGCCGCGCCGTCCGCATGACGCTCCATCCCGGGCCGGTGGATTCGGGCCTCGTCTTTCGGCGCACGGACCTCGACGGCCCCGCCGTGCGCGCCGCCCTCGACGCCGTGACGGACACGGAGGGCCGCCTGGTCCTCGGCGGCGATCACGGCGTGCAGACGGTGGAGCACCTCCTGTCCGCGGCCTGGGCTCTCGGGTTGGACAACTGCGCGGTGGAGATCGACGGTCCCGAGGTCCCCGGGCTGGACGGGAGCGCCCTGCCCATCGTGTCGGCGCTCCGCGCCGCCGGCCTGCGGCCGCAGACGGCGCCGCGCCGCACCGTCGCCGTACGCGCGCCGGTCTGGGCACGCGACGGCGAGGCCTGGGCCGTGGCGCTGCCGGCCGCCGCGTTTTCGGCCGCCTACGTGGTGACGCTCGCATCGCCGGGGCCCGGTGACCAGGCGGCGACGTACGACCCCCGCCGCGACGGCTACGAGGAGACCATCGCGCCGGCGCGAACGTGGGGATACGAGCGGGACGCCCAGGCGTTGCGGGAGCGCGGTCTCGCGCTCGGCGCCACGCTCGAGAACACGCTCGTCGTCGGCGGGGCGGGGTTTCTGAACGCGCCCCGGTTCCCAAACGAAGCGCCGCGGCACAAGCTGCTGGACCTGCTCGGCGACCTTGCGTTGCTCGGGCGTGACGTGCGGGGCGCCGTGTTCGTGGTGCGGGGCGGGCATCGCCTGCACGTGGCGCTCGCCCGCGCGATCGAGGCTCAAGGGGGCTGACGGTGGACCGACAGCATGCGGGAGCGCTGGACGTCAAGGCGATCATGAGCCGGCTGCCGCATCGGTATCCGCTCCTGCTCGTGGATCGCATTTTGGAGCTGGAACCGGGCAGGCGCATCGTCGGCCTGAAGAACGTGTCGATCAACGAGCCGTTCTTTGTCGGCCACTTCCCGGGACATCCGGTGATGCCCGGCGTGCTGATCGTGGAAGCGATGGCGCAGGTCGGCGGGGTCCTCATCTCGTTCCTCCCGGGGGCGGAGGGTCACATTGCCTACTTCGCCGGGATCGAGCGCGTGCGGTTCCGGCGGCCGGTGCGGCCCGGCGATCAGCTCGTGACCGAGGCGGTGTTGCTCAAGACCCGCGGCCGCTTTGGCAAGGCCGGCGTGACGTCGCGCGTCGACGACGCCGTGGTCGCAGACGGCGAGCTCACCTACTCGATGATGAGCATGGACGAGATGGACATGGTCCTCGCCGGCGGCAAGTTGATCAGCCGTGAGGCCGCCAGTGAGCGCCGCTGAACCGGCGTCGTCCGGGACGCGCGACGTCGAGATCCATCCCACCGCGGTCGTCGATCCGGCCGCGGACCTCGGCACCGGCGTCCGCGTGGGCCCATATGCCGTGATCGCGCCGCGGGCGCGCATCGGCGAGGGCACGTGGATCGGCCCGCACGTCGTGATCGAGCCGTACACGGAGATCGGACGCGAGTGCCGGATCTTCGCGCACGCCGTCCTCGGCGGCCCGCCTCAGGACCGCCACTTCTCCGGGGAGCCGACCGTCCTCAGGATCGGCGACCGCGTGACGATTCGCGAGTATGTGTCCTTGAGCCGCGCCACCGGCGACGGCGGCGAGACCGTGGTGGGCGACGACACCGAGATTCTGGCCTACGCGCACGCCGGTCACAACTGCCGCATCGGCCGCCACGTCCTCATCACCAATGGCTGCCAGCTGGCCGGGCACGTCGTGGTCGGTGATCGCGCGGTGCTGGGCGGCATGGTCGGCGTGATCCAGTTTGTGCACATCGGGACCCTCGCCATGGTGGGCGGATTGAGCCGCGTCGTCCAGGACGTGTTGCCGTACATGCTGGTCAACGGCAATCCACCGCGGACCGTGGCGATCAACCGCGTCGGGCTCCAGCGCGCCGGCGTGCCGCGGGCGGCGCAGGAAAAGCTCCGGCGCGCGCACCGCCTCCTCGTGCGCTCGGGGCTCGACGTCGCGCGGGCGGTCGCGCGGATCGAAGCCGAGATCGAGCCGTGCGCCGAGACCGCGCATCTCTTGGAGTTCATCCGGGCGGGCCGCGCGCGGGGCGTGGGGTTCCCGCGATGAGCGCGGGGCGCGGGGCGGCGGAGGAGGCCGCGCCGGTCGGGTTGATCGCCGCGGCCGGCTCGCTGCCGGTGGAGATTGCGCGCGGGGCCCGCCGGCTCGGCCGGCGCGTGGTCTGCGTCGACGTCCTGGCGGCCGATCCCGCGTTGCGGGATCTCGCGGACGCGCACTACGCGATCCCGCTCGGTGCGCTCGCCGGTCTCATCGACGCGTTGCGCCGCCACGGCGTGCGCGAGGTGCTGCTCGCGGGCAAGGTCGACAAGCTCGCCGCGATGCGGGACGCGCGGCCGGATGCCGAGGCCGTCCGTGCCGTCCGCCGGCCGCCCGACTGGGGCGACGCCAGCCTGCTCGGCGTGTTCGTGAGCGTGCTCGAGGAGGCGGGATTCGAGGTGGCCAGCCAGGCGCGCTACGTCGGACATCTGCTGCCGGGCGCGGGCGTGCTGACGCGGCGCGCGCCGGCGCCGGAGGAGACCAGGGACGCGGTGCTGGGGCTGCGGATCGCCCGGGGCGTCGCCGCGCTGGACGTCGGGCAATCCGTGGCGGTGCGGCGCGGCATCGTCGTGGCCGTCGAAGCGGCCGAGGGCACGGACGAGATGATCCGGCGCGCGGGCGCGCTCGCGCCCGGCGCGGTCGTCGTCAAGGTGAGCCGTCCCGCTCAGGACGCCCGGTACGATTTGCCCGTCGTGGGCCCGCAGACGATGGCGGCGCTCAGCGCCGCCCGGGCCGCGGCGCTGGCGATCGAGGCCGGCCGCACCATCGTGCTCGACCGGGAGCGGCTCGTAGCGGCGGCGGACGCGGCCGGGATCGCCGTGGTAGCGATCGCGCCGGACGGGCCGACCCCGCCGCCGTCCTGACTTCGTGCCGGCCCGGATCGTTGCCGTCGCGGGGGAGGTGTCGGGCGATCATCAGGGCGGCGGGTTGATCGCCGCGCTGCGGCGCGCCCGCCCGGAGCTTCACGTTTCAGCGGTGGGCGGGCCGGCGATGGCGGCGGCCGGCGCGGACGTGTTGATCGACAGCACGCGCTGGGGCGTGATCGGGTACGCGGAGGCGTACGCGCGGCTCCCCGTGTTCGCAGTGCGGTTCTGGCGGGTCGCTCGGCTGATCGAGCGGCTGCGTCCCGAGCTGCTCCTGCTCGTGGACTTTCCCGGGATGAACCGCGAGCTCGTCGCCCGGTTTTCGGGCCGCCTGCCGATTGCGTACTTCTTCCCGCCGCAGACATACGGCCGCCGCGGCGCGTCCGCGTCGCGCATGGCGCGCGCGGCAGTGCGCCTGCTGGCCGTGTTCCCGTTCGAGGCCGAGGCGTACCGGCGCGCCGGCGCGGACGTCGTGTACGTGGGGCATCCGGCCGTGGACGAGGCGGCCGCGGCCGCGCCGCGAGAAGCGTCGCGCGCCGAGTGGGGGATCCGTGACGCGCCCCTCATCGGCGTCCTCCCGGGAAGCCGGGCCCAGGAGGTGCGGGCCCTCCTGCCGGCCATGCTGGCCGGGGTGCGAGATCTCGCTCGGTCGCAGCCGATCCGGTGCGTGCTGCCGCTTGCCGCGCCGCACCTTGGACCGGCGGCGGCCGCCGCGGCGGAGGCGGCCGGGGTCGACGTGCTCGTCGTCGTCGGCCGCGCGCTCGACGTGATGGCCGCCTCCGACGCCGTTGTGGTCGCGTCCGGCACGGCGCCGCTCGAGGCGGCATGCCTCGGCACGCCGATGGTGATCGTGTATCGCGTGTCCGCGACGACGGAGTGGATCGCGCGCCGGTTCGTCCTAGCGCCAGGGATGGAGCGGATCGGCTTCTCGATCCCTAACATCGTGCTAGGTCGCCGGGCGATCCCCGAGGTGTTGCAGCGCGAGGTCACCGGGCCGCACATCCGCGACGAGTTGTCGCGGCTCCTCCGCGACGGTGGACGGCGCCAGCGCGCTGACCTTGCAGAGGTGCGCGAGCGCCTCGGTCCCGGCGGTGCGCTCGCGCGCGCCGCGGGTGAGGTCATCCGTTTGCTGGACACGCAGGCGGCGCCCACGATACGATAGACGGGGTCATCAGGCCGCCGCGTTGTGGACGGCGTGCGTCTTCGGCGGATCTCTATAAGGGGACACTATAGACGGGTCATGTCCGTTCAGAGCGGAAGCGATAGGCGGCTGCGCGAGGTACGGAGGCCCGCCCCGCGATTCACGGTGACGCGGTTGCGCCGCGCCGTGCTGTGGGCGGTCCCCATGCTACTGCTCGCCGGGCTGGCGTGGAGCCTCATGCCCTGGGGCGGAGTACCTTCCGGGACCGCACCGCGGCCGCCCGCCTCGGCGCTCCCGGCGCATTCGAATCAGCCGCGCACGTCGCAGACGGCAACAGCGCCGCCGCCCGGCGGCCCCGGCAGAAGCGCGGCCGGACCGCGCGCCGCACAAGGGGAGATCCGCGCGGGGCATCTTGTGGACACGGACGCGGCGGGCCACCGGCGCTGGCAGATCACCGCGGACGACGTCGCGCTCCGCGACGGCGGCCAGGTCGTGCAACTCCGCAATGTGCACGCGGTGTTCTACGATCCGGACGGCTCGGCCATGACGGTGACGGGCAACACGGGCGCCTATGACACGCGAACGAAGGACGTGCAGATGGTCGGCGACGTCCACGGCGTGAGCGCGAACGGCCGCCAGCTGTACGCGGACCAGTTGAACTACACGCCCGGAACGGAGCGCGTGACCGGCATCGGCAACATCCGCGTGGTGGAAGAGCGCGTCATCATGTACGCGGATCGCATGATCTCGGACACGAAGCTGGGCCAGACGCAGTTCTTCGGCCATGTGCACATGACGGTACGTTGAGGATGTCCGCTCGGCCGGCCACGGGCGCCGCTCGAGGGACCGTTCGCAGACCGGGTGAGTGGCGCGGGCAGCCTGGCCGTCGCTCCACCGGCTGGACGGATGCCGAGTCGCAGCCTACGGCGTGGGCCAGGACGTCCGTCCGAGGCCGCCCGCGCCCCTTCGTAGGTACGGCGACTTGCTGCGAATATCTCGCCGCGCTTGCGATGCTGGCGTTACTACTGTGGGTGCCCCGCGGCGGGTACGCGTGGGCGCAGCCCGCGCCTCAGGCCCCGGCCTCGGGTGCGGCATCGGCCGCGCCCGCGGGCCCTGTGCCGGTCGACGTGCAGGGCGCGAGCCGGATCGACTACGACGCGGCGGCCGAGGAGTACACGTTTCGCGGACGCGAGGTGGTGGTCACGCGCGGGGACCAACGATTGGCGGCGCCGGTGATCATGTACCGCGCCGCCACCCGGCGGGCCGAACTGCCGGAGCGCGGGACCGTGTCGGCCCCGACGGGACAGTTGACGGCGGACCACATCGTGGCCGAACTGGCGTCGCGTCATCTCGTCGCCGAAGGCGACGTCGAAGCGCGCTTTCTCGACGAGGGCGTCTGGACCTCGATGAGCGCGGACCGGGTCGAGGCGACCGACCGTCCCGATCAGCGCGTGGTCGTCGCGACGGGGCATGTCGTGGCCACCCGCGCGGACTCGCAGCTCCGTGGCGACCGCGTCACCTACGACCGCGCCGCCCAGCACGCCACGGTCGAGGGCGATGCGGTGGCGACCCGCGGCGGCGACCGGCTGCAGGCGGATCGGATAGCGGCCGATCTCGGCACGCATGATGCCGTGGCCACGGGCCACGTCGTGCTCGATCGTGCGGCGCAGGACATGCGCGGGTCGGCCGATCGCGCGACCTACGCCGGCGGCACCGAGACGGCGGTCCTGTCGGGCCATGCGCGCGTGACGCGCGATCGCGACGTCGTCACCGCGGACACGATCACGGTCAACATGGCGCAGCACCTCGCGACCGCGGACGGGCAGTTTACGATCGTCGCCTACCCGAGACAGGGCCAGCAGGGAACGCCGCCGTGAACCGGGTGATCCCGCTCGAGCGCTCGCGCGGGATGCTCCGCGCCGAGGGGCTCGGCAAGCGGTACGGGGAGCGGACCGTCGTCGACGGTGTCTCGGTGTCCGTGCGGCCCCGGGAGATCGTGGGGTTGCTCGGACCGAACGGCGCCGGCAAGACGACCACCTTTTATATGATGGTCGGGCTCGTGCGGCCCGACGCGGGCCAGGTGTGGATCGGGAGCCACAACGTCAGCGCGGAGCCGGTCGACATCCGCGTCCGGCGGGGGCTCGGGTACCTGGCCCAGGAGCCGTCCGTGTTCCGCCGGCTCACCGTGGAGGAAAATGTGCTCCTCGTGCTGGAGCAGCGCCCGCAGCTGTCCCGGGAGGTCCGCCGCGACAAGGCGGCGGACCTGCTCGCGGAGTTCGGCCTCGCCCGCGTCGCGGCGCAGCCTGCGTGGACGCTCTCCGGCGGGGAGCGCCGCCGCGTCGAGATCGCGCGGGCGCTCGCGCTCGATCCCGCGTTTCTGCTGCTCGACGAGCCGTTCACGGGCATCGACCCTCGGTCGGTGCAGGAGCTCCAGGACACCGTCCGCTACCTTCGTGAGCGCGGCCTCGGCGTGATCGTCACGGATCACAACGTCCGCGACACGCTCGCCATCACCGATCGTGCGGAGATCATCCACGGCGGCCGGATCCTCTTCGGCGGCCAGCCCGAGGAGCTCCTCGAAAGCCCGGAAGCGAGGCGGCTGTACCTGGGGGAGGGGTTCCGACTGTGACGCCGACCCTGCTGGACCGCCTGCTGTGGACCGAGGTGGGCTCCTCCTTTGTGTTCAGCCTTGGCCTCTTCAGCGTGCTGCTCGTGATGAACCACCTGTTCTACCTGGCGCGGCTCGTGATCGGCCAGGGGGTCGCCGTGCAGACGGCCCTGGTGTTGATGGCGTACAAGATCCCGTATTTCATCGCCTTCAGCGTGCCGATGGGCGTGCTGCTGGCGACCGTGCTGGGCATCGGCCGGCTCAACGACCACAATGAGATCGCGGCGCTGCGCGTCTCGGGCATCAGCCTGTACCGGATGGCCGGGCCGATCATCGCCGCCGGCGCCGTGGCGACCGTCGGCGCCTTGATCTTCTCCGAGGGCGTCGTCAGCCTGAGCGACGCGCGGTACCGCACCGTCTTCAACGACGTCATGTCGCACGGTCCGGATCTGCGGCCCGTGGAGAACGTGTTCTTTCAGGCGCCGACGACCGGCGGCAACGCGTTGTACAGCGCGCACCGCTACGACCCGCGGTCGCGCACGCTCGCGGGCGTGACCGTGGTGTATCTCGATGCGGGTCAGCCGCTCGAGGTGATCCAGGCGCAGACCGCGACCTATCGCCGCGGCGTGGAGTGGACGTTTCACCGCGGCAACGTCTACGCATTCCAGCACGGCAGCGTGGTGACCACCGTGTTCGAGACGCTCGCGGTGACGGTCCCGCGGTCGCCGCAGGAGTTTACGGTGCCAGAGGAGCAGCCGTCGGACATGAACCTGCGCCAACTCTTCCGGCAGGTGGCGGTGCTGCACCGCGAAGGCGCCGATGCCCGGAGCTTCGTCGGCGAGCTCAATTCGCGGTTCGCGACGGCGGCGAGCTGCATCGTGTTTGCGCTCGTCGCGCTCCCGCTCAGCCTGCGTCCGCATCGCTCCGGCCCCAGCATGGGCCTCGGGCTGAGCATCCTCGTGCTGATGGCGTACTACGTGGTTGCGATCCCGTCCCAGCTCGCGTCGGATGGGCGGCTCGTGTCTCCCATCCTCGCCGCCTGGCTCCCCGACGCGTTGATCGGGGCGGGCGGCACGATCCTGCTGGCGCGGGCGGCGAGGTGACGGCCGCCGAGAGCGCGTCACCGCCGGTGCGGCGCCGGCACCTCTTCCTGCTCGGACTCGTCCTCGTCTTCTCCGGCGGGCTCTTCTTTTTCCGGCTCGGCGCCGGGACCCTGTGGGATCTCGACGAACCGCGGTACGCCCAGGCCAGCCGCGAGATCCTTGCGACGCACGACCTGTGGGTGCTTCACGTCGATGGCCGCCCATGGTATGGACCGCCGCCGTTGTGGATGTGGCTCCAGGCGGGGGCGGGCGCGGTCCTCGGGTTCTCGGAGTGGGCCATGCGCGTGTGGGCGGCGGTGTTCGGCATGCTCGGGGTCGCCGTGACGTGCGTGCTCGGCTGGGAGTGGTTTGGCCCCCGCACGGGGATCCTCAGCGGGCTCGTGCTGGCCACGACGCTGGAATATCTGCTGCTCTCGCGCTTGGCGGTGCTGGATGCCGCGGAGGTGGCGTTTTTGCTGCTCGCGGTCCACGCCTTCTACCGCGGCTATCGTGACCGGACGCGCGGCGACTATCTCCGCAGCTTCCTGTTCGCCGGCCTGGCCACGCTCACACGCGGCCCCGTGACCGTGCTCCTGCTCGCCGCGGTCCTCGTGCCGTTCCTCGCGTACCGGCGGGCCCTGCGCCGCTGGCGCGAGATCCCGTGGCTCTGGGGCGGGGTGATCTACCTCGCGCTCGCGTGTCCCTGGTACGCGGTCCAGATCGCTCGTAGCGGCGGTGCGTTCGTGACCGCCGCCTTTGGCGCATCCTGGGTCCGCCCGCTCGAGACCCGCCTCGGCGCCGTGCTCTACGATGTCCCGGTGATCATCCTCGGCGCGGTCCCCTGGGCCGCGTTCTTCCCCGGCGCGCTCGTGTACCATTACAATCGGCTCTGGCAGGACGGGAGCCTGTTCTGCCTGCTGTGGTGCGCGATCGCGTTTGCCGGGGCGGTGGCCAGCGGCGGCCGGCTGCCGGACGACGTGTTCCCGATCTTTCCGTTCGCCGCGATCGCGATCGCGAGGCTGTGGGAGGAGTTTCTCTTCGAGGGAGCGGCCCGGCTCCGCCGCACCCTCATGACGTCCTTTTTGCTGCAGATCGGGGTCGTCGTGCTGCTCGGGCTCGCGGTGGCGGCGTTCGTGACCGTCCGGTATCCGGAGGCGCTCGAGGCGGTGCGCCCCGCGCTGATCGCCGCGCTGGCCGTGCTCGTGGTCGGCCCGGCGCTGACCGCGGTCCTGTTCGGGCTCCGCCGGTATACTGGAGCCTTTCTCACGATGCCCGCGACCATGGCCGTGTTCATCGCGGTGCTGTACACGGTGACGCTGCCGGTGGTGGAGGCGCAAAAACCGATTCCGCCGCTCGCCGCCGAGCTCCGCCGCCGGCTGCAACCGGGCGACCGGATCATCGCCTACCGCATCGGCACGCCGGCGTCGCTCGTCTACTACACGGACCACCGCGTGGCGTGGGTCAACGAGGTCGCGACGCTCAGGGCCGAGCTGTGCGCGCCGGGGCGGGCGTATCTGGTGACGACTCCCGCGGAGGCGGCGGGGAGCCTGCCGCGCATCGCCGAACGATTTAGCGTCATCGGCGTGCGCGACGGCCTCGTCGTCCGGGAAAAGCCGGCCGGGGCCACGTGCGGAGGGTCGAACTAGGTGCGTGTCAGCATCGTTGTCCCCACGTACAACGAGCGGGAAACGATCCCCGTCCTCCTCCGGCGTCTCGGTCAGGCGGTGGGGGCGCCCCGCTGGGACGTGGAGGCCGTGGTCGTGGACGACTCCTCACCGGACGGGACGGCGGCGGCCGCGGCGGCGGTCGGCGCCGAACTGGGGCGCGTCCTCCCGGTCGTCGTGGTCAGCCGGCCCGGCAAGGCCGGGCTTGCCTCCGCCGTGCTGGACGGCGTGCGGCGTGGCCGGGGGGATGTGATTGTTGTGATGGACAGCGACCTGTCGCATCCGCCGGAGATGGTGCCGGCGCTCCTCGCGCCGGTCGCGGATGGCGCGGACCTGGCGATCGGCTCCCGGTATCTCAGGGGCGGCAGTATCGCGCGGTGGTCGGTGTCCCGTCGTATCTTGAGTTGGGGCGCCACCCGGCTGGCGCGCGCCGTACTCGGCGTGCGGGTGTGCGATCCGATGTCGGGCTTCTTCGCCTGCCGGCGCGCGATGTTCGACGGGGTGGAGTTCGAGGGCCTCGGGTACAAGCTGTTGCTTGAGATCCTCTCCGCCGGGCGCGCGCGGCGGATCGCGGAGATTCCGTACCGGTTCGAGGAGCGCGCCGGCGGCACGAGCAAGCTGGATCGCGGCGAGGTCGCGAACTACGTCCGGCTGGTTGGACGCCTTCGAGCGCGCCGGGTAACCGCGCGCCGCCGCTCGGGGAGCGCCGGATGAACGTCGCGGCCGTCCTGATCCCGACCCTGATCCTCGTGAGCGGCCTGGTCGCCTTCATCGGCAACCTGGTGGGACGCGGCATCGGACGGCGCCGGCTCACGCTGCTGGGGCTGCGCCCTCGTTACACCGCGCAGGTCATCACGGTGCTGACCGGTATGCTCATTACGGTCGTCACCCTGGCGGTCGTGCTCCTTCTCAGCAACGACGCGCGGCAGGCGTTGTTCCAGCTGCGGAGCCTGCAGCAGGAGACGCGCACGCTCGCGGCCCAGATCGCCGAGCAGGAAGCGCAGCTTCGCGCCCTCCAGTTCCGCGACGTTGTCTACCAGAACGACCAGGAAGTGCTGCGCACCGTGATCGACGGGCAGGCGCCGCTGCCCGACATCCGCCAGCGGCTCCAGGCGTTCCTGGACCTCGCGGCGCAGGGCGCGCGCGAGCGCGGGCTCGCGCCCGGACCGGACGGCGTGCTCCTGCGCATCTCGCCCTCCGGCGTAACCGTGGACTCCGTGGCACAGGACATCGCGGAGCGTGCGCAACCCATGGTCGTCCGCCTGATCGCGAGCGAGAACACCGTACGGGGCCTGCCGCTCCGGGCCACCCTGATCGTGTTCCCGAACGTGCGCGTCTATCGGGCCGGCGCGACCATCGCCACGGCCCGCATCGACGGGCGCGCCCCGCGAGAGCAGGTCGAGCAGCGCCTGCTCGCCCTGGGCTCGACCAGTGCCTCGCTGGCCAGGCAGAGCGGCATCATCTCGCCGCCGTTTGCGCTCACGTCGTCGCCGCCCGACGTGCGGATCGACCCCGCGATCTTTCTCCTGGTGCTCGACCGCGTCCAGGCGAGCCGATCCACGGTGACGGTGCGGGCCGTGGCGCTCGTGGACGCCTTTACCGTCGGCCCGGTCCAGCTCACGTTTCGGTGAAGGTGCTGGCCGTCGATCCGGGCCGCGACAAGGCCGGCATCGCCGTCTGCGCGCCCGGCGAGGTGCTTGCGCATCGCGTGATCCGTGCGGCGGAGCTCCCGACCCTCGTTCGTGACTGGATCGCGGCATTTGGAGCGGACGTCGTCGTGGTGGGGAATCGCACGGGCTCCGTGGCGGCCCTCAGGCAGATTGAAGGGGTCCGGGTCCCCGTGGTCGTCGTCGACGAGCGCGGCACCACCCTTCGAGCGAGGGCACGCTATTTCGATGAGCACCGTCCCCGCGGCTGGCGGCGGCTCCTGCCGAGGTCGTTGCAGGTGCCACCGGTTGCGTACGACGACTACGCGGCGGTCTTGCTCGCGGAAGCCTACCTCGCGGAGCACGGCGGGACGTGAACTTGCGGCTTGTTGATAGAGAAACTGCCGAAAACCGATCGAGATACGAACATACGAGCGTCATGTTTGGGCCCGATTTGTCTGGCGCTAGGGAGGAAATCATCCGTTCCCGTCGTAGCAAGAATCCGGAAAGATTGTGGTCTGATTGACAATCGAATACTGCGCCGAATAGCATGAAGTGTCTCGTGTCATTCGATTGATTCGAACCGGCTCTCACTCGCTCCAGCGGCGAAATGCTGCGGGCGGGACGCTCACCCGGAAGGAGGGGGCGGCACGACAGGGTGAGATCCCGGGACGGGTGCGGCACGGGTGCGTGCGGGGACGCTCGTGAGGTGCGAGAAAACACGGAGACTCGAGCCGACCAAGCCCCTGCCCGCCCCGGACATCACAGCACGCAAGGGGGAATGACATTGGGCAACATGAGGCATGTTGCGGTTATTGCTGCAGCCGCGCTCGTGTTTGCCGTGGTAGCTCCCGCCTTCGCGCAGCCGTTCGCGGACGTGCCCACGAACCACTGGGCCTACGACGCGATCGCTGAGCTGGCGGCGAAGGGCCTGATCGAAGGTTATCCCGACGGCACCTTCAAGGGCGACCGGGCCATGACGCGGTATGAAATGGCAATGGTGGTGGCGCGGCTGTTGGCGCGGATCGAGAGCATTCAGATTCCCGCTCCGACGCCGCCGGAAGTGACCAAAGCAGATCTCGACGCCATCAACCGGCTGATCAACGAGTTCCGGGCCGAGTTGGCGGCGTTGGGTGTGCGCGTGACCGCAATCGAGGAAGAGCTCAACGCGATCAAGGCGCGGCTGGACAACGTCCGGGTGACGGGCGGCCTCCGGTTCCGCTGGGACATCGCGCGCACCACCTACGGCACGGCGACCGGCACCAATACGACCGGCACGGCCCAGACGATCACCGACGGTAAGAGCGGCCCGCAGAACCTCGGGACCGTGGCAAATGGCGCGACGGTCGGCGGGCTCGGCGCCGGAACGGCGCAGTTCCTCCAGAACGGGACGAGCAGCGCGTTCGGCATCAACGGCAACCCGCGGTCGAGCCAGATCAACGCGGGCTCGGCGGGAACGTTCAACCGGCCGCGGTACGAGTTCAAGCTCGGGTTTGACGGCTCCGTCACGCCCGACATCCACTACGTCATCGGGCTTCTCAGCGCCGGTGGCTACCAGATCTTCAACAGCGGGCAGATCGGCACGTCGTCGTCCAACGGCGTCTTCGGCGCCGGCGTGGGCGGCTCGGCCTTTGGCAACGGCGCGTTCGGCACGATCGATAGCGCGTTCCTCGACTGGCGGAACGCGTGGGGCCTGCCGCTCGAGATCATGCTCGGCCGGTTCGGCAACGATACGCCGTGCGGCGGCGGGTGCTACCCGATCCAGTGGGGTCCCTTCGGCCTCGTCATGAACGACAACGGGGACACCTGGGAAGACTCGACTGCTGACAGCGGGTTCAACGTCGCGGACGGTCTCCGGGTGCAGGGCCACATCCCGGCCGCGGCGGACCTGCAGTTCGAGCTCGCGATCATCCGGATCCAGGGTAACAACGGCAGCCCGTTCAACGCGTCGATCCCGTCGCTGTCCAGCGGCAACTTCATCTTCGGCGAGGACGCCTACGGCGGGAACGTCAACATCCGAATCCTGCCCGGGCTCCGCATCGGCGGCGACTACGTCGCAAACACCATCACCCCGGCGAACAACGCGGCCGGGCCCGGTGGGTTTGGCAACGCGGCGCAGTGGCACGTGTACGGTCCGGGCGGCGGCTCCATCAACCCTGGTCTCGGCACAGCCTCGCTGACCAGTGGCGGCTTCCACTGCGTCTCGGTCACGTCGACCGCGGGCGCGGGTCCGGGTATCGCGTGTCCTGCATCCGGCAACGGCTGGAGCGGGTACCTCGACTGGAACATCATTCCGGGCATCACGTTCGACGGCGAGTATGGCTCGTGGAACGACTCTGTCTTCGGGACCAGCGATAACGGCTGGAAGGTCAACGTTCACCTCGACCTCGGGTCCATCACGGGGATCGGCCACAACTTCACGATGGACGCCGGCTACGAGAACTACGGCCAGAACTTCTACCCGCCGTACGGCGCAGCCGAGATCGACATTCAGGAGAACGACTTCCTGTACCCGGGCAACGGCAATGCCTGGACCGTCGGACTGAGCATCTCGCCGATCGACCACTGGACGATCTACGGGAACGGCGCGTTCGGCAACTTTGCCTTCACCGGGCAAAACCTGTCCACGTATGAGGTCGGCATTGTGTACAACTTCGTACAGAATGCCAACATCACGTTCAAGGTTCGCGAGGCCCAGATCGCGAGCACGGAACAGTTCCTGCTGTACCGGGCGCAGATCGACTACAGCTTCTAGCACCGCGCTCGGCTAGCGTACGCGGCGACCCTCCGGATACCCGGAGGGTCGTCGTATCTTCACATTAGGCCGATCTTCCGTGACAAATCCCAGGCTGACCCTCGAAAAACGTTTGGCATGAGATACTCGTGGCACAGACGCGCCGGAAGCTCCCGCGAGCGAGCGTGTGCGGTCCTGCTCGCGATCGTGGTGACCCTGCTCCATGTGGGAACCGCCGCGACGACTGAACGCGTCGTGGGCGTGGTCGACTTCTACGCGCCAACGCCGTTGGCGGTGATAGACGGTGTGATTCCGGAGCGCACCGCCGCAGACGATTTGTCCGCGATGCTCGCCCGCCGAGGCCACGGCATGACGGTGGTTCCCCGAGCCACGGTCCTAAAGGCCGAAGGCACGATGGGATGGCGTGAGGAGGACGCGCTCTCATTTGACCGCCTCGTTCAACTCGGGGGCATCCTGGGAGCGGATCGGCTTATCGTGGGCTGGATTACGACGTGGAGCGTGGGCGGCGAGACCACGACCCCGGACGGAGACGGGATGCCGTTCGCACAGGCATCCGTGCTCGTCCAGATATTCGATCCGGGAGAAAGGCGGCTCCTCGCGGAGCGGACGTACTCCGGCTCGTCGGTCGGAATGATGCCGGGCAGTCTCACGCAGATCGTACTTCACAACGTATTGGCGCCGGTGGTGCCATGGCTGCTGACCCAGCTTGAGCCGACCGTGGTGCCGAGGGCGCCTGATTCCGCTCCGGCCGGTGCCGGGCAGAATCGCCCCCTCATTGTCTCCGAGTTGATACACAGTGCGACCGGAGCGACGGTGGCATGCTATCGCGCCTGGCGAGAACGAACGCAACTAAACGCAACGATCTGAATCCTGGGGGGCGCCCGCTGCGCCCCCCAAATCGCCTGTATCTCGTGGCCGCTGGGCCTCCGCCCACGTGCGAATTTCCCGCCGCAGCAGTTTCCCTCCGGCGGACCGCGGCACCGCGTCGACGAACCACACATACCGGGGCTGCTTGTACCGAGCGAGCCGGGGTTCCAAGAACGCCCGGACGTCGTCGGCCCGGAGGGAGATGGATGGCCGTTGCACGACGATGGCCGCGACCGCCTGACCCCATCGCGGGTCGGGGAGTCCGACCACGCCGGCATCCGCCACGCCGGGATGGGCGCAGAGCGCCGCCTCGACCTCGGCAGGGTACACGTTTTCGCCGCCCGTGATGATGAGATCGTCCCGCCGATCGAGCACGTAGAGGTAACCGCGATCATCGAGATATCCAAGATCGCCGGTACGCAGCCAGCCGTCGCGCAACGCCCGGGCCGTCTCGTCGTCGCGCCCCAGATACCCGCGCATCACCGTTGGACCCGCAACAACGATTTCCCCCATCTCCCCTGGCGCCGCCCACCGGCCGTCAATGTCGATGCGGAGGCGCGTCGGCAGGAGCGGCGGCCCCACGGCGCCGGGCGTTCCCGTTACCTCGTCCGGCCCGAGCGTGGCGACCTGCGATGCCGTCTCGGTGAGCCCGTACGTCGGCGCGACCGGCACGCCGGACCGGGCACAGGTCTCGAGCAGCCCCCGCGGTGCCGGACCGCCGCCGAGCAACACACATCGCAGCGACGGCGGAAACGGACGGTTGCCGCGCGCGGCGAGAACCCGTTCAAGCATGGCGCTCACCATCGAGACTAAGCTGACGTTCCCGGCGTCGATCTCACCGTTCACCGCGTCGGCGTCGAACGCGTCATGCAGAACGAGCGGAATGCCATAGATCACGGTCCTCCAGACGAGCGCAAGGCCGCCCACGTGCCACAGCGGCAGCGGGGCGAGCCACCGGTCGTCGCGGCGATGGCCGAGGCGGAGCATCGACCCGATGGCGCTCCACCAGTGGTTGCCGTACGTCAGGAGCACCCCCTTGGGGCGCCCGGAGGTGGCGGAAGTATAGATGACGCCCTGTACGTCCTCCAGGTCGATCTCGCGGCGGAGAGATACGTCGGCGTCGCGCACAGAAGAAAGGACGGGGACCGCGCTGCCCCCCCCCGCGGGCTCAGCGGAGTCGCCGACCGCCACCCGTACGCCGGGTCGGTTGAGAACCGCCTGTGCGGAGCGGGGTGCCAGCGCGCCGTCGAGGAGCAGTACGGCGGCGCCGGCGTCGGCAAGCTGCCACGCGAGTTCGGCGTCTGCCAACCGGGGGTTCAGCGGAATCGTCACCGCGCCGAGCCGCGTGAGCGCGTGCACGGTCACGACAAACCAAGGGCCGCCCCACGACAGAAGCGCCACGCGCGTCCCCCGGTCGACCCCCAAGGACGCGAGTTGCCGCGCCGTGCGGTCGGCGCGCCGGTCGAGCTGCTCGAAGGTCCACTGCACGGACCCTGCGATGAGCGCGGGCGCGCCTGGCATGGCGCGCGCCTGCGCGGCGAGCCAATCTGGTACGCACCGATCCCGGCGACTCTTCGGCGGAGGACCGGCCGTAGGGCGGTCCGACATGGGTCGCGTCTCCGTCATTCCACCGCCGCCCTACGGAAACCGCGGAAACGTGGAGAAGTCTGGGCGGCGCTTCTCGAGATAGGCGTTGCGGCCCTCCTGCGCTTCGTCCGACAGATAATACAGGAGCGTGGCGTCGCCGGCCAGTTGCTGGAGGCCCGCGAGGCCGTCGGTGTCCGCGTTGAACGCCGCCTTCAGCACGCGCAGCGCCATCGGGCTCTTCTCCAAAATCTCCTTGGCCCACGCCACCGCCTCGGCTTCGAGCCGTTCCAGCGGCACGACTGCGTTCACCAAGCCCATGGCCAGCGCGTCCCGCGCGGAGTACTGGCGGCAGAGATACCAGATTTCACGCGCCTTCTTGTGGCCGACGACGCGCGCAAGGTAGCATGCCCCGTACCCGCCGTCGAAGCTGCCTACTTTCGGCCCGGTTTGACCGAAGACCGCGTTCTCGGCCGCAATCGTGAGGTCGCAGACGAGATGGAGGACGTGGCCGCCTCCGATCGCGTACCCCGCGACCACGGCGATCACCGGCTTCGGGACCAGCCGAATCAAGCGCTGCAGATCGAGCACGTTAAGCCGCGGCACGCCATCTGCGCCCACGTAGCCCGCGTCACCCCGCACCCGCTGATCGCCCCCCGAGCAAAATGCGTCCGTGCCCGCCCCGGTCAGGAGGATCACACCGATCGTGGCGTCGTCCCGCGCATCGGTGAACGCGCCCATCATCTCCGCGACCGTCTCGGGCCGGAACGCGTTGCGCACCTCAGGGCGATTGATCGTGATCTTGGCTATGCCTCCGGCACGCTCATAGAGGATATCCGTGTACCGGCGGACGCTGCACCACTCTACCGACACCGCTACCTCACCTCACTGGTGGACCAGTTTCTGGACGGACCCGCATCCTGAACATGCGCAAGAAACTCCAGGACGGCACGTTGGAACGCGCCGGGCTGCTCCAGGTGCACCGTGTGCCCGGCGTCGGGCACGATGACGAGCCCGCCGTCAGGCATTGCCGCGGCCATGTCGCGTCCCAACGCCGTGTACGCCGCGTCCAATGCGCCCGTCAACACCAGCACGGGCATGGAGAGATCCGGCAGTCGATCGACCAGCGGCGGTTGCGCGCCCTGCCCCATCCCTCGGAGGCTGTTGGCCAGTCCCGCGGCCCGGTTCCGCAGCCGCTGCGCTCGCAGATCGGCGCGCACGGGCGCCGGCAGCCGCTGCTGGGTGGCGAAGAGGGGCAGCCGTTCCCATCGGTCAACAAAGGTTTCCACGCCGTCCCGCTCGATCGCGGCCGCAAGCGCGAGGTCTTGAGCCCGCCTCGTCAGACGGTCGGCGTCCCGCAGGATCCCGGGCGAGCCGGACTCCAGGACCAGGGCGGCGACCCGGTCCGGCGCCACCGTAGCAAGGAAGAGCGCGACGCGCGCGCCCATCGAATAGCCGAGGACCGCCGCGCGGGCGACCCGCAGGCGGTCGAGCACGCCGACGATGTCGCGAGCGGCATGGTGCATTCGGTAGCGCTCCGGATCCGCCGGGGCGTCGGACGAGCCGTGTCCCAGCGCATCGAGCCCGATCACAGAGTGCCGAGACGAAAACGACGAGAGATGCGGACGCCAGCTCTCCGTGCTCCCGGTGAAGCCGTGCAGGAGGACGAGAGCGGGACCGTGGCCCGACGCCTCGACGTTGAGCGTAACGCCGTTGACGGAGATCGCCGCCATCAGGAGCTCTCTCTCCGGAGCGAAGCCCCAGATACTTCGGACCGGAGTGCCGCTTCGACAACCCTGCCCATGGCCTTATGGAGCGCCACATTGCCATCACGCCGGGTGCGCATCTCGACAATGGACACACCGGGAGAGTGGAGCGCGTGGCGCACTTCGTCCCGAAACGCCGGCCACGTGTCGGCCCTTGCGAAGGCATGGCCGTACAGGCGAGCCGCCAAGTGAAAATCGAGCCCCGTCGGCGTTCCGAAGAGCGTTTCAAAATACTCCGGGTAGGCGGCCTGCGGGAGAAACGAAAAGATCCCGCCGCCGTCGTTGTTGAGCAGCACGATCGTCGCCGGTAACCGATGAAGCTTCGCGGCCAAGAGGCCATTGAGGTCGTGGTAGAACGAGAGGTCGCCGAGCACCAGAACCACCGGTCCGTCGGCCACCGCGGCGGCGCCAAGCGCGCTCGAGACGAGACCGTCGATCCCGCTGGCCCCGCGATTCCCGAGGATCCGAATGGAGCGGGGTGTCCCCGGGAAGAATGTGTCGAGATCGCGCACCGGCATGCTGTTGCCGACGTACAGGGTCGCTCCATCGGGAAGCAGCGCGCAGAGTTCCGCGAACACTTTCCCCTCGAATGCGTCGCCGACCTCGGCGACGCCGTGGCTGAGCGCTTCGCGGGCGACCAAGGCGAGACGTGTCCACCGCGCCGCCCACCCGGGATCCACGGGGAAGTCGGCCCGAGCGATGACGCGCGCCGCCACCGCTTCGCACAACGAACGGGCGTCCGCGTGCACGATGTCCGACGCAAGGTGGGTGGGGTCGGTCCATCCGTCTTCGCCATCCACAACGATCTGCCGGGCCGCTTCGTGCAGCGCCATGTACCGGGCCAACGCCTTCGACGCCGGCATGCCGCCGAAGCGCAGGACGACCTCCGGGGCCAACCCGCGCGCCAGTTCGTCGATCCGCAGCAGCGCATCATACGCGTCGATAACCAACCGGCGGTCGTGGGGGCCGCAGCGCAGTTGCGACAGCGGGTCTGCCAGGATCGGATAGCCGGTGGCGGCGGCGAGCCCGGCCAGCGCCGCGGGAAGCTCGCGGTCTAGCTGGGGGCCTGCGACGATGACCCCGTGCGGCGTCTGCGCCAGCGATTCGGCGAGGCGCCCGACGAGGTCCGGGGCGGGACTCCGGCGGGCCTGGGAGATCCTCGCGTACGGGTGGTCATCCGAGCGCCCATCCCATGCGAGGATCGCGCGGTCGTCCTTCGGCGGGATCTCCGCGGTTACGGTGGGCACGAGCGGCTCGCGAAGCGGCACGTTGAGGTGGACAGGGCCGGCCGGCCGTTCCCACGCCGTGCCGGCCGCTCGGCTGGCCAGCGTCCGGAAATACCGGAGCATAGCGTCCGTCGCCTCCGGCGGGGCGACATCGACGAACCACTTGACGTAACCGCCGTACAGCCGGACCTGGTCGATCGTCTGCGGCGCCGCAACGTCCCGCAGCTCGCGGGGCCGGTCGGCCGTGAGAACCACGAGCGGGACGCGGCTGTAATGCGCTTCGATCACGGCCGGCAGCAGATTCGCCGCCGCGGTCCCCGACGTCGTCACGAGCGCGGCAGGACGGCCCGACGCCTTGGCCATCCCGAGCGCGAAAAAGCCCGCGGAGCGTTCGTCGATCAGACTCCACACCCGGAGCCCTGGCTGCCGGGCGGCGCAGAGGGCGAGCGGCGTGGAGCGTGATCCGGGGCAGAGGCACACATGCGCCACGCCGCCGCGTACGAGCTCGTCGAGCAGCGCGCCGACGCACGCGTACGTCGCGTTCTCCGGCGTCGGTACCGACATGGTTAACGACCGACCGACGCGCGCGCTCCACCCGCCGTTGCCGGCTTGTCTCGCGGGCGCGCACGCGACAGACAGCGCGGAGAGGAGCGGCTGCAGTTTCCAGCGCGTCTCTCTGAATTCTTGCTCCGGATCGGACTCAGCGACAATACCGCAGCCCGCGAACAGCGTGGCCTCCGTCTCCGAGACGAGCGCGGACCGGATCGCCACGGCGGCGTCCCCCTCGCCTTCCCAGTCCATCCAGCCGATGGGGCCGGCGTACCACCCGCGGTCCCACCCTTCGTGCCGGCGTATCCACGCCAGCGCCGTGTCTCGCGGCATCCCTCCCACCGCCGGGGTCGGGTGCAGCCGGGCGATGAGCGCGAGCACCGAGCGGCGCTCGCGCAGGGCCGCTCGAAGCGGCGTGTAAAGATGGTGCGTATTGCGCAGGCTCAGCACGTGTGGGCCGGCCCCGGGCGGCGCGAACGCGGCGATGTCCGCGAGCGCGCCCCTGAGGGCGTCCACGACGAGCGCGTGCTCGAGGCGATTTTTGGGGCTCCGCAGCAGGCCTTCGCAGAGTGCACGATCATGGTTGCCCGTGCGCCCGCGCGGCGCGGACCCGGCCAGCGCGGCGACCTCGATCTCGCCGCGGTGAACGCGGACCAGCCGCTCCGGCGTCGCACCGAGAAAGCAGCGGGTTCCGCGATCGAAAGCAAAGATCGTGCACGCGGGATACGCCGCTCGGAGCTCGCGCAGCGCGATGGCCGGATCGAGTCGCTCCCCGCGCAACGTCATGCCAAGGGCCAGGACGGCCTTCTGCAGGCGACCACTGGATACGGCGGTTGCCGTATCGCGAACCGATTGCTTCCAATCTGCCTCCGAGGGAAATTGAGCGGTGACGCGGAGCGCCTGCCGCCCCGACCTGTGCGCGCAGGCGTCCTGAGCGTCGGGGACGCCGGTCCCGAGCGCCGCCGCGCATACGGCCAGTAGCGCCGTCGCATCGCGGTGCGCACCTTCGATCCCGTGCGTCTCGGCGACCGTCGATAGAATCAAACGGATCTCACCATCGCTCCAGTGCAGGGTGAGCCGCGGAACGATCAGCAGGCCGGCAGGATACCCGTCCCAGACCGCGCTCTCCTGTGCAAAGGCAAACCCGTAGAGCGCGATGGGACCGCCCGAACCGTGCCCCACGGCGCCATCGAGAATCGAACGCCACCCCGCTTCGACCCGCGCGAACCTGTCGGCTCCCTCGGCCACGCAGGTCCACGCCGCCCCTAACCCGACGAGACCGCAGCGATCCGCTGGGCGCAGCCAGAGAATTCGGTGGCGCGTGTGGCGGGCGGCGCGATCAAAAACCGTGACGGGGTCGAGCGTGCCGGCCACGCGAACCGCGGTCCAAGCGAGCACGGGACGCCGCAGCGCACGAGCCCGATCGCATGCGCGCGCGGCACATTCGTGAAACGGCGCCAGGACGGCGTCTTGGTCACCGGGGGAGCGTCGTAAGTCGATGCGCTCGCATTCGGGATGCGTCCCGCGGTTCATCGCGGCGAATCTCCTGGCTCTCAAGGACATTAGACCGACGAGTCGGTCTACCCCCTTATACCCCGCGGGGATACGCCGCGTCAAATCGCTCGCGTCTTCCCGCCGCGGCTGCTCTCCCGGCGACGCGTCGCGCCGAGAGGAACGATGTGCCCCTCACGGAACAGTACGGTGTGACCAGCAGGCGCCGGCGAGGTGCGACGGGTGACCGTGTCGGCCGCGGTCTTATCTCCGATGTAGCGAAGACACGGTATGTACGCGGCATGTTCAACGCCATCGCGCCACGCTACGACCTGGCCAACACGCTGCTCAGCGCGGGGTTCCATCTGACATGGAAGCGTCGTGCCGTGCGGCTCCTCCGCGCCCCAGCCCCGGGACGTGCGTTGGATCTGTGTTGCGGGACGGGCGACCTCGCCCTGCTCCTCGCCCGGCAGGTCGGCCGCGGCGGAACGGTCGTAGGCATCGACTTCAGCGAGGCGATGTTACACATCGGCCGGCGGCGGGCTACCGCGGCCGGCCTTCATCGGATCTGCCAATTTGTCCTGGGCGACGCGGAGGCGTTGCCGCTCGCCGACGGCGCGTTCGACGTCGCGACCGTCGGGTTCGGCATCCGGAACGTCGGCCGGCCTGCGGCGGCGCTCGGTGAACTACGGCGCGTCCTGCAGCCGGGCGGGCGGCTCGCGGTGCTGGAGTTCGGCCGTCCCAGCAACGCCGCGCTGCGCGCGGTCTACGACGCGTACTCCTTCGCCGTCGTACCGCGCGTCGGCCGCGCACTGACCGGCCACCAGGACGCCTATCTGTACCTCCCCACGTCGATCCGGCATTGGCCCGATCAAGATCAGTTCGCCGACGCACTGCGGCGCGCCGGGTTCGCGAACGTGCGGTACGTCAACCTGCTCACCGGCGTGGCCGTGATCCACCTTGCGACACGGCCCGGTGATGCGAGATGAGCGTCTCAAACGAGCCCGCCGGCGCGGTCACGGCGCCGCACACGGGAACGTGGCGCGCATGGCTGGTCGCCGCGAGGATCCCCACATTGTCCGTGGCCGTCGCGCCTGTCCTGGTCGGGTCGGCGGCCGCGGTGCACGGCGGCGCGGTCCAACCCTGGGCCGCGGTGGGAGCCTTGATCGTGGCGCTGGCCATTCAAGTCGGCACCAATCTTTCCAACGATGTGCTGGATTTCATGCGCGGCGCGGATACTCCCTCACGCCGCGGTCCCGTCCGGGCCACGGCGAGCGGCCTGCTCGCCCCCAAGCGGGTTGCGGCGGGCGCCGTCGTGTGCTTCGGGGTGGCCGGCCTGGTGGGTGCCGTGTTTGCTCTGCGGTATGGCTGGCCCGTTGTGCTGGTGGGGGCGATGGCGATCGGAGCCGGTCTCGGCTACACGGCCGGCCCCTGGCCCCTCGGCTACCATGGTCTGGGCGAGCTCTCCGTGTTCGCGTTCTTCGGGGTGGTCGCCGTGGTGGGCACCGCTTACGTGCAGACGGGGGTCATCAGCGCGCTCGCAGTCGCTGCATCCGTCCCCGTCGGTCTGGTGGCGACGGCCGTGTTGGTCGTCAACAACCTCCGCGACGCCGAGACCGACCGCGCGGCCGGCAAGCGGACGCTGGCGGTGCGTCTCGGCCGCCGGGGGACCACGACGTTGTACGTCGCCTGCCTCGCCGGGGCCGGCGCGGCGCCGGTGTTTATGCGCGCGTGGGGATTGGTGGGAGGGTGGTTCTGGCTTCCCTGGCTGGCCGTGCCGCTCGGCGCGACGCTCGTCCGCGCCGTGGTCGGGAACGCCGACGCCGCGACGCTGAACCGCGCCCTCCGCAAGACTGCGGAACTCGACCTGTGGCTCGGGCTGCTCCTGGGGGCGAGCATGCTGCTGGGCGCCGGCCGTTAGCGCCGCGGTGCGCGTAGACACGGGCGGCGGGCACGTCGCGCCGTTGCGGCCGTTCGCAGGCGTCCGGCATCTCGGAGCGCGCTGAGGGGTGGCGAGCCCCCGCAACCACCCGGCGGAGTACGGAGCGATGCGAGCGTCACGCACCGTGACGCCACGGCACGAGCGGGGAAGAGCCGCGGCGGCGCAGTACATGATTGGGGACGGTCTATTTGATCGGAATCCCAAAGAGAGTAGGCGCAATGCGCAGCAGGAACACCTGGCAGCGGCTCGGGTTGGCGTCGATGGTTTGTGTGGTGATCTGGGGCACCCCCGGTGACGTTCGCGCGCAATCGCTCGTGGACTTGGTGACCCAAGTCAGTCCATCGGTGGCGTTCCTGATCGCCAAAGACCAGGACGGCAAGCCGACGAGTGGCGGAAGCGCGTTCGTGGTGGCTCCGGGGCTGCTGTTGACGGCGTTGCACGTCGTGCAGGACGCGCACCAAGTTTCCGTTCAGCTCTCGGCCGCGACCCCGGAGCCCGCCGACGTCATCGGCATCGACACCGGTCACGATCTTGCATTGCTCCGAGTGAGCGGTATACCGGGAGTCCACGCGCCGCTCGCTCTTGGGAACTCAACCGGCGTCCAGTTGGGGCAGGGAATCGTCGTGGTAGGCTACCCCTTATCATCGCCGGACCACCCGAATGTCACGGTGACGCAAGGCATCGTGAGCGCGCTCCGTCAGCAGGCGGGGATGATTCAAATTGACGCCGCGATCAATCCCGGCAACAGCGGCGGCCCGGTCCTCACCGGGGACGGTCGGGTGATCGGTATCGTCGACGCCTCCCTCAGCGGCGCCCAGGCCGTCAACTTCGCGGTGCCCATCGACTTCGCCAGACCGCTCCTCCAACGGGCATCGGCCTTGGCGGCGCTGCCGCTACCGCTGACATCCCTCCACGAGGTCACCCTCGGCCACTCCGGCAGCGGCATCGGCCCGGGAGCGCATGAGGAACGGGAGGGAACCGCCTGCGCCCCGCCGCCTCCGAACGCCGCCGCGCTCGCGCAGATCCGCGTCAAAATGGACGTGCAGAAGCCGTTGCACATGCTCGCCTGGCTCTCGTGGGACCAAGGGCTGCCCCCGGAGGATCCGCGCAAGTTCGGGCTGATCGACGACACGGTACCGCAACAACTGGTCCAGCCCTTGACGGTGGATGCGCAGCCCCGCGTGGTCTGCCTCAACTATCTCGTGTACAATAACGACGGAGGCGGCGCACAGCGCACGTTCGATGTGACGTACACCCTCGTGTACCGGGTGTTCAACGTGCCCTCTACCATTCCGACGCCGAACTGAGCAGATGGGCTGGTCCGAGCATTGTGTGGACCGGCCGCGCGGCCACCATGATGCGATCGCGGCGCGACCGACGGCGCTAGAGAGCGTCCGGCGAGCGCTGCGGCGCGGTGCACCCCCGATGGCACTGCTGGTGTGCGCCCTCGCGGCGATTCCCCCGGGGTTGTCCCAGCCCTCGAATCTCGTGCCCCTCGTCAGCGCCACGACACCGTCGGTCGCCTTCGTGGCGGCGCTGGATTCGAGCGGCCAACCCGTCCAGTCCGGGACGGCGTTCGTCGCGGACAGCGACGGGTTGCTGCTCACCGCGCTTCATGTGGTCGCGACGGCGAGCCAGATCACGGTAACCCTTCCGGGATATCCGGCACTCGGTGCGGACGTCATCGCCATCGACACCGATCACGATGTCGCGCTGCTGCGCGTGCCGAGCCTGCCCCACAACAGGGTCCACGCGCTGACGCTCGGCGACTCCGACGCGGTGTCGGTGGGCGCACGGATCGTGGTCATCGGCTACCCATTCCCGTCGCCCGGTGCGCCCACGGTGACCGTTGACCAGGGGATCGTCAGCGCCCTGCGGGCGCAAGACCGGTTTATTCAGGTGGACGCCTCCGCAAACCCGGGCGACAGCGGGGGGCCCGTCCTATCCGTCGACGGCAACGTGATCGGCATCATGGATGCCTCCGTCGCGGGAGCGCAGAATTTCAATCTCGCGGTCCCCATCAACGTTGGGCGAGCGCTGGTCCAGCACGCATCGGCCGGTGGGGCCGCCTCCAACGTGCTGTCCCTCCCGCTCACCGTGCCGCGGCCGATCCCGTTGACGTTTCGGAGCGGGGGCATCGGGCCGCGCGCGAAGCAAGATCGCTTGGGAGTCAACTGCACGCCTCCGCCGCCCCAGGCGGCGCTGCTCGACGAAGTCGACGCGGCGATCCACGTGAACGGCGCGCTGCACGTGGTCACATGGCTGTCGAAGGACGGCGGCGCCCCGGCGCAGAGCCCGCTGTCGTTTGGTCGGGTCGACGGGACCACGGCGCGGCAGTTTGCGGGCGCGCTGCCAAACTTACACCTGCCGCCGATGACCGTGTGTTTGAACTACTCCGCCTGGAATGACACCGTGTTCCCATTCGGCCTCAGCTTTGAAGTGACGTACACGCTGGGCTACCGGGTGTTCCGGCCCACGGCACCGTAGCCCTCCACCAGTGAGGCCACGGCGCGCGGCGCCACGCTGCCCCATGAATGCATCCGTCCGGCGTCGCCCGGCACGTGGCGGGGTGGCATTGGTCAGGCGCGGCCGCGTGTGACCTCCGCCCGCTCGCGGGCCGCGAGGTCACACAACTCCTTCGCGGTTACGGCGTAGATCTCGATCGCGTAGTCGCGCTGGAGCGCTGCGCGGACATCGCCGCGCAGCCCGACCATGTACAGCGCCTGCGGATACCCAAACTCTCCCTGCCAGCCGCGTTCGCACTCGATGACCCGCCCCCACAGAGCAACGCGGCCAAAAACCTGGGGTTGGGGACCGATGAGCGAGCGCCTGCCGGTGCCACGGAACGCCGTAGCGTCGCGCACCGCAAAATCCAGTCGGCGGTACGCGTACAGACCGGCGCCGTGGCACGAGAGCCTCCGGTCCGCGGCCATACGTACTCGGGGCGGCCACACACTATCGTTCCACAATGATCCAAGGCGAACGCCTTCGGGTGTCTCACACAGGCGCCATCGCCGCCACCCCTCGACGTATCCCGGTACCGGCTTCGAGTCGGGTACGCGATGATAGAACGGCGCCAATTCCGGGCGCATTTCGAACCACCAGAGCGCCCAGATCGCGCCCTGACAAACGAACACGCCATAAAAGAGCAGGATTTCTGTCGCGGCGTGGAAGGCACAAAGCGCAAAGAACCCCGCGATCAGCGGAACGATCACGCATGTGACGCGAAAGATCAACGTCCTGTCGGTGCTTCCTCGGGAACAGGAGCAGGTCTGCCCGGCGTACGATCCGGCTCCGACGGCCTGTCACGCTCCCGCTGCGGCGCGGGCAACCGCACGGGGTTCGGCACCGGTTCTTCCGCCGGCACGTACGTCACTTCACGTATGGGGCGACCGATGCGCGACATGCGACACCTCCGTCCTCCCCTTTCGGAACAAAACGGACGAATCGGCCCGGCGGTTCATCCGGTCATGGACAGCATGCCGGGATCAACTCTGACGCAGGCGTGAAGGTCGAGCGGTCGGCGACAGAGCGGAGCCACCGTGACGATCTTCGCCGTTGGTGGGATTCGCTCGGCCGCTTCGACAGGGGGCGCGTTCGCGCGGGCGCCCTGTCCTTGTAGCATCGATCGCGTCCGGCCCTCGAGCGTGGATCCTCCCGTCGCCACAGTGTTGCGCGAAGGCTTGCTGGGCAGGAGTGCGAGCACGAGGACAGAACCCCAACACTACACGGCGTAGGAGTGGCCATTGTTGGACGACCGATCGTTCGGTGCGGGCGCCGCCTGCGTGTTGATCACTCCGCCAGTTGCGCTCCCGACCCGCTCTCTTCGACCCATGGCCGCGTAACAGCAGCGAGCAGGGCGGCGTAATGTGAACGAGAATCTGCCGGTCCGGCCGGGAGAGGAGCCCGACTCATGCGGGGACGTCCGAGCACGCTACTTCGGTGTGCGGTGCTGTTGGTACTGATCCTGAGCGTGTCCGCGGCCGCGCCAAGCCGGCCCGCGGGAGCCGCCGGCACGACGCTGGTGTACGCGCTCATCTCGACGGGGACGAGCAAGATCCCGGCGTTCACCACAACCGGCGAGGACACCGAGGTGATGGCGCAGATCTACGATGCGCTGCTGCAGGTCGACGCCAAAAGCTGGAAGATTGGACCCGACCTCGCCACCGCGTACACGACCAGCCCGGATGGCAAGACGTGGACCTTTACCCTGCGCAAAGGGGTGAAGTGGCAGCAGGGATACGGCGAGTTTACCTGCGCGGACGTCCAATTCACGTGGGACTTCAATAAAGACCCGGTCAATCGCTCGTTCTGGCAGACGCAGGCCTCCATCGTCGACAGCGTGACGTGTCCCGACCCCTACACGGCCGTGTTCCACCTGAGCGCGCCGTTTCAGGGGTTCATTTGGAACGTCGTCAACGTCGAGCCGTCGACCGGGTGGGTCATGTCGAAGGCCGCCTGGGACAAGCTCGGCCGGGCCGGCTATGAAAAGACGCCGATCGGCACCGGACCGTACATGATGAAATCGGTCACCCCGAATCAAGAGGTCGCGATCGTCCGCAACCCCGACTACTGGGGTCCCCATCCGGCAATCGACGAGATCGACTTCAAGGCGATCGCCGACAGCCAGACCGCCGCGCTGGCGGTGAAAACCGGGGCCGTCGACATCACCAGCTCCGATCCGATCATCGCGACACAGTATCAGAACACCCCCGGCGTGACCGTGATCGCGAAGCAGGCGCTGCGCATCGACTACCTGGAGCTCAATGCCACGGTGAAGCCGTTTGACAACGTGAAGGTCCGCGAGGCGATGCGGTACGCCATCGATTATCCGGGATTGATCTCCACGGTGCTCCGCGGATTCGGCACCCCGGGGTATGCCGGGCTGCTCCTGCCGGAACATGACCGGGTACGACGCGTCCGTCAACCCGCAGAACACCTCCGATGCCGCCAAGGCGCGGGAACTGCTCAAGGAGTCCGGCGTCGCGCTGCCGATCAAAGGGTTCTTCGATACCTACAATGACACCGCGGACATCAACGCCGCGCAGTTCCTCGCCGCCAACTTCGCGCAGGTTGGGATCGAGCTGCAGCCGCGGCCGCTCGAACGCGGCACCCTGGTGCAGGATCGCATCCAGCCCTCGACCCCGGCGGTAGTCATTGGCGACGCGCTCTCGCCGGACCCGGACGGGCAGATCGCCTCGTTCATCGGCCGCCGCATCCCCCCGGCCGGACTCAATATCCCCCGGTACACGGCGGTCGATCAGCTCTTCGAGCAACAGCGTACGGTCGCGGGCAAGGCGGACCGGACCAAGATCCTGCGCGAGATCCAGCAGCGGTTCGCGGCCGACATCCCGGCGATCGAGTACTACGTGCAAAAGGAGATCTTCCTCGCCAGCGCGCGGGTGCACAATTACGAGCCGTTCGTGCTCTTTGGCGGCGACCCGCTCGCGCGGGTGAGGCTCTCGGCCAAGTAGCCGGCGTCGCCGACCAATGCCGGGGTTGACCGGCAGGCCACGGGCGAGCGGGCGCGCTCGCCGGGCGCTGGGTATCGCGGCGTGTGTTGCGCTCGTGGCGGTCGCGGGCGGGATGCCATGCCCGCCGGGCGCGGCGGCCGCCGGCGGACCCGGCGTGGTGCTGCTCGTGATGGTGGACAAGCACACGTGGCAGCCGTACGAGTACGGGTCCGCGTTCTTCTTCGACAGGTCCGGCGACGCCTACACTGCCTCGCACGTGGTGGCGGACGCTGTGCGAGACCCCAACGTCATGCTGGTCGCCGTGGTGAATCGCACGGAATATGCCGCGCGGGTGGAGTGCTGGAATCCGGCGATGCGCGGTACCCCCGGAGCACTCGGTCGCGACGTCGCGATCGTTCGGGTCGGGCCCGAGGTGCCGTTGTTCCCGCTCTGGCAGTTTGTGCCCGCGACATCGGCCTTGGCGGCCGTCCCGCTACGGATCGAGACGGGCTCCCCGTCACCCCGGGCTCATGGTGTGCGTGTCATCGGATTCGGAGGGCACGCCGGGCCGTCGCCCTCTGCGGCGGACAGGGAGGGGGACCTGACCGGTACCGTCCGGGCTTCTGACGGCGCGATCATTCTCAAGATGAGCTTCCGCGCCGCCGCGGCCCCCGTGAACGGTGACTCGGGCGCCCCGGTGCTGGCTGGCGGCGTTGTCGTGGGTCTGGCGGCATGGGAGCGCACAGGGGCCGCTACCACCGAGGTCGATGCCGTGGCCGCGTCGTCGTTCGGATGCGTGACGCGCGTGCCCGCGGGACAGAACCCGCTCGGCCCGATCGACGCTCCCGTCCGCCGCCTCTAAGTCCCCGACAGCACCTGCGGCACAGCCTCGACTCGCCCGAAAACCCGGCGGCCTGCGACCGCTGACGGACACCTGCCGCACCGGCGGCACTGCGGGATCGCGGCGCGCACGCGCCCCGGGCGGCAGGGAGGCCCGTTATTGGCGCCCAAGAACCTTCTGGGGTACCGCTCGTTGAGTTCATCGGTCAGCCCGCGTCTCGTGGCCGAAAGCATTGCCGCGACGGCTCGGTCCTAGCCCGCGGTTTCGAGAGGGGTGACAGTGGCGGTAGTCGCGACGCCTGCGGGGCAGAGTGCGCCGGCGCATCCCGGCAAGTGGGTCGTCGCCGCCTCGGTGCTCTCGGGCTCGATGATGGCCTCCATCGATACCAGCGTGGTCACGGTATCGCTCCCGCACATCCAGGCGGCGTACGGGGTCACGACCCACGAGGTCGCATGGGTGACCACCTCCTATCTGATCACGCTCGTCATCACCATGCCGCTCACCGCGTGGGTGTCGTCCGTCCTCGGCCGCAAGCGGATGTTCCTCGCGGCGATCAGCATCTTCACCGGGGCATCGCTGCTGTGCGGATTGTCGCGCACTCTCGGCCAGCTCATCGCTTTTCGCGTGCTCCAGGGGCTGGGCGGTGGCGCGCTGCAGCCGACGGCGCAGGCCATCATGCGAGAAACCTTCCCCGTGGAAGAGCAAGCTCAGGCCATGGCCTTTTACGGCATGATCGTCCTCCTCGGCCCCGCAGTCGGCCCGACGCTCGGGGGCTGGATCACGGAGGCGCAGTCCTGGCCGTGGATTTTCTTCGTGAACGTGCCCGTGGGCATCGCGGGGTTGTTGCTCGGCGCGCAGTTCATCACCGACCCGCCGTACATGCGGGCCAAGGGGCTCCGCCGGCTCGACGCGGTCGGGATCGGCCTCATGGCGATCGGGCTGGCGGCCATGCAGGTCGTCCTCGAGCAGGGCGAGCAGGACGGATGGTTTCAGAGCGACTTTATCGTGACGCTCTCGGTGCTCTCCGCCCTGGCGCTCGCCGCCTTCATCGCGTGGGAGTTCCGCACCTCCGAGCCGGCGGTGAACCTGCGGATCCTGCGCAATCTGTCGTTTGCCGCGGGGACCTTCATCGGCGGCCTCGTCAGCCTAACGCGGTTCGGGAGCCTGGTGCTTTTGCCGCTCTTTCTTCAAAACGTGCTGGGATACAGTCCGATACAATCCGGCGTCACCGTGATGCCGCGGGCGCTCACGATGGTGCTCGTGATGCCGGCCGCCGGGGCACTCTACAATCGCGTCGGCGTATACGTCATGCTGCTCGTGGGCATCGGCCTCAGCGCGTTGTCCTGCTTTCAGATGGCGGGGTTCAATCTGGCGAGCGGACCCGCCCAACTGCTCCTGCCGCAAGTCATCCAGGGGCTTGGGTCCGCGTTTGTCTTTGTGTCGCTCACCACCACGTCCTTGTCCACGATCCCCCGCAGGCTCATGCAGAGCGCGACCGGCATCAACAGCCTCCTGCGGCAGTTGGGCAGCAGCTTGGGCACCGCGATCGCGATCACCCTCGTGGATCATCGGACGACGACCGCGAGCGCCAATCTGATCCGCTACGCCTCCTTGTCGAACGCTACGTTCGTGCGGTGGTGGGCGATCTACGAGGCGACCTTCCTGCAGCGTGGGAGCGTCCCCGGCGTGGCCCACCGGCAGGCGCTGTCATGGCTCGAGCGGCTGCTGGATCAGCAGGCGGCCGTCGTGGGGTACGACTACGCGTTTGGCATGATCGGCCTGGTCTCGCTGCTGTGCCTGCCGCTCCTGGTGTTCCTGCGGCGCGGCAACGCCGCGGATGGCTAGGGCCGTGTCGCCCGTGCGTATAGAGCGACCACAGATACGAGTCTTGCTCCGCCACGTCGGCCCCGGGAATCCGCAGAAGCCCGCTCGCGACGAGCGCCAGCTCAGCCGTCACGAGCGCTGCGAGGCCTGCGACGAAGAGCCACAGTGTCGCATGCTGCCCGAACGCGGTCCCGATGATGGGCCCCTCCGTGCGCGCCGTCGCATCGCATGATAGCAGGCTCACGTTAATGTTGAGCAAAGCCCCTGCAAAGCTGCCGCGGCGGTTTGCTGGTCCCCGCTGGTCTCCGATAACCCTATGCCGGTGCCCGATGGCCCGGTGCCGCTCCTCGTACGTACAAGTCAGCGCACCGCCGGGGCTCCATCGGAGCAGGCCATGGCTAGCGCGATGGATGGCCACCTTTAGACTTTTTCCACGATTCCGGACTAGCGTCTTTGGTTGAACTTTGGCGAATTGCGGGCCGGGCGCGCCAATGGAAGAGATCGTCTCGTGACCGTAATCTGGGGCGAGTAAGGTGGCGAGCGCAGCGGACGGTGTCTGCGGCCGCGACAATATCACGGGCGAGACGCGGGACGGAAGGAGGTGATGCGCATGCGTGTGGTGGCCTGATCACGTGCTCCTGCCTCCGAAACATCGCGACAACACTCCTTCGAGGTGAGCTCCGAGATGATCCATGAACACGTGAGGTTCCCCAAGCGCCGCTTAGCGGGGTGGGTGCGCGTGGCCGTGACGGCCGCGGTGGCTGCCGCCATGCCGGCGTGCGTCCTGGGGACCGCCATTCCGGCGGCGCACGCACAGGCCGCCCCGCAGGGACAGCAGGGCGTCACGAACGGCTCGTCCACGTCCTCGAGCGGGACGACGACCGCCTCCACGACGAGCGGGGCCACGTCGTCCACCGGCAGCGCGACGGGGACCACGTCAGGCACGGCGGGATCCACAGGTTCCAACGGGGCGTCGGGCTCATCGTCGGCGACCCCGGCCACGTCGGGCACGGCGTCAGGGACGACCACGACCTCGTCATCCGGTACCCCATCGTCGGCCTCGAGCACGAGCACGGCGGCGCCTACATCCACCACGGGTACCGCGCCGGCGTCGAGCACGACCACGACGACGCCCGCCACGACCCCGGCAACGACGACACCGCCCAGTAGCTCGACCAGTTCGACCACCGCAGCGCCCGCAGCTTCCACCACGACAGCGGCGCCGGCCGTCGGAACGGCCACCACCACGTCGTCCTCCTCCGGTACGTCCGGCAACGGTGGGGCCGGGGGGCGCGGAGGGATCGGCGGCACGAACAACACCGCGGACTCCGGCAACGGCGGCCCTGGCGGCAACGGGGGCGCGGGCGGCAATAACAACAGCGGGAATTCCGGCAACGGCGGCCCGGGCGGTAACGGCGGCGCCGGCGGCAGTAACAACGCCAACGGGTCCGGCAACGGTGGCGCAGGCGGGAACGGCGGCGCCGGCGGAAACGGGAACAGCAACGGGTCCGGCAACGGCGGTGCCGGCGGGAACGGCGGCGCCGGCGGCTCGGGTAACCTCTGACGTGACGCGTCGCGTGGCCGCGTAGAGCGACGTCACGTCCGGGCGCGGGGTTTGACCCCCCGCGCCCTTTTCTCGTTGGCGGCTGCGAGGCCGGACAGGCCAACTGCATCCAACACGATCCGCCATTCCGCCAGGCCGGAGCACGCCCGCAATCAACCGAGGAGCGCGGGGCGTCTCGTAGAATTTTCGTCCGCGGATCCCATCGAGCGTTCGTCGCGAGCCCGTCCGCGTGCACGCCGGCGTCGGGACCAGACCAAGGGGGGGAAGCAATGATGAGATTGATCGTCGCATGCGCGTTCTCATTTGTCGCCGGATGTGCCGTTGCCGCCGTGGCGTCGCCGGGAGCGTATTTCGAAGGCGTCTCCGATATTCAACGCGACAACGAGTCGTTCAAGAATGGCTACGCGGCCGGCGTATACGATACGGTCTCCCTGTTCGCGAACGCCACGCAGGGCGGCAGATCCATCAGCAGCCAAAAAACGCTCACGCTGTTCCAGTGTCTGGATTCCCGCGGCGACAAGCTCGGGCTCTTCCGGTCCTGGGCGGACGGCGTGTGGGGTGGAGGCGGCAACGGATCGGCCGTGCAGGCGCTCGTGGATCGTTGCCTCCCGTAGCACAACGCCGGGGCGAGGAGACCGGCTCGGCGACGATCGATGTCTGAATGGCAGGGTGCCCGAACCGATCCGCGTGACCGCCTGATCGTGGCATTGGACGTCCCTGCGCTCGACGAGGCCGAGGCGCTCGCCGACCGGCTGCGGGGTGTGGTGGGCTGGTTCAAGATCGGGTCGCAGCTGTTCACGACAGCCGGACCGCGCGCAATCGCCGCGATCGCGCAGCGGGGACGTGTCTTTCTCGATATGAAGTTCCACGATATTCCCACCACGGTCGGCGCCGCCGTCGGGGCAGCCGCGAGGCATGGCATCGCGCTCTGCACCGTGCACGCATCGGGTGGCACCGAGATGATGCGGGCGGCGCGCGAGGCCGCCCATCGTGCGTTTCGTGACACCGGCGTCGGGCCGGCACGGATCATCGGGGTAACGCTCCTGACCAGTATCGACGAGCGGACGCTCCGAGAGATCGGCGCCGCCGGCACGCCCACGGATGTGGCGCTGCGGCTCGCGCATCTCGCCAGGGCCGCCGGGCTCGACGGGGTGGTGGTCTCGCCGCTGGAGGTCGAACCAGTCCGGGCGGCGTGCGGCCCCGAGTTCCTCCTCGTCTGCCCCGGCATCCGTCCAGCGGGCGGCGCCCCGGACGACCAACGTCGCGTGCGCACCGCAAGCGCCGCCGTCCGGGCGGGCGCCGACCTGCTTGTCGTGGGACGACCGATCACGCACGCGCCCGACCCGCGCCGGGCTGCCGAGGAAATCCTACGGGAGATCGAAGGCCCCCCGGCGCACCCCCGTGCGCCGACGTAGGCTCTCCCCCGCCGCTGTTCGCCGGCCTCGAACGGCAGGCCGGTGCCCGGCTCACGGGGTTCCCCGCGCGCATGGGTATTCTGCTCATCGGGCGGCCTGCGAACCGGTGACCTGAGTGTGACACCCTCGCCATACTATTATGGAAGTGGCCCGCGAGATGGTGCAGAAGCATGACTATCCGATTCAGAGGGGCCGGGAGGTATGTGCCACCATGATGCAGGGATGGCGGAGGACCTCGAAACGCTGCCGGCCCGGACCGGCGGTCCTGGCTCTTGTCATGACAGTGACGCTGCTTCGGGCGGGCGCCGCCGCGGCGGCGGGAAGCTCTGTGGGCGTCGTGGATTTCTACGCGCCGAGCCCGCTCCCGCTGATCGGCAGCGTGATCCCCGAGCGCACCGCCGCCGATGAACTGTCCGCGTTCCTCGCGCGCGCCGGCAACGGTGTGACCGTGGTGCCGCGGGCGACCGTCGTGCAGGCCGAGCGGACGATGGGATGGCGTGAGCAGGACGCGCTCAAGTTTGATCGCTTGAGCGCGCTCGCCCGCGCCGCCGGGGCCGACCGGCTCGTGGTCGGGTGGATCCGGACCCTGAACCTGGGAGGGGCCGGCAATGAGCCGAGGGTTCCCAGTGGCAACGGGATGCGGCTGGCGCAGGCGGCGGTGGTCGTGCAGGTCTTTGACGCCGGCCAGGGCCGCCTCGTGGCGGAGCGGAGCGCGGCCGGGACCGCGATCGGCGTTGTTCCGGAAGTGCTCGTCCGCGACGTTCTGCGCAACGCGATCGCACCCGCCGTGCCGTGGCTGGTGACGCAGCTCACGCCCGCGTCGGTGCGGGTTCGGCCCGGCTGCTGCGGTTGACGGTGGCGCGTTGAGTTGAGTTGCCAATGCGAGGCGGCGCCGGTATACTGTCGTGAGGGATACGCAGGAGGTGCCGGCGTTGCGCAAGTCGGTCCGAGTCGCGGCCGCCATCGGATTTTTGCTCGCGCTGTCCGCGTTCGCCGCGGATTTCACGGTGGGGTGCGGGCAGCGTTACGTGTACGGTATCGTCTCCGCGAAGTATCCGGCCACCGGGGATAATGAATCGTGGACGATCCAGGTCGTCGATGAGTGGTACAGTGTGCCGGAGAACTTCTACTATCGAGCCCAGGTCGGTGATACCGTGAAGTTCGACGGCCGGGACTGGACGGTCGTCAAGTCGAGCGGCACGACGCTTCCGGGCAGGCCGGGCAGGCAGCCCGAGCAGCCGCCGCCGAACGTGCCGCCGAGTCTCGCGAATCCTCCGAACCAGCCGACGACGCACTGACCCCGGAGTGTAGGCGTGGCTGCGAGGCGGGACAACGTCCCGCCTCGCGGCACGTCGGACCGCGCGCCGCATAGCCGCGCCGTTTGACACTAGCGAACATGGGTACTATAATGCGCCTAATTATCCGGGCGGCCGCCATACCGGATATGCGCGGAGGATCGGCGCCGAGTGTCATTGCTGGATGACGTCGCGGAAGTGTTGATCCGCGAGGACGAGCTCGAGGCTCGGGTCGCGGATCTCGGTCGACAGATCAGCGGCGACTACGAAGGCAAGACTCCTCTCCTCGTCGGTATCCTCAAGGGCGCGTCCGTATTTCTAGCCGATCTGATCCGGCAGGTCACGGTCCCGTGCATGCTCGACTTCATGGCCACGAGTGCGTACGGGGGTGGTACCGAGGGCAGCGGCATCGTGCGCATCCTTAAGGATCTCGATCAAACCATCGAAGGGCGCCACGTCTTGATCGTCGATGACATCATCGATACCGGCTTCACGATGGATTACCTGCTCGAGACGCTGAAGGCGCGGTATCCCGCGAGCCTGCGTGTGTGCGCCTTGCTCGACAAGGTGACGCGGCGGCGACGCCGGGTCGGGATCGACTATCGCGGCTTCGAGATTCCGGATAAGTTCGTCGTCGGATACGGGTTGGACTACGGAGGGATCTACCGCAACCTGCCGTTTATCTGCGTGCTGAAGCCGGAAGTGTATACGTGAGCCCCGGCGCCGCCCTCGCGAGAGGGCGGCGCCGGTCAATTCGGACGGACACACGCTGCGAGGAGGTGACCCTGCGTGGAGTTCATCGGCAAAGGGCGCCCGGCCCGCCGAACCTACGGGTTCGAGGAGATTGCGCTCGTGCCGGCGTCGGGGACGATCGATCCAGAGGACGTCGATCTATCGTGGGAGGTCGCGGGCCGGACCTTTGCGCTGCCGGTGATCGCCGCCGCGATGGACAGCGTCGTCGACGTGCGGCTCGCGGTTGCCCTCTCCAAGCTGGGCGGCATGGCGGTGCTCAATCTGGAAGGCATTCAGACCCGGTACGAGCGGCCCGACGAGGTGCTCGACCGGCTGGCGGAGGCCGCGCCCGACCGCGTGGTGACCGTGATGCAGGAGGCCTACCGTGAGCCGATCAAAGACGACCTCGTGGGCCGCCGGTTGGAGGAGATTCGCAAGGGCGGAGGGGTGCCGGTCGTCTCCACGACGCCCGGCGCCGCGCTGCGCCTGGGCCCGCTGGCGGCCGAGGCCGGCGCGGAGCTGCTGCTCGTTCAATCCACTGTTATCACCGAGCACCATCGTAGCGAGCGGGGGCGGACCGTATCGCTCCGTGAGTTGACCGCCTCCACCCGGCTTCCGGTGATGGCGGGCAACTGCGTGTCCTACGAGGCGGCGCTCGGGCTCTTCGAGGCGGGCGTCGCCGCAGTGTTCGTCGGCGTCGGCCCCGGAGCGGCCTGCACGAGCCGCAAGGTGCTCGGGGTCGGCGTCCCGCAGGCCACGGCAATCGCCGACGTCGCGGCGGCGCGGGCGGAGCATCTGCGACGGACGGGCAGGCACGTGCCGATCGTCGCCGACGGAGGGATCACGGTCGGCGGCGAGATCGCCAAGGCGATCGCCTGCGGCGCGGACGCCGTGATGCTGGGGTCCCTGTTTGCGCGCGCCGAAGAAGCGCCGGGCCGCGGCTTCCACTGGGGCATGGCCACGCCGCACGCGGCGCTGCCCCGCGGGACGCGGATCGCGGTCCGGACGACGGGCACGCTCCGCGACATCCTGCATGGCCCCGCACGCGTGGACGACGGCTCGCAGAATCTGATGGAGGCGCTCCGCACGGCGATGGGGATGTGCGGCGCCCGCACGCTCCGCGAGATGCAACAGGCCGAGGTCATCATCGCCCCCGCGCTCGTGACCGAGGGCAAAGGGATGCAGATCGTGCAGCGCGTGGGCCAGGGGCGCTGATGCCGGGCGCCCAGGTGCAGCAGGAGCGCGCCCGCCGCCCCCGGGAGCGCGCCGCCGCCCAGGTGATGCCGCCGGTCGACGACCTCGTGATCGTCCTCGACTTCGGCGCGCAGTACAGCCAGCTGATCGCCCGACGCATCCGCGAGCTGCGGGTGTACAGCTTGATCCTGCCGTTCGACACCCGGCTCGAGGACCTGCTGGCGCTCAAGCCCAAAGGCATCATCCTGTCCGGGGGGCCGGCGAGCGTGTACGAGCCGAATGCGCCGCGGTGCGACCCGGCCCTGTTCGGAGCCGGCGTGCCGACGCTCGGCATCTGCTACGGCATGCAGTACATGGCGCATGTCCTCGGCGGCGAGACCGGGCCGGCGGTGCGCAAGGAGTTCGGGCGGACCCGGCTGTTCGTCGACGAGCCGGAGCGCGATGGCGGGCTGTTTCGCGGCCTGGAGCGGCGGTTGATCTGTTGGATGAGCCACGGGGACACGGTGCACCGCCTGCCCGCGGGGTTCGAGACGCTCGCTCATTCCGACCACACGCCGCATGCCGCCGCGGCCGACCGCGCGCGGCGGCTCTTCGGCCTGCAGTTCCACCCCGAGGTGTCCCACACCCCATGGGGCGCCGAAGTCTTGCGCAACTTCGTCTACACGGTCTGCGGCTGTGCGCCGTCGTGGACGATGGCGTCGTTTGTCGAGCAGGCGGCCGGCGAGATCGCCGCCGAGGTGGACGGCGGGCGCGCGATCTGCGCCCTCAGTGGGGGAGTCGACTCGTCCGCGGCGGCCGCGCTCGTGTTCCGGGCGATCGGCGACCGGCTGACGTGCGTCTTCGTGGATCACGGGCTCCTGCGTCTCGGCGAAGCCGAGCGTGTGGTCGGCGTGTTCCGCGACCACTTCGGCGTGCCGCTCGTGCACGTCGACGCCCGGGCCCGGTTTCTGGACCGGCTCCGCGGGGTCGTCGATCCCGAGCGCAAGCGCATCTTGATCGGACAGGAGTTCATCACCGTGTTTGCGGAGGAGGCCGAGCGCCTCGGCCGGCCGGAGTTTCTCGTGCAGGGCACGCTGTATCCCGACGTCATCGAGAGCGGGACCCGCACCGCGGCGCGGATCAAGACCCACCACAACGTCGGCGGCCTCCCCGCGGTCATGCCGTTTCGCCTCATCGAGCCGTTTCGGACGCTGTTCAAGGACGAGGTGCGCGTGGTGGCCCGGACGCTCGGGCTGCCGGACGAGATGGTGGGGCGCCACCCGTTCCCGGGCCCCGGGCTCGCGATCCGCGTCCTGGGCGACGTCACGGAGGAGCGGCTCGCGGTCCTGCGTCAGGCCGACGCCATCGTCACGGGCGAGATCCGCCGCGCAGGGCTCAGCCGGGACATCTGGCAGGCGTTCGCCGTGCTGTTGCCCGTGCAGAGCGTCGGCGTGGCCGGCGACGCCCGCACCTACAGCAGCGTTGTTGCGGTCCGCGCCGTGACGAGCGAGGATGGCATGACCGCGGATTGGGCCAGGTTGCCGGCGGACCTCTTGGAGACCATCAGCAACCGCATCACGGGTGAGGTCAAAGGCGTCAGCCGCGTCGTCTACGACATCAGCAGCAAACCGCCGGCGACGATCGAGTGGGAGTAGCCGGTCGCACGGGCGGGATCATCGCCTAACCTCCCGCGCGCGTCCGACAGCGCCGGCGCGATGATACACTTATGAGCATGACGCCTGCGATCGATCTCGAAGCCCTGCTCAATCCCCGCCAATTGCAGGCCGTGCGCCACCCCGGCGGCCCCCTCCTCGTGCTGGCCGGCGCCGGATCCGGGAAGACGCGCGTGCTGACGTATCGCATCGCCGCGCTCATTCGGGATGGGGGCGTGGCGCCGTCCCGTATCCTCGCCGTCACGTTCACCAACAAGGCCGCCGGTGAGATGCGAGAGCGCCTCGTCCGGCTGCTCGGGCCCGGCGCCGCGCGGGCGTTGTGGATCGGGACGTTTCACGCGATCGCCAGCCGCATCCTGCGCCTCTCCGGGGCCCCGCTCGGGCTGGATCCTCGGTTCGTGATCTACGACGGCGACGATCAGCGAGCGCTCATGCGCGAGGTCATCCGCGAGATCGGCGTGGACGATCGTCAGTTCCCGGCGTCCGCCGTGCTCGCCGAGGTCAGCCGCGCCAAAAACGATCTCGTGGATCACGTCGCCTACGCGGCGCGGGCCGAGTCGCGGCGCCAGGAGGTGATCGCGAAGCTCTACGCCGCGTACACGCGCCGGCTCGGCGAGTGCCACGCGCTGGACTTCGACGACCTGCTGGGCCGCGCCGTCGAATTGTTCCGGGAGCACCCGTCCGTGCTCGCGGAGTATCAGGCGCGCTTCGTCCACGTGCTCGTGGACGAGTACCAGGACACCAACCATGCGCAGTACGTCCTGGTCAGCCTGCTGGCGCGCAGCCACCGCAATCTGACGGTCGTGGGCGACGACGATCAGGCGATCTACCGGTGGCGCGGTGCCGACGTGCGCAATATCTTGGAGTTCGAGCAGGACTACCCCGAGGCGGCGGTCGTCACGCTGGATCAGAACTATCGTTCCACGCAACGTATCCTGCGCGTGGCGTCCGCCGTGATCCGGCACAATCCTCACCGGCACGAGAAGATCTTGTGGACCGCGAACGGCGAGGGCGACCCCGTGACGCTGTTCGCGGCCTGGGACGGATACGAGGAGGCGCGGTACGCCGGGGAGCAGGTCAAGCGCCACATCGCGGCGGGGGGCCGCGCCGGCGAGGTGGCCGTGCTCTACCGCACGCACGCGCAGTCGCGTCAGTTCGAGGAGATGTTCCTCCGCCTGGGCGTACCGTACCGGATCGTCGGCGGCCTGCGCTTCTACGAGCGGGCGGAGATCAAGGACGTCCTCGCGTACCTGCGCGCGGCGTACAATCCCGCGGACGAGGCCAGCCTGCGTCGCGTCCTGAACGTGCCTCGGCGCGGCATCGGCGACACGACGGTGCGGCGGCTGGAGGCGTGGGCCCGGGCGGAGGGTGTGTCCCTGTGGGACGCGCTCCGCCGCGCCGGGGACGCCGGGTGCGGCGCGCCTGCCCGGCGGGCCATCGAGGAGTTTGTGCGCATCGTCGAACAGATCGCGGCCTGCGCCGTGGATCATCCCGCGCGCGAGGTACTCGATCGCGCGATCGCGGTGAGCGGCTACCGGCGTCTGCTCGAGGCCGAGGGCACGGACGAAGCGTACGCGCGGCTGGAAAACCTCGATGAGCTCGGGGCGGTCGCCCGCGAGGTCGAGGAGAGCACGGGCGATGCGTCGCTGGAGATGTTCCTCCAGCACCTCTCGCTCCTCACCGATGAGGACACGGCGGACGACCGCGCCGATCGCGTCGTTCTCATGAGCCTCCACAGCGCGAAGGGCCTCGAGTTCCCGATCGTCGTGCTGGCGGGCCTGGAAGAGGGCCTGTTTCCCCACGCCCGCGCGCTCGAGGATCCCACGGGGATGGAGGAGGAGCGCCGCCTCTGCTATGTTGGGATGACGCGCGCCCGGTCCCGTCTGTTCCTGACGCACGCGCAGCAGCGCACCGTCTACGGCACCGCGCGGCCGGGGCTGCCGTCTCGCTTCCTCGCGGAGATCCCCGAGGACGCCATCGCCCGCGAGGGCACGCCCCGGACCGCCACCAACGATTGGCCGGACACGGAGCGCGCCGTTCCGGTCGTGGCCGTCGGAGATGCGGTGCGACACAAAGTGTTCGGCGCCGGCCGCGTCCTGGAGGTGGACGGGGACGGGCCGCGCGCGATCATCACGGTGCGGTTCGACGGCGTCGGCACGAAGCGCCTGGCGCTCGGGTACGCCCCGCTGGAGCGGATGTCCGCCGCGCCGCAGGATGGGAATCCCGTAAGCAGCAGTCCGTGACAGGAGGCCTGCCACCGTGCGAGGATCCGCGTTGATCGCGCTCGTGACGCTCGTCGCCGCGGCGTTTGGGCTCCCCGGCGTCGGCGCGGCGACCGCGCCGCATCCGAGCCTCCCGGGATTGCCGGATCCCAAGGTCATGACCGGGCAGCCGGGCCGCTATGGCGGCGTCTTCCTCGATTCGCAGCAGAGCGATCCGTCCACGTTCAATCCCATCCTCGCGAACTCCACATCGTCGACCGGTCCGCTCGCCAACGTGTTCGACGGGCTGGTCGAAGCCAACGGGAAAACCACCGACATCGAACCCGGGCTCGCGGAATCGTGGACCGTGAGCAAAGACGGCCGGACGTGGACGTTCACGCTGCGCCAGGGGCTGCAGTGGGCCGACGGCGCGCCGGTCACGGCCGACGACGTGCTCTTTACGTTTCAGGTCGTCTACGACAAGCGCATCCCCAACAGCGCCGCCGATGTCCTCAAAGTGGCGGGCCAGCCGATCGAGGTGACCAAGGTCAACGCGCGCACGGTGCAGTTCCATACCGCGGAGCCCTTCGGGCCGTTTCTCCGCGAGATCGGCAACGCGTCGTTGATTCCGCAGCACGTCCTCAGGAAGGCGTACGACGCCGGCCAGTTCAACCAGACCTGGGGGGTCAACACGCCCCCGAGCCAGATCGTCGGCACGGGGCCGTACAAGATCACCGAGTACCGCCCGGCGCAGCGCATCGTGTACGACCGGAATCCGCATTACTGGAAGGTCGACATGCGCGGGCAGCGCCTGCCGTACATCGACCACATCGTGCTCACCATCGTGCCGAACCAGAACGCGCTGCGGCTCCTCTTCCAGGGCGGTCAGGCCGACAGCTACGGGGTGCGGCCGGCGGAGTACGCCGAGTTTGCGCGCGGCGCCAGGGCCGGCAACTACACGGTGTATGACGGCGGCCCGAGCTTCGGATCGGAGTTTCTGACCTTCAATCAAAATACGGCGTCCGGGATGCCCGGCTACAAGCTGCGGTGGTTCCAGGCCCAGAAGTTCCGGCAAGCCGTGTCCTACGCCATCGACCGGCAGGCGATCATCAATCAGGTCTACGCCGGCCACGCGGTCCCGGAGTACGGTCCGGAGAGCCCCGCGGACAAGTTCTTCTTCGATCCGCACACGATGCAGTATCCGTATAATCTCCAAAAGGCCGCCGCGGTCCTGGCGGAGGCCGGGTTCAAGAAGGGGACGGACGGCGTGCTGCGCGACGCCGACGGGCACGCGGTGCAATTCGTCATCACGACGAACGCGGACAACCCGGACCGGGTCGCGATCGGCAACATCATCCGGCAGGACCTTACCGCGCTGGGGATGCAGGTGACGTTCGCCCCCGAGGCGTTCAACACGCTCGTGGCCAAGCTTACGGATTCGTTCAAGTGGGAGGCGCTCGTGCTCGGCCTGACGGGCGGCATCGAACCGGCGGACGGGCAGAACGTGTGGAAGTCGTCGGGCAGCCTGCACATGTGGTATCCGCGGCAGGCCAAGCCGGCGACGCCGTGGGAGGCAGAGATCGACCGGTACTTCGATCTCGCCGCGACGACGGTCGACCAAAACCGCCGGCGGGACTACTACAATCAGTGGCAGGAGATCGTCGCCGAGCAGGTGCCGCTCATCTACACGGCGATTCCGCACGCCTACGTGGCGGTCCGCAACAAGTTCGGGAACATCGAGTTCACCGCGTTCGGCGGCCCCTTCTGGAACTTCCCTGTGATCTACATCAAGTAGCCGTCCGGTGATCCGCTACATCGCCCGCCGCCTCATCCTCCTCGGGCCGCTCCTCCTCGGGATTACCTTCGTCAGTTGGGCGGCAATTCAGCTCGCGCCCGGGTCCAGCGACTACTTCCAGTCGCTCGTCCTGCAGTACCCGCAGATCAGCCCGCAGCGGATCGCCGCGCTCAGGGCGGAGTTCGGCATGGACCAACCCCCGCTGGTCCAGTACCTGCACTGGCTGTGGAGCATCGTGCACTTGAACTTCGGCTACTCCTTCGCCTACAACGTCCCCGTGGCGTGGCTGATCGGCAGCCGCGCGCTCAACACGCTCCTGTTGTCGGTCACGTCCCTCGTCGTCGCCTGGGCCTTGGCCCTGCCGCTCGGCATCTATTCGGCCGTGCATCAGTACTCCGCGCTCGACGGCGCGCTGAGCGCCGCGGCGTTCGTGGCCATCTCCGTGCCGAGCTTTTTCAGCGCGCTGCTGCTTCTGTACGCGGCCTTCTGGACGCATCTCCTGCCGCTGCAGGGGCTGACGAGTGTCGACTTCGACTTCCTGCCGTGGTGGGACAAAATCCTCGACGTCGCGCGGCATTTGGTGCTGCCGACGATCGCCCTGGGCGTGTTCTCCGTGGGCGGCCTGATGCGCTACATGCGCACCAACCTGCTCGACGTGCTGCGCTCGGACTACCTGCAGACCGCGCGGGCCAAGGGCCTCCCCGAGCGCGCCGTGATCTTCCGCCACGGCGTGCGCAACGCCATCAACCCGCTTGTCACGCTGTTCGGGTTCGAGCTCGGCGGCCTCTTGAGCGGGGCGGCGTTCGTCGAGAACGTCCTCGGCTACCCCGGCCTGGGCCGCCTCGTGCTGGAGGCGGTGCTCAAACGGGATGTCTTCGTCGTCATGGGAAGCCTGCTCATGGGGAGCGTGCTGCTGATCCTCGGCAATCTGACCGCGGACATCATGCTCGCGTACGTCGATCCCCGGATTCGGTACGACTGAATGAGCCAGGACGCGGCCGCCGCGCCGCGCGTCTCCGCGTCCCCGGAGCGGGCCGGCCGGTCGCGAACGCCGCTCCAGCTGGCCTGGCGCCGGCTCCGGCGCTACCGCCTCGCGGTCGTGGGCGGGGTAACGCTCGTCTGCCTCTATGCCGCGATGGTGCTGGCGCCGTTCCTGGCGCCGTACGCGCTCGACTACTCCGACCGGTCGCTGTTCTATGCTCCGCCGGTCGGGGTCCACCTCATCGACGCGCGCGGCCGCCTCCACCTGCGCCCATTTGTCTACGCCTACCGCGTCGTCGACGCGTCCCTGCCGGCGTACGCGCCCGACACGTCCCGCACGTACGACATCCGCTTCTTCGTCCATGGCGCTCCGTACCGGCTCTTGTGGCTCGTCCCGAGCGACATCCACCTCCTGGGCGTGGACTCCCCGGCGCGGCTGTTCCTGCTCGGCACGGATCAGTTCGGCCGCGACCTGCTCTCGAGACTACTCTACGGGAGCGCCGTCTCGTTGTTGATCGGGATTCTCGTCGTGCTGATCACGTTCCCGATCGGGATGATCCTGGGCGGGATCGCCGGGTACTACGGCGGCATCATCGACAACGTGATCATGCGGAGCGTGGAGGTGTTGGCCGCGTTTCCGAGCTTCTACCTGCTGCTCACGCTCGCCTCGGTCCTGCCCCCGACCCTCTCGAGCGGCGCGCGCCTGTTCATGATCTCGGCCGTGTTCAGCTTCGTGGGATGGGGCGGGCTCGCGCGCGTGTTGCGCGGTATCGTGCTCGGCATCCGGGACGTGGAGTTCGTGCTCGCCGCACGGGCGGCGGGGCTGCCCGACCTCCGGGTGATCGTGCGACACGTGCTGCCGACCACGGCCTCCTACGTGATCGTCGCGGCGACGCTCACGATCCCGGGCGTGATCCTCGGGGAGAGCGGTCTCTCGTTCCTCGGGCTGGGCGTTCAGGAGCCCAGCACGAGCTGGGGCCTCCTGCTCGCGCAGGCCCAGAGCATCGAAGCGCTCACCCAGTTCCCGTGGCTCCTCATCCCGGGGCTGCTCATCGTCATCGCGGTGCTCGCGTTCAACTTTCTCGGCGACGGCGTCCGGGACGCGCTGGATCCACGCCAGCGGGTGGCGTGACGGGCGGTGCCGGGTCGTGCGATGATAGAAGCGGTACCCGCCGGGTGCCGGCCTCGGCCGGCCAGGGAGCGGCGGGCAAGGCGGAGGGGGCAACACGGATGGCAAAGGTCGTGAAGTCGGGGTCGGCGGTCGGTCCGGGGGCCGGGGTTCCCGGTGGCCCGGCGCGGCGGGGGACCGCGGGGGCCGGGCCCCGATCTCGGTCCGGACGGCGGTCCGCACTCATCATCACGGCAGCCGCCGCGGCGGTGCTCGTGGCCGCCGGGGTGCTGTTCGCCCAGCGCGTGATGCAGGTGCAGCAGGGCGTGGTGACGCCGGACGTGCCGCAGGGGGCGACCCTCGACCCGGCGCTCCGGGCCCGCGGCGCCGTGATCACGATCTCGGGCGAGGCGAGCCGCCCGCAGGCGTCGTACGACCCGGCCTCGGGCACGGTGCTGGTCCGGTTCCAGTCCAAGTACTACGATCCCAAACATTCCAAAACCCTGAACCGACAGTACCTCGCGACCGAGGGCCGCCTGGTCGTGCAACTCGCGCTGTACAATGCCCCGGAAGCGGGGCGGGTGGTGGCGGAGTTGTACCACGGCCGCGAGAGGCTCGCGACGGTGAGCGGGGCCTCCGGGGACGAGTACCAGAATTACGCCGTGCAATACGCCGGCACGCTGCCATAGACCCGGGCGGCCCGGGGAAGGGCTCCGGGCCTCGCGCCGGGCGGCGCAGGAGAGGATTTGGCGGGGGGTTGTGGAATTCGCACCAATTAATGGCGTAGCGCCAGTGCGCCCCGAGGTCGGCGCCGGAGGAGGGTTCGCGTGGCCGAACCGTTGCTGTCGGTCCGAAGCCTAAAGACCTATTTCTACACCGACGAGGGCGTCGTGCGCGCCGTGGACGGCATGGCCTACGACCTGCACAAGGGCGAGACCCTTGGCATCGTCGGCGAGTCCGGCTCGGGCAAGAGCGTGCACGCGCTGTCGATCATGCGGCTGATCCCGTCGCCGCCCGGGAAGATCGTCGACGGTGAGATCCTGTTTGAAGGGCGCAACCTGCTCAAGCTGTCCGACGAGGAAATGCGCAGGATCCGCGGCAACCGCATCGCGATGGTCTTCCAGGAGCCGATGACCTCGCTCAACCCTGTGCTGACCATCGGCGAGCAGATCGCGGAAGCGGTGATCCTGCACCAGCGGCTGGACAAGCGCGCGGCGTGGGAGCGCGCCATCGAGATGCTCGAGCGCGTCAAGATTCCGTCGGCCCGGCAGCGCGTGAGGGACTACCCACACCAGTTCTCCGGCGGCATGCGGCAGCGCGTCATGATCGCGATGGCGCTGTCGTGCAACCCGTCGGTGCTCCTCGCCGACGAGCCGACGACCGCGCTGGACGTGACGATCCAGGCGCAGATCCTCGAGCTCATGCGAGAGTTGCAGCGCGAGTTCGGCACGGCCATCATCATGATCACCCACAACCTGGGCGTTGTCGCCGAGATGTGCGACAACGTCGTGGTCATGTATGCCGGGCGTCCGGTCGAGGAGACCGACGTCAAGCGGACGTTCCATGATCCGCGGCACCCGTATACCTGGGGTTTGCTGCACTCGGTACCGAAGCTCTACGAGCGGAGCGAGCGGCTGATCCCGATCGAGGGGCAGCCGCCCAGCCTGGTGGACCTCCCGCCGGGCTGCTCGTTCGCCCCGCGGTGCCCGTTCGCGATGGAGGTCTGCACGCAGGTGGACCCGCCGACCGTGAGCATCGAGGCCGGGCACGCCGCGCGGTGCTATCTCTACACCGACAAGGCGACGGAGAAGGACAAGCAGGCGGCGACAGCCGCGGGGCTGGCGGCGTCGGCGCGGAGCCGGGGGGTCTAAGACGGCGTCACCCTGGAGCCCTGGGGAGGGACTATGGCAGGCAACGGCGAGATTCTCCTGGAGGTCAAGCACCTCGTCAAACATTACCCGGTTACGAAGGGGTTCATCTTCCAGCGGCAGGTCGGAGCGGTCCGGGCCGTAGACGGCCTGAGCTTCTACATCCGGAAGGGTGAGACGCTGGGCCTCGTCGGCGAGTCCGGGTGCGGCAAGACGACGACCGGCCGCGTCATTCTACGGCTCCAGGAGCCAACGACCGGCGAAGCGCTGTTCGAGACCCGCGACATCTTCAAGCTGGGCAAGGAAGAGCTTCGGCGGATGCGCCGCAACATGCAGATTATCTTCCAGGATCCCTACTCCTCGCTCAACCCCCGGATGACCGTCGGCGACATCATCGGCGAGCCGCTGGAGATCCACAACCTGGCCCGCGGCAAGGAGAAGGTCCGCCGCGTGCAGGAGCTCCTCGAGGTCGTCGGGCTGTCGCCGTACCATGCGAACCGGTATCCGCACGAGTTCAGTGGCGGGCAGCGTCAGCGCATCGGCATCGCCCGGGCGCTCGCCGTGAACCCGAAGCTGATCATCGCCGACGAGCCGGTCTCGGCACTGGACGTGAGCATCCAGGCGCAGGTGCTCAACCTCCTGCAGGAGCTGCAAAAGGAATTCGGCCTGACCTACCTGTTCATCGCGCACGATCTCTCGGTGGTCAAGCACATCAGCGACCGCATCGCCGTCATGTATCTCGGCAAGATCGTGGAACTCGCGGATGCGGATGAGCTGTTCTCGAACCCCCAGCATCCGTACACGGAGGCGCTGCTGTCCGCGGTCCCGATCCCGAACCCGGAGATGCGGCGGGAGCGCATCATCCTGCCGGGCGACGTGCCGAGCCCGGTGAACCCGCCGTCCGGCTGCCGGTTCCACACGCGCTGCCTTTATGCACAGCCGAGCTGCAGCGTGGACGAGCCCGAGTTCGTCGACATCGGCAACGGCCACTTCGTCGCCTGCCCCGTACGGCCGTTCAAGACCCAGCGGAGCAAGGCGGCAGTGTACCGCCCGGCGGCCAGCGCGGCCAACTCGTAGAACCGGACGGGTGCGCCGGACGTACCACACTACACGACTACACGGACTGCACGAGGATGCTGAGGCCGGGGGGGAGGCAGCGCATCCGCGTCGGGGCGGCGGCGCCGGCAGGTGCGTGGCGGGACGTTCTCACCGGTTCGACTCGGGATAAGAGGCGGTGAGCGTCGTGGCACAGCGCGGACTGGCGGTACTGGCGATCGCGGTGATGGCGGTGCTGGCGTACGGCACCGGCGCCCGCGGCGCCGCGGAATCTGTGCGGAACCCGGACACCCTGATCATCCTCACCTATGGAGACCCCCAGAGTCTCGACCCCGCCTACGCCTACGACACGGCGAGCGAGGGCGTGATCTGGCCCGGGATCTACGAGACGCTGATCACCTATGACGGCAGCGTGCTGTCCCGGTACGTGCCGCGCCTGGCCACGATGGTGCCGACCCTTCAAAACGGGCTCATCAGCAAGGACGGGTTGACCTACACGTTCCCGATCCGCCAGGGTGTGCATTTCCACGACGGCACGGTCATGACCCCGGAGGACGTCCGGTACTCCATGCTGCGGTTCATGCTGCAGGA